>ENA-UOJM01002054-UOJM01002054.1-human-gut-metagenome-genome-assembly--contig:-P116-NODE-2054-length-15381-cov-33.441146_pt1 | contig 15381 bp, 13 predicted proteins | sample MGYA00242349_ERZ723896 | MGnify/ENA metagenome assembly ERZ723896 | reverse complement strand
TGTGCAAATCGAGAATCGGGGACAGATAGAGCTTTTCTCCGAACAGGCTAAACTCCGTCACATCTGTAACCCACTTCTGGTTCGGCCTGTCCGCATGGAAGTCCCGATTCAGCAAGTTTGGTGCGATTTTGCCGACTTCGCCCTTGTAAGAACGATACTTTTTCGTTCGGACACGGCAAACCAAGCTCAGTTCCTTCATAAGCCGCTGGACCGTCTTGTGATTTAAGGGCAGCTTACGGTTACGCAATTCTGCCGTGATCCGGCGATAGCCGTATCTTCCTTTGTTTTCATGATAAATTGCCGTGATTTCTTCCTTCACAGATGCGTATTTGTCCGCTTTCTGCATCTGTTTCAAATGATAATAGAAGGTCGCACGCGGCAGTTGAGCGATTGAGAGCAGAATACTGAGTGCGTGTTTTTGCCTTAGCTTCTGAACTACCAGCGTTTTTTGCGCTGGCGTCGCTCGTCTTCCAAAACCAAGGCTTGCAAGTTTTTTAGGTATTCATTCTCCGCACGCAGTCGCTGCACTTCGGCCAGCAGATCTTCTTCTACCTGCTTCGGCAACTGCTTTGGCGGACGACCCTTACTGCTGCGGCCACGCCGTTCGATGGCTAACCCTTCCGGCCCTTCTTCCAGATAAATGCGTTCCCAACGCTCTATAATTTTATGGTCGTTAATTCCAAATTCCTGCATCGCTGCATAGATACTCAGATGTTCTTTTTTCATGGTTTCTACAACCATTCTCTTGAATTCCGGCGTATATCGTTTGTTTGGTACTCCTTTTGGCATAGCAAAACACCCCACTTCTTAGATAGTATATCATACTGTCTAACAAATGGGGTGCAGTTCACAGCTCTCCGCTTGTGGGATTTAACTAAAATACTTTTTTTGAAACGGGACCTCATCCACCTGAAACTCGCGTCCGTGCAGATATTCGAGGATGCCCGCGTCGCTGGGAAAGTCGAAGCGCAGGCGGTAGGAGTAGAGCGCTTGATGCGTTTCGCCGTATTTGCGGTTCACGCTGCCGACGCCGTACTTGCCGTCGCCGAGCAGGGGATGGCCGAGGTCGGCCATGCTCGCGCGAATCTGATGCGTACGGCCCGTGAGCAACTCGACCTCCAGAAGCGACAGCTCGCCGCGCGTCTGGAGCGTTTGGTATAAGGTGATCGCGCTGCGGCCGTCCGGCACGGGGCGGTGGTAAACGCGGACGGTGTTGCTCTTCTCGTCCTTGCGTAGAAAGCACTCGATGCGGCCCTGCGGCGGCTCGACGCGGCCGAGGGCGATACATAAATAGTATTTGGCGATCTCGCGGTCGCGAATCTTGTCGTTCAGGATGCGCAGCGCTTCAGCGTTTTTCGCCGCAACGACAATGCCGCCAGTGTTGCGGTCGATGCGGTTGCAGAGGGCGGGGGTGAAGGCGTTCTCCTCGCGTGGCCGCCACTCGCGCTTTTGATAGAGGTAGGCGAGCATGTGGTTGACGAGCGTATTGACTTTCTCGTGCTCGTCGGCGTGGGCAAGCATTCCCGCGGGCTTGTCGAGCAGCATGATGTTCTCGTCCTCGTAGACGATCTTGAGCCGCGGCGTCGTGATCGTGAGGTAGACGTTTTCCTCGCTCGGCGACTCGAAAAACTCATCGTTGATGTAGCATTGTAAAATATCGCCCGCGACGAGCTTCTGGTCGCGCTGGGCGCGCGCGCCGTTGACCTTGATGCGCTTTAGGCGGATGTACTTCTGCGCGAGCGACGCGGGGAGCAGGGGGATGGCCTTGCCGAGAAAGCGGTCAAGCCGCTGATTTTCGTCATTTTTTCCGATGTGAAACTCCCGCATGGGCGGCACCTCCGCTTGCGCAGCGCGCGATTTTCTGCTATTGTACGATAGCGGGCAAAAAAAGTAAAGAAATCCTGTCAAAATTTTTGCCGCAACCGTGAAAAAAGTATTTGACAATCGAGAAAACGTCCTCTATAATATCACTCGTGTCATTGCGAGGTGTAGCATGGTTTTAGATGTAAAACGTATCATTAACACCCCCGGAGGCAGAATTCCCTTTGACTTTACAGAGGACTTTTCTGATGTGGACTTCGGCGGCGTGTGTCCTGCGGTTCGGCCGGTCTCAGTGGTAGGGCAGGCAGAGAACATTGCGGGGATGCTGCGGTTGCAGTTTGACCTGACTACAACGCTTTCCGCCGTGTGCGATCGCTGCGGAGCGCCGTTTGATCTTCCGTACAAGGTCCCGTTCGAGTGTCTACTCGCTGAGGAACTGGAGGAAGACGACAACGACGATATCCTGCTGCTGGACAACGGAACCGTTGATCTCAGCGAGCTGGCGCGGGAGACGTTCATCCTCAATATGCCAAGCAAGACCCTTTGCCGCGAGGATTGCAGGGGCTTGTGTTCCGGCTGCGGTGTCAATCTCAACTATGAGAAGTGCCGCTGCAAAAAGGAAGTCGACCCCAGGTTAGCAGCCCTCGCAAAGCTTTTGGAACAATAAATTCGCTGTTCATTCAGCTTAACTTTAAGGAGGTGTCAACATGGCAGTCCCCAAAGGGAAAGTATCCCGTCAGAGACGTGATAAGAGACGTTCTTCTCACTGGAAGCTCACCGCTCCCGCGCTCGTTGCGTGCCCGAAGTGCGGCGCTCTGCACCAGCCTCACAGAATGTGCCCGGAATGCGGTACCTACAACGGTCGTCAGGTCAAGGTCATCGAGTCCAAGGTCGCAGCCGAATAATTGATTCGGAACGAAAATCGTTAAGAAAAGCTGAGTGGAACTCCACTCAGCTTTTTCTTATGCTGCAAGAGAAGGTTAGCCTTGCGTAACCTCGAAAATTCGGTTATACTGTATTTGTAATATTTTGCTTTGCGATAAAGAGCGGTGCGATCGCGCGCCGCTTTGGAATAAAGGAGGCAGAGAGATGAAACCTTTGGTTGCGATCGTTGGACGGCCGAACGTCGGCAAGTCCATGCTGTTTAATAAGCTCATCGGCCAGCGGCTCTCCATCGTCGAGGATACGCCGGGCGTCACGCGCGACCGCATCTACGGCGAGAGCGAGTGGTGCGGCCGCAAATTCCGTCTGGTGGACACCGGCGGTATCGAACCGCGCACGGACGATCAGATCTTGTCGTTCATGCGCGAGCAGGCGGAGATCGCCATTCAGCACGCGGACGTCATCATTTTCCTGACGGATGTGAAGACCGGCCTGACGGCTTCCGATCAGGAGGTCGCGAATATGCTGCTGCGATCCCGCAAGCCCATCGTGCTGGCGGTCAACAAGATGGACTCGACCGGACGGGTCGACCCCGATTTTTATGAGTTCTACAATTTAGGCCTCGGCGATCCCATCGCCGTTTCCGCCGTGCACGGCCACGGAACGGGTGATCTGCTCGATGCGTGTTTGCAGTATTTCCCGCCGGAGGACGACGAGGAAGAGGACGAAGATGTCATCAAGGTCGCCATCATCGGAAAACCCAACGTCGGCAAGTCATCGCTGACGAACCGCATTCTCGGCACCGAGCGCATGATCGTCAGCAATGTTGCGGGCACGACGCGCGACGCCATCGACTCGTACTTTGAAAACGAGCAGGGCAAGTATGTCTTCATCGACACCGCCGGCATGCGCAAAAAGTCGAAGGTCGACGACGTGATCGAGCGCTACAGCGTGCTGCGCGCCACCATGGCCATCGACCGCGCGGACGTCTGCCTCATCATGATCGACGCGCAGGAGGGCGTGACCGAGCAGGATACGAAGGTCGCGGGCCTCGCGCACGAGGCAGGCAAGGCCTGCATCATCGTCGTGAATAAGTGGGACCTTGTCGAAAAGGATGGCAAGACCATGGACAAGATGCGCGACGACATCCGCCGCGACCTCTCCTACATGACCTATGCGCCGATCCTCTTCATTTCGGCGGCAACGGGCCAGCGTGTGCCGCGCCTTTTTGAGATGATCAACTACGTGCACAATCAGTCCTGCATGCGCATTTCGACCGGCATGCTCAATAACATTCTGGCCGACGCGCAGACGCGCGTGCAGCCGCCGACAGACCGTGGCCGCAGACTGAAGATCTATTACATGACGCAGGTCGGCGTCTGCCCGCCGCACTTTGTCGTGTTCTGCAACGAGCGCAAGCTCTTCCATTTCTCCTACCAGCGCTACCTTGAAAACTGCATCCGCAACGTCTTCGGACTGGAGGGTACGCCAGTCATCATGTCTATTCGCGAGAAGGGGGATAAGGAAGACTGATGAAAGGCATTTATCTTACGGGCGTCACGGCTGTCATGGCATTTGCCTTGCCGGCTCTGGTCGCGGTGCTGTCGTATCTTTTGGGTTGCATCAACGGCGCGATCGCAACGTCGCACATTTTCTACCATGACGACGTGCGCCGCCATGGCAGCGGCAACGCGGGGCTGACGAATTTTTACCGCAATTACGGCGCGAAGTGCGCGCCCATGGTCATCGCGTTCGACATGCTCAAGGCTGTCGGCGCGGTGCTGCTGGGCAATTATTTCCTGGGCTATCTTCTCGGCTGGGGCGCCGCAGGCAAGTATTTCGGCGCACTGTTCTGCGTCATCGGCCATATGTTTCCGGTGTTTTACGGCTTCAAGGGCGGCAAGGGCATTTTGTGCAGCGGCACGCTGCTGCTGCTTCTCGACTGGCGCATCGCGCTCGTCGGCTGGGGCGCGTTTGTCGTGCTGTGGCTCACGACGCGCTATGTGTCGCTCGGCTCGGTCGCCGCGGCGGTCAGCCTGCCGTTTACCACGTATTTCGTGTTCCATAACACGGCCTGCACAGTGCTCGGCACGTGCATTTCGCTTCTTGTGCTGTGGGCGCACCGCAGCAACATCAAAAGACTCTTAAGTGGTACGGAGAGCAAGTTCCATTTCCATGTGAACGCGCCCAAGCCGGGGGAGGACGAATGAACATTGTAGTGCTTGGCTCGGGCGGCTGGGGTACCGCCGCCGCGATGCTGTTATCGGACAACGGCCATACCGTCGCGCTCTGGTCGCACGACCCGAAAAAGGCGGAATTGCTGGATAAGACAAGGGAAAATCCTTTACTCAAAGGCGTGCGCATTCCCGAGCGCATCGCTGTCACGAGCGACTTAGCGGCGCTCCAAAATGCGGAGATGGCCGTCTTCGCGTCGCCGTCGTTTGCACTGCGCTCCGTTGCGCATGAGGCTGCGCCGCACCTGAAAAAAGGCACGCTGCTCGTCTCGCTCACGAAGGGCATTGAGCGCGGAACGCACCTGCGCATGAGCGAGATCATCGCACAGGAATGCGGCGAGGGCTATCGTATCGCAGTGCTCTCCGGCCCCTCGCACGCCGAGGAGGTCGCGCGCCGTCTGCCGACGGGCTGTGTGGCGGCGTCCGCCGATCAGGCGAGCGCCGAGGCCGTGCAGCGCGCGTTCATGAACGAGGTCTTCCGCGTCTACACGCACGACGACGTCGTCGGCGTGGAGCTTGCGGGCGCGCTCAAGAACGTCGCGGCACTGTGCTGCGGCATCAGTGACGGCTGCGGCATGGGCGACAACACCCGTGCGCTGCTCATCACCCGCGCGCTGAGTGAGATCTCGCGCCTGGCCGAGTGCATGGGCGGGCGCAAGGAGACGCTCGCCGGTCTTGCCGGCATGGGCGATCTCATCGTCACGTGTACGTCGATGCACTCACGCAACCATCGCGCGGGCATCCTGATCGGTCAGGGCAAGAGCGCGCAGGAGGCCATGGATGAGGTCGGCGCGGTCGTCGAGGGCTATTATGCCGCGCGCAGCGCGCACGAGCTCGCGCAGCGCTACGGCGTAGAGATGCCGATCTCGACGGCAGTGTACGAGGTCCTCTACGAGGGCAAGAGCGCCGCGCCGCTCATCGGCGTTCTGATGAGCCGCACGCCGAAGAAGGAAAGCGATTGCAGCTGGTTATGATTATTTCAAAAAAGCGGCCCTTGGGCCGCTTTTTTGAGTAAGATACACTCCGCTTCGTGCCTTGCCGCCCGCAGGGTGGCTGCGACACGCGCGGAGCGAGAAGAGTAATTTGTCACGCGCATGTCGTGACAAATTACGATTTAAATTTATTTGCGCCGTGCGCGGCGCAAACTCTGCGAGGCTTTTGCGCCTGCGGGCGCGAAAAAATATATTGAGGGTAACGATGGATATTTTGACGCAAATTGAGAATTACCGGCCTTACAATGAGCAGGAGGAGCGGGATAAGGGATTGATCCTCGACTGTCTGCGCGCGTTTGAGGATGTGTTTACGCGGGAAAATGCACTGGCGCACATGACAGCGTCGGCCTGGGTGGTGAACGAGCGCTTCGACCGCGTGCTGATGGCGTATCACAACATCTACGATTCGTGGTCGTGGCTCGGCGGACACGCCGACGGAGACGAGGATCTGCTCGCTGTCGCGCTCAAGGAGGTCCGCGAGGAGAGCGGCGTCAAAAACGTCCGTCCCGCAAGCGAGGACATTTTCTCGCTTGAGGTGCTGACTGTCGACGGCCACATGAAGCGCGGAAAATACGTCTCCTCGCACCTGCATTTGAACGTCACGTATCTTCTCATCGCGGACGACACGAACGTGCTCACGGTCAAGCCCGACGAGAACAGCGGCGTGAAATGGTTCACGCCCGAGGGCGCGGTGGACGCCAGCAGCGAGCCGTGGTTCCGCGAGCATATCTACAATAAACTCAACGAGAAGATGCGGCAGTTTCACGCGGAAAAGAAATAAAAGGAAAAGCCGCCCCAGGGCGGCTTTTTTCGTGCGCATCACAGCGCCTTGCAGTACATTTCTTCGACCGCGCCGAGGTAAGGGCGTATAGGCCCGGACGCTGGCGGTAGTCGATATACTGATGGATGCTCGTGCCGGCAAAAACGCCCACGACGCACAAGATGGCGGTCCTTAATATCTGATATAGCTTTTTCATTTTTGCCTCCGGGATATGATTTGAAAATAGAAGGTCACCGGCTGCGCTTCAGTGCAAGGATATCTCTGACCAGAAAAGCGGCTGAGCCGCATACTGCCGCAATGGGCGCCATATAAGCTGCCGCTCTCTGCATTGAGAACTGATAAAGGCAAATGGTGAGCGCTGTCGTGATGAGAAGCAAGTCGAAAACGATTTGTGCCTTCCGCTTCACCGCTGCTTCACGGATAAGAAACGTGCAGATGAATGCAGCGACCACGGTAAGAACCAGCAAAAGATAGCAGATGGTCTTCATATCGCACCGCCTTTATTTGAGTTGAGGAATTGTAATTCAGTATACCAGAAAAGCGGAGGAGAGGGCAACCTTTTGCAGTAAAAAAAGAAGCACTGCTTTCGCAGTGCTTCTAATCTGTTTGGTCGCTTAGATCGCGCGGGTAACCTTACCGGAACGCAGACAGCGGGTACAAACATAGACATGGCGGGGCGTACCATTGACGATAGCCTTCACGCGCTTGACGTTGGGCTTCCAGGGACGATTGGAACGACGGTGAGAGTGGGAAACTCTGATACCGAACGCAACACCCTTGTCGCAAAACTCGCACTTTGCCATCCGTTGCACCTCCTTGCTGTAATCAAATCAAGGCTTGGTCATTCACAAGCAGTTGATACTATAACAGATTGCATCACAAAATGCAAGTACTATTTTCAAAAAAGATGAAAAAATCTGTAATTTTTCCGCTCGCGGCGCAAATGCGAAAAAAGCGTGGCGCGGCAGGGCGTTTTCGCTTGTAAAAAAGGGGGGCAGCGATTATAATTAAAGTGTATTTTATCACGCGGGCCAAGGCCCGCATGGAGGGAACTATGAATACCAATCGCTCCGTCCGCGTAAAGGACATCGTAGAAAAATTTCAGATGGAGGTCATCAACAAGGGCACGGATTACGACACCGAGATCTTGACCATCACGGACGTCAACCGCCCCGGCCTCCAGTTCATCGGCTTTTTCGATTATTTTGATCCGAGAAGATTGCAGATCATCGGCAAGAGCGAGGTGACGTTCCTGCGCGGCTACTCGGCCGAGGAGCGGCGCAAGCGCTTCGAGGACCTGTTCTGCTATGAGATTCCGGCGCTGGTCATCTCGCGCAATTTAGATGTTTTCCCCGAGTGCCTTGAGATGGCACAGAAGCACGGCCGCACGCTGCTTCGCACGAAGTACACGTCCGTCGAGTTCACCGCCATGACCATCGACTACCTGAACCACGCGCTCGCGCCCGTCATCACACGCCACGGCGTGCTCGTCGACGTGTACGGCGAGGGCGTGCTGATCTTCGGCGACAGCGGCATCGGCAAGAGTGAGACGGCCATCGAGCTCATCAAGCGCGGCCACCGCCTCGTCGCCGACGACGCGGTCGAGATCACGCGCATCGGCTCAACGCTCTCGGGCACGGCGCCTGAGCTCATCCGCAACTACCTTGAGGTGCGCGGCGTTGGCGTCATCGACGTGGAAAAGCTCTTCGGCGTGGGTGCAGTGCAGGATTCGACGCAGATCGACCTTGTCATCCAGTTTGAAAAGTGGGAGGATGACAAATTCTATGACCGTCTGGGTCTCGACGAAAACGACACGACCATCCTTGATGTACCCGTGCCGCAGATCACCATTCCCGTCAGTGCGGGCCGTAACCTCGCCGCAATCGTGGAGCTGGCAGCGATGAACAACCGCCAGAAGAAGCACGGCTTCAACTCCGCGCGCGAATTCGCCGCGCAAATCGACGGCCACATTGACCGCGTGACCCGCGAAAATGAGCTGAAAAACCAGAATCCGTGAACGGAGGAGCATCTATGTCTTGGGAAACCGCACTCGACCGCCAGATCCATGACTATCTGCCCGACCTCAAATGGGCCGCAGATGAGCCGATGGCAAAGCATACGTCGTTCCGCATCGGGGGGCCGGCCAAACGCATGGCCTTTCCGAAAACGCGCGAGCAGCTCGTTGTGCTGATGGGCTTTTTGCAGGACGCAGGCGTCAAGCCGCTGCTGATCGGCAACGGCACGAACCTGCTCGTCGCCGACAAGGGCCTTGACACTGTGGTCATCGACACGTCCGCCGAGCTTTCTCATATTGAGCTGACGGACGAGGGCGAGATCGCAGCGGACGCAGGCGTGTCGCTTGCAAAGCTCGCACTGTTCGCGTGGAAAAACGGCCTCACGGGGCTGGAATTCGCCCACGGCATCCCCGGCACGCTCGGCGGCGGCGTCGTGATGAACGCAGGCGCCTACGGCGGCGAGCTCAAGGACGTTGTCACCGAAGTGACGGCGTTGTATCCCGACGGCGTGAAGGTTTTAACACCTGCGGAGCTGGATTTTTCTTATCGCCACAGCGTGTTTTCCGCGGGCGAGGGCATCGTCCTCGGCGCGAAGGTCAAGCTCGAATCGGGTGATCCGGACGCCATCAAGGCAAAGATGGACGATCTGATGGCGCGGCGCAAGGCAAGCCAGCCGCTCGAGCTGCCGAGCGCGGGCAGCACGTTCAAGCGCCCGACGGGCTACTACGCCGGCCCGCTGATCGAGGGCTGCGGCCTCAAAGGCTGCCGCGTCGGCGGGGCAGAGGTATCAAGCAAGCACGCGGGCTTCGTCGTGAACGTCGGCGGCGCGACCTGCGCCGATGTGCTCGCCCTCATCGAAAAGGTACAGAAGACCGTTTACGACGCGCACGGCGTGATGCTGGAGCCGGAGGTCAAGATCATCCGGTAAATAGAAAGAGAGACAACGATGGAAATTCTGATCATATCCGGCCTGTCTGGTGCGGGCAAGTCCAGCGCCGCCACGTATCTGGAGGACATGGGCTACTATACGGTGGACAACGTACCGGCGGACATTATTTTGAAATTTGCCGAATTCTGCGCGCAGAGCGACGGCCGCTATGACCGCGTCGCGCTCGTGAGCGACATCCGCTCGGGCAACGGCAACTTTCAGGGGATTTTAGACGCAATGGAGCGGCTCAAGCAAGGCGGCGATATCTGCCGGCTACTGTTCGTCACGGCGGACCTTGAGACCATCATCAAGCGCTACAAGGAGACGCGCCGCCGCCATCCGCTGATGTCTGACGGCATGACCATCGAGCAGGCGATGCACCGCGAGCAGGAGCTGCTGCTCCCGCTGCGCGAGCACGCCGACTTTGTCATCGACACGACGCTCATGCCCGCAGCCAAGCTCAGAAATGAGCTCTACGGTCTCTTTGGCGACAAGAGCGCGCGCGGCAAGCTGAGCGTGAACGTCGTCTCATTCGGCTTCAAATACGGCATCCCGCTGGAAGCCGACCTGGTATTCGACGTGCGCTTCCTGCCCAATCCCTTTTACGTGCCGGAGCTCAAGCACAAGACTGGCATGGACAGTGAGGTCTATGACTACGTGTTCTCGTTCCCGCAGACGAAGACGTTTATCGACAAACTCGAGGGAATGCTCTCATTCCTGCTTCCGCTCTACGCAGAGGAAGGGAAGAGCACGCTCGTCATCGCCGTCGGCTGCACGGGCGGGCACCACCGCAGCGTGTCCGTTGCGCGCTGCATCGCGTCCTACCTCACGGCCCTGGGCTATCCCGCGTTTGAAAATCACCGCGACATCACGCGCGGCTGAAACAAGTTTTTGAAACGAAAGAAGGTGGCGGCATGTCGTTCGCCTATGACGTAAAAGCGGAGCTCTGCAAGGTTCCGATCAACCGGAGCTGCTGCGCCGTGGCCGAGGGCTGCGGCGTGCTGCTGTATGCCAGCGCATTCACCGCAAACGAGGTGCGCATCGTCACGGAAAATGACGAATTCGCCGCGCGTCTCCCAAAGCTCTTCCAAAAGGCATTTTCCCTGCGCTTTGACGAACTCCCTGACAAGTCGAAGGACGGCGGCAAGCTCGTCTTCCGCATCACGCAGGAGGACAAGCTCGACACGATCTGGCGCGCGCTCGGCTACGATCGCCGGGCGCATTTTGCGCTGCACCTGAACTTTGCGCTGCTTGAAGAAGAGTGCTGTCGGGCGTCGTTCCTGCGCGGGGCGTTTTTGTCCGGCGGCAGCGTGACCGACCCGCATAAGCGGTATCACTTAGAGCTTGCGACCTCGCACGTGCAGGCGGGGCGCGAGGTCGAGGCGCTGCTGCGCGACATGGGCTTTGAGCCGAAAAATGTCATGCGGCAGAATAACCTCATTACATATTTTAAGAGCAGCACCCATATCGAAGACCTGCTGACGCTCATCGGCGCGCCGGGGCGCGCGCTTGAGATCATGTCGGCCAAAATCGAAAAGGAAATGCGAAACACCGTGAACCGGCGCGTAAACTGCGACGCGGCCAACCTTGACAAAGCAGTGCTGGCCTCACGTGAACAGGTGGAAGCCTTTACACGCTTGACCGAGTCCGGTGCGATCAACGACCTGCCCGTCAAATTGCAGGAGGTCGCTGTCGCGCGGTTACTTCAGCCAGAGCTGACGTTTTCAGAATTGGCGGCGACATTCGACCCGCCGCTGACGAAGTCGTGTTTGAATCACCGCATCCGAAAGCTCATGGAGATCGCAAAAAAAGAAGAGAACGAATAGGAGGGAGCGCGCCATGTCGTTTGCCCATTTACATGTCCATACCGAATACAGCCTGCTCGACGGCGCGTGCCGTATCCGCGACCTCCCCAAGCTCGTCAAGTCGATGGGGCAGACCGCCTGCGCCATCACCGACCACGGCGTGATGTACGGCGTGGTCGACTTTTACCGCGCCTGCAAGGCTGAGGGCATCAAGCCCATCATCGGCTGTGAGGTGTACGTCGCCCCGCGCACGCGCTTTGACAAGCAGCACGAATTCGACAGCGAGGCCCGCCATCTCGTGCTGCTGTGCGAGAATGAGGAGGGCTATCGGAATCTTTCCTACCTCGTCTCAATGGCGCACGTCGATGGCTTTTACATCAAGCCGCGCATCGACCTGGATCTTCTGCGCGAGCACTCCAAGGGCCTCATCGCGCTCTCGGCGTGTCTCGCCGGTGAGATCCCGAGAAGGCTCCGCAACGGGGACTATAATGGTGCCAAGGAATATGCCTTAACACTATCTGAAATCTTTGGCCCCGAGCACTTTTATCTTGAATTGCAGGACCACGGCATCCGCGATCAGGCCATCGTGAACAAGGGTATCCTTCGTCTGCACGAGGAAATGGGCCTCCCGCTCGTCGTGACGAATGACGCGCACTATCTTCGAAAAGAAGATGCCTACGCGCACGATGTTTTGCTCTGCATCCAGACGGGCAAGACCGTGGACGACGAAAACCGCATGCGCTATGAGCCGCAGCGCTTCTATCTTCGTTCGACCGAGGAGATGGCGGCGCTGTTTCCCGACTATCCCGAGGCGGTCGAGAACACCGGCAAGATCGCCGAGCGCTGCAATCTGGAATTCACGTTCGGCAAGTATCATCTGCCGGAATTCAAGGTGCCGGAGGGCTACACCTCGCTCACATACTTCAAAAAGCTCTGCGCCGACGGCTTCGCCCAGCGCTATGGCGAAGGGACGGACAAGCAGCGCGCGCAGCTCGAATATGAGCAGAACATGATTGAGCGCATGGGCTTTGTCGACTACTTTTTGATCGTCTCCGACTTTGTGCGCTACGCCAAGAGCGTCGGTATCCCCGTCGGTCCGGGCCGCGGCAGCGCGGCGGGCAGTATCGTTTCGTACTGCCTGTCGATCACAGACATCGAGCCAATGAAATACGGCCTGTTCTTCGAGCGCTTCTTGAACCCCGAGCGCGTGTCGATGCCTGATATCGACATGGACTTCGGCGATACGCGCCGCGGCGAGGTCGTGGACTACGTCCGCCGCAAATATGGCGACGATCACGTGGCGCAGATTGTGACCTTCGGCACGATGGCCGCGCGCGGCGTCATTCGCGATGTAGGACGCGCACTCAATATGAGCTATGCCGACTGCGACGTCATCGCCAAGCTCGTCCCCGCAGGGCCGCACGTCACGCTCGACGACGCGCTGCGCATCTCGCGCGAGCTGCGCGAAAAGTACGAGGGCGACGAGCAGGTGAAAAAGCTCATTGACACGGCACGCGCCCTTGAAGGCATGCCGCGCCACGCCTCGACGCACGCCGCCGGCGTGGTTATCACGAAGCGCCCCGTCGTCGACTATGTCCCGCTCGCGCGCAACGACGACACGATCGTCTGCCAGTACGTGATGACGACGCTCGAAGAGCTCGGCTTGCTCAAAATGGACTTCCTTGGCCTGCGTAACCTCACGATTCTGGATGACGCAGTCAAGACGATCCGTGAAAAGGATAAAAACTTTACTCTTGCCGGTATTCCTGAAAATGACGCCGCGACCTACGAAATGCTGGCCGCGGGGCGGACGTCGGGCGTCTTCCAGCTCGAATCGAGCGGCATGACGGGCGTGTGCGTCAGCCTGAAGCCGCAGAACATCGAAGACATCACGGCTTTGATTGCGCTCTACCGTCCGGGGCCGATGGAGTCCATTCCGAAATTCATTGCCTGCAAACACGACCCGAAAAAGGTTACATACCTCATTCCGCAGCTTGAGCCGATCCTGTCGATCACCTACGGCTGCATCGTATATCAGGAGCAGGTCATCCAGATCTTCCAGCAGCTCGCGGGCTACTCGCTCGGCCAGGCAGACATGCTGCGCCGCGCGATGAGCAAGAAGAAGGTCAAGGACATCGAGCGCGAGCGCGAGGCGTTTCTGCACGGCGATCCCGCGCGCAATATCTCCGGCTGCGTGGCAAACGGCATCGACGAGAAGGCCGCGCAGGAAATTTACGAGGAAATTTACGCCTTCGCGAACTACGCGTTCAACAAGGCGCACGCCGCGGCCTATGCGGTCGTCGCATATCAGACGGCATACTTCAAGTGCCACTATACGAAAGAATACATGGCGGCACTGCTCTCGAGCGTGCTCGACTCATCCGACAAGGTGGGCGAATACTTCAACGAGTGCCGCGAGTGCGGCATCAAGCTCCTGCCGCCGGACGTCAACCATTCCGCCGACCGCTTCACGGTCGAGCCCGAGGGCATTCGCTTCGGTCTCGTCGCCATCAAGAATATTGGCCGCGGGCTGATCCTGCGCATGATGCAGGAGCGCGAGCTCAATGGCCCGTTCGTCGACTTTCAGGATTTCTGCCGCCGCATGGACGGCATGGAGATCAATAAGCGTGCGGTCGAGAACCTGATCCGCGCAGGCGCGTTCGATTCGACGGGCGCGAAGCGCTCGCAGCTCATCGCTGTCTACGAAAAGGTGATGGACGGCATCGCCGAGGGCAACCGCACGAACGTGGAGGGGCAGATCGACTTTTTCGGCATGGGCGCGGAGACCGCGCAGCAGGCCGCGCTCGTCCTGCCCGACATTCCCGAGTTCACGCCGCAGGAGCTCATGGCGATGGAAAAGGCCACGACAGGGCTTTACCTCACCGGCCATCCGATGGACGCCTACCGCTCGCTCGTCCGCTCGTCCGGTGCGGCCGCTATCGGCCGCGTGATGGAGGACTTTTCACAGGAGGCGGGGCCGACGACGTTCTCCGACGGGCAGAAAATTTCACTCGCCGGTGTTGTGACCGCGAGCAAGACGAAGATGACGAAGAAAAATACCCTCATGGCTTACGTGACGCTCGAAGACGGCACGGGAGCCATCGAAATGCTCTGCTTCACGCGCGCGCTCGAGCAGTACGGAAGCTACTTACAGGAGGGACAGGTCATTTATGTCACGGGCACGCTGTCCGTGCGCGATGAAAAGGCACCGCAGCTCATGTGTGACTTTGCCCGTCCGCTGAACGCCAATTTTTCGACGGGAACGGTTGCGCATGCGCAGGCGCAGCAGCAGCAGCAGCAGCAGCGGACGGGGCAGACGCTCTATCTGCGTCTGCCGTCGGCCAACGGGCCGGAGATGGCGATCCTCCGCAAAATCCTCTATATGTTCGAGGGAAAAGAGAACAACGTCCGCATCCGCGTGCTTGATACCGGCAAGCTCATCGGCACGACCTGCGACCTGCACACCTCGCTTGTGTGCGACTTGGAAGAGCGCTTCGGCAAGGAAAACGTTGTGGTAAAGTGAAAATCTGCCCATCGCAACGCGAAGTTGCGCGATAGTTGGTGGAGGCAACCGTTGCTTTTCGCTATGATGAGCGTATCAAGCGAAAAGGAGAACAACCATGAATCTCACCCTTATCATCCTGCCGATCATGCTCATTGTCTACGGCGCGATCATCTATCTTTTCGTGCTGCTCGTCAAGGCACTGCGAAAGTACATCAAGTCAAAAGACGTGCGCGAGGAGAAGAAGGCTGTCTGCCGCTCGCTCGGCGAAGCGCTCAAGGCGCACCGGACGGAAAAACAGATGACGCAGGAATTCGTTGCCGAGACGCTCGGCGTCAGCCGTCAGGCGGTCAGCAAATGGGAGAACGGAGTTTCCCAAAGTTAAAGATACCACATCAATCCCACGCGGACTTTTGCTCAA
>ENA-UOJM01002043-UOJM01002043.1-human-gut-metagenome-genome-assembly--contig:-P116-NODE-2043-length-15484-cov-23.665111_pt1 | contig 15484 bp, 14 predicted proteins | sample MGYA00242349_ERZ723896 | MGnify/ENA metagenome assembly ERZ723896 | reverse complement strand
TAAAATATAACAGTTATTAAATTTCTTAAAACAGGTGAAATCTCAATCGGAATTTGTGGAGGTAAGGATGATAGTACCTGTAGATGAAACAAATCTTCTTCAAGCCGCAACCATCCATTCAATATCCTGGAAGGAATCGCATCGTGCATTTTGTGCTCCTGATTTCATAGAAACACATACGCCAGATCGGCAACGGGAGTATTTGAGAAACAAGATGAACAACGGAACAAAGCTCTATATGCTTGTAGAAGAAAAACCAATAGGGGTTGTTTCTGTAACAAAGGGTTTAATAGAGGATCTTTATATTCTTCCAGATATGCAAAACATGGGTCATGGAACGAAATTGTTACTATACGCAGTAGGCCAATGTACGGATACCCCTACGCTGTGGATTCTTGAGAATAATATAAATGCTGAGAGACTCTATCGTCGAATAGGTTTTAAGGAGACAGGGAGAAAGAACGCAATAACAAATAAACTTGATGAGATTGAGTTCGCATTGACATAAATTCCAGTTTGCCGTACTTGATCCCAACAGGGCTTGAGGCGGGCACGCCCCGACAGGAAGCTGTCCCAAAGAGACAGAAATTTTCAAGAATTGAAAATTTGCGGCCACGGGACGATCCGCGCTCTTGTGAACAATAGAAAAACCAGAACTGCATGGCTGATTCAGCGAACGGTTCTGGTTTTTCTTGACGGGCGAAGGCCTTTCTGATAGGGTAAAGGCAAACTGGAGAACTGGTGCCCGACGCACTGCGTGTCGGGCGCGGGGAGGGAAAAGCGTGGAAGAAAATCTGTTTCGTTCCATCCCGCGGGTGGACGAGCTGCTCGGTCGGGACGAGCTCAAGGTGTCGGCGCTGCCGCCGGTGCTGCTGCGCGAGAGCGTGCGCGAGGAGCTGGACGCGCTGCGAGACGAAGTGCGCGGCGGCCTTTCCGCGCTGCCGGAGACAGGCATACTCTGCGCGCGCATTCTGGCACGTGCAGAGGAAAAGCAGCTGCCGACGCTGCGCTCGGTCATCAACGCGACCGGCGTGACGCTGCACACGAACCTTGGCCGCGCCTGCCTGAGCGAGCGCGCGGCGAACGCCGCGGCAGAGGCGGCGAGAGATTATTCGACGCTTGAATACGATGTGGAAAACGGCTGCCGCGGCTCGCGCTATCAGCACGTGGAGGCGCTTTTGTGCCGCCTGACGGGCGCGGAGGCGGCGATGGCCGTGAACAACAACGCCGCGGCGGTGCTGCTCATCCTGTCCGCGCTTGCGGGCGGGGGAGAGGTCATCGCCTCGCGCGGCGAGCTCGTCGAGATCGGCGGCTCGTTCCGCATTCCGGAGATCGTGACGCAGTGCGGCTGCACGCTGTGCGAGGTCGGCGCGACGAACAAGACGCACCGGCGCGACTATGAAGCCGCCATCGGCGAGCAGACGAGAGCGCTTTTGAAGGTGCATACGAGCAACTACCGCATCGTGGGCTTTACCGAATCCGTACCGCGGGAGGAGCTGGCGGAGATCGCGCATGGGCACGGCCTGCCGCTCATTGAAGACCTCGGCAGCGGGGCGATCGTCGACCTCGAACCGTTTGGCATCCGCGGCGAGCCGACGGTGCAGAGAAGTCTGCACGCTGGTGTGGACGTTGCGTCGTTTTCGGGCGACAAGCTGCTCGGCGGGCCGCAGGCGGGGCTGATCGTCGGCAAAAGGGAGTACATCGAACGGATCAAAAAGCACCCGCTTGCGCGGGCGCTGCGCCTCGACAAGATGACGCTCGCCGCGCTGCACGCGACGCTGAGCGTCTATCTGGATTCGGAGACCGCCGCGCGCGAGATCCCGACGCTCGCGATGCTGTCGGCGAGCGAGGATGAGCTGCACGCCAAGGCGCTGCGGCTGCAAAAGGCGATCGCGGACACGGGCGTTTCCTCGCAGCTCGTGTGGACGGGCGACGCTGTCGGCGGCGGCAGCGCTCCGGCGCAGGAGCTCAACGGCTGGGCCGTCGCGATCGAGCCGGGGAGGCTCAGCGTGGATGAACTGGAAGAGAAGCTGCGCCTTCGCGCCAAGCCCATCGTCGCGCGTATCCACCGCAGGCAATATTTGCTGTGCGTGCGCACGATTCGAGAGGAAGACTTTGCCGAGATCGCCGCGGCGGCTGCGGAGGCCATCCGATGAAGCATGTTATCATCGGCATGGCGGGTCATGTCGACCACGGCAAGACCGAGCTTGTCAAGGCGCTCACGGGCGTGGACACCGACCGGCTGGCCGAGGAGAAAAAGCGCGGCATCACGATCGACCTCGGCTTTGCGCGACTCGACTTTCCGGACGGGAGCTGTGCGAGCATCGTCGATGTGCCGGGGCACGAGAGGTTCATCAAGAACATGCTCGCCGGCGCGGGCGGTGTCGACCTTGCGATGCTTGTCGTGGCGGCGGACGAAGGCTTCATGCCGCAGACAGTCGAGCATCTGGACATCCTGCAGCTGCTCGGTGTGAAGGACGGACTCATCGTGCTGACAAAGACCGACTTAGTCGACGAGGACTGGCTGAACATGCTCGAAGAGGACGTCAAAAGCCGCGTCAAGGGCACGTTTTTAGAGGATAAGCCGATCCTGCGCACGTCCGTCCGCACGGGCGAAGGCATTGAGGCCCTGCGCGAAGCGCTCCACGTTCTGACGCTGCACGCGGAGGAAAAGAGCACGCGCACGCCGTTCCGCCTGCCCATCGACCGCGTGTTTTCCGTCGACGGCTTCGGCACGATCGCCACCGGCACGCTCATCGACGGGCACATCGCCGTCGGCGACGAGGCGCAGCTCATGCCGCTCGGGAATAAGTGCCGCGTGCGCAATTTGCAGGTGCACGGGCGCAACGTGTCGGCGGTGTACGCCGGACAGCGCGCGGCGGTCAACTTAGCGGGCATCAAAAAAGAGAGCATCAGCCGCGGCGATGTGCTGTGCAGGACGGATTCGATGGAGCCGTCGCTGATGCTGGACGTGAAACTGCAAAATCTGCCGGATTCTAAGCGGATCATCGAGAGCGGCTCGCGCCTGCACATCTACCACGGCGCGGCGGTGCGCCTTGCAAAGGCGGTGCTGCTGGACCGCGATGCGCTGCGTCCGGGCGAGAGCTGCTATGCCCAGCTGCGGCTGAGCGAAGCGCTCGCCGCGCGGCAGGGCGACCGCTTTGTGGCGCGCTTTTATTCGCCGCTCGAGACTGTCGGCGGCGGGATGATCCTGGACGAGCATCCGTACCGGCACAAGCGATACGACGCGCGCGTGATCGCCTCGCTCGCCGTGCGCGAGAGCGGATCGGACGAGGCAAAGCTCGTGCAGGCCGTCGGCGAGCACGGCGCGGATGGCATGACGCTTGCGGACCTTGTCGCGTGCTTCGATGAACCGGAAGAAAAACTGGTGGAAATGCTCGCCGTACTCTGTGCGCGGGGAAAGCTCGTCGAGATCGCGCCGTCGCGCTATCTTACATCGTCGACGCTGGACAGGCTGTGGACAGACTGCGAGACGATGCTGGCAAAGTATCATCGCGAGCATCCGCTGCACGCGGGCATGCGCCTCGCCGAGGCGCGGCAGCGGCTTCTGCGCGGCAAAGCACGGGAAAATGCGGACGCGATCCTCGCCTGCTTTGCGCGCGAGGGAAAACTCACGCTGACGGCGGAGCACTGCGCGCTTGCGGACTTTTCCGTGCATCTGACCAAGCGGCAGAGCGCCATCCGGGAAGAGCTGCTGCGCACCTGCCGCGCGGCGGGAATTCTTGGCAAAAAGCAGGACGCGCTTTGTGCGCTGTTCGACAAAAAAGACCGCATGGAGTGCGCGCGCGTGCTTGAGAGTCTTTTATCTACCGGCGAGCTCGTGCTGCTTGCGCCGGAGCTCTGCGTCGAAAAAAACGTTCTGGATGCGGTCGGCACGCGGGTGAAGGCATGGTTTGCAACGCACGACGCGCTCGCGCTTGGAGAATTCCGCGACGCGCTCGGCACCTCGCGCGACCACGCGCTGCTGGTGCTGGAGTATTACGACCGGCGAGGGATTCTTCGCCGCGAGGGCGATGTCCGCAGACCGGGCGCGCAGTTTGGCGAGATAGAAAAATGAGGCGGCTTTTGTCGCCTCTCACATGGGAGTAGATGGGTGCTGGTGTGCCCCCCGGTCTTCAAAACCGGTGAGAGGGGTGAAGAGCCTCTCGGGTGAGTTCGATCCTCACATGCTCCCGCCAGAGCCTCGCGGCCGTGTGCCGCGGGGCTTTTTGAAAAATGTGGATTTCCCTCTTGACAGAACGGAGGGAAGCTCATATAATACTACTGTTCGCGGCGTGAGCCGCACAATTTCATATCCGGGTGTAGCGCAGTTGGTAGCGCGCATGGTTCGGGACCATGAGGCCGTGAGTTCGAATCTCGCCACTCGGACCACGGGTGAGTCATTAAAGGACTCACCCGTTTTTACTTTTTAATTAGAGTTGCTCTAAATATAGGAAGCATATTTAAGCCCTGTTGGAATTTTCCAACAGGGCTCATTTTCTGACCACCTTGCAAGAATCTTCGGTCATTATAGAATCAATTGAAGAATCTGCTCCATATTCTTTTTTCCAAATGAAATTTCATCATCATTTATCACAAGACAAGGGACGCTCATGACTTTATAACGTTCTTTCAAGTTTTCAAAATGGCGAATATCATATACATGTGCTGTGATACGGGGATTTTCTGCCGCAATGTGCTGGGCCGCCACCACCAGATCCGGACACATGGTACACGACAGTGTGACAAGAATCTTCATGTTCACGGTGTTTGTGATTGAGGCTATTTGCTGCATTGTATCGCTGCCGATTGCCTGCCCGGGGCCTGCGGCATTGTACAGTCCCAGTACAAAGGAGGTGAATTCGTGACCACTGGGGACACCGTGGAAGGCCAGGCCTGTTTCCGTTCCGTCGGGTTTGCATACTGTGACGCAGGGAGCGCTCTCTGAGGATGCGTTTCTTTCCATAACAGAAACCGTAAGCTTGGCGGACAACTCCGCCAAGGCGGTGATGAAGTGTTCCAGTTCTGCCGACACAGGACGGTCATCCAGATACAGCTTTAGCAGAAGAGGACTTTCCATCCGGGCAAATACCGTATCTAGCTGCTGACGCATCTCAGCGGTAAACAGATCGCCGGACGCACTTGTTTCCTGCGCTCCAATTTCGTCAGTGGATTGGCAGGGCTTTTGCACAGGTGCATCTGCACGCAGGGCGGTCTTTTGCTGCATGGAGGCTACATATTTTTCCAACTCTGTCGCGGCCAGAGCGCCGTCGCTGGTAGCTGTGACCACCTGCCGCAAAGGCTTGATGCATACATCTCCCGCAGCGTATACACCGTCAGCACTGGTTTTCTGCGAGGCATCGGTGACGATATACCCCTGTTCATTCAGGTCCACCGTGCCTTTGACAAGCTCCGTAGCAGGCGCATACCCGGCAAATACGAACACACCGAAGCTCTCTCCATTGGGGCTCTCCACTTCCGTCACTTCTCCGGTGGCGGTATTTTTGTATCTGGCATAAGTCAGGCCATTTTCGCCGGATACTTCTTCCATGACAGTATTGGTCAGAACTGTGATTCTTTCGTGGTTTTTTGCCTGATCTGCAACGGACGCTGCACAGGAAAAGTCATCCTTGCGGATGAGTATCGTCACATGCCGGGCGAATTTAGTCAGAAACACGCTTTCTTCCGCCGCGGCATAGCCGCCGCCCACCACGAACACTTCCTTGCCGGTAAAGAACTCACCATCGCAGGTAGCACAATAGGCGACCCCTCGGCCCTTGTGTTCTTCCTCACCCTTGAACCCGACCGTTCTGGGATGGGCACCGGTGGCCAGCAGTACACCAAAGCAGCGGTAATCGCCCCGGTTGGTGCGTACCGTCTTCAGATCACCAGAAAGGTCAAATCCGGTTACTTCTGCCAGAACAAACTCTGCGCCAAAGGCTTCCGCCTGCTTCTGAATCGTGTCGGTAAGGGCTTTGCCGCTGGTTTTGGCAATGCCTGGATAGTTGACTACCTCATGGGTGATGGTGATCTGTCCACCGAACTGTTCCTTTTCCAAAACCAGTACTCGGTATTTTGCCCGGGCAAGATAAAGGGCGGCGGTGAGTCCTGCTGGGCCGCCGCCCACCACGACCACATCGTACAGATTCTTCATTACAGCTGACCAACCAGATCCAGACTGGGCTTCAGGGTTTCTGCACCGGGCTTCCAGTTGGCCGGGCATACCTGATCGCCGTGGGCGTGGACAAACTGGCAGGCCTGTACCTTTCGCAGCAGCTCCTCGGCGTTTCGGCCCACATTGCCGGCAGTCACCTCGTAGCCAACGATTTTACCCTCAGGATTGATGATGAAGGTGCCACGCTCGGCAAGACCATCGGATTCGATCAGTACTTCAAAATCTTTGGAAATCGCGTGGGTGGGGTCTGCCAGCATGGGATAGTTGATCTTCTTGATCCGCTCGGACGCGTCATGCCATGCCTTGTGGACAAAATGGGTATCAGTGGACACAGAATATACCTCGCAGCCAATAGCTTTGAACTGCTCGTATTTGTCCGCCAGGTCCTCCAACTCTGTGGGGCAGACAAAGGTAAAGTCCGCGGGATAGAAGAAAAACACGCTCCACTTGCCAAGAATATCTTCCTTGGATACGAATTTGAAATCGTTCTCGTGGAATGCATAGGTGCGGAAATCGGAAACTTCTTTGTTGATCATTGACATAATATGGCGTCTCCTTTAGTTCTTCCAAAGATCATGTTGATTGCAGAATGCATAAATGGCCCTGACTTCATCACCCTCGCAAAGGGCGAACTTTGCCTTTGGCTTGTCGTCCGGATCCAAATGGGCATACTGAATGCCGTGCTCTGTTTCCAGACAGACCCATTCGATATAGTGGTCCTTGGTCATAGGATGTTCAACGGACCCGACTGTGACATGGACAATACCGTTCCTAACTTCATAAACGGGGATATGCTTTTCTGTGGATGCTTCGGTGGTACCGGGTGTGATTTCCTGCATTTCCTCGCCGCAGCAGTAGACCGGAACACCCTTATCCCGGAGCATAGCGATTATATTGCCGCAATGCCTGCAAATATAGAATTTCTGCTTCATGGAATCGCCTCCTTCTAAGAAAAGTGTGTCCTGAGCAATGCAAATAATACACGGTCAGAAGGGCACACTACCGAAAAAGGAGTACAAAACATGGAACAGAACAACGCTTATAAAAAGGGATTTATCCCTTATGCACTGGCTGCCTTTTTGATCGGTGTTAGCGCCGGGAGAAAATCGCCATTTTGAGCCGGGAGAAAACAGCCAATTTCAGCCGGACAGAAATCGCCAATCCGGGCCGGGAGGGTGTAGCCAGCCCCGGTTTGGATGTCGGTTTTAAATGCCGCTCTTTTGGCTGTGGGCGGCGGCCGGAGGCGCTGCGGACGACCGCAGGGAAACCGTCTCAAGACGGCGGCCGCGGAAGCTCTCGCCCTTAATCGAAAACACAATCGCATCATCGAAGATACGGTCGAGCGCACACAGGAGCGAGTCATTCTCACAGAAATTCTCCTGCCACTGTGCGGGATCACGGTTGCTGGTAAAAACCATGTTGTAGTAGCCGTCCTTCTGGTAGCGGCGGTCCACCATATCAAAAAACAGCCGCGTGCTTTCCTTGTCAAACTCGCAATGCCCCACTTCATCAATAATCAGGCAGGAAGGCCGAACGAGAGCTGCGAGGAGCGTACTTTCACGGCCAGCACGTCGGGCATCCGTCATTCGGTCACGCAGCTCGGTCATCTTAATGAAGTATGCTTTCATGCCGTGCTCGCAACAGGCGCGGCCAAAAGCCTGCGCCAAATGAGTTTTTCCGGTTCCCGGTTTCCCAATGAAGGCGAGGTTTTTGTGGGCGTAGAGGGCGGACAGCGTAGAGAGGTTACGCAACTTGTCAATGTTCTTCCCAGTGATGCGGCTGAAATCGAAGTTGTCAAAGGTTTTCGGAACCTTCAGCGGCAGTCGGCTTGTACGCAGTAAGAAGTCAACAGTAGAGCTGTTTTTCTTTGCTTTTAGATGTTCAAAGACCTTAGCCACTGCAAGGACTTCTGCGTCAGTCATGTTGTTCTCCTGTACCAGAGTAGCAAACTCTTCCACCGAGAACCCAAACTTCATCAGATCCTTGCTGCAAGCGGCCACAGTGTCTAACAGCGTATTATTCATCCCAATCATCCTCCTTGCTGAAGTTGAACTTCTCAAAGGAGAGGTCACGGACCGGCTCTGGAAGCTGTTTAATCACCGTCTTTACCGGCATAGTGGGGAACTCTTCCGGCTGCTCAGGCAGAGCATACTGGTTCTCACAAAAGCTGTCCCGGCGCGCCCATGTCACATTGTGCGTGGTCAGGAGAAAGGCCATATCGGATGAATAGATGTACAGCGTATCACCGTCGCGCAGCACACGGGCAGTCTTGCCATGGTAGGTATAGGGGACCCCAAAACGACGTCCCTCATAGCTTACAAACCCGTCAAAAGAAATCCGGCGCTCCGGGCAGAGATAAAACAGCAGTTCATAGCTGTCATCCAGAATGGATACCACTTTGAGACAGCGCTCTGAATGGATATCCTGGGGAATGCCAACCCCCCTGTGGTAAGCTGCGTTCTGTTCATTGCACCAATCCAAAGCTGCATAATTCAGATCGGTCACATTCCAGAACACGCGCCCAATGAGGAAGTTTTCTTTTACGAACCGTACCAGACGTTCCACCTTGCCCTTCGTAAAGGGATGCCGGGGCTTGCAGAGCTTCGTCTGGAATCCAACGGTCTTCATGAACTGCTCATAGTCCTTCTGCCAGATTGGATTGCCATCCAGGTCACGCCGAATGACCACACTCTTCATGTTATCCGTCAGGACGTATTGAGGAACACCCATGTAGCGGAAAGCGTGGATTATCCCAATGAACAAATTTTCCTGCTTTGCATTGGGGAAGAACTCCACATACTGTTGCCCGCAGTGGTGGCAAATCATAGCGAAGCAGGCGGCGTTGTATTCACTTCCATCGTATGCCTGTACCTTCGTAAAGCCCCAGTCCATCTGAAACGCCTCTCCGGGACCGGTAGAGTACCGTCGCCCACGGTTTCCCTGCGGTTCAACTGCATGACGAGGGGCGGGAACAAGATGATGGTGGGCAGAGATGTAGTCCTTGACGATGGTTTTACCACCAGCGAATCCACTCTTACGAAGTTTATCAAGGCACACGACAGAGTTTACAACGCCTGCTTTGAGCAGGCCATCCAGAATGCCGGTGTAGCCACTCAGGAGTGTAGTTGTGGCCTTGCGGCCCTTCAAGGCGTGTTGGACATCCTCAAAGTCATGTTCTTTCATGCGGCGCAGTTTGGCGCGGGAAATTCCCGTACGACGCCCAAGGTCTGCGAGGTTGATTTTCTCCAGCGAGAACTTGTCTCCCTGTTCGGCCATCATCTGTTTTATAGCTTCCGCTACTGCTGGATTCATAGCTGCAAAATTAGGCTTCTTCATGATTCCTCCTTTCACCGGGGGCTGGCTACCCTCTAAGTGTAAAGGATTTCATGAAATCATGATTGGCTATTTTCATCCGGCCATAATTGGCGATTTCCGCCCGGCCCGGAATGGCTAATTCCGCCCGGCGCTAACATCGGGATCGTAGGTGGTTTTTCTACCGTCCTGGGACCGTCCTTTGTGCAGGACATTGGGATCGCCTATAATAACACCACATGGACAGCCCTGGCCCAGGCCATGTCCACCGCCGCTTGCGCCCCGATTCTTGGAAAAGTGGGAGATGTAATCGGACGCAAAACCACCCTTCTTTTGGGAATTGCCGTATTTACATTGGGCAATATCCTGTCGGCGCTTGCAAACTCTCTTTTGTTTATGCTGGCGGCACGGTTTATCGTAGGCATTGGTACTGCTGCCATGACGCCGGTGATCATGGCATATATCGTTACCCAGTTTCCTCAAGATCAGATAGCAAAGGGTTTTTCTCTCTATATGCTGATCTCCAGTGCGTCGGTTATTTTGGGGCCTACGCTGGGTGGCTTGATCATCGCGGCCTTTGGCTGGCGTGCCATGGTGTGGGTATGCGTTGCCATCTGCGCCGGTACCTTCGTTGCCTGTCTGATAACTGCCGGAAAAGAAGAGACCCAGCGGCAAAGCCTTCAGAATTTCGATGGTTTTGGTGCCGCACTGGTGGTCGTATTCTTCAGCCTGGTGCTGTGTATTCCTTCCTTTGGGCAGAATTTCGGGTGGACATCAAAGGCATTCCTGGGCGTAATGGTTGCAGCAACCATTAGCTTGGTAGGTTTGATTACAGCCGAAAGAAAAGCAATTCATCCCATCCTGCCCGGCAGGTTCATGATGCGAAGTGCCTTTATCCTTAGCGTCCTTACGTTGTTTCTGACCCAGGGACTGATGCAGGCGAATATGACCAACACCATTGTCTTTGTGAACTATACCCAGCCAGACAACTCCGCTGTCTCTGGCTACGCAATTTCCGTGATGTACCTGGGAATGTCTTTGGGCGCAGTGATCCTGGGACCGTTGGCAGACCGGTTTGAACCAAAGCGTGTACTGATAGGATCACTGCTGCTGACAGGTTTCGGCTGTGGAGTCTTGTTTTTGTTTTCCGAATCAACTTCTGTCCTGCTTCTGATGGCATCTTTGGGCATTCTTGGCTTTGGTCTGGGTGGAAACGGAACAATTTTTATGAAAGTGGCACTGTCCGGACTGCCTCCGCAGGAGGCGGGAGCAGGCACGGGCACCTACGGCCTATTTCGGGATCTTGCGGCGCCCTTTGGTGTGGCAGTGTTTGTGCCGCTGTTTACCAATCAGATCACAAGTTTGATAGCGGGCGGAGTCAGTGAAACCAATGCAGCCGTCCAATCAATTCATGCGCTGGCGGTCGCGGAGCTGCTGTGCATCGCTGTCGGTATTGCCGCTGTATTCTTTTTGCCCAGAATTCGCAACAAAGGAGAGGAAACATGAGATTAAACGATAAGATCGTATTGGTCACCGCGTCCACCCGAGGTATCGGTCTTGCCTGTGTGAAGGCCTGCGCAAAGGAAGGTGCCATCGTTTATATGGCGGCCAGAAATCTGGAACGAGCGCAAGAGATCGCAGATAATCTGAACGCGGAGGGTGGTAATGTAAAATGCGTATTCAACGACGCGACGAACCCGGAAACCTTTTCCTCCATGGTTGAGGATGTTGTAAAGGATGCAGGCAGGGTCGATGTGCTGGTCAATAATTTTGGCACCTCAAACCCCGGTAAGGATTTGGATTTTGCCAATACCGATCCCTCTGTCTTTTTGGATACCGTGAATCTGAATCTGCGAAGCGTCTTTGTGGCAAGTCAAGCAGCTGCGAAGTACATGGCGGCACAGCCAGGCGGCAGTATTATAAACATTTCATCCGTAGGCGGTATTGTCCCTGACATTTCTCAGGTGGCTTACGGAACAAGCAAAGCGGCGATCAACTATCTTACCAAGCTGATCGCCGTCCATGAAGCAAAGAATAAAATTCGTTGTAATGCAGTGCTGCCGGGGATGACTGCGACAGAAGCTGTAGAGACGCACCTGACAGAAGAATTCCGGAACATGTTTTTGCGGCATATTCCCCTTGGTCGGATGGGACTTCCGAAGGAAATCGCAGCGGCAGTGGTGTACTTGGCAAGCGATGAAGCAGCCTACACGACCGGTCAGATCTTGGCAGTGTCTGGCGGTTTTGGGCTGGCGACCCCGGTATATGGTGACCTGTCCGATAAAAAGCTTCGGCGGTAAACGGATAAATGTCGAAGCGGTGAACCTCACCGCCGAGGTTTGCTAAGCATATACTGCGAGCAGCTGTGCGTTTTTTGATCCGCTTAGAATTATCCTATTGATGAACACCTTAAAAAACACAGTGAAACCCACTTCTTATTGTGGATTACACCTTGTTACAGAATAGAGTCCCTTGCTTGCTGCTTGCAAACCATTGATTTTACTGGATTTTGCCAGATCCTTTAATGACACTCCGACCAAAATGTGTTGATGAAAGATGCAACGCAGAAAACGCCGCGCGAAAGTGCGGCGTTTTCACATATAATGCGCCACTTTTAGAATGAAAAAGTTGCAAAAACTCGATTTTTCAAAATTTCGTTTTTGCCCAGCGAGAGGCGACATTTTTAAGATGCGCCCTGCCGAATTTATGGTCTGGTGTGACTCGAACGCCGAGGCTTAAAAAAGAATAAAGAATAAGAAGGCAGGCCGCCGTTCGGCTCCCTATGTGGGAGCCGACGGCGGCCTTTTTCGACTCATTGGTGCTTATGCAGCTGTCCGCTGTCGTGAAAAAAACGAAAAAGGAGGAACCGACGCGATGAAAGAGAAGAAAAGTCCTTCACCGCCCAGCCTCCCTCCTGACGCCCAAAGGGAGATCCTGGACAGGCTGTCCGCGGAGACCCGAATCAGTTCTCAGGAGATCGCCGCTATTTTGAAGCGGCACGGCGTCTGCGGCGATATGGACGCCTTGCAGGACGCCTATCGGAAGCGGCTGGGCCAGCGTCTCATGTCCACCATTCGGGATGAGACCGGCAAGCGTGAGGTGCTGGCCGCCAGTGGCGGCGAGTACGTCATCGTGGATTGCTGCAACGATCCGCAGAAGCTGAAGACCATTCGGCACCGCATCCAGGCGCAGATGAACGGACTGGATGTGTCTGCCGGAAAGGTGCGCAAGCGTGTTCGTTTTCTGGAACGCTTCGCTTCTTGGGTGAGGAAGGAGACCTCGGATGGGGCGGCGTAAATTGTCAGCGGCGGATATCTACTGTAAATTCGCGGCGCAGCTGGATGAGGATGGCTTTCGGCTGTATCACGCCGCGCAGCGGATCACCGGCTTCCAGCCCTATGACGCTTTCCCCTATGAAGATAACCGGGGCGCGTTTGAGGCAGCGGACGGACATACCCTCCTGCGCTATCTGGAAGCAGCTCATTTCGATGCTGTCACATGGGAGATCGTCCCCGGCACCACCTATGAACGGGCCATCCTCGGCAAAGTAGACACCGCTACACCGGAATACCGCGCGTTTCGTGAAGCAATCTGTACGGACGCGCTGGGGCGCATGGGGTTGGGGCATCTCCTGAAAACAAAGGAAAAAGAAGTGAAAGAGGTGGGACATGAACGATAACATCACCGAGATCAACAAAGACACCTTCTGGAAGCTGATCCAGAGTGCAAAGGAGACCTGCGGACAGGATATGGACGCTATGATGGACTTCCTGAAAGACCGGCTGGTATCCATGGGGCCGGAGCAGGCACAGAACCTTCACGACATCCTCCACGCCTATGAGGATCTCGCGGACAAGTTCGGACTGTGGGACGCCGCCGGGGTCATGAAGGGATATGGCTGCAGCGATGACGGCTTTATCGACTTCCGTGCCTGGCTCATTGCCCAGGGAAGGGACGTCTATCTGTCCGCGCTGGCAGACCCGGACTCTCTTGCGGAGGTCATCCCCTACGGGGACTGCTGCTTTGAGACGCTCAGTTATGTGGGAGATTATGCCTATGAGCAGCTCACAGGCAAAAGCGCTTATGACCAGACGGATTGGGCAAGGTATGAAATGCTGCTGGCAGAGCTGGAACAGGATATCGTCTATAAAGGCGGTATTGAATTTCCCAGAGAGGGACCGGAACTGAAACAGTACCTGCCACAGCTCTGCGCGGCGCATCCGGGCTGGGATGGCAAGACACGCTGGAATGTGCAGCAAATGTTTTGGAGTCCCGCAATCAAGACGAAGGCTGTTCCTTATCGGATATCTTGATCCCCGATGCGCCGGGAAAATATTACCTGTCTTCGGCACAGGTGGAAAAGCTCTTGTACAAGTCCTCGGAGGGCCGCAAGGCTCCCGGATCTATGACGCAGACGGAGTAGCCTGCACCCAGACTGCCGGCGCTGGTGGCATGGGCGGGAAGACCGGATTGTATATCATCCCGCCCAAGGGGCCGTTTGTGGATCTGTGCGCGGGAATCCCCGTACGGACGGATACCGCCCGCTGCCTCACGGCCCGGTATGGGCAGACGACTCTCTCCAATCATCGGGCGGAACGCTCCGGCGTCCTGCTCATCAAGGAGGCGACCAAGAAGGGGTACAAGGAGGCTCAACCCGGCGATACGGTGAACCTGGGCTACGCGGGCAGCAACACTCGCCGCGGGCGCGTTGGGCGTGATATTGCCCATACGCTGGAAACCAGCTGTATCCAGGGAATTGTAGAAAATGGCGGACGCATTCGCCGTCTCATGCCCCGCGAGTGCCTGCGGCTCCAGGGTTTTGAGGAATGGCAAATTGACCGCATCCTCGCCATCCAGTCCGACGCGCAGGCCTATAAGCAGGCGGGCAACAGTGTTACGGTCAATGTAATTGAGGCGATTGCCAAGCGTATCCAGGCAGTGGACGAGGAATTGAAAGCAGGTGCCGCAGCATGATCGGAATGAAGGATTAGTGCTTTGGCGTTGAGGTCGAGATGACGGGACTCACTCGCAGGCAGGCTGCGCAGGCGCTGGCCAATTATTTTGGCACAGAACCTTACTATGTGGGAGGCGGATATGATAAATGGAGCGTGAAAGACCCGGATGGCAAGGCATGGAGCATCATGAGCGATTCCAGCATTGTTACGGAAATGAAAACTGAAAGCGGGTATACGCGCACCAGCGACATCGAATACCGGGTTGAGATGGTAACGCCAAAACTCACCTACGCGGAGCTGCCCAGGCTTCAGGAGTGTGTCCGACAGGTGCGTCATGCCGGGGCCAAAGTCAACAACTCCTGCGGTATCCATGTTCATGTGGACGCCGCCAACCATAACCGCCAGTCCTTAAAAAACCTTCTGAGCATCATGTACTCTAAAGAAGATATTCTGTTCAAGGCGCTGCAGGTTAATGAGCGCCGCGCATCCCGCTGGTGCCAGAAGGTGCGGGAGCCAATGCTAAAGGAAGCACGCAAACTCTCCTCTGATGAAACGAAAAACTTCACAGCGCTGGAAAGTATCTGGTATGAAGGGAATATCTCTGACCGAGAACACTACAACTGGACCCGCTATTATGCCCTGAATCTGCATTCTGTGTTTTATAGAGGAACCGTTGAGTGGCGTTGTTTCAACTCGACGCTCCATGCCGGAAAGGTCGCGGCCTATGTGAATTTATGCCTTGCCATGTCTGCCCAAGCCATTAACCAGCGCAGCACCGTCATGCGGAAAACCCACAGCGACAACGAACTGTTCACCTTCCGCGTCTGGCTGGTGCGACTGGGACTCAACGGTGGCGAGTTCAAAAATACCCGTAATCATCTGCTGGCCAATCTGGAGGGTGATCGGGCATGGCGCTATGACAAGGATACTTATGCCCATCACGCTATGATGCTGGGCTATGCCGACGAGGAAGTGAACCGCTTTTTTGCCAAGGCTCTTTTTGCCGTGGGCGAGGACTGGGATATGGACGCGCTGCTGCCCA
>ENA-UOJM01002038-UOJM01002038.1-human-gut-metagenome-genome-assembly--contig:-P116-NODE-2038-length-15503-cov-33.265407_pt1 | contig 15503 bp, 19 predicted proteins | sample MGYA00242349_ERZ723896 | MGnify/ENA metagenome assembly ERZ723896 | reverse complement strand
CTCCGCTGGCTTTCACCTAATGAGTTCGCTGTCCAATATGTTTGACAAACCTACAACATCGAATTATCACATTTTTTGCCATAGCGACACTCCTCAAATTCTGCGCCGCAATAGACAATGAATAAGAAAAACCCTCTGAAATCAACCGATTTCAGAGGGTTTTGGTCCGAGTGGGGCGACTCGAACGCCCGGTCTCTTGATCCCAAACTTATCGGGAATACTTTTTCCGCTCGTTTATAGCAGTTTTCGGCGCTTTTTAATTTGTTTCACTTACTCTTTGACGCTCTTATCTCCACTGTTTCCGGGTGTTCCAGCGCCGTCTGTGGTAATCTATGTGGTCAAAAACGCTTCCCGCCCCAAACCGGTGATTTTTTCACCGGCCCAGGACGGGAAGCGTTTCGCGTTTTAGATTGGTTGGATTGTAACTCTGAGCAAGGGGTTATGCAAGTGTTTTCTGCGGAAGAAGCAGCTCAAAGTTTGCGGGGCTATAAACAAAGAAATAGGGGCCGGCATGGCGGCACGCTTCATGAAAACTTAGCTGCCCAGGCAGCAATCGCCTGATCAGATACGCCGTTGATCAGCTTCCCGGCTTTCCAGTCCGCGTTCGGGCAAAGTTTTCTCAGCTCGTCCACGGTTTTTCCCATGCCGCTGCCGCCGGAGGTAGCAAAAGGCACCAGAGTCTTCCCGGAAAAATCATAGCTTTCCACGAAGGTATGGATGATATGGGGCGCAACATACCACCAAATCGGGAAACCGATGAACACCGTGTCGTAATCCACCATGTTGGGTATCGTTTCGGCGATTTCCGGGCGGGAGTCCGGGTCATTCATTTCCACGCTGCTGCGGCTCTTTTTGTCCATCCAGTTCAGGTCGGCGCTGGTATAAGGAATGGCGGGCCTGATCTCAAACAGGTCTGCGCCCGCAGCCTTTGCCAAACGTTCCGCAACCTTTTTCGTCGTGCCGCTTGCAGAAAAATAGGCTACCAGTTTCTTGCTCATTTCAGTATTTCTCCAATTCGTTATATTCTTCATCACTGACCGGCTCGCACCACTCGTTGGAGGTATCCTCTCCGGGGATCTCTGCGGCGATATGGGAGAACCAGCTGTCTTTCTTCGCGCCATGCCAATGCTTGACTTCGGGCGGGATAGTAATGACCGTACCGGGAGTCAGCGACACCGGCACTTTCCCCGCCTCCTGATACCACCCTTCACCGGCGGTGCAGATCAGCAGCTGGCCGCCGCCTTTTTTCACGTGGTGGATATGCCAGTTATTCCGGCATCCCGGCTCAAAGGTGACATTTGCCAGGAAAAGCCCGCTTTCCGGCTTCGTCATCGGGTTCAGAAACGACTGTCCGCTGAAATACCGGGCATAGGCCGTATTTTCCGTCCCAAGGCCAAACACATTTTGCTGCGCGAATGCGTTTTGATCCATTGTTTTCATGATGTACGCCTCGTTTCCGTCTGTTTTTGCCCCTGAAGCAATCAACCTATATATTGCCGGAGGAACCCTTCCATCTTGTCAAAGGGGATCACATCCAGCCGGTCGTAGAGGTCGGTATGCACTGCGTCTGGAATGAGGAGCAGCTCCTTGTTGTCGCCGGTCAGCTTTTCAAAGGCGTCCCTGCTGAAGTAGCAGGAATGTGCCTTCTCTCCGTGGATCAGCAGCACCGCGCTGCGGATCTCGTGGCTGTACTGCAAAAGCGGCATATTCAGGAAAGGCAGCGTCGAGGTGACATTCCAGCCCTGGTTTGAGTTCAAGGACCGCGCATGATACCCACGACTGGTCTTGTAATAGTCGTAGTAGTCTTTCACAAAGAAGGGTGCATCCTCCGGTAGAGGGTCCACAACGCCGCCCGCCCGGGCATAGGTCCCGCTTTTATAGTCGGCCGTCCGCTGAGCATTCAAGGCCCTGCGTTTTTCGTAGCGTGCTTCCTCGCTGTCCTCAGAGTCAAAGTACCCTTTGGCATTCACCCGGGTCATATCGTACATGGTGGAGGCGACGGTTGCCTTGATTCTGGTGTCATTGGCCGCCGCGTTCAGCGCCATGCCGCCCCAGCCACAGATGCCGATGATACCGATGCGCTCCGGGTCAACATTGTCCTGAACGGACAGGAAATCTACCGCTGCGGAGAAATCCTCCGTGTTGATGTCAGGAGAAGCCACATACCGGGGGCTGCCGCCGCTCTCTCCCGTAAAGGACGGGTCGAAAGCGATGGTCAGGAAGCCTCGCTCCGCCATGGCCTGTGCGTACAGCCCGGAGGACTGCTCTTTTACCGCGCCAAAGGGTCCGCTCACCGCAATGGCCGGGAGCTTTCCCTCCGCATTTTTCGGAACATACAGATTCGCCGCAAGGGTGATGCCGTAGCGGTTATGGAAGGTGACCTTGCTATGGTCTACTTTTTCACTTTTAGGAAATGTCTTGTCCCATTCCTGTGTCAAACTCAGTTGCTCCATACTCAGACCTCCTTACCCATCTGATAGGCTTTCTCCAGTGCCGGATGTCCGGCAATGTCGCCTACGCCGTTGACGCCGCCTGCAAAAACGGTGCCTGCCAGCTCACAACGTTCAAAGCAGTCCACCCAGCCCTGCACAGCCTTGACGGTTCCTTCCACCGTTTCTTCCCCATCCTCAGCCGCAGTTGCCAGAAGATATGCCTTTGTGAAGGCGTAATCGGAATCAAAGAGCGGGTTGGCACGATCCAGCATGGTCTTGAGCTGACCGCTGACGCTGTAATAGTAAACAGGTGTGGCAAATACCAGCACATCCGCATCGTGCATTTTGGTGGCAATCTCCACCGCGTCATCGTCGATCACGCAATGGCCAACCTTGAGACAAGCCAGACAGCCCTTGCAGAAACCGTAATTCTTCTCGCGAAGATAAACGGTTTCTACCTTGTGACCGGCTTCCTCAGCACCTTTTGCGAAGGATGCAGCCAGTGTTTCGGAATTGCTGCCCTTGCGGGGACTGGAAGAAATAATCAAAACATTCTTGCTCATAAAAAAACTCCTTTTTGTGTCTTGCATTGTGGTTGTTTTACTGATAAACTCATGATAGTACCTGAACCTGACTTTAGGTCAAGTATTATTTTTGAAATTTTTTCAGTTGTTTTGGAGGGAGTTCCATGTATACCATCGGCCAGGTATCCGAACTGTTTGGATTGCCCATATCCACACTGCGGTATTATGACAAGGAAGGGCTGTTCCCTACGATGCAAAGAGATTCCGGTATCCGAAAATTCGGAGAAAAAGAGCTGGAAGCCCTCCGGGTGATCGAGTGCCTGAAAAAGTCCGGCCTGGAAATCAAGGACATCAAACAGTTCATGGAGTGGTGCGTACAGGGCAGCGAAACCTATCCACAGCGGCGGGAACTATTCCTCCATCAGAAGGCGGCGGTGGAGGCGGAGATCGAGCGGATGAACCGGGTCCTGGACATGCTGCGCTTCAAGTGCTGGTATTATGAACAGGCAATCCAGGACGGAAACGAAGACCGTCTTTCCAGTTTGCAGCCAGAGGAAATGCCGGAGGAGATCCGGCGGGCATATGAAAATGCACACAGCACGGATGCGTAAAACGAAAAGTCCGGAGAGCGAACTGCTTGCTCTCCGGACTTTTTCACATTTTTAAAGCGCCCCGAAATGATACCTGGGCTTGCCCAAGCTCTTTTTACCGTACTCGATGGCTTCCGCAGGGCAGCGGCAGATGCACGCCATACAGTGGGCGCAGTCGCCGCCCCAGACAGGTTTACCGTTTTGAATCGTGATGTTGTTTGTTGGGCAGAGCCTGGCACACTGACCGCAGCCAGTGCAGGCATCACCGGCCGTAAAGGCATTTGCTTTGACGAAGAAAGAATAGAAGATCGGATTCACCGGGCCGCTTATGAAGCGGTCGTAGAGGTTATTACGGGGCTGCGGGAACGCTTGATTCGCCGCGATGGCAGAGGTCACACGGTCAATGTCCGGCTCCGCCTTGGCAACAATCTGCCGCGCTTCCTCCGCCTGCGGCGCGTCGAACATGGCAATGTAATTTTCAGGCATGATGATCTGCGCCGTGCCCATATAGGTGAGCTGTTTCCCCTGGCAGAGCGTACGGTTATACCCCGCGGCATTGCCGATCTCACTGCCGCAGGTCATGACGAACCACACCTGCGACCCACAGGGGAAATCCGTTTCTGCCAGCCAATCCCGCACAATGCGCGGAATGCGCCACGCGTAAGTGGGCGTGACGATAACCAGGCGCTTATCGGATGTGACAGGCGAGCGATCACCCGCCTTGACGCAATCGTTCATGCTGAGAAGCTTGTCGCCCAGAGCTTCGGCAATGCGCTCTGCGATGTACCGACTGTTCCCGGTACCGGTGAAATAGAGTACCATGCTGGACCTCCTTACTGTCCGACGAAAGCCGCAATCGCTTCTGCGGTCTGCCGAACCTGTTCCTCGCCCGAAATGGTTGGGATTCCATCGCCATTCTGAGGGCCATAGCTGCCAAACTGGGCGTGACAGCCGCCGTCCAGAACGACTTCCGTGGTATCTGCTGGGAGATTTGCACGATTCTTTTCATAGGATTCCTGATTCATCACCCCGTCCTCCGAGCCATAGACAGAGAGTACCCGCAGGGCTGTGCCCGTGAGATCTTTTGTGGAATAAGCTGCCAACAGGATAAGTCCGTCGTAGTCCTCGTCATGGGCCGCAGCATAGCCCGCCGCCATAGCGCCGCCCAGAGAGTGTCCGGCTATGTACCAAGTGGTGACCTCCGGGTGTTCTTGTTGGAGTCCGTACGCAGCGTTTGCATCCAGAACAGCCAGATTGCCAGGCATCCGCACCAGAGCGCAGAGAATCCCGTTTTCCGCACAGGCACGCATCAGGGGCGCATAGGCCGTATGCTCCACCTTGCCGCCGGGATAAAAGATCAGCCCTGCGGTCGGATCCTCGGGAACGAACCAGATCACATCCCCGTCCTGCTCTGTCTGCACGCTGTCCGTCTGATAGGCCATAGCCTCTAATGCTGCCTCATCGGCATGGTAATAATCGGACACATATGCATAGCCGCCGATTCCGATGACGAGAAGGACTGCCAGGCACACAGACAGGATGATTCTTGTCCTTCTCTTCATATGATGATTCCCTCGCAGTGGTCAATCTCGTGCTGAATGATCTCAGCCGTCCAGCCGGTGAAGGTCTTGAGCCGTGTTTGGAACTTCTCGTTCTGCCATTGCACCTTAATGGTCTGGAAACGCTTCGTGCGCCGCGTGCCGGTGAGGGACAGGCAGCCCTCCTCAGTCTCATACGCCCCGGACTGCTTGACGATGACGGGATTGAACATGACCATGTATTCGCCCTCGTTGTCAAAGGCGATGATGCGTTTGTTGACGCCGATCATATTCGCCGCCATGCCTACACAGCCATCCTTATGGGCGACCAGTGTATCCAGCAGATCCTGCGCCACGCCGAGATCGTTTGTTGTGGCGGGCTCCGCCTTTAGGGCGAGAAACGCCTCGTCTTTGCATATTTCACGAACCATTGTTGTTCTCCTTATCCGTTCTTCGCCTTATAGCCAGCGCCCCAGGCCCACATGGCATCCAGGACCGGCTTCAGGCTATAGCCTGTCTCGGTGAGGGTATACTCCACACGCGGCGGCACCTCAGCATAGACCTTGCGGGTGAGCAGCCCCTTCTCCTCCATGTCCCGGAGCTGGGCGGTCAACACCTTCTGGGATACCGTGCCGATGGACTTTTTCAGTTCGCCGAAGCGCTTGGTGCCGTCCATCAGATCCCGCAGAATCAGCACCTTCCATCTGTCACCGATGAGCATCAGGGTGGTCTCCACCGGGCATGCGGGCAGTTCCATCGTAAAACCTCCAATAGTTTCTATTTGGTAACTACAGCACAATATTGTGCTTACTTTACAGCTGATACTTTTGGCCTTATTCTAAAAGCAAGCAAGGCACAAGTCAAGCTGTAAAAACATTGGAGGTTTTATCATGAAAAAAGTTGTTGAATTTCTGACTGCCAACCCGGTTCAGTATCTGGCCACTGTGGGCCGTGACGGGAAGGCCAAGTGCCGCCCCTTCATGTTTTGCTTTGAGCAGGACGGCAAGCTGTGGTTCTGCACCAACAACCAGAAGGATGTCTACAAGGATATGCAGGCCAACCCCTATATAGAGGTCACGGTTTCCAGCCCCAGCTATGCCTGGATCCGTCTGCACGGCAAGACCGTGTTTGAGAACAACATGGCCGTCAAGGAGGGCTGCATGAACAATCCCATCGTCAAGGGCCAGTACCAGACCGCCGACAATCCCATCTTTGAAGTTTTCTATCTGGAAGAGCCCCATGGCGTGATTGCTGACTTCTCCGGCAATCCTCCTTACGAGTTCTGAGCACCGATACCGCAATGCCCTGCAAGCTGTTGCGGGGTATTGCGGTATCTATTTGAAACCGAGCGATAGAGATGGTACGATAACTTTGGGTGATGCTATGAACTACTTGAAATACCTGGTCGAAGAGATCCACACCACGGTCGTGGCCACCGTGGATGACGAGGGGCTGCCCGTGACAGCCGCCATCGACATGATGGACTACGATGAGGATTGCCTGTACTTTCTGACCGCAAAAGGAAAAGGCTTCTATGACCGCCTGAAAAAGCGGGGAACGCTGGCGCTGACCGGCATGAAGGGCACAGACACCATGCACTGCGCCGCCCTTTCCATTCGGGGAAAGGTGCGGGAGCTGGGCGACGAACTGCTGCCCAGGCTGTTTGAAAAAAATTCCTACATGAACGAGATCTACCCGGACGCGGCATCCAGAAGAGCTTTGACCGTCTTTGTCATCTATGAGGGCAGCGGTGAATGGTTTGACCTTTCCAAAAAGCCAATCGAGCGTGCCAGCTTTACCTTTGGCGGTGCGGAAGAAGTGCAGGAGGGCTACTTTGTCACGGACGCCTGCATCGGCTGCAAGCTCTGCTATTCCAAATGTCCGCAGAAGTGTATCGACATTTCCGGCAAGCCGGTGGTCATTCAGCAGCAGAACTGCCTGCATTGCGGAAACTGCCATGAGATCTGTCCGGCCAGAGCCATTGTGAAACGAGGTTAAGATGAACCAGGCTGAAAAAAGAGTATTTCTCATCAAGCGGCTGCTGGACGAGGACAGGCGCTATCGCGGCAGGGAAGTCCCGGCGGACGCCTATGAGCAGAAACGTATGCTGCGCTCCCTGATAAACATCCGCCGTCCCCAAGCCATCGACGCCAAGTTCCTGACCGTGCAGGACGAATACCTGCGCCAGGAGATCGAAGACACAGGCATCACCCGCCTGGCCGATTTGGATCCGGTTTGCGGCGATTTTTATCTCTGGCAGGGCGACATCACCCGGCTGGAGTGCGGCGCCATTGTCAACGCCGCAAACAGCGGCATGACGGGCTGCTATGTGCCGTGCCACGCCTGCATCGACAACTGCATCCATACTTTTGCGGGCATCCAACTTCGCTTGGATTGTGCCGGACTCATGAAGCGCCAGGGCCATGAGGAGCCCACCGGACAGGCCAAAATCACCAAGGCTTATAACCTGCCTTGCGACTATGTCCTGCATACCGTCGGCCCCATTATTGAGGGCCGTGTGATCCCGGAGGACGAGCGTCTGCTGGCCTCCTGCTACCGTTCCTGTCTGGAACTGGCCGGGCAAAACGACGTGGAAAGCATTGCGTTCTGCTGTATCTCCACCGGCGTGTTCCATTTCCCCAATCAGCGGGCCGCCGAGATCGCTGTAGAGGCTGTGCAAAAGTTTAAGGCGGAAACCGGAAGCAAAATGAAGGTGATTTTCAATGTTTTCAAGGATCTGGACCTCGAAATCTACCGGCGACTACTCACAGAAAATCGAGCGGCTGAAGGCTGAGCTACAAGGTGCAGACGCCATCCTCATCGGCGCTGGCTCCGGTCTTTCTACTTCTGCCGGTCTGACCTATGGCGGCGAGCGTTTTCTGAAGCACTTCTCCGACTTCCATGAAAAGTATGGTATCACGGATATGTATTCCGGTGGATTCTATCCCTTTCCCTCTCTGGAGGAATACTGGGCCTGGTGGAGCCGCCACATCTACTACAACCGTTATGATGTGACGCACGGTAAGCCCTATGCGGATTTGCTGGAGCTGGTCAGGAGCAGGAATTATTTTGCTTTGACAACCAATGTAGACCATCAGTTCCAGCTGGCTGGTTTTGATAAGACACGGCTGTTCTACACTCAGGGCGACTACGGCCTTTGGCAGTGCAGTGAACCGTGCCATCAGGCGACTTATGACAACGAGGCTGTTGTCCGCCGGATGATCGCAGAGCAAGCGGACATGCGTGTTCCCTCTGAGCTGATCCCGCACTGCCCCAAGTGCGGCAAGCCCATGACCATGAACTTACGCTGTGACGATACTTTCGCGCAGGATGCGGGTTGGTATGCCGCAGCCCATCAGTATGAGGATTTTTTGCATCGGTATGGGACTGACCGTATTCTGTTTCTGGAACTGGGCGTCGGCGGCAACACCCCTGGCATCATCAAAGTGCCGTTCCTGCGCATGACGGCTCAGAATCCCAGAGCCACCTACGCCTGCATCAATCTGGGCGAGGCCATCACTATGAAAGGGCTTAAAGCGCAGTCCATTCTGCTCGACGCTGATATTGGTAAGGTGTTGAGCAACCTGAGATAATCGAAAAGTATTAACGCAAAACGCTTCCCCCTTTAATCTTTGAGGAACATAGTGGTGTTGGTAAGTAGATATGTATCAAAATGTATTGACAAATTATATGGCGCGGTATATACTTAAGTATATACCGCGCCATATTTAAAGATCAAATCGCAACGTTTATTTTTTTACAGCAAATTCCTACTATTTTTATATGTTTTTATTTGGCGTGTAAGGAAGCTTTCTATAACGAAGGCTGTGCTATTTCCATCAGAATAGTGTACTCAAAGAAAGTTGTATGATGCCCTCGTTTTGAAACATTTGTTTACATCCTATCCCCCGTAATTCATGTGTGTTTCCTACTTCAGCAGTGTCCGTAGATAGAGTCATAGATTTTACTCTCTCGTTGAATGAAAACATAGGGCACATAGTAGAAAATATGGTTACTCTGTTTCTGATCAACGATGGTTAGTGCAAATTAAATAACAATCGATGTAGCAACTGTTGGAAATAAGACATTTACTTAGCCAACGTTCAAATTATAAGACTTCTTTTATCAGTCAGCGATGAGGCAACAAAAAAGGAAAAAATATGTTGGGATAATCCCATGGAGAATTCAAATGAAAAAGAATGACGCAAATACGAACAACATTGATACAGGAAGTAAGATTGCCAGCTTTAAAGTGAAGCAGAATATGCCATATGAATTCAAGGTAAATTATGCGCGAATAAGGGCCTGGGAATTCTATACTGAATGTGGGAAACGAGATTTAGACTGCTATGTGTCTGTTGGGGGCCTTGACAGCATCACCTTATTCTTTTTCTTAAAATCTATAGGAATAAATGTACCAGCAGTATCAGTCTCTTCTCTCGAAGATATTAGCATACAGAAAATCCATAGAGAGATAGGGGTTATTTCTTTACCCCCTGCAGTCAGAGAAGATGGCACACATTGGAATAAGCAAAAATTAATTCAAGAGTTTGGTTTTCCAGTGCTTTCCAAAGAAACTGCTCGCAAAATCGAATTGCTCCAAAATCCTACTCCAAACAACAAAACCGTAAGACATGCGATTGTCACAGGAGAAACTGGTGAGTATGGTGGATTCCAAAAACATTCAAGGATGAAACTTGCTCAGAAATGGCTTGAAAAATTCGGAGGACTGGAAAACGAAGAAGAGGGTGTAGATTATCAAATTGCACCATTTAAAGTGTCGTCAAAATGTTGTTATTACCTTAAAGAAAAGCCGTGTTCTGATTGGGCAAAAGAACACAATTGTGTTCCGTATTTAGGCTTGATGGCTTCAGAAGGAGGAAGAAGAGAGAAAGCTTTAATGCTGCATGGATGCAACTATTTTGGACAGGGAACAATTCGTTCTGCACCTTTTGCGATTTTTAATAGGCAAGACTTGTTGCAATTAGCTCTTGATTTAAAAGTTCCTGTTCCAGAAATCTATGGAAGCATATTAAAGGACGAACATGGACTCCTATACACTTCTGGAGAACAGCGAACTGGATGCTCCATGTGTGGATTTGGAATTCAACTTGAGAAACGCCCGCATCGCTTTGATCGTCTCCGAGAACGAAATTATAAAGAGTGGGACTTTTGGATGAACAGGTGCTGTGTTGACGAAAACGGAATACCATATGGATGGGGAAAAGTTTTAGATTATCTTGAAATTGGTTGGCAAGATATTCCGGATCCCCATAACAAAAAATAGCATTAATTTCAAACTATACTCCTGCAACAATTATACCTTGCCTCACTCTGGAAATTACGTGGAGACGAACGGGATCAAAAACGCTTCCTGCCTAAAACCGGCAACTCATTACCGGTCCAGGGCAGAAAGCGTCTCTCGTTTCATGTCAGTTATACTGCAACTATGGCTAAGGGACTATTCAAATGTTTTCTGCACTGAGTGTACCTCAAATCTTGCAGAGCAATAAACAAAGAAATAGGGCTTCCCTTTTCTCTGTTGAGTCCCCAGAGTCATTTATAAAATAAGCGCTAAAAATCGTGCGAATTTATCATTCTTGCTTTTTCTGACTGACAGTGCTATTATTATAAATAACACTGTCAGTGTTGCAATAAGCCTCGGCAGTATGGCTATATTGACCCGATGCTCTGCCAGGCGGCAGAGCATTTTTCGTATATCGGTTTGGAGGAGATCATTTTATGGCTGTAAGTTATAAAAAACTCTGGAAGCTGCTCATCGACAAGGACATGAAGAAGAAGGATTTGTGTGTAAAGGCTGGCATCAGCCCGGCATCCGTAACAAAGATGGGGCGGAACGGCCATGTCACCACAGAAATTCTCCTAAAGATCTGTACGGCTCTGGATTGCCAGATAGATGATATTATGGAGATTGTGCCGGATAATTATAACATAACTAATAGCGAGACTTGATGAGCTGAAATACCGAGTGCCTTGATGATTTAAAGAAGTAGGCATTGCATTGGAAGACAGAGTCAAGGTCTATTGTTTAGGTACCGCCTATTTCAAGAGTAGGGAGAGAACATAATGGCTTGTAATTTTATATCTGAGCTTAGTAGATTAAGAAAGCTTTCTATGGAGTCTGTAGAAAATACGGCTTCGTTTGATAAATTCAAAAAGTATCTCCATGTGCTACGTCCAGTAGAAGTGAATCTTCGCACACTATTGAACAGAGCAAACTCTGCAAACAAGAAAACTTTAATTCTCCTTTGTGGTAGTGCTGGGGATGGTAAGTCACATTTGATTTCTTATCTACGTAACGCAGATTCTGAACACCTTTTGGATACGTTCGAATTGTACAATGATGCAACTGAAAGCAGTGCACCTCTATTGACATCCATTGATACATTGGCGGAAAAATTAGCCCCCTTTAATGATGACAATTATCTGAAAGATGATGGTTTCAAGATGATCTTGGCGATCAATCTTGGCACCTTGAATAACTTTATAGAGTCGGAAAAAGGCCAGGCATTTTCTGCTTTGAAGAAATATGTCTATGCTCATGACATTTTCTCAACAGATGTTTGTCCCAACGAGTATCAAGAGGATAGCGTTTTTCAGCATGTCAGCTTTTCTGATTACCAAATATTTACGCTTAGAGAAGGCAGTGTGGGGACCGAATACTTAGACGAACTGTTCGAAAAAATATTCCGTCAAGATGAGGCAAACCCCTTTTTTAACGCATATACGGAAAATGCAAGTTGTACTTTATGTCAAAGATGCCCGGTACGGCATAATTTTGAATTTATGTCTTCACCCGTACATCAAAAAGCAATAATTAAAAAGATTGTTGAAGTTGTAATTAAAGACAAAGCGATCGTATCAACCAGAGAGATTCTGAACCTCCTTTATGATATTCTCGTGCATCCTGACTTTGATTACAACACAATGTGCAAAGCTGCAACTTCTGAAACCAAATACTTAACTAAGTATATCCAATGTACGACTCCTATGCTGTTATATGAGTTTGACGATATTTCACCATTGATCAATGCGATTCGTAAACATGATCTTTTAAAGGATCGTCAAGCTGATATGGATGTTGACATGACTCGTTTCCACTCTCTGGAGAACATCTATGAGGCTTTCATGGCTGCAATTGCTAACACCCCCTACGCAAAACTGAATGACACAACGAAAATTGCCGTTCTTGGCGGTATCAAGGCTGAGCTGAAGAAACTGGTGTATCGTTTTATTGTTAGAACAAAGGATATCAAGGGCGAATATCCAGTAAACGAACAGCAGCAACTTTTTGATGAGTACCTTCAGTACTTGTATTATCAAAATAGTGGTAATGAGAAAAAACTCGGCAAATTGTATGATGCAACCAAAAAAGCCATCATGAATTGGGATGGTCAATTTGATAGTGACACAATATGCATTGATGACTCTAATGAAAAGTTTTGGGTGTTGGAACAGCTTCTTATTAAACCAGCAATTTATAAGGCTCAGGCGTCTATAACAGGTGAGGTTCTCAGATTTTCAACTACACTAAAACTGCGATATCGTAAAGCAAACGATACTGAAATTGAAACCGCTGAAATCAGCATGGACTATGCTTTGTTTGAGATGGTCTCCGCGATGAAAGAAGGTTATCGCCCAACCGTACAAGACAAGAACCAGCACGCAGACTTTGTGAGCTTTGTTCAGCGGATAATCGAGTTTGGTAATAAGGCGTCGAGAATCGTGCTGGTCCCCAAAGAGAATGAACATGACTATAAAGTTATTTTTGAGCAGACTGACTTCGGATACGAGTTTAAGGTGGTGCAAGCATGATTTATACGTTAAGTGTCAATTCTTTTAATAACACTTTTGCGGTAAAAGAAAACGGAACAAAGCTTACCCACTTTAGCGGCAAAAGATTTAAACTATTCCCCTTTATAGCAAACAACAACAGCGATCCCATAAGGAATCTGGATGTGCTGGTTGGACGCTATTTGAGTCAGATTGAGCAAAAAGAACCTGTTCCTATCACAGCTGAAGAATTAATTAAGAAACTAAAAGATGACGATGAAACTGATATTCAACTTGGAATGGATACCATCTTTGAACAGGTCGTTCGTCACATGTTTTTTGGCAAAGAAGGCCAGATCCGACCTATCAATTTAAGAATGCTGGCTCAAACACCTTGCGTGGAGTCGAATGAATGTAAGCTGGCGGATTATTTGGTTGATGTATTAGGTGATGTTGATACTCTTCAAAAGTATTTGATCAGCGCTTCTGAAAAAGTAGACGCGCAGAGCAATGTGCTTGAAAGATTTGCGGCCTCCAAACTGGAAACTAAGCCTTTAAGCAGAAGAAACGGGAATGAATATCAACGTATTACAAATGCTGTGCAACAGAAATTTGAGACGGATTTCGAGTACATATTGGGAGCAAGAAATCGCACTCGTGACTATCTGATTCCATTGCTTGAATTCTACTATTTTACCTATACCGCACAGGCGGCACTCCAACTTAATCGTTTTTTGGATGGTAACCGAAATAGATGTATTCCCTTATATTTTTGCCTGGAATGGGAGAAAACGAGTCAGAGCAGGCGTTGTTTTAGCGAAGGATGGAATGTACTTCAAAATGCAGTAAAGCGCATTTTTGCACATGCAATTACTTTGGAAATTCTAAATCAGACGGAAGAAGACACCGAACCGGTAGATTACATTAAACTGCAAGAACTCATCAGTTGTGCTCCTGGAGAAGATCATAGGATCACGGAGCAGATTAAAGTCCTGACAGATTGCTACCGCAAAGCCATTTCCGATTGCCCTGAGATGACCGAGCTTTTGAGAGCAGATTCTCCGGATAGCGAAACAGCTGCTGAGGTCAAATTTTTATTTGAGAGCGTAAGACTACAGTTCGAGAATACTGCCAGAAGCCGGCCCTATTCTTCATATGCAGAAAAATTTGAGGAATACAGCAGAAAGTACCTTAAGCGGCGCGGCCGCAGCGGCATGATGCTAAACCTTTCCGAAGAAACATTGATTTTTGTTCCTAAAAATTTTGATTATCCCGAAAAACCCTTGAAATACAAGCACATTCGCAGGATTTCAGATTGATTTTACTACCAATTTACTACTTTTAACGGATTGCGCCTTGATATGCCGGAACATCTTGCGAGCATGAAACAACCCAATACAAACGCGACGCACTGGCGGCGCGGCACGTCGGCAATCACACAATTTCATATAGCACCGCACTGGCGGCGTTACCTTATCCCAACCGGGAAACAAGGAACGCCGCTATTTTTTTACCCTCATGTTACGCAGTAGGGGCAAAAAGAGTCTTGCTACACAAGGCTTTGCGGGTACGGTTTTCACAGGGTAAGGGATTGATACCTAAACCCTTAAAATCGCTGTTCTACCGCGTAACAAATATGCAGCAAAGGAGTTGATGAAGCTATGGCAGTTTTCCGCGTGGAGAGAAACACAGGATATACGGTTATGAGCAACCACCATTTACGCAACAAAGAACTTTCCCTAAAGGCAAAAGGGCTGTTATCGCAAATGCTGTCCTTGCCGGAGGATTGGGACTATACCCTTGCGGGACTGTCCTATATCAACCGGTAAAAAATCGACGCTATCCGCGAAGCTGTCCGGGAGCTTGAAAGAACCGGATATATTCAGCGTTCAAGGGAACGCGACAAGAAAGGACGTTTGCGGGGAGCTGATTACATCATCTATGAGCAGCCGCCTAACTTGGATTTACCTACATTGGAAAATCCAACATTGGAAAATCCTACGCAGGAAAAACCTACGTTGGAAAATCCAATGCAATTAAATAAAGATATACAAAAGACTGACTTACCAAAAAAAGAAAAATCAAATACGGATTTATCAAGTAACCATTCCATTCCTATCCTTTCCCCTAACCCCTCTCCTTTGAGGGAAGAAACGGCAGAGCCGGAACGGAAAGGAACGGAAGCGGCAGACGCATACAGCGTGTATGAGGAAATCATCAAGGACAATATCGAGTATGAGCATTTTATCAAGCATACCAACATTGACAGGGAACGCTTGGACGAGATTGTGTCCCTTATCCTTGAAACTGTCTGCACCAAACGAAAGACAATTCGTATCGCCGGGGACGATTATCCGGCAGAGCTTGTCAAAGCAAAGTTTATGAAGCTCAACAGCAGCCACATTGAATTTGTCTTTGACTGCATGAAAGAGAACACCACGAAAATCCGTAACATCAAGCAATATCTGAAAGCGGTACTTTTCAACGCGCCCAACACCATTGACAGCTATTACACCGCCCTTGTCAACCACGATATGTACGGCGGCTATTAAAAAACAGGAGGATTTTAATATGACACAGAAAACAGGAGCTTTGATTTTTGATGAAACGGCAGACCGTTACGAC
>ENA-UOJM01002018-UOJM01002018.1-human-gut-metagenome-genome-assembly--contig:-P116-NODE-2018-length-15653-cov-20.637646_pt1 | contig 15653 bp, 15 predicted proteins | sample MGYA00242349_ERZ723896 | MGnify/ENA metagenome assembly ERZ723896 | reverse complement strand
CAGACCGAAAGACAGATTTCCAGTAGATTGTTAAAAAAATGCTCAATAGTTTCGCCGAAAAGTAGACAAACTTTTTCGGTTTGCCTATTGCAATTTGCACAAAAATCATGTAAACTATAATGGGTGGGAAGTTTGAAATATTTTTCAATTCCTTGTTTTTGTGGTAAATACAAAAGGGAACGGATGCGGTGTCCGTTCCCTTTTTTCATCTGGTTTTCTTTTTGTAGTATGTTACCGCCATACCGGCCAGGGCCAGCGCTGCGATTCTCTGCATCAGGGTGTTTCGGGGTTTCATGGGGGTGTCTCCTTCTTCTATTGCATCTTACGGCTACAGTATAACATTTCCCGCTGCAAAGCATAATAAATTTTCTTATGAAAAAAATGTACTTTTTCATGATTCTTTCCCTTTCACAGAACTTTTTCTGGGAAATTGCGTCGAAAGGCGTTTTTCGGCTTGCTAAAATCCGCCGGGTGTTATACAATATATGGGTATCAGAGTTTCGCGGGCACAGCGGCCCGCCCCTGACTGCAAACCGTATATAAAGGAAGATGCTCATGTCTACCGCAAAAGAGAAATTTGAACTGACGCAGCAGCGCTACGCTGCCACCTTTGAGCGCCACCTGGATAACGGCGTGAATTTCATCAGCCGCGATGTCTATATTGAGCCGGAGGTTGTCATTGCCCCCGGTGCCACCATCCTGCCCGGCTGCATCCTGCGCGGCAAGACCGTCATTGGCGCGGACTGCGTCATCGGCCCCAACACCCTGCTGGAGAATACCGTCGTGGACGTAGGCTCCACCATCAACGCCAGCCAGTGCTATGACAGCCACATCGGCCCCAACAACAAGATCGGTCCCTTCACCCATGTACGCACCGGCACCAAGACTGCCGAAGGCTGCCACCTGGGCGCTTATGTCGAGACGAAGAACGCCGACTTTGCCGAGGGCAACACCGTCAGCCACCTGACCTACATCGGCGACGCCACCGTGGGCAAGTACTGCAACTTCGGCTGCGGCACCGTCACCTGCAACTATGATGGCGAGGGCAAGTTCCACACCACCATCGGCGACTATGCCTTCATCGGCTGCAACACGAATCTTGTCGCACCGGTCACGGTGGGCGACCACGCCTTCACCGCCGCCGGTTCCACCATCGGCCACGACGTGCCCGCCGGTGCGTTGAGCATTGAGCGCGCCAAGCAGGCCGAGATCGAGGGCTGGGGCGAGAAGAAGCTGGAAAAGTACATCGCCAAAAAGCAGAAGCTGGAAGCGGAAAAGAAAGCGAAATAATATTGCAGGGGGCAACGTCCTCGACGCCCCGCGGCAAAGCGTACCAACACGACAAAGGACACACTATGTTAGGAATGACCTCCGGGGCAGACTGGCTGATTGCCGGGCTGGGCAACCCCGAACCGAAATACGACGGCACCCGCCACAACGCCGGGTTTGAAGCGCTGGATTATCTGGCCGCTCAGTGGGGGTGCAGCATCACAAAAGCCAAGTGGCAGGGCCTGTACGGCACCGCCCAGGTGGGGCAGCACAAGGTCGTGCTGCTCAAACCGCTGACCTATATGAACCTCAGCGGCCAGAGCATTGCCCCCGCTGCAAACTTTTACAAAATCCCCGCTGACCACGTCATCGTCCTGTGTGACGATATCACCCAGGAGCCGGGGCATCTGCGCATCCGGCCCCACGGCTCGGCGGGCGGGCACAATGGGCTGAAAAGCATCATCGCCAGCCTGGACACCGAGAACTTCAACCGCATCCGTATCGGCATCGGGGCCAAGCCAAACCCGCAGTACGATCTGGCCGCCTGGGTGCTGGGCAAGCTGCCCCCCGCGGACCGCAAAGCCATGACCGACCGCTACCCGGACATTGAGGACGCCTGCAAACTACTGATGGACGGCAATTTGCAGTACGCCCAAAACAAGTTCAACCACTAAGGGGACGTTTAACCATGAGTGAATTACGCAAAAAAGCCATGACCCGCCTGGCCATCTGTGCGGTGGCCCTGGTTGCCAGCATTATTTTCAGCGTGCTGCTGCTCACCGGCACTTTTGACGGCAAGACCGACAGCGGTGACGCGGCCCCTGCGACGAGCGACACCACCTCTGCCGCAGCAGGCGTGAATGACCCGACTGCCGACAGCTTCACCGCAGAGGCCACCGGCGACACCGCCGAACCCCCTGCCGAGGAGCAGCCTGCCGAAGAGCAGCCCGCTGAGCCTGAGCTCACCCCGGAGCCGACCCCCGTGCCCACCTTTGACGGCCTGAGTGTGCAGCCCGCCACCTATTACAATGAGGGCGAGCAGCCCAGCTACACCACCCCCGGTGATTCCGGCATGAACCTGCGTGCAGGCCCCGGCACCGACTACGACAAAGTGACCAGCGTGCCCGCCGGGACCGGCGTGACCGCCCTGGGCACCAACGAGGACGGCAGCTGGGTCGTGGTCAACTACGACGGCAAATACGGCTGGCTCAAAACCGAATTTTTGAGCTGATAAGCTATGTTCAACGCACTTTTTACCAAAACCGAAGAATACGCAAAACTGGCGCAGGCGCTCGGGGGACCGGGGGCTTGCGCCTTATTTGGCATTCCCGGGGCAGGGCGGGCGCTGGTCTACGCCGCGCTTTCCCAGGCACTGGACAGGCCGCTCTGCATCGTGACCCCCGGCGAGGCCGAGGCCACCCGCTTTGCGGGCGACCTGAACGCGCTGGGCGTGGCGGCGGCGGTGTTCCCCGCCCGCGACTATGTGCTGCGCCCCATTGAGGGTACAGCCCGCGAGTACGAGTACCGCCGCCTGGCCGTGCTGGGCGATCTGGTCGGCGGCCGTCTGCAGGCCGTCTGTGTGCCGGACGAGGGGCTGACCCAGTACACGACGCCCCGGGCCGAGTTCTGCGCCAACACCCGCACGCTGCACCCAGGCGATACCCTGCCCCGCGCCGACCTGACGGCGCTGCTCTACGGCGCAGGCTACACACGGCGCGACCAGGTGGATGGGCCGGGCCAGTTTTCCATCCGCGGCGACATTGTGGATATCTACGCGCCCGACATGAAACAGCCCGCGCGTCTCGAGTTCTGGGGCGACGAGATCGACACGATGCACAGCTTTGACCTGGCCACCCAGCGCCGGGATGAACCAATCGAAAAAATCTACGTCTCCCCCGCCCGGGAGGTACTGTTCGGTTTGCCCGGCGAGGCCGCCGAGCTGATCCGCGCGGCCATCAAAAAAGCCCGCGGCAAGCGGCGCACTACACTGGAAAGCTGCACGGCCAGCGACCTGGCCCAGCTGGACGGCGGCGCGATGCCGGTGAACATGGACAAATATCTGTCCCTGCGCTACCCTGAGCCTGCAACGATTTTAGACTATTTCGACGACCCGCTTCTGATTCTGGAAGAGCCCGCGTCCCTGCGGGAGGCCGAGCGTGCCACCGCCTACCGCCGCAGCGAGGAGCTTTCCGCCCTGCTGGAGGACGGCGTGCTGGCCCCCGGGCTGGATAAGCTCTACGCCGAGAGCAGCTGGCTCTGGGCGCAGACGAGCACCCACCGTACGCTCTGTGCCGAGAATTTTGCCCGCAGTATGCCCGATGTGCCCTTGAAAGCCATCGTCAACGCGCCCGCCCACACGCTGCCCACCTGGGGCGGCGAGGTCGCAGCACTGCTGGAGGACATCCAGCCGCTTTGCAGCGGCGGCGCGGCAGTCACGATCATGGCTGGCACGCCCCGCGCGACGGCGGGCCTGGCGGCGGACCTGCGCACCAAGGGGCTGAACGTCACCACCGACGCGGAGGCCGATCCATCCGCCGGGATGGTGCAGATCCTGCCGGGGCAGCTCTCCGCCGGGTGCAGCCTGCCCTTTGCCAAGTTCGCGCTCTTCACGGCGCGGGCCTTCGGCGTGAGCGGCGCACAGAAAAAGAAAAAGCGCAGCAAAGATGCGCTGAACAGTCTGAGCGAAATCTCGGTGGGCGACCTGGTCGTACACCAGAACCACGGCATTGGCCGGTATGCGGGCATCCAGCGGATGGCCGTGCAGGGCGTCACCAAAGATTACCTGCGCATTGAGTACGACAAAAAGGACGTGCTCTATGTGCCTGTTACCCAGCTGGATCTGTTGTCCCGCTACACCGCGCCGGGCGACAGCGACAATGTGAAGTTGAGCCGCCTGGGCGGCAATGACTGGGCCAAGACCCGCAAAAAGGTCAAGGCCGCCACGGAGCTGATGGCGAAAGAGCTGATTGAGCTGTACGCCCGCCGCAAGCAGGCCCACGGCTACGCCTTCCCCTCCGACGACACCTGGCAGGGCGATTTTGAACAGCGCTTCGCCTACGAGGAAACGCCCGACCAGCTGACCTGCGCGGCGGACATCAAGCACGATATGGAGGAGCCGTGGCCGATGGACCGCCTGCTCTGCGGCGATGTCGGCGTCGGCAAAACCGAGGTTGCGCTGCGGGCGGCGTTCAAGTGCGTGATGGGCGGCAAGCAGTGCGCCATCCTTGCCCCCACCACAATTTTGGCGTGGCAGCACTTTAACACGGCGCTGACCCGGATGGAGTCCTTCCCCATCCGCATCGGGCTGTTGTCCCGCTACCGCACGCCGAAGGAGCAAAAAGAGACGCTGCGCGGTTTAAAAGATGGCACGGTGGATATCGTTGTGGGCACGCACCGGCTGCTGTCCAACGATGTAAAGTTCCACGATCTGGGCCTTGTCATCATCGACGAGGAGCAGCGCTTCGGCGTCAAGCATAAAGAGAAGCTCAAAGAAAACTTCATCGGTGTCGATATGCTGACCCTGTCGGCCACGCCGATCCCCCGCACGCTGAACATGGCGCTGTCCGGCATCCGCGATATGTCCACGATTGAACAGCCGCCGTTCGAGCGTCAGCCCATCGAGACTTATGTGCTGGAATACGATGAGGGCATCGTCTCGGAAGCCATTCGCAAGGAGCTGGCCCGCGGCGGGCAGGTCTACTACCTGCACAACCGTGTGGATACCATCGACGAGTGCGCGGCCCGCATCGGCAAGCTGATACCGGGCGCACGCATCGGCATTGCCCACGGCAAGATGACGGAAGAACAGATTTCGTCGGTGTGGCAGCAATTACTGGACAATGAGATCGATGTTCTTGTCTGCACGACGCTGATCGAGACCGGTGTCGATGTGCGCAACTGCAACACGCTGATCATCGAGAATGCAGACCGGATGGGCCTGTCGCAGCTGTACCAGATACGCGGCCGTGTGGGACGTTCCTCCCGCAAGGCGTATGCGTATTTCACGTTTACGCGCGATAAAGTGCTGACAGAAATTGCCGCCAAGCGGCTTTCGGCCATCCGGGAGTTCACCTCCTTCGGCTCGGGCTTCCGCATCGCTATGCGCGATTTACAGATACGCGGCGCGGGCAGCCTTTTGGGCCACAGCCAGCACGGCCATATGGAGGCTGTGGGCTACGATCTGTACGTGAAGATGCTGGGCCAGGCCATTGCCACGGCCCGCGGCGAGGCACCGGCCCCGGACAAGAGCGACTGCCTTGTGGATATCACGGTGGACGCCTTCCTGCCGGAGGACTACATTCCGGACGCCGCCGGGCGCATCGAGGCCTACAAGCGCATTGCGGCCATCGAGACGACCACCGACGCAGAGGATGTGCTGGACGAACTCATCGACCGTTACGGCAGCCCGCCCAAGAGCGTGCAGGGGTTGGTGGATGTATCTCTCATCCGCGTGACGGCGGCCCGCGTGGGCATTGCGGAGATCGTACAGCGCGGCGATCAGCTGATCTTGTATAGTGATATCGTCGGTCCGCGCCAGTTGGAGCAGGTCATGGCGCAGTACCCGCACCGGGTCCTGTACAACGCCTTGGGCCGCCCCTATTTCAGCCTGCGTGTCCAGAAGGGCGAGAACCCGCTGGTACTGCTGCGGGATGTGGTCACGCTGCTGCCGGGGGCATGAGTTTGCGGGGGTTTTATTCCTTTTCTTAAAAGAAAAAGAACCGAAAAGAATTTTAAACAAAATAGAAATAGCCACGGTTTACAGGGTCGTTCTGTAAACCGTGGCTTATTTTTTGCGGCAAGCGGGCAAAGCCCCTTTACTCAAACACGTTTTCCTTATCCTCGGCCGTTTGTTTCCTTGGGTTGCCCTCAGCGTCGATGCCTCGCTTATCCAGCGTGTAGTGCACAAACTCCTGGGCCAGGCCGTAGAGCGTGGCGAACACCGGCACACCGACGACCATACCGACGATGCCGAACAAATCGCCGCCCACCACGATGGAGAACAAAATCCACAGGGCAGAAATACCGATGGACGAGCCTAAGATCTTCGGGCCGATGAAGTTGCCGTCCAGCTGCTGGATGACAAGGATGAGCACACCGAAAATAACCGCCTGGATGGGGTCGACCAGCAGCAGGATAAAGATGCTGGGAATTGCGCCGATGAAGGGGCCGAACACCGGGATGATGTTCGTGATGCCGATAAACACACTGATGAGCAGTGCAAAGTCCAGCCGCAGGATCGTCATTGCCACAAAGGTGATGACGCCGATGATGGCCGAGTCGATGATCTTGCCGACGAAGAACCCGGTAAAGTTCACGTTGGCGTAATGGCAGATGCGCAGCGTATTGTCAGCCGCTTTCTCCGGCAAAAAGGCGTGGGTCAGCGTGCGCAGCTGGTGGAGCAGATGCTCTTTATCCGCCAACATATAGATACTGGCCGCCACCGAAGTAAAGATGCCCACAAAGTTGGACGCCACGCTGCCAATGCTGTCCACGATCTGCGGCATGGCGGCGGTCGCCAGGCTGTACACTTCCTTGACCATGGCCTCAGAATCGTCCAGCATTTTGATAGCCTGCTGCAAGTCGATGCCGTAGCGATCCTGCATCATGACCAGTAGATCCTGCACGCCCTGTATGTAGCTGGGGAAGTTCGTAAACAGCATGACGATACTGTTCACGATCTGCGGGATGACCAGCCATGCCAGCAGCACGATCAACAGGATCGCCACGGCATAGGCCATCAGAATAGCAATGCCGCGTGTCTTGTTTTTTTCCTTGAACAGCTTATGGTAAAAGAATTTCACCATCGGATCCAGGATGTAGGCAATGACCACGCCGCCCGCAAACGGCGACAGAATCCCGATAAAGAAGCCGATTTTGCCCAGGAAATACCCGAGGTTGTTTAAAATCAGATAAAATGCGATACAGGCCCCGACCACGCAGAACCAATCCAATATCGTCTCCGGCTTTTTGGACCAGATATGTTCGTCTTTCAAGCGCTCCGCCCCTTTTTATACCATATTAGTAGTATTGTAAGCGCTGCGGGCGTACATTGCAAGAGATAACCTGTTAATTTTGTGTGTCCATGGGCGTGAAATCCCGGTCGAGGGCATCTGCGTCCAGGCCGCGGGCTGCCAGCCCGGCCCCCACCGCCTGCTTGAGCAGCGCCGCTACCACAGCCAGCGTGGGCACGCCCAGCGCCATGCCCGGGATGCCAAACCAAGCACCGCCCACCACAATGGCCAGCAGCACACCCAGCCCCGGCAGGCCGGTGGCCCCGCCCAGGATGCGCGGCGCAATAAAGTTGCCGTCCACCTGCTGCACTACCAAAATGATAATGGCAAATTCTGCCGCTTTCCAGGGCGATTCCAGCAGTAGGATGACGATGCCCGGCACCGCGCCGAGGAACGGCCCCAGCACCGGCACAATGTTCGTCACGCCCACCAGCACTGCCAGCAACGGGGCGTACTCCAGCCCAAAAATCGACATGAGGGCGAAGGTTTCCCCACCCACCAGCAGGGCATCCACAAGCTGCCCGCCCAGGTAGCCGCTGAAGATCCGGTTTGCCAGTGTGCATACAGCCAGCACACTGCCCGCCGCCCGGGGCGGCAGCGCTGCCCGCAAGCAGGTGTGCGCGGCGTGCAGCAGATTTTCTTTGCCGGAGAGCAGGTAGATACTGACCGCCAGCGCCACAAAGGCATTGGCGGCGGCGCCTGCAGCATCCCCCGCCGCGCGGGCCGCCGCCTGGGCCGCCTGGCGGGAGAGCGACGCGAACCAGCCTTGCAGCTCACTCCCCACGGCCTGCACCAGCTGTTCCGCCGTGGCCATGTCGATGCCGAAGGTCGCCTGCACCCAGAGCAAGAGTTGGCGGATGGTCTCCTCATAGGCGGCCAACCGTCCGGCAAAGGCGGTGATGCTTTGCACCAGCTGGGGCACGACCAACGCCGCCAGCAATGCTAGCACGCCGAAGAACAGCGCGTAGCTGGCCCCCATCGCCCAGCCGCGCCGCCCACCAAACAGTTTTTGTGCAAAAAAGCGCGTAGGAATGTCGAGCACGTAGGCCAGCACCAGCCCCCAGCCGAAGGGTGCCAGCAGCGCCAGCAGACCGCCCAGCGCCATCAGGGCCGCGGGCAGCCGTGCCACAGCGGCAAACAGCAGCGCCGTCCCCGCCGCCAGCACCAGCCAATCCCCCATCGTGCTCGGCGGGCGGTCAAAATATTTTTTCATTGTGGTTCCTCCTCTTTTATGCTGCACTGGGTTTACCGCACAATTTACGGAAAGTTAGTAGTATTGTAAGCGCTGCGGGCATACATTGCAAGAGCTAACCTGTTAATTATATGTGTCCATGGGTGGGCGGTCAAAATATTTTTTCATTGTGGTTTCTTTCCTTTTATGCTACACTGGTTTTACCGCACAATTTACGGAAAGTCGGTGGTTTTCATGAAAATCCTCGTCAGTGCCTGTCTGCTGGGCGTCGCCTGTAAATATTCCGGCGGCGACAACGTCTGCCCCGCCCTGCTGAATGCCGTGCAGCACAGCGGCCATACCTTTATCCCCATCTGCCCCGAGGTCTACGGCGGCCTGCCCACGCCGCGCCCGCCGGCCGAGCGCACCGGGGACTGCGTGCTGACCGAAACCGGCACTGACGTGACTGCGCAATATCAGCGCGGTGCCGAGGCCGCCTTGCAGCTGGCCCGGCTGACCGGGTGCGAGGCGGCCATCTTAAAAGCCAACAGCCCCAGCTGCGGCTGCGGCACGATCTACGACGGCACATTCCGGCACCGCAAAATTGCCGGGGATGGGGTGACGGCGGAATTGCTGCAAGCGCACGGGCTTTGCGTTTACAACGAGGATAATTTCAGCGAATTATTGCGTTATGTATAGTCTTGCGCAACCATTTACATTTTTACCCCGCAACTAATTCTTGACAGCGCAGCGGCAGAATGTTAAAGTAGTGATAAATACATTTTTCCTGCCGAAAGGAGTACCGCCATGTGGTTTGATACGATCCTCTGGCTTGTCACCATTGTTGCTTTTATCGCCGTGGAAGCCGCCACCACCGCCCTTGTGTCGGTGTGGTTCGCGGTGGGCGCGGCAGCGGCCATGGCAGCGAGCTTTTTCAACATTGGCTTCGGCTGGCAGGCGCTTGTTTTTGCCGTCGTATCGGCCATTACGCTGGCGCTGATGATTCCCACCCTTGCCAGCCGCCGAGGTGAGCACAAAGCCCCTGTCACCAACGGTTCCCCGCTGACCATCGGCAAACAGGGCGTTGTGCTGGTGGATATTGAGCCGGGCACCCTCGGCCGCGTGCGGGTAGACGGCCTGGATTGGCAGGCCCGCGCCGAAACGCTGCTGCCAAAAGGCGAGCGCTGCAAGGTCGTGGCCGTGGACGGTGCCATTCTTATCGTAGTTCCTGTGACCGTCAACGCGGCCGCAGAGTAAGTTCCAAAAGAAAAAGGAGGAATCCCCATGCTGTTGATTTTTGCCATTCTGCTGATTATTATTCTGGTAGTTTTGGTGCGCTGCATCGTCATTGTTCCCCAGTCCAACGCCTACGTCACCGAGTGGCTCGGCGTCTATAAGGACACCTGGGGCGCGGGCCTGCACATCCGCACGCCGTTTGTTGAGCGCATCTCCCGCAAAGTTTCCCTGAAGGAGGAAGCCGCCGACTTTCCCCCGCAGCCCGTCATCACCCGCGACAACGTCACCATGATGATCGACACCGTCGTTTTCTTCCAGGTGTTTGACGCCAAAATGTACGCCTACGGCGTCAACCGTCCAATCCAGGCCATCGAGAACCTGTCCGCCACGACTCTGCGTGACATCATCGGCTCGATGACGCTGGACGAGACACTGACCAGCCGCGACCTCATCAACACAAAGATCACCGCCAGCCTGGACGAAGCCACCGACCGCTGGGGCATCAAGGTCAACCGCGTTGAACTGAAAAACATCGAGCCTCCGGTGGAAATCCGCCAGGCTATGGAAAAGCAGATGAAGGCCGACCGCGAGAAGCGCGCCTCGATCCTGCTGGCCGAGGGCGAAAAGCAGGCCGCCATCACCCGCGCCGAGGGCGAAAAGGAGTCCGCCATTCTGCGCGCCGAGGCTGTCAAGCAGCAGCGCATCCGCGAGGCCGAAGGTGAAGCCGAGGCCCTGCTGACCGTGCAGAAAGCCCAGGCCGACGCCATCCGCATGATCAACGAGGCGAACCCCAACCACAACTACCTGGCCCTGCGCAGCATGGAAGCCATGGAGAAGGTTGCCGACGGCAAGGCCACGAAGCTGATCGTGCCCAGCGATATGCAGAACCTGGCCGCCACCGTCTCCGCCATCAAGGAGATTTCCGGCGAAGTGACCGAATAAAATTTGGCATTCTGTTTTCCCTGCCCGCGGTGTTCTGCCGCGGGCAGCTTTTGTTGTGGTGGTCGATGCACGCATCCGCCCTGCACAGTAAAAATCCCACCAAATCTTCTTGCGTTTTCCACAAAATCAGGTTATAATATAAGCAGATTAGTATGCCATTTTGCGCAATCTATACAAAAATAATTGTGAGGTGTATCAGTATGAAGGAACCTATGGTCATTACTATGGCGCGTGAGTACGCATCCGGCGGCAGCGAAATCGCACAGGCCGTCGCAGATAAGCTGGGTATCCCCCTGTACAATAAGGAGCTGATCACCCTTGCCGCCAAAAAAAGCGGCCTGACCGAGGAGGCCATCGCCGCCAGCGAGAACCAGCGCAGCGGCAGCCTGATTTACAGCCTGTACATGATGGGCAACACCATGCCCCTGGCCGACCAGGTCTATATTTTGCAGAGCAACGTCATTAAAGAGCTGGCCGCCCAGGGTCCCTGCGTCATTCTGGGCCGCTGCGGCGACTATGTCCTGCGGGAGCGCCCGAATGTGCTGCGCACCTTTGTCTATGCACCGCTGGATGCCCGCATCGGGTTCGCCAAGAGCCGCCCCGACGCCAAGGATATGCCCGACCGCCTGTGGGAGACCCAGCTGGCCAAGCATGACCGCGCCCGCGCGAGCTACTACAACTACTACACCGAGAACCGCTGGGGCGAGGCCAAAAACTACGACCTGTGCTTGAATGCCACCCTGGGCCGCGAAGCCTGCGCCGACCTGATCGTCGCGGCAGCCAAGGCCATGCAAGCGGCCAACAAGTAAAAACCGGAAGGAGCCACCCGCCATGCTGCGCTATGTCAAAAGCGGAATGATGCTGTTGAGCATCGCCTATATCGTCATCGGTATGATGCTGCTCATCATGCCCCAGACCAGCCTGCTCTGGATCTGCTATGCTTTCGGGGCCGTCGTGCTCATCACCGGCATCGTCTGCCTGATCCAGTATGCCCGCATCCGCGGCACAGGCTTTACTGCGCCGTTCATGCTGGTGGGCGGCGTCATCACGGCGGGGCTGGGCATCTTTACGCTGGCGAAACCGCAGGTGGTGGCGAGCTTTCTCCCCATCGTGTTCGGCATCTTCATCGTTGTGGACGGTTTGAGCCGCATCGGCAGCGCCATCGACCTTGCCAAGCGCAAGGGACAGAAATGGTGGGTGCTGCTGCTGCTCAGCATCGTCTCTGTTGCGCTGGGCATACTGCTGGTGCTGCATCCGTTTGGTGCGGCTGTCAGCGTCGTGATGGTGTGCGGTATTCTGCTGATCGCCGAAGGTGCGATGAACTTAGGTTGCATTCTGTATGCTGCCATGGAGCTGCGCACGCTGGACCGCATGGCCAACGCCGCCGCCAACGCTGCCATGTCCGCCATCGGCGACGCCCTGGACGAAGCCGAAGCCGCCGAGTCCCCCGCCGACACCCCGGTCGTTTACGACGCCGAGAGCAAGGATGTGTCGGAGGACGGTGAATAACCGTTCCGTGACACCGTAGGGGCGCATTCTATATGCGCCCGCAGTGCCGTGCCATCAGCAAACGGGCACGGGCGGATATAGAATCCGCCCCTACAAGCTCCGTTTGCCCTTATTCTGTTTCCCGCGCGAACGTTCGCGAGTTATTTTTAAAGGAGAGAACCCCCATCCATGTATGACCTTATCATCGTAGGCGCCGGCCCTGCCGGTATTTTCACCGCGCTGGAGCTGCTGCGCAAAAGCTGCAACCCCCACAAGATCCTGCTCGTCGAAAAGGGTAAACCTGTGGAAAAGCGTCACTGCCCCAAGGATAAAACCGGCGTCTGCGTAAACTGCAAGCCGACCTGTGCCATTACCACCGGCTTTTCCGGCGCGGGCGCATTCTCGGACGGCAAGCTGTCCCTGTCCTACCAGGTCGGCGGCGAGCTGCCCGACCTGATCGGCGAGGATTTTGCCCAGGAACTCATCGACTACACCGACAAAATCTACCTCGAGTTCGGCGCTGACCCCAAGGTTGAGGGCGTCTACGAAGGCCCCGATATCAAGGACATCCGCAAGCGCGCCATCCAGGCGGGCCTGCAGCTGGTTGACTGCCCCATCCGCCATCTGGGCACCGAGAAGGCCCAGCAGCTCTATTTAAACATCCAGAACTATCTGGCCGACGCGGGCGTCGAGATGCTGTTCAACACCGAGTGCGAGAACATCATCCTGGAGGATTCCGTCTGCAAGGGCGTCCGCCTGCGCGAGAAGGACGGCACCCGCGACGTGCTGGCGAAGCAGGTCGTCATTGCCACGGGCCGCCGCGGCGCGGACTGGCTGGAGAAACTCTGCGCCGAGCACAACATCGCCCACAAGCCCGGCACCGTTGACATCGGCGTCCGCGTCGAGTGCCGCAACGAGGTCATGGAAAAGATTAATCAGGTCCTGTACGAGGGCAAGCTGATCGGCTACCCGGCCCCGTGGCACAACAAGGTGCGCACCTTCTGCCAGAACCCCGGCGGCTTTGTCGCGCAGGAGAACTACGACAATGATCTGGCGGTCGTCAACGGCCACAGCTTCAAAGAGAAGAAGAGCAACAACACCAACCTGGCGATCCTCGTCAGCCATAATTTTACCGAGCCGTTCAACCAGCCCATCGCCTACGCGCAGAAGGTCGGCGAGCTGACGAATATGCTGGGTGCGGGCCACATTCTGGTGCAGCGCTACGGAGATATCCTGGACGGTAAGCGCACCTGGGCCAAAGAGCTGGCCCGCACCAACGTCCGCCCGACGTTGAAGGACGCTGTGGCCGGTGATATCACCGCCGCCATGCCCTACCGCGCCATGGTCAACATCATTGAGTTCATCAAGATGATGGATGAGGTCGTTCCCGGTTTTGCCAGCCCCGAAACGCTGTTGTACAGCCCCGAGCTGAAGTTCTACTCCAACAAGGTCAAGATGGACACCGACTTGGAGACGAACATCGCGGGTCTGCACTGCCTGGGCGATTCCTCCGGCTGGACGCGCGGCCTGATGATGGCCTCCGTCATGGGCGTCCTGATGGGCCGCAAGCTGATGGAGAAGCACGGATTTTAACGGATACGATAAGGGGAGAGCGCCCGACGTGGGTGCTCTCCCCTGTTTTTGTGCAGCCGCTGTTGTAGGGGGCGGCGTCCCCGACGCCCCTGCACGAAAACAATACAGTTCGCCGTAAGGCGTCATGCCCCCATGCCGCCGCGGGTGGCCGCCCCCTTCCGCAAAATTTTTACAAGAATTTTCAAAAACCGCCCTCCGTGTGACAAGTAGGACACAACTGGGGTGTAGAATGACGACAAACCACAAATGAAAGGAGTTATCACCCATGAAAAATCACACCCGCCTGCCCCTGCTTGTCACCGCCGCCGTGTTCGCCCTGACCGCCTGCACCCCGGTGGCGGATTCCACGCCCGCCGCGGAACCCACCGCCACGCCGGAAATCACCGCTGAACCGACAAGCAAGCCCGCTGCTGCTGAGACCGGCCCACTCTATACTTACAGCCACCGCTATGCGCAGGATGTTGTCTATGATGTCATGCCTGCCTTTAATGACCAGTTGTACCACATCGGAACGAACGTTTACAAAAACGACCTGAACGCCGGGCAGGTTTCGCTGTTTTACAGTTGCGACGACTGCTGCATCGCCGACCCCTATGTGACGAGCGACGCGGTGTACCTGCTCACCTACAACAGAGACCGCGACAACAAAATCATTACCCTGTCGCCGGATGGCACCAAAACCCACGAGATTCCCTTTGACCCATACGCCTCGACCGTTGTCTTATACAGCGACCGTTATTTTTATTGCATGGACGGTCATGCCCCCTATGATACCGCAAGCGGGTTCCGCCTTGACTTGCAGACCGGCGAGACAACACCCTGGGACTTGCCCGCCGAGACAACTGGCGCACAGGACGCCGCCGGTGATTTTGCCGTGACCGCGCGGCTCATTTCAGACCACCCTGTTCCCTTCACGAGCGACCCGGAAATTTCCGACGCCTTTTTGCAGAACTCTATGCTCGAGTACGACCTGACGGATGCCACAACCGGAAAGCCCACCACGAAAATTGCAGAGTTTCCGTATAAAGGTGCAGACGACGGCAGCGGCTATGTCTATTACACCTACCTTGGGAAATCCGGAGACGATTTCTACTTCACCGGCGAGCACTCCCGGTCGGAGGAGGAGGGCATTAAAATGTCCGTTCTGCGTGTAGGCGGCGATGGCACGCAGGAAGATTTAGGACTTATGGTGAATGTGTCGCTTCTTGACCTGCGCCAAAACGGAGAACTACAGTGGCTTTTCACAATGAGCAGCAACCCGGGCACCCTCACAGTATATGACCTGCAAGGTACAGAGATTGCGCAGGTAAACCCGCCCGCCGGGGTATCGTCTTACTATCCTGTTTCCATGCTGGACGATGGACGGATTTTGTTGAACATTGGCTATGATCTCGACCACGACTACATGACCCGGTACGCCACCATCGATGCCGACGCGTTTTTGAACGGCAGCACCGAGTATACCGAGATGGAGTTTGTGGGGTAAAGGGTGCCCCCCCTGCGGCGGGGTGAGGGCACCCCGCCCTACAAGTTACGGTACGGTGGGCCGTAGGGCGGCATGCTCCCGGGTTGTCGGGGACGGCGACCCCTGCAACGGTGGACGCAGCTGCAGCGGCCAGAGGACTGGCCGCCCTACAACATGCCATTCATAAAATAAAGCCCCGCCCCGGCAATGTTTTCCACATTGCCGGGGCGGGGCTGTTTAAAGCTTTAGGACATGAACCGATCCTTCAGGTTTTTGAAGAAGTTCTTGCGCTTCTCGTAGTTCTCATCCTTCAGGCTCTCCTCAAAGGCCTTCAGGGCTTCGCGCTGGGTGCGGTTCAGCTTCTTGGGAATCTCCACATCCACGATGACGTACTGGTCACCGCGGCCGCGACCGTTCAGATATTGGATGCCCTGGCCGCGCAGGCGGAACTTCGTGCCGCTCTGGGTGCCCTCGGGAA
>ENA-UOJM01001997-UOJM01001997.1-human-gut-metagenome-genome-assembly--contig:-P116-NODE-1997-length-15776-cov-40.853826_pt1 | contig 15776 bp, 11 predicted proteins | sample MGYA00242349_ERZ723896 | MGnify/ENA metagenome assembly ERZ723896 | reverse complement strand
CAGTTCATGATGTAAAATAGGATGTACGGCGGAGGAGGCAGAGGCTTCCTCCGCTGTTTTGCTTGCGAAAAGGCTCTCCCTTTGGGAGAGCTGGCGCGGAGCGCCTGAGAGGGCAAGGCTGCTCGCCGGGAGGCTCAGGCACAGCGACAGCATCGCCTTGACCGAGGGGCTGCTTATCGCAGTGCTGGTGACTCTGCCCTGAATGGCTTGCCCTCTCCGTCACCTGCGGTGCCACCTCTCCCAAAGGGAGAGGCTTTAGTGGGAAGCTGAAAACTAGGAGAATGATTATGTCAGAAGAATATCTGCAGGCCGCGTTCGAGATCAAAGCGGCCTGCGACGACATCAGCCGGAAGCTGCTGCGCTGGCACTGGGAGGAAAAGCCCGGCGCTCACAGCGTGGACGCCCTGCTGAAGCATCTGGCCCAGCGCCAGAAGGAGAGCCCCGACTACTACGAACGCCTGCCGGAGCTGAATGGCCGCACCGGCTGGCAGCAGCTGGATACCACCCTCTGTATGCGTGTCCTGCTGGACCCGGAAAAGGACGCCGCCCGGCCCCTCGACCTGCTGGGCAGCACGCCCCACCCGGCAGCGGCCCGCCGCGCCTGCAACGCGGTGCGGATGGCCCGCAACGAGGCCGCCCACGCCTCCGACAGGACCGCAGCCGCACAGGCGGCGATCCGGTTCAACGAGGCCGTGGAGGAGCTGGAAGCGGGCTATGAGGGAACGGCCCTGACCACCGGCGACCTCGAGAAGTATTACCGGATGGCGGAGGACTTTCTGTCCCGCTGCGGCGCGTCGGAGACCATCGAGCCTCAGAAGAAGGCTGAGGACGAAGCGCCCCGCCGCCAGAAGTCCCAGAAAAGCGGCAGCACATCCCGCAAGCGCCAGAGCAGCGGAAGCCGCACGACCTCGAAGGGGACATCCAGCCGCAGCCGGAACGCTTCCGGCCGGAACAGCCGCAGCCGCCAGAATATGCAGACCACGGCCCGCCGCAAGAAGCGTCAGCGCACCCAGAGCCGCGCTCTCACCGTGGTGCTGCTGGCCGTCGTCCTGCTGGGCCTGCTGGTCCGGGCATGGACGATGGGGCTGATGAAGTGATACGCTCTACTGAGGTAGATTATATGAGAAAGTGACAAAAAAATAACGTACTATAATTATAAAACGTCACTTTATCAATTTGAGAAAGTGACCCTGATTGATAAAGTGACCCACTTTATCAGCAAGTCTCAGTTTATCACCTTGATAAAGTGGGATTTTGGACGATGCTGCGTGAGGAAAATGTCACTTTATCAGATAACGCGCGGGTCTCAGAGAAAGTTCTCCGCAGTCCGACCTCTCCGTCAGCGCTGACGCGGCCAAAACTGCATACAATAGCCCTATAACCGTTTATATGGGAAAGGAAACAGGCAATGGAGCTGAATTTTTATACCCTCTGCGTCCTCTATCTGGTCTACTCGTTCCTCGGCTGGGTAGCCGAGACGGTGGTGGCGACCATCAAGGGCCGCGCTTTCGTCAACCGCGGCGTGGCGTCCGGCCCGTTCTGCTTCGTCTACGGCACGGCGGCTGTGCTGATGGCGGTGGGCTTTTCCGACCTGCGCTCGACGCCGGTGGCCCTCTTCCTCGGCTGTGCGGCCAACGCCACCGTGGTGGAGTGGGTGACGGCCAAGCTGCTCGAGAGGATGCACCGCCGCCGCTGGTGGGACTACTCGGATAAAAAGTTCAATCTGGACGGCTACGTCTGCCTGCAGTACTCGGTGCTCTGGGGTCTGCTGGGCATGGCAAGCGTGCTGTGGGGCAACGTCCTGCTGCTGCGGCTCTGCGCCCTGCTGCCGGGCTGGCTGCTGCATATCGGCGTCTGGGCGGCGATGACGCTGGCCGTCCTCGACCAGCTGGGCGCAGCACTGGCCGTCAACCGGTACGCCGCCAGCCATCCGAGGCTGGAACAGCTCAACCTCGAGCTGGAAAAGCACTCGGACAAGCTGCGCCAGCGGCTCATCGCCCATGTGGAAAAGCGTATCCAGCGGGCTTACCCGACCATCGTCCGGCCCGAGCCGACTGCTCAGAAAGAAAAGGCCCTGAGCTTCGGCGACCTCGTCTGGCTCTTCGTCATCGGGGCTTTCCTCGGCGACGTGGTGGAGACGCTGTTCTGCCGGGTGACGGCGGGCGTCTGGATGAGCCGCTCGAGCCTCGTGTGGGGACCCTTCAGCGTGGTGTGGGGTCTGGCGCTGGTCATGGCGGCGGTCCTGCTGCGGGGCAGCGAGGAGCGGAGCGACCGCTCCATCTTCCTGTTCGGCTTCGTGATGGGCGGCGCGTATGAGTATATCTGCAGCGCCGTGGGTGAGCTGCTGTTCGGCGTCATCTTCTGGGACTACAGCGGCTTCAAGTTCAATCTGGGAGGCCGTGTCAACCTGCTCTACTGCTTCTTCTGGGGCATCGCGGCGGTGGTCTGGATCCGGTACGGCTACCCCCTCGTTGCAAAGCTGATGGCAAACCTGAAAAAGCACATCCTGCCCTGGATGACCGTGGTGCTGACGGTGTTCATGGCCGTGAACATGGGGCTTTCGGCACTGGCGCTGGCCCGATACGACGCCCGCACCAGCGGCCTCGCCCCGGCGAACCGGCTGGACGTCTTCCTCGACGAGCACTTTGATAACGCCCGGATGGAGCGGGTGTACCCCAACGCCAAAAAAACCGGCTGACCCGATAGCCATAAACGCAAAAAAGCACTGCACCCGCCCGCTTTTGGGGAGTGCAGTGCTTTTGGTTTGTTCAGTCCTTACTGAGCGGAAAAGACTTTTACTTCGTCCTTGTCCATGAAGGCGGCACCGGCAAAGCCTGCTGCTTCCAGCTGGCCCAGCTGCTTGCCGAGCTTCTTGCCCTGAGGCAGGACGGTGACGTTGTAGGTATCGCGCAGGGCAGCGGCCTTGCTCAGGACAGCGGTGAAGTCGGCGTCCTTGCCGTAGAGCAGTGCGATCTTCTGCTTTGCGCCGGGAATCTGATAACCCTGCTCCAGCAGGATGCCGCAGACGCGCTCGAAGCCGATGGAGAAGCCGACTGCCGGCACCTGAGTGCCGAGGAACTTGCCCACCATGTTGTCATAGCGGCCGCCGCCGGCGACTGCGCCGCTGAACTGCGGGCAGGTGATCTCAAACACCATGCCGGTGTAGTAGCCCTGACCGCGCACGAGGCTGGGGCAGTAGGCCACCTGATAGCGGCCTGCGGCCATGGCGTTGGCAGCAGCGAGGACGTACTTGAGGTCGTCGGCGATGGCGGGGTCTGCGCAGCGGGCGGCCACGGCGTCCAGCGTCACCTCGCCGGCGGCGATGAAGTCGGCCAGTGCGTTGACCGCGCTCTCGGGCAGCTGCTTCTCGAGAAGCTCGGCCTTCACGCCGTCGGCGCCGATCTTATCCATCTTGTCGAAGGTGATGCAGACGGAATCCAGTGTGTCGGCGGCAAAGCCCATGCTCTCCAGCATCCCGCGGAGGATGCGGCGGTCGTTGATGTTGACGGTGAAGCCGTCGAAGCCGATGCCCAGCAGGGCGCGGGTGGTCACGTCGATGAGCTCGACCTCGGCGTTGGGGCTCTCGTCGCCCAGAATGTCGATGTCGCACTGGACGAACTCGCGCAGACGGCCCTTCTGGGGGCGCTCGGCGCGGAAGACGCGGTCGGTCTGGATGACCTTGAAGGGGTGGGGGAGCTTGTCCTTGTTGGCGGCGTAGAAGCGGCTCAGGGGCAGGGTCAGATCATAGCGCAGGCCCATGTCGGAGAGCTCTTTCGGGTCGCCGGAGTTCAGGGCGGCGGTGAGCTTGTCGCCGCGCTTGAGCACTTTGAAGATGAGGTTCAGGTTGTCGCCGCCGTCGGACTTGTCGAGGTTCTCCATATCCTCCAGCATGGGGGTGGAGATGCGCTCGAAGCCGGATGCGCGGTAAGTCTCGAGAATTTTGCCCTGAATGTAGTCGCGCAGGGTCTGCTCGTTGGGCAGAAGGTCGCGCATACCTTTTAAGGCCTGAGTTTTCATAATAGAGTCCTCTTTCTGTATAGCCCTCTCAGTCGCTGACGCGACAGCTCCCCCAGAGGGGGAGCCACTGGCGTGTCGGCAAGGCCTGTGCGGGACGCACAAGCTCACTTGAACCGGAAACGGAAGTGCCCCGGGGTCAGGGCACACGACAGCGCAACAGGAGAGATGATTTTTATAATACTCTTCTAATTATAAAGGATACTGTCTTTTTGTCAATCGAAAAGGACACACTATTCCCTGAGGTGATGCACGAAATGCAGAAAACAAGACCCTGGGCCATCCTGGCGGCGGGCGCGGCCATTCAGGTATTGACAGGCCTGCCCGCCGCGTGGGGCGTGTTTCAAAGACCCGTCATGGAGGAATACGGCCTCAGCGAGCAGGGGGCAGGCTATGCCTTCGGGGTGCTCATCGCATTTTTCGGCATCGGGTGCGTCATCGGCGGCTTCCTGCAGGATAAGCAGGGGCCACGCTTTGCAGCTTTGTGGGGGACGGGCCTGCTCTGCGGCGGATTCTTCGCGGCGGCGGCTCTCCCGGCAGAGAAGGGGAGTGCTTTTTTCGGGGTGTTCAGCATCCCGGCGGGGCTCGGCACGGCCTTTCTCTATCCGTCCATCCAGTCCTGCGCCCAGAAGTGGTACAAGGGCCGGAAGGGCCTCGCCACCGGCGTCATCGGGGGCGCAGTGGGGTTGAGCGGAGCGTTCCTGACCGTCTTTGTCCGCACGGCGCTGCGGGGCTTCGGGCCGGTGCAGGGCATCCGGGGCGCGTTCTGGGCGCTGGGTGCGCTGACCCTGCCGGTCTGCCTCGCGGGCAGTGCATTGCTGACCGACCCACCGCCCGAAAAACCTCAGCCCAGCCGGCAGGGAAAGGCTAAAGCCGCGCCGCCCCTCGACCTCTCGCCCCGGCAGATGCTTGGCACGCGGCAGTACTGGCTCTGCGCCGGAGCGGTCTGCTTTTCCACCCCGGCGGTGCTGCTGTTCAGCCCCATCATCCTGAAGCTTGGGATGGAGCGGGGGCTGGACGAGAGCGCCGCCCTCTGGGCCGTGGTGCTGGGCAGCGTGGGCAGTGCGGCCGGGCGGCTGCTGATGCCCCTGCTCAGCGACAAGATCGGCCGCCGCCCCACCGACCTCATCCTCTTCGGCGTGTCGCTGGGGCTTTCGGCGGTGTTCCTGTTTGCCCGGGGATGGGCCGTTGTGGCGGTGTATGCGGGGCTGACGTTCTGCTACTCGGCGCTGGCGGCGGTGCTGCCCGCCCTCTCCACCGATCTGTTCGGCCTGCCCCACGCCGGGGTGAACTACGGCTTTCTGGCGCTGGGGCAGAGCGTGGGAAGCCTTTTGTTCCCCTGCATCGCTGATCTCTGGGGATTCGGGCAGGGGCGGCACATCCTCGCCATCGCGGGCGCGGCGGCGGGCTTCGCCTGCATCTGGGCCGTCACGCCGGTGCGGCGGGAGCCGCAGAAAAAACCGAATTGAGAAGTTGCGCTCCTGCGCAGAAAAACGAAAATGGAAAAAAGATTGCGAAAAATTTGTCAGAAATGACTTGCAAATTGGGCCAACGTCCTCTATAATAAAATTGTGCGTGGTAGTACCGGGAGAGGCGCTGAAAAGAGAGCGGCACGGCCCGGTCAATGCAAGGCGGCAGGGGAGAGAAGCTTCTGCCGCACGGCATCAATTTGTCAAAAGGAGAGTATGATTATGACCTATTCGCAGCAAGTACAGAATATGTGCCCGATCACCAAAGGTCCTAAGCATGGTCCGGCTCCCATCCCCGAAGAGGGCGCATGGGTCAAGGCCTATGAGATCAAGGACATCAGCGGCTACACCCATGGTGTGGGCTGGTGCGCACCTCAGCAGGGTACCTGCAAGCTGTCTCTGAACATCAAGAACGGCGTCATCGAGGAGGCTCTGGTGGAGACCATCGGCTGCTCCGGCATGACCCACTCTGCTGCTATGGCAGGCGAGATCCTGCCCGGCAAGACCATTCTGGAAGCTCTGAACACCGACCTGGTGTGCGACGCCATCAACGTGGCTATGCGCGAGCTGTTCCTGCAGATCGTCTACGGCCGCAGCCAGACCGCTTTCTCTGAGGACGGTCTGCCCATCGGCGCAGGTCTGGACGACCTGGGCAAGGGCCTGCGCTCCATGACCGGCACCATCTTCTCCACCAAGGAGAAGGGCGTCCGTTATCTGGAGCTGACCGAGGGCTACATCAACAAGCTGGCTGTGGATGCCAACGGCGAGGTCATCGGCTATCAGTTCGTCAAGCTGGGCAAGATGATGGAGGACATCCGTCACGGCAAGACCCCCAACGAGGCTTACGAGAAGAACGTGGGTACTTACGGCCGCTTCAGCAAGGAAGCAGGCGCTGTCAAGTACATCGACCCGCGTGAGGAATAAGAGAGGAGGAACAACTCATGGCAACTTTTGAATCTATGGATCGCCGCATGCCGAAAATCGAGGCATGCCTGAAGGCCAACGGCCTCGAATCTCTGGACGCCTGCAACGAGATGCTCCTCGCTAAGGGCATCGACTGCGACAAGATCGTCCGCGGTGTGCAGCCCATCTGCTTTGATAACGCTGTCTGGGCTTACACCCTGGGTACCGCCATCGCCGTCAAGCGCGGCCTGACCGATGCTGCCGAGTGCGCAGCCGCCATCGGCGAAGGTCTGGAAGCTTTCACCATCCCCGGTTCTGTCGCTGAGCAGCGTCAGGTCGGTCTGGGCCACGGCAACCTGGGCGCTCGTCTGCTGAGCGAGGACACCACCTGCTTCGCTTTCCTGGCAGGCCACGAGTCCTTCGCCGCTGCTGAGGGTGCCATCGGCATCGCCCGCACCGCAAACAAGGTCCGCAAGACCCCCCTGCGCGTCATCCTGAACGGCCTGGGCAAGGACGCCGCTTACATCATCTCCCGTATCAACGGCTTCACCTATGTGCAGACCGAGTACGACATCCCCACTCAGACCCTGACCGTCGTCAAGGAGATCCCCTTCTCCGAGGGCGAGCGCGCAGCTGTCAAGTGCTACGGCGCCAACGACGTCATGGAGGGCGTTGCCATCATGAAGAAGGAGGACGTCCAGTGCTCCATCACCGGCAACTCCACCAACCCCGTCCGCTTCCAGCACCTGGTCGCCGGCACCTATAAGAAGTGGGCCATCGAGAACGGCAAGAAGTACTTCTCCGTCGCTTCCGGCGGCGGCACGGGCCGTACCCTGCACCCCGATAACGTCGCAGCCGGCCCCGCCAGCTACGGCCTGACCGACTCTCTGGGCCGCGTCCACGGCGATGCTCAGTTTGCAGGTTCCTCTTCTGTGCCTGCACACGTCGAGATGATGGGCCTCATCGGCATGGGCAACAACCCGATGGTCGGCGCTACGGTCGCCTGCGCTGTTGCTGCTGCACAGGCCAACGCCTAAATCCGTTTCCCAAGTTCGGCAGAGGGGGCTGCTTGTAAAAGGGCAGCCCCCTTTTTATGCTGATAGATGTTCGCAACCACAAACCACGAAGCAATCAAGGAAGGAAAAACATGAAGAAAGCTCAGATCAAGAAGAGCGTGTCTGCACTGGCTATGGCAGCGGTCATCGCGGTCAGCCTGTTTGGCTACGGCTGCGGTGCAAAGTCTGCCTCTACCAGTTCTGACGCAGGTGTGTCCGGTGACTTCACCGCCACTGCCAAGGGCTTCGGCGGCGACGTTTCCGTCACCCTGACCCTGACCGACGGCGTCATCACCGGCTGCACCGCCGAGGGCAAGGACGAGACTGAGGGCGTCGGCTCTCAGGCCATCGCCAAGATGCCCGGCGAGATCGCCGAGAGCGGCAGCATCGCCGTGGACGGCGTGTCCGGCGCTACCATCACCTCTACCGCCATCAAGGAGGCTGCTGCAGCTGCCCTGACCGCTGCCGGCCTGAACCCCGATGACTACAAGACCGCTGTGGAGAACGACGCTGCCGCCGAGGACTCCACCGTTGACGCTGATGTCGTCGTCGTCGGTGCAGGCGGCGCAGGCATGACTGCTGCCATCACCGCTGCCGCTGAGGGCAAGAGCGTCGTCATCCTCGAGAGCCAGTCCATGGTGGGCGGCAACTCCGTCCGCGCTACCGGCGGCATGAACGCCGGCAAGACCGTCTATCAGGACGAGAACGAGTTCGGCGAGTCTGCCGGCGTCGAGAAGACCCTGAAGACTGCTGCCGAGAAGTACGCCGACAACGAGACCATCACCGCTCTGGCAAAGACCGTCTCCGAGCAGTGGGCTGCCTATCAGGCCAACCCCACCGGCTACTTCGACTCTGTCGAGCTGATGGAGCTGGATACCATGATCGGCGGCAAGGGCATCAACGACCCCGAGCTGGTCGAGACCCTGTGCGCAAACTCCGCTGACGCCATCGACTGGCTGGACGAGCACGGCATCACCCTGCACAACGTCTCCAGCTTCGGCGGTGCATCCGTCAAGCGCATCCATCGCCCTGTGAACGCAGAGGGCAAGACCGTTTCCGTCGGCTCCTACATGATCCCCCTGCTGCAGGAGAACTGCGAGAAGGCCGGCGTCAAGATGATGCTGGACACCACCGCAACGGAGATCCTGACCGATGCCAACGGCGCTGCCGTGGGCGTCAAGGCCACCGGCGCTTCCGGTGAGACCGTCACCGTCAACGCCAAGGCAGTCGTTCTGGCTACCGGCGGCTTCGGCGCAAACCTCGACATGGTCGTCAAGTACAAGCCCGAGCTGAAGGGCTTCATGACCACCAACGCCCCCGGCATCCAGGGCCAGGGCATCGAGATGGCACAGGCCATCGGCGCTGCTACCGTGGACATGGACCAGATCCAGATCCACCCCACCGTTGAGGCCAACACCGCTGCCCTCATCACCGAGGGCCTGCGCGGCGACGGCGCTATCCTCATCAACGAGGAAGGCCAGCGCTTCATCGACGAGGTCGGCACCCGCGACGTCGTCTCCGCCGCTGAGATCGCTCAGACCGGCAGCTACAGCTGGCTGGTCGTCGATCAGGCCATGGTCGATGCTTCCAGCGTCATCCAGGGCTACATCAAGAAGGGCTACACCGTCACCGGCGCTACCTACGAGGAGCTGGGCAAGGCTATGGGCGTCGATGCCGCTGCCTTCGCAGAGACCATGGAGAAGTGGAACGGCTACGTTGAGGCCAAGAATGACCCCGACTTCGGCCGCACCAGCTTCGCCAACCCCCTGAACACCGCTCCCTACTACGCTGTGAAGGTCACCGCCGGTGTCCATCACACCATGGGCGGCCTGAAGATCAACGCCAACACCGAGGTGCTGAACGAGAAGGGCGAGGTCATCCCCGGCCTGTTCGCAGCAGGTGAGGTGACTGGCGGCGTCCACGGTGCAAACCGTCTGGGCGGCAACGCTGTTGCTGACTTCACCGTCTTTGGCCGCATTGCCGGTGCTGCTGCCAGCGACTACGCTGCATGAGCACCCGCAAGCAGCCTCGACCGGCAAAAGGCGCAAAACGCCTGAGCTGGAAGGCGAACCTCCTCTTCGCAGCCGTCATCCTGACGGCAGCTGTCCTGCTGGTCTTTCTGCTGCGTCCGCGCAGCAAGGCGGAACCGCTGGCAGCAGTCGTGGACTTCGGCGACGGCATCACCGAGGTGCTGCCGCTGGATAAGGACTACGATTACCTGTACGATGTGGGCAGCTATGTCGTTCATTTACAGGTAAAAGACGGCACCATCTCGTTTCAGGACAGCCAATGCCCGGACCATGTCTGTGAGCAGTTCGGCCAGCTGAGCGAGGAAGGTGCATGGGCGGCCTGCGTCCCTGCCGGGGTGTATGTGAAGCTGGCTCCGCTGAGCGAGGCCGAAGCCGCATCCTGACAAGACAAGATCATCCGAGACACCCGCAATGTTCTGCAAAGGACACTGCGGGTGTCTTTTTTGCATAAAAACCGGAAATAATTTTGTAAATAAAAGGTGAAATGAAATTTGGACGCTTGTGTATTTCAGAAAAATGCGATACACTACCAATAACGGATTTTTCGTGCAAAGGGGTCACGCTGCCCTTTTGCATACCATAGGAGGAAAAGCATGATCTGGAAAAAGAAAAAGGATGCGTCCGCTGAGGCTGCTGAAACCGCAGAAGCCAAGTCCGGTGTGTCTGCATTCGCCAAAAAGAACTGGAAATGGCTCGTGCCGGTGGTCGTCGTGGCGGCAGCGGGCGCTGTCTTTCTCATAGGCGGCGGGAATAAAGCTGCCAGCGGCGATGTGACCTACGCCGAGACGACGCCGGTCCGTCAGGATGTCTCCAACTCCCTGAGCGGCACCGGCACGCTGAACCCGGCCAATACATATACCGTCAAGTCTCTGGTGGACGGCAAGATCCTCACCGGCGGCTTTGAAGAGGGCGATAAGGTGGAAGAGGGCGATGTGCTCTACACCATCGACAGCTCGGACGCCTCCACCAATCTGGAAAAGGCCAGCATCGCCCTGCAGCAGGCCCAGCGCAGCTACGACAAGACCGTAGACCTCCAGTATGTCCGCGCAGAGGTGGACGGCACGGTCAGCAGTCTCAAGGTCGCAAAGGGCGACCAAGTGACCAGCGGCCAGGAGGTGGCGGTCATCCGCGACAGCTCCAAGATGCTGCTGAACCTGCTGTTCCCGGCAGCCGACGCCGCCAACTTCTCGGTGGGCCAGAGCGCCGACGTGGTGCTGGACGGCACCTTTGAGACGCTGAAAGGCACCGTCACCGCCGTCACCGGCACCGACGAGCTGAGCACCGGCAACCTGCTGGTGCGCACCGTCACTATCCGGGTCAACAATGCCGGCGGTCTGACCACCGCTCAGGCCGCTACCGCCAGCATCAACGGCGTCAGCTCCATCGCCTCTGCCACCTTTGCCTATCAGGCAGAGCGCACCCTGACCGCTCTGGCCAGCGGCACCGTTTCCGCCATCAATGTGCAGGAGGGCGACGCGGTCTCCAAGGGCGACATCCTCATCGAGCTGACCGGCGACGATCTGACCGAATCCATCCAGTCTGCTTCCGAGTCCCTGCGCAGCGCCGAGATCTCGATGCAGAACCTGCAGGACAATATGTCCAACTACACCATCACCTCGCCCATCAGCGGCACCATCATTGAGAAGGACGCCAAGCAGGGCGACGCCCTGACCTCCGGCAGCACCCTCTGCGTCATCTACGACCTAAGCTATCTGGAAATGGTCATCAATGTGGATGAGCTGCAGATCGGCGCACTGTCCGTGGGCCAGAAAGTCCAGCTCACCGCTGACGCTGTGACGGACAAGACCTATGTCGGCACAGTCACCCGTGTGTCCATGAAGGGCAGCTCCAGCGGCGGCACCACGACTTACCCCATCACCATCCGCATCGACAACACCGACGGCCTGCGCCCCGGCATGAACGCCAACGCTGAGATCGTCGTGGCCGAGGCCAACAACGCCCTCGTCGTGCCGAATGCTGCCGTTATCCGCGGCGGCTATGTGCTGGTGAGCAAGAAGTCTCCCAGCGCAGCCAATGCGGTGGAAGACATGGACGCACCGGACGGCTATGTCTACGTCAAGGTCGAGACCGGCGTCAGCGACGACAGCTACACCGAGATCAAGAGCGGCCTGCAGGAGGACGACACGGTGGCCTACGACACCAGCTCTGTGTCGGATGACTATTACAGCGACAGTTACAGCGACAGTATCTGGTAAGGAGGTGCCCCATGAGCGCTCTGATCGAATTTGAGCAGGTGTGCAAGTATTATCAGATGGGCGATACGCTGGTAAAGGCCGCCGACCACATCACGATGAAGATCGAGAAGGGGGAGTTCGTGGCCATCGTGGGCCAGTCCGGTTCGGGCAAGTCCACCTGCATGAACATCATCGGCTGTCTGGACGTCCCCACCCACGGCATCTACCGGCTCAATGGCCGGGATGTGGGCAAGATGAACCGGGACGAACTGGCGGATGTGCGCAACGAGATGCTGGGCTTCATCTTCCAGCAGTATAACCTTCTGCCCCGGCTGAACCTTCTGGAAAACGTGGAGGTGCCGCTGATCTACGCCAACATCTCCCGCGTCGAGCGCCACAAGCTGGCCAAGGATGTGCTGGAAAAGGTGGGTCTGGGCGACAAGCTCAAGAACCTGCCAAACCAGCTTTCCGGCGGCCAGCAGCAGCGCGTTTCCATCGCCCGTGCTCTGGTGCGCAACCCGGCGGTCATCCTCGCCGACGAACCCACCGGCGCTCTGGACTCCCACACCGGCCGCGAGGTCATCGGGATGCTTCAGCAGCTCCACAGAGAGGGCCATACCGTGGTGCTCATCACCCACGACAATTCCATCGCCGTGCAGGCGGAGCGTATCATCCGTCTGGAGGACGGACAGGTGGTGTACGACGGCGACGCCCACGCGCCTGAGGCCATCGTGCAGCCCACTCTGTCCGGCGAAGCGGCACAGGAGGAAGCAAAATAATGGTATTAGAGACTTTCCGCCAGGCGCTGCAGAACGTCTGGAGCAATAAGCTGCGCACGTTTCTGACCATGCTGGGCATCATCATCGGCGTCATGGCGGTCATCGTCATCGTCGGTCTGGGCAACGGCATGACCAGAAGTATGCGGGACAGCTTTTCCGCAATGGGAACCAACACCCTCTCCATCCAGATATGGGGCTATGGTTCCCGCACCGCGACGGTGGATGATCTGTACGACATCGTCAAAAAGAACCCCGAACTGCTTTCCTCCATCTCGCCGCAGCTGGATTTCAGCGACAACACCCCCAAGGTGGGGACTACGACCTACCGCTACAGCGAGATGTACGGCGTGGATGAAAACTACATCGAGATGAAGGGCTACACCCTTGCCAAGGGCCGGAACATCCAGTATATGGACATCGCAGACAACAAGCAGATCTGCGTCATCGGCGATTACATCAACCGCACGGCCTACGGCGGAAATGCGGTGGGCCAGACCATCAAGCTTGGCCCCTATAAGTTCCGCATCGTGGGCGTGCTGAAGGCCAAGATCTCCAACCCCGACCAGCAGGAGGGCAGCGACGACGACAGCGTCTACCTGCCCTATACCACGGCCATGCGCCTTTCCAACGAAAGCTCGCCGGACTCCTACTCCGCCATCATGGTGGACGAGGGCCAGGCCAACGAGGCCAAGGCTGCGGTGGAGAAGGGACTGTATGACATCTTCAAGAGCGACAGTGCTTACTACGTCTACAGCGCCAGCGAGTGGCTGGAAGAGATGAACAAGATGATCAACATGGTCATCGTCATCCTCACCGGCATCGCCAGTATCTCGCTGCTGGTGGGCGGCATCGGCATCATGAACATCATGCTGGTGTCCGTCACCGAGCGCACCCGTGAGATCGGTATCCGCAAGGCCATGGGCGCGAAGGAAAGGACCATTCTGGCTCAGTTCGTCACCGAGGCGGCTACTACCTCGGCTTTTGGCGGCACACTGGGCATCGTCCTCGGCTACATCGTGTCGGCCATCGCCAATCAGGTGCTTCCCATGTTCACCGACGGCATGGACATCACGGTCAGTCCGTCCTTCAACTCCATCGTGGCAGCTTTCGGCATCTCGGTGTTCATCGGAGTGCTGTTCGGCTATCTGCCCGCAAAACGCGCCGCGCGGCTCAACCCCATTGACGCACTCAGATATGATTAACTTCTCCGAAATGCGTAAGGCTCTCCCTTTGAGGAAAGACTTCCCCCGGCCGGGGGAAGATGTCGCGCAAGCGACACAAGGGGGAGTCTGTCACCGAAGGTGACTGAGAGGGCAAGGATGCTCTTCTTTTGTCAGGCGGCTTGCCCTCTCCGTCTCGCATTCGCTCGCCACCTCTCCCAAAGGGAGAGGCTTTGCGATGATCTCAACAAGGAGTAACACAATGAAAAAACGTCTTCTCGCATTTCTGCTGGCGGTCAGCATCGCAGTGTCGATGCTGGTGATGCCGGCATCGGCTGCGGGCAACAACACCGCCGTCCAGTTTGCCATCACGCTGGGTGCCATGGATTCCGAGCAGTCCGGCGCACTGGATGCAGCCGTGACCCGCGGCGCATTTGCCAGAATGCTGACCTCTTACTCTACCTACCGGGAGAGCGTCTCTTCCCAGGGGGCAGTGGGGACCCTCTACACCGACCTGCCCGGCTCCTCGGCATGGGCGCCCTATGTCCGCATCGCCGTGCAGCAGGGCTGGATGAACGGCTACACCGACGGCAGCTTCCGTCCGAACAATGCCGTCACGCTGGAAGAAGCCTGCACCGCAGTGCTCAAGCTGATGGGCTATAAGATGACCGACCTGAGCGGCGCGTTCCCCAACGCCCAGCTCAACAAGGCCGGCGAGCTCGGCCTGCGTGCCGGCCTCGACCGCCGTCAGGGCGAAGCGATGAACTACGAGGACTGCGCCGTCCTGCTCTACAATGCCCTCACCGCCAACAACGCCAGCGGCTCGGCCTACGGCACGACCCTGGGCTTTACCGTGAGCAATGGTCAGGTGGACGGCTCCACCATCCTGCTCAGCAGCCTGGAAGGCCCCTTCGTGGCTTCGGAGAGCACAGTACTGCCCTTCGTCCCTGCCAGCGTCTACCGCAACGATAAGGTCTCCGGCTCCGCAGAGCTGAACAAATACGACGTCTACTACTACAGCGAGAGCCTCAAGACCCTGTGGGTCTATACCCGCCGTGCCGCAGGCCGCATCACCGAGGTGTCTCCCTCGGCCAGCGCTCCTGCTTCCATTACGGTGGCAGGCACGTCCTACACGCTGGGCAGCACGGCCATTGCTTCCCAGGTGTCCTCCCTCAACGGCGGCGGTGTCGGCCAGGTGGTCACTCTGCTGCTGGGCATGAACAATGTGGCCGCAGGCATCATCACCGGTGAGGAGGCCGACGAGGTCTTTTACGGCGTGGTGCAGTCGTCCGCCCGCAACCTCATCGACGAGGACAACAGCGCCGATGTGCTTCAGACCGTCAAGGTCCTGTGTACCGACGGCCTTGCCCGCGAGGTGAACGTAGACAAAAGCCTGAACTTTCCCACCGGCTGGCTGGTGGAAGTGCGGGTCAGCCCCGAAGGCGAGAGCGTGGAAACGATCGATGAGCGCTCCGTCAGCGGCACTGTGAACGAGAACGCCACCGCGCTGGGCGATAGGGCTCTGGCGGATGACGTGCAGATCCTTGATACGAGTACAGGGGGTGTGGCTGGGACGGTTCGTCCCAGCCGCCTATCGGGGGTAAACTTAAAGGCTTCCGATGTCCGCTACTACACCACCAACCCGCAGGGGCAGATCGACAAGCTCATCCTGAACGATGTGACCGGTGACCTGTGGTACTACGGTGTGCTGGACGATGTGAAGAATGTCGCCGCCAACTACAGCACCCTTCTCAGCGCCATCAAGGCTCAGCCGGGCGACGGCACCATTGATACCGATGCAGTCGTCAGTCAGGTAAAGAGCATCATGGTACCCACCACCACAGAGATCCTGTGGGGCGTTATCTCCGGCGACATCCTCAGCACCGCGTGGGAGCGCCTGACCAGCAACACCGGCGCACTTCTGGGCCTCGGCTTCCAGCAGATCGCCAAGATCACCGGCACTCCCGTCAGCCAGATATTCAACTTCATCGGCAGCGGTGCGACCTATATCGGCTACGTCAGCGGCCAGCAGGTCAGTCTGAGCACTTCCATCAAGTATCCTGTGCTGGCCGGCGGCATCGCGGTCTGCCAGGAGACGACCGGCGCTGTCCGCAATATGGTGCAGCTGATGCCCATGAAGATCGACAAGGTGGGTGCGGCCAGCGTCCTTT
>ENA-UOJM01001989-UOJM01001989.1-human-gut-metagenome-genome-assembly--contig:-P116-NODE-1989-length-15870-cov-35.712362_pt1 | contig 15870 bp, 9 predicted proteins | sample MGYA00242349_ERZ723896 | MGnify/ENA metagenome assembly ERZ723896 | reverse complement strand
TTTGCAGGAGTTCCGCTCCATGGAACACTTCAAACTGGAACTGATCGAATATCTAGATTACTACAACAACCGCCGCATCAAGGCAAAGCTAAAGGGCTTGCCGCCTGCAATTCACAGACAGCAAGCCCTTTCAGCTGCTTGAACAATTTTTACTTCAGAATATTGTCTAACTTTTTGGGGTCACTTCAGTTCGGGGAAACCTGCTCTTCTTTTTCAGCGCGCTATTTTGCAACGCCCCCTTTTAGGTAGGAGCAGAAATGAAGAGGAAGGTTCATTACATGAACAACTACAACACCGGGCAGCAAGTTCAAGAAATATCTGGACGATTTTCGAGTACCGTATGACCAATAAGCAAATCCGCCCCTGTGTGATACAGAGGCGGATTTGTTTTTTCGCAATAAATCCGTGCGTCCATACCGCTATTGCCGGCTGACTTCATTCGGTCGGCAATAGCATCATGGAAAATGGTTAACTTCTAATTTGCTTTTGTCTCACGCTCTAATCCGATTGTATTCCTCAATGGCCTTTTTAAGAATGTCCATGGCCCGCTCGAGCTTGTGGCTTTCGATGACGTAAGCCATACGGACCTCGTTTTTGCCCTTGCCGGGCGTTGCATACATCGAGCCGCCGGGGGCCATCATCACGGTCTCGCCGTTGTCGTTAAACTCCTCGAGCAGCCACTGCTGGAACTTGTCGGCGTCGTCCACCGGCAGCGCCGCCATCACGTAGAACGCGCCGCCCGGCACATCGAACACGACGCCGGGGATCTCGCGCAGCTTGCGGCAGAGCGTGTCGCGGCGCTTTTTATACTCCTCGCGCACGGCGGCAAAATACTCGGGGCCGACGGTGTAGAGCGCGGCGGACGCGATCTGGTCGAGCGTCGCGACCGAAAGTCTCGCCTGGCAATACTTCATCGCGTGGTTCATCAGTTCCCTGTTCTTGGAGATCAGGCAGCCGATGCGCGCGCCGCAGGCGGAAAAGCGCTTGGATACGGTGTCGATGACGATGATATTGTCTGCCGCGCGATCGGCAAATTCACCGAACGACTGGAGCTTCTCCCCGCCGTAGACGAACTCGCGGTAGGCCTCGTCGCCGATGAGGAAGAGGTCGTGCTTCTGAGCGAGGTCGACGAGCATCTCCATCTCGTCCTGACTCAGCACCACGCCGGTCGGGTTGCCGGGGTTCGTGACCATGATGGCGCGGGTGTGAGCGTTGATGAGCGGCTCGATCTTCTCGCGCACGGCGTAGTGGTAGCCCTCCTCGGGGCAAGTGGGAATGGGCGTGATGGACGCACCGCAGGTGCGTACCATGGTGTTGTAGTTGGGATAAAACGGCTCAGGAATCAAAATTTCGTCGCCGTCGTCAAGAATGCACTGGAGCGCGATCTGAAGCGCCTCGCTGCCGCCGGCGGTGACGTAGATCTCACTTTTGTCAAAGTGCATGTCGAGCTTGTCGTAATAGTTCTGGATCGCGTCGATCAGCTCAGGGATGCCCGGCGAGGGCGCATAGGCCAGCACCGGCTGCTCGAAATGGCGAACTGCCTCGAAGAACGCGGGAGGGGTCTGCACGTCGGGCTGACCGATGTTGAGGTGATAGACGTTGACGCCGCGTGCCTTGGCTGCCACCGCGTACGGGTGGAACTTGCGCATTGGAGACAGGCCGCATTTTTCTACCTTGCTGGAAAATTTCATAAAACGCACTGTCCTTTCTGAATTTTGAGAATAAGATAGCCTGAACGCCACGGTAATTGCCCGCGGCGTTCAGGCTGTAGGAGGGGATGACTCAGCGCCTATTAAAGATAATTATTTACCGAAGGCGATACAGCATGCTCACGATCTGAGCACGGGTGCAGGTGGTGTCGGGGGAGAAGAGACCGTTGCCGACACCGCCGGTGACGTTCTGCTCTGCCGCCCAGGCAACTGCCGGAGCATAGTAGGCGTCAGATGCAACATCGGTAAAAGAGGCAGCGGCGGAGGCGGCCTTGCTGCTGTTGGCGCGCCACAGGAAAGTCACACCCTGAGCGCGGGTGCAGGGAGCGTCGGGGGAGAAGGTCGTGGCACTGGTACCGGTAGTGATGCCGTTTTCAACAGCCCACAGAACAGCCTTGCAGTAGTAAGCGTTGGCTGCAACGTCGGTGAAGGGATTGCTGGCAGTCTTCGGCTCCGGGCTGCCGCTGGCGCGCCACAGGAAGGTCACGATCTGAGCGCGGGTGCAGGATGCGTTGGGGGAGAAGGTCGTGGCGCTGGTGCCGGTGGTGATGCCCTTCTCGACGGCCCAGTTGACGGCGTCATAGAAGTAGTCGCCGGGCTTGACATCGTTGAAGCCCTTCTGGCTGGGCTGCTCAGGCTGGGAAGGCTGAGAGGGTCGGACGGGCGTGCTGGGCTGAGACGGGATGACCGGCACGGAAGGCTGCTCCGTGTTTTCGCCGAAGAGGTCTGCGAGGATCTCAGCGGCACTCATGTTGGCGTAGCCGTCGGGGTCGGTCAAGCCGGAGCCATCGAGGTTCCAGCTGAAGTTGCCAGACCAGGTATCTTTGAAGGTACTGCCGGAAGCGGGGGTGGCGTAGGAGTCATAGCTTCTCAGCACGGCGTCATAGCGCTCGCTCCACTCGGGGTAATACTTGGTCATGTACTTGGTGACGAGCTTGTAGGCCTCGCAGTTCTTGTCGTCATCGCTGTTGGGGTTGAGGGCGCTGAGCTGAACGCCGCCGCCGCCCTGATCGGCCTTGCTGTTGGAAGGCGTGGAGTGCAGGAAGACGATGGAGCCGTCGTCGCAGACGCCGAGGACGGTCCACACGTGGCCGCTCATGCTGAAGATGTCGCCGGGCTTGAAGGACTTGATATCGCGCGTCCAGGTGCCCCAGCCCTTGTCAGCAAAGGTCTTGGCCATCTTGGTGGAGCTCATCACGTAGCCGTCGTTGTCGGTGTTGACGGAATTCTGGGTGTGCATCACGTTGTAGACGACCCAGCCGACGTAACCGGAGCAGTCGAGACCGGCATAGTAGTACTGGTTCCAGCTGTTGTGCGGATAGTAGCTGTGCGCGTGGTCGGCACTGTTCTTATAGGTGTAGTTGGCATCCTGCTGCTGGAAGAAGTCGATCCAGCTCTGGGAGAGGCCGATGGTCATGGACTGGTTGGAGGAAAGATTGTCCTGCCAATCCCAGCCCGCGCCGTAGACGTACAGCGTAGTGCCGACGGGTTCGAGAGCGGTCTTGAGGTAGTTCTTGAGAGTCTTTACGCCTGCCTTGCCGCTGACGGGAGCGGTGTAGGGCTTGGCAATAAAGGTGAGGTAAACGGTGCCGTCGTAAACCTTCGCGGTCTTGCCGACGGGATAAGAGGCAACGGTGACAGCGGTGGCGCCGGCTTCGGCGTTGTCGATCTGGTACATGGCGGTATAGGGATACTCCTTGCCGCCGATGGTAACAGTGCTGGTGCTCATCTCGGTGATCTTACCCTCAGCCGCGGCCTTGGCAGTGGAGGCAGTCGTAACAACGCTGTTCTCGACGGTCAGGTCGTAAACATAGCCCTCCTGAAGGGTGTTCTGGATGCTGTAGCGGCCATCGTTGGCAACCTTGAACTCAACGACCTTGCCGTCTGCGAAGAAGCGGTGGATGAAGTTGTCCTTGCCGGGGTTCTTGGAGGAGACGGTGCCGTAATTCTTCACGCCGAGATACACGGCATTTTCATAGCTGCCGTCCACCTCGCCGAAGAGGTCTGCGAGGATCTCGGCGGCGCTCATATCAGCGTAACCATTGGGGTCGGTCAGACCGGTGCCGTCCAGCGCCCAGGAGAACTTGCCGCCCCAGTAGGAATCGTCCTTGGTCACCTCGGTGTAGGAGTTGTAATCCTTGAGAACGGCGTCATAGCGCTCGCTCCACTCGTGATAGTACTTCTGCATGTACTTGGTGGCGAGACGGTAGGCCTCGCAGTCGGTGCTGCCGGGGTTGCTGGGATTCAGGGCGCTGAGCTGAACACCGCCGCCGCCCTGACCGTCCTTGCTGTTGGAAGGCGTGGAGTGGGAGAAGACGATGGAGCCGTCGGAGCAGGTGCCGATCACGGTCCAGACGTGGCCGTCGTCCATGCTGAAGATGTCGCCGGGCTTGAAGTCCTTAGCGGTGAAGTCCTTGGTGAAGGAGCCCCAGCCGTAGTCGTTGGCGAAGCGCTTGGCCTGCTCGTCGGCATACATGACGTAACCGTCGTTCTTATCGTTGGTGGAGCTCTCGGTGTTCATCACGTTGTAGATGACCCAGCCGATGTAGCCGGAGCAGTCGGGGCCGCCGTAATAGTACTGGTTGAAGCGGCCGGGGTTGGAATAATAGCTGTTGGGGTTGTAGGAATCGCCGGTGGTGGGATCGATGTACTTATAAGTGTAGTCGCTGGTATGCTGCTGGAAGAAATCGACCCAGGTCTGGGGCAGGCCGATGGTCAGCGCCTGGTTGGAGGAGTTTACATCCTGCCAGTCCCAGCTGCCGCCGAAGACATAGAGCGCCGTGCCGACGGGGTTCATTGCGGTCTGGAGGTAGTTCTTGAGGGTGCGCTCACCGGGCGTGCCGCTGACGGGCGCGGTGTAAGGCTCGGCAATGAAGGTGAGGTAAACGGTGTCGCCGTAAACCTTCGCGGTCTTGCCGACGGGATAAGAGGCAACGGTGACAGCGGTGGCGCCGGCGGCGGCGTTGTCGATCTGGTACATGGCGGTATAGGGATACTCTTTACCGCCGATGGTGACGGCGCTGGTGGAAACAGCGGTGATCTTGCCCTCAGCCGTAGCTGCGGCGAGGTTCGCGTCAGTCACAACACTGCCCTGAGTGGACAGATCGTAGACATAGCCTTCCTGAAGCTTGTTCTGGATGGCATACTTGCCGTCATCGTTGGCGAGGGTGAATTCCATCGTCTTGCCGTTGACGGAGAAGAGGTGAGTGAACGCGTCGAGCGTCATATAGTCGCCGTCGGCAGCGTTGGTGCCGTAGCCCTTGATGCCGAGGTAAACGGCATTCTCGCAGGTGGTGGGCATCGGCTCACCGAAGAGGTCGGCAAGGATCTCGGCGGCGCTCATATCAGCGTAACCGTCGGGGTCGGTCAGACCAGTGCCGTCGAGGTTCCAGCTGAAGTTGCCGGACCAGGTCTTGCTGTACTCGCTACCGGAAGCGGGGGTGGCGTAGGAGTCATAGCTTCTCAGCACGGCGTCATAGCGGGTGCTCCACTCGGGGTAGTACTTGGTCATGTACTTGGTGACGAGCTTGTAGGCCTCGCAGTTCTTGTCGTTGTCACTGTTGGGGTTGAGAGCGCTGAGCTGAACGCCGCCGCCGCCCTGATCGGCCTTGCTGTTGGAAGGCGTGGAGTGCAGGAAGACGATGGAGCCGTCGTCGCAGACGCCGAGGACGGTCCACACGTGGCCGCTCATGCTGAAGATGTCGCCGGGCTTGAAGGACTTGATATCGCGCGTCCAGGTGCCCCAGCCCTTGTCAGCAAAGGTCTTGGCCATCTTGACGGCGCTCATCACGTAGCCGTCGCTCAGGTCGTTGGTGGTGCTCTCAGTGTGCATCACGTTGTAGATGGTCCAGCCAATATAGGCCGAGCAGTCCACACCGGCGTAGTAGTACTGGTTCCAGCTGTTGTGCGGATAGTAGCTGTGCGCGGGGTTGTCGTCGTTCATGTAGGTGTAGTTGGCGTCCTGCTGCTGGAAGAAGTCGATCCAGCTCTGGGGCAGGCCAATGGTCAGCGCCTGGTTGGAAGAGTTCACATCCTGCCAGTCCCAGCTGCCGCCGTAGACATAGAGCGCCGTGCCGACGGGGTTCATCGCGGTCTGGAGGTAGTTCTTGAGGGTGCGCACACCGGGCGTGCCGTGGACGGGCGCGGTGTAAGGCTCGGCGATGAAGGTGAGGTAAACGGTGTCGCCGTAAACCTTCGCGGTCTCGCCGACGGGATAAGAGGCAACGGTGACGGCAGTGGCGCCGGCGGCGGTGTTGTCGATCTGGTACATGGCGGTATAGGGATACTCCTTGCCGCCGATGGTGACGGCGCTGGTGGAAACAGCGGTGATCTCGCCCTCGGCCGTAACTGCGGCGGGTTCGGCGTCGGTCACAACGCCGTCTTCAATCGTCAGATCGTAGACATAGCCTTCCTGAAGCTTGTTCTGGACGGCATACTTATCGCCGCTGGCAACGGTATACTCCACTTCTTTGCCGTTGGTGTAGAAGCGATGGACAAAGTCGGGCTTGCTGTCAGCTTTCACGGTGCCGTAATCCTTCACGCCGAGATACACGTAAGTCTCGCTGCCGGCGCTGGTCGAGCCGTCTGCCTCAAGGGCGGAAGCCGGCGCGACCAGAAGCGTGGAAAGCATCGTGAGGACAAGTAGCAATGAGCAAAGTCTTTTCTTCATGTGATGAATTCCTCCTCAAATATTGTGTGATTCTGTGAATGCGCGGTGTATTATGGCGGCGGCTCCTCACCTCTCTTGGCTGCTGCAAAAGAAAAAACCCGGCAAAAGGCGCGATAAATCCACGTCTTTTGCTGGGTTTTATTTGCGGTGAAGAACGTTGTGGCATTCTCAAGCAAAGTAAAGCAGCAGTGATAATCAAGTTTTTAAAAGCATATTTATGCTACCATGTCCAGACTGCAATTGCAAGGGGGAAGGTGATAATCGTTGATTTGACCATAGTTTATGTGCCTTAGCGATTTTTTGGCAAGGAATTGTTGTGCGTTATCGACAAAAATCGGCAGAATCATCTGGATTGGCAAGAAGATATTGACAACTCGGTCAATGGCCGCTATAATAAAGGCAACCAATGATGCTGATACAGGGCGTTTTTGATTATTATACATTCCGTGCATTCTCCTGTGAAAGGAAGGACGGTTCTTTGAATCAGATCAATTCGGTTTTTGTCATTGGCGAGTCCAGAACGAATTCGGACAACGCCATCACAAAAAACTACGGCACGTTTTATATGGCGTTTGAGGTCGACGACCTGACGTCCGAGGTTCTCGATTTCAGCTGTACCCATACAATTTCCACGACGGAGGCTTTCCTGCGTAAACTTTTTGTGGGGCAGGTTTTTCCGGAGATCGATGTGTGGCTGGAGAACACACTCAACAGACGATACGGCGGCTCATCCCGCCGGGCCGTACTTGTCGCTTACCGCGATGCGCTCAAGCGCTGGCGGTCAATGACGGGCAAGCCGGAAAGCGAAACCTGATTACGCATAACTGTATATGGCTGCTTCGCAGTCGCCTGCCATGAGTTCCCTCGTGGTGCCGCGTGTGAAACCCAGCAAGATCAGGCGTTGAAAAACGCTCGGTTTTGTTGGGCTTTTTTCTGTTTTGTCTTTTGCAGCGGGTCCAGGTACCGCCCCGCTGAAAAGAAATATATTTTTTGGAGGAGAAAAGTATGTTACCTGCTATTGAAAACGGTTTTACTTTCATCGCATTCCTGATGTTCCTGGCCGGCGGGCTGCTGGCAATGGAAAAATACACCAAGTGGAAAGTCTTTAACTGGGTCCCGCCGCTGGTATGGATCTATATTCTCAACATGGTCTTCTGTACCCTGGGGCTGTACAATTCCGAAGGCGTCAGTGCCGCTTACGGCGTACTGAAGAATAACCTTCTGTACGCAATGATCTTTGTCATGCTGCTGCGCTGCGACTTCCGCAAGATCGCCAAGCTCTCCGGACGCATGATCGCGATCTTCCTTGGCTGCTCGATCACTCTTGCGCTCGGCTTCATCGTCGGCTTCCCGATCTTCAAGGGATCCCTCGGGGGCGGCGAGACCATCTGGGGCGCTACCGCAGCTCTGTACGCTTCCTGGGTCGGCGGCTCCGCCAACATGGCTGCCATGCAGGATGCTCTGCCGGTCGATGCCGGCGCTTACGCCTGCGCTCTTACGCTCGACACCGTCTGCTACTCCGTATGGATTGCGCTGCTGCTCTTTGCTGTGAAGTATGCCGGCAAGTGGAACAAGTCCGTTAAGGCGGACACCTCCAAGCTTGAGGCCGTTGCAGCCGCTGCCAACGCAGAGGTCGCCAACGAGAAAAAGCAGGCCAAAGCTACCGACTGGATCTGGCTTATCGGCCTTGCTCTGATCGTCTCCGCGCTGTCTCAGAAGATCGGCCTTGTCATGAATGACGGCCTCAAGGAGATCGGCCTTGCCATGTTCGACAAGGGCACCTGCACGACGCTTTTCGTCACCGTTCTCGGTCTGGTCTGCGCAATGACCCCGCTCGGCAAGCTTCCTGCTGTTGAAGAGCTTTCCAGCGTCCTGCTGTACGCCGTCGTCTCCCTGCTCGCTACGCAGGCTCCGCTCAATGCGCTGGTCGAAGCTCCGATGTGGGTCGTTTACGGCGTGTTCGTTCTTGCGATCCACGTTGTCGGTATGTACATCCTCTCCAAGATCTTCCACTGGGATCTTTGCATGGTCTCTACGGCATCGGTCGCCAATATCGGCGGTTCCGCTTCTGCGCCGATCATTGCCTGCGCCTATGACGATTCCTTTGCGGGTATCGGTGTTCTGATGGGTGTTCTTGGCGCTGCTATTGGTAATATTTTAGGTCTTGGCATGGGTGCGATCCTGCATATGATTGCATGATCCCCGCCGGATGATTTTTCCTGCTCCTGCGGCCCGTGCCGTGGGAGCAGGATTCGCAAAGAGGTTATTTTTATGAATATTAACGATACCTTGCAATATCTGAACATTGGCCTGCCGGACGATATCGCCCGGCGCAAGGCATGGGGCGATTTTGAAGGCGCGATCCGCCTCATTGATCTTCGTCTTGCGCAGGATAACCTGTCTGAGGCAATGCGCGCGTGCCTGACCGCCGAGCGCGAGATCATCTGCCGGATTCCGCAGAATTACCCGTTCGACCGTGCCGCCGCACTCGCTGTGGTGCGCGGGCACATCCCCGATTTTACCGAGGAGGAATTCGACGAGCGCGTGGACGCCGGCAAAATCAGCTGGCTCTATGTCAACGGCGAGATGCACTTCCTGGACCGCTTCTTTGAGACGCTGTGCAAAGCAGATCCATCCTTTGCCGTCCGCGCGGGCGTACAGGTGCACGGTGTGGAGAGCGTGACGAAGGAGCAGGGCGAGGGCCGTCTTGACCGTGTTCGCCGTCTGATGCGCGAGAACGGCGGTATCTCCAATCGCATCCGCATCCGTTCGAGCGTCCGCGTAAACGATGATCGGTTCACGCCGGGTATGTTCGTGCGCGTTCACCTGCCCATCCCCGCCGAGTGTGAGCAGCAAAGCGAGATCCGCATCGAGAAGATGTATCCCGAGACCGGCAAGCTCGCACCCGAGAATGCGGCGCAGCGCACGATCTGCTGGGAGGAGAACATGGAGGAAAACCACGAGTTCTATGTGGAGTACTCCTATGTCCACACGGCGCGCTACCACGATGTTTCCACGATGAAGGCAGACGCCGTACAGCCTGATTTCGATACGCAGGAGCAGGCGCCGCACATCGTCTTCACCCCGTTTATTCGTTCCCTTGTGGAGACGCTGACCGAGGGTGTGACCGATCCTCTGGAAAAGGCGCGTATCTTCTACGACTTCATCACGCTGAACATGAAGTATACCTTCATGCCGTCCTACTTCATTCTCGAGTGCATCCCGGATTCTGCGGCGCGCAGCTACACCGGCGACTGCGGTGTGTTTGCCTTGCTCTTTATCACCATGTGCCGCTGCGCTGGCATTCCCGCCAGGTGGCAGAGCGGCCTGACCGCTGAGCCGGACTTCTGCGGCGCACACGACTGGTCCCGCTTCTATATCGCGCCATACGGCTGGCTCTATGCCGACCCGAGCTACGGCACGGCGGCGGTGAGGGCGCAGAATGAGGAACGCCGCAAGTTCTACTTTGGCAACATCGACGCATACCGCATGGTGGCCAACAGCGAGTTTGAAGCGCCGTTTACCGTTGAAAAGCAGTTCTGGCGCGCCGACCCCTATGATAACCAGGTCGGCGAAATTGAGACCTCAGATCGTGGACTCCGGTATGAGGAATACACACGTAGCAAGGAAGTGCTTTCCTGCGAGGAGCTCGACCCGCGGGCGTAAAGTCAAAGAAAGGATTTTAAATTAGTATAATGAACAGTTATGGTTTGATCGATCTGCACTGTGACACTCTGGCAGATTGGAAGTATGCCAACACCGGCAACCCGGACACGCTGGACGATCCCGGCCGCGTGCTGCAGCTGAGCAACATGCCGAATGATGTGCATTGGGCGCAGTTCTACGCAGTCTTCATTCCGGATGAGGAGCGCGGCGATGCAGCCATCGCTTATTTCGAGAAGAACCGCATAAACTTCTATCGCCAGATGGAAAAGTTTTCCGACCGTGTGGCTCCCTGCCGCAATGCCGCCGATATGGAGAAGGCTTGGGCTGAGAATAAGGCCGCCGCATTTCTGACTATTGAGAACGGCAGCGCGCTCGCCGGTGATATCACCCGTGTTCACACACTTGCCGAGCAGGGTGTGCGTGCCATTACGCTGACATGGAACGGTGAAAACGAGCTTGGCTCCGGTCACACCACTGACCATGGCCTAAGCGAGTTTGGCAAGGAAGCTGTGCGCGAGATGGAGAAAGAGGGCGTTCTTGTCGACGTCTCCCACCTCAACGACCACGGTTTTGCCGACCTGCTGGAGGTGGCGGCCAAACCCTTTGTCGCCACGCATTCCAATGCCCGTGCGCTGTGCAGTCACAAGCGCAACCTCACAGACGACATGATCCGAGAGATGGTCAGGCGCGATTGCCTGATCGGTCTGAATTACTTTGTGAAGTTCCTGCGCGACGACGGCGAAGTTCACAGCCTTGACGATATCTACCGTCACACCATGCATTTCTTTGAGCTGGGAGGCAAAAAAAATCTTGCTCTCGGTTCGGATTTCGACGGTTCCCTCCTGCCGGAGTGCCTGAATACACCGGCCAAGGCGGCGTCGATTTACGAGTATCTGATCTCCCGAGGCGTCTCGCAGGAGGATGCCGATGGCGTAATGTACAAGAATGCGCAGGAGTTCTTCCGGAAGAACCTGAGATAAAAACACAGTAACGATAGGTGATGCTGTGCTGAATAAGCCCATAGCGTTCGCCGCCGTGGGCATCATAGGATTGGCAGATCCGCCTCTGTGTGATACAGAGGCGGATCTGCTATTTCGTGAAAAGCCTTTGCGCTAGAAATCCGGCCAGGGCTGTGGTAAAATAGGCGGCGGCGGACGCTTGGGTGTCTGCCGCCGCGGACGTTAAACCATGCAACGAAAGGAATTTCTATGGATATCATTCAGACGCTTGCCCGGGAGCTCGGCGAGAGCGCGCAGCACGTGGAAAACGTTGTGCGCTTGCTGTACGAGGGCAATACCATCCCCTTCATCGCCTGCTACCGCAAGGAGATGCACGGCGCGAGACAGTGAAAAAATCCATCGACGAGCAGGGCAAGCTTACAGACGAGCTCGCCGCCGCCATCGACAATGCCAAAACGCTTGCCGAGGTCGAAGACCTCTACCGCCCCTATAAGCAAAAGCGCCGCACCCGCGCGACCGCCGCGCGGGAGAAGGGGCTTGAGCCGCTTGCGGCGCTGCTCTTTGCGCAGGAGCGCGGCTGTCCCCGCCCCGAAGACGCCGCGCGCGATTTTATCGACCCGGAAAAGGGCGTGGAAACGCTCGCCGACGCCTTGCAGGGCGCGAACGACATCATCGCCGAGTGGATCAGCGACGATGCCGCCGTCCGCGGCTCGCTGCGCGAGATGCTGGAAAAGCGCGGAACGCTGCGCTCGCTCGCCGCGACGGAGGAGGACAGCGTCTACCGCCTGTACTACGATTTTGAGCAGCCGCTCTCCCGTTTGCAGGGCCACCAGATCCTCGCCATCAACCGCGGCGAAAAAGAGAAAATGCTCAGCGCGACCGTCCTGCTCGAGCGCGAGCTGGCGCTGCCGCTGCTGCGCCGCGCCGTGGTGAAGCCCGGCTCCGCTGTGATGGGGTTCGTCAAATCCGCCGCTGAGGACGCCTACGACCGCCTTATCTATCCCTCGCTCGAGCGCGAGATGCGCGCTCTTCTCACCGAGCGGGCCGACGAGGGGGCCATCGGCCAGTTTGCGCTCAACCTGAAGCCCCTTTTGATGCAGCCGCCGGTCAAGGGCAAGGTGACGATGGGCCTCGACCCGGGCTACTGCATGGGCTGCAAGGTGGCGGTCGTGGACGGCACGGGCAAGGTGCTCGACACGGCGGTCGTGTATCCCACGCACGGGGAGAGGCAGAAAAGCGAGGCCATCGCCGTGCTCTCCCGCCTCATCAGAAAGCACGGCGTGGAGCACATCGCCATCGGCAACGGCACGGCCGGGCGCGAGACGGAGCAGATGGCCGTCGAGCTCATCCGGCGGGTGAACGGCAGCGGCGCAAATGTGAGCTATATGATCGTCTCGGAGGCGGGGCGTCCGTGTACTCGGCGAGCAAGCTCGCCGCCGAGGAATTCCCGCAGTACGATGTGAACCTCCGCTCGGCGGTGTCGATCGCGCGGCGCTTGCAGGACCCGCTCGCCGAGCTTGTGAAGATCGATCCCCAAGGCCATCGGCGTGGGGCAGTATCAGCACGATATGCCGCAAAAGCGGCTCGACGAAGCGCTCAGCGGTGTGGTGGAGGACTGCGTCAACGCCGTGGGCGTGGACATCAACACGGCCTCTTCGCCTCTTTTGTAGCGCGTTTCCGGCCTGAACGCGACCACAGCAAAAAACGTCGTCGCCTACCGCGAGGAAAACGGCGCGTTCACCTCGCGGGCCCAGATCAAAAAGGTACCGAAGCTCGGTCCCAAGGCCTTCCGGCAGTGCGCGGGCTTTCTGCGCGTGCCGGAGAGCAAGAGCGTTCTTGATAACACCGCCGTCCACCCCGAGAGTTACGAGGCCGCCAAGGCGCTCCTTGCCCTCTCGGGTCATACGCTCGCGGACGTAAAGGAGGGGAAGCTCTCCGACCTTCCCGCGCGCATCAAGACCTACGGCGAAGAAAAGGCCGCAGCGGAGATCGGCGTGGGCCTTCCCACGCTGCGTGACATCATGAGCGAACTTTTAAAGCCCGGACGCGACGTGCGTGACGAGCTGCCCAAGCCCATCCTGCGCACGGACGTGCTTGAGATGAAGGACCTGAAGCCCGGCATGGTGCTGACCGGCACGGTGCGCAACGTCATCGACTTCGGCGTGTTCGTGGACATCGGCGTGCATCAGGATGGACTTGTCCACATCTCGCAGGTGGCCGATAAGTTCATCAGGCACCCCTCCGAGGTCGTCTCCGTGGGCGACGTCGTGAAGGTCGTGGTGCTCGAGGTGGACGAGAAGAAAAAACGCATCGGTCTCATAACCCGGAGGCCGTAGGTTCGAGTCCTGCCTCCGCAACCAGAAAGGTATCCTGAAGCCGCAAGACTTCAGGATATTTTTTATTTTGCCAGCGGGAGACTGGTTTCACCAGACGGCGGTTGTTCTGTGAAAAAAGCGGGGCATGGTTTCGACACTCCTTCGGCGGCACGGTTCTATTTCGTTTCGGCATGGTGCTATTCATACTTTGCATTTGCATTTTGCCTAAAGCGGCGGCGGAGAAGTGATGGAGCGTCTATTTTCTTCGACGAAATCCGTCCTGCGCGGACAAAATTGTATTGACAACGGCGGAGGATAGGTCTATTGTACACACATCATTCGTCAAATGCTTTGAGCAGGACACGACTTCCCCGGATCACCGCTTTCAGAGAGCCGTTGGTGGTGCAAAACGGCAGCAAGGAACGGGCAGGCCATCCCCTGTGAGCAGCCGCGGTGAAAGGCGCAAACGCCGAGTAATCGCAGCCGGTCCCCCACCGTTAACAGGGTACGCTCTCCGATCCATTCGGGCAGCGGTCGAGCGGCCGGTTTTCCGGCAAGCAAAGTGGTAACGCGGAAGTTGAGATCTGCGGCGGATATCGCCGCGATATTGGCCTTCGTCTTTGCGATGGGTTTTCGTTGTGGAAAATCCGCAGCAGAGGCGGGGCTTTTCTTTTTGCTCCCGGCATTGGCGAAGAACACAGTTTTTTTAGGAAAGAAAGGGAAATCACATGAACACACTCGTCATCGTGCTGATCGCGGCGGTCGTCCTCGTCGCCGCCTACGCACTCTATGGGCGCTGGCTCGCCAAGACCTGGGGCATCGACCCCAAGGCGCAGACGCCCGCCGTCAAGTATAACGACGGCAAGGACTTTGTCCCCACCAACGGCTGGACCGTCTTCAGCCATCAGTTTTCCTCCATCGCGGGCGCGGGCCCTGTCACCGGCGCGATTCAGGCCGCCGCGTTCGGCTGGCTGCCGGTGCTGCTGTGGGTGCTGCTCGGCGGCGTCTTCTTCGGCGCTGTGACGGACTTCGGCGCGCTGTACGCTTCCGTCAAAAATGACGGCAAGTCCATGGGCATGCTGATCGAAAAGTACATCGGCAAGCTCGGCCGCAAGCTGTTTCTGCTGTTCTGCTGGCTGTTCTGCCTGATCGTCATCGCGGCGTTCGCCGACATGGTCGCCGGCACGTTCAACGCCTACACCGTAGTCGACGGCGTGACGCAGCTTGCTGACGCCGCGCAGACCAACGGCGCAGCCGGTATGGTGTCCATCATGTTCATGGTGTTCGCCGTCGTCTTCGGCCTTGTGCAGAAGAAGCTGAACCTCTCGGGCTGGAAGGAAGCCGTGCTCGGCATCCTCTGCATCGTTGCCTCGTTCGCCGTCGGCATGAACTGCCCGCTCATCTTCGGCAAGGCGACTTGGAGCTACATCACGTTCGTCTACATCTTCTTCGCCGCCGTTCTCCCGATGTGGCTTTTGAAGCAGCCGCGCGACTACATGACTACCTTCATGTTCATCTGCATGATCGCGGGCGCGGTCGTCGGCCTTCTCGTTGCGCATCCGACGATGAACCTCCCCGTCTTCACGGGCTTCAACAATGAAAAGCTCGGCACGATGTTCCCCATCCTGTTCGTCACCGTCGCCTGCGGCGCGGTGTCCGGCTTCCACAGCCTCGTCTCCTCCGGCACGTCGTCCAAGACGGTCGAAAACGAGAAGGACATGCTCAAGGTCGGCTACGGCGCGATGATCCTCGAGAGCCTGCTTGCCGTGCTCGCACTCTGCGTGGCCGGTGCGGCCGCCGCGGCGGACGGCACTCCCGCCGCCGGTACCCCGTTCCAGATCTTCAGCCGCGGCGTTGCGGGCTTCTTTGAGATGTTCGGCGTGCCGAACTACGCCGCCACGGTCTTTATGACGATGTGCGTCTCCGCCCTCGCCCTCACGAGCCTTGACGCCGTCGCGCGTATCGCGCGCATGAGCTTCCAGGAGCTTTTCAGTGTGGACGACATGGCCCACGCCGAGCCCTGGCGCAAGCTCCTGTGCAACACGTATTTCTCCACCGTACTGACGCTCGTGCTCGGCTACGTGCTCACGAAGATCGGCTACTCCAACATCTGGCCGCTGTTCGGCTCTGCCAACCAGCTGCTCTCTGCGCTCGTGCTCATCACGCTGTGCGTCTTCCTCAAGGTCACGGGCCGCAGCAACAAGATGCTCTTCCCGCCGCTCGTCATCATGCTTTGCGTCACGTTCACGGCGCTCGTGCAGCGCCTGATGGCCATGGTGAGCGCCATCCAAAATGCCGCTGCCGTCACCATCCCCGCGGGCGAGACGACCTGGGGCGCGGTGTTTATCGCCAACGGCTTGCAGCTCATCATCGCGGTGCTGCTCATCGTGCTCGGCGCGACTATCGTCGTGAACTCGATGAGAAGCTACGTCGCCAGCAAGCACAACAGCGAGGCCAAGGTTTAATTTTGAAAAATGTGTAAAAAAGGAGGCTTCCCGTGAACTGCACCCCATTTGTTAGACAGTATGATATACTATCTAAGAAGTGGGGTG
>ENA-UOJM01001988-UOJM01001988.1-human-gut-metagenome-genome-assembly--contig:-P116-NODE-1988-length-15877-cov-14.933005_pt1 | contig 15877 bp, 14 predicted proteins | sample MGYA00242349_ERZ723896 | MGnify/ENA metagenome assembly ERZ723896 | reverse complement strand
CTCCAAGAAAGCAAAAAGAAAAGCACCGTACTTCAAACGAAGTACAGTGCTTTTTGGTGGAGAATAGCGGGATCGAACCGCTGACCTCTTGCATGCCATGCAAGCGCTCTCCCAGCTGAGCTAATCCCCCATAAAATCCAAGAAGCGAACCTCTTGGATGGAGTTTTTTGTTGGGAATTTAATTGTCGCAGGACTATCTGACTGGGGGTGTGTTTTGATACCAACCGGGCTCCCAGCTGAGCTAAACCCCCAGATGTCTTGCTTTGTGCCTGACGACGTGTGTAATTATACCAGCCACAGGGGCGCTTGTCAACAGTTTTTTGAAAAATTTTTGCAGTAAAAGATCCCCGCAGGGCGTGTGCCCGGCGGGGATCGGAAAGCGGGGGAGTGCTCGTTTTGAAAAACTACGCCTTAGCGTGCCTGACGGTCGAAGATCTGCGGGGCCACGCGGCACAGCAGCACAGCGGCCACCATGGTGAGCAGGGTCTCGGGCAGCATATAACTGCCGTTGTAGGTCAGGCTGTAAGTCCATGCAGCCAGACCATCATTCAGGTTGCCCCAGACCAGCACGCCGGACAAAAAGCTGCACATAAAGCGCAGGAAACCGGCGGCAAAGGTGCCCACGGCCACGCCTACGGTGCGGTTCTTGAAGGGGCGGGCGAACAGCTCGGCCAGACCCAGTGCCATAAAGGCCAGCACATAGTCCAGCAGCACCTCGCCGAGGAAGTAGAGGAAGGTGGAAGCGGGAGGAGGGTAGAAGCCCATGATCATTTGCAGGCAGGAGTTCACGAAACCGGTGAACAGGCCCCACTTTGCGCCGTGGCGGAAGGACACCAGCACAAAGGGCAGCATGCTCAGCAGGGTAATGCTGCCGCCGTTGGGCATGGTGAAGAACTTGATGTTGGAAAGCACCGTGCCAATGGCGATCATCAGGGCGCATTCCACCAGAATACGGGTCTTGGAATAGGTTTTGGACATGATGAAAAAATTCCTCTCTCATAGTAGTACACAAAAACAAAATGCGCCTGCTGGCAGCAGACGCATGGAGGTTTGTTGAACGTACTGGACAGTTCCGCAAACTCCCTACGCCGGTATTGCCCGGATCAGGTAAAGGGTACTCCGCGCGATGCGGATCTCAGCCTTACGGCGCCCCTGTTTTTATGTCCGCCCACAGTATACGCGCCGGGGGACAAAAAGTCAAGCCCGCAGACATAATCCGCCCCGGCAGCGCGTATGTTATACCATTGCAAAGCTGGAACGCAGGGAGGCGGGATATGAAAGCCGATCCAGAACAGCGTGCCGTGCAGCTGGGAGAGTACATTGCCGCCCACAACGCCACGGTGCGGGCAGCGGCGGCTGCGTTCGGGTGCAGCAAGTCCACCGTGCACAAGGATGTTGCCGTGCGGCTGCGCAGCATCAGCCCTGCGCTGTACGGGCAGGTGCGTGCCGTGCTGGCCCGCAACAAGGCCGAGCGCCATCTGCGGGGCGGTGCTGCCACCCGGCGCAGATACAGCCGCCGCTAAAGTCAAAAAAGACCGCTGCCCTGCGCAGCGGTCTTTTTTGACTGGGACGATTTTGAATGGCCGCCGCGCTGCTTTGGCCATATTCAGAGGAAAGCATGATTATAATTCGTGGTTCAAAAACACCTACGGGTGCTTTTGAACCACTTTTTCATAGGGGGCACAAAGAAAAGCAGCAACTGCGGCTGCTTTCATCCCCCGGTGTGGAACTGCTGCAGCGCGCCCTTTTCCAGTCGGCTTACCTGTGCCTGACTGATGCCGATCTCCTGCGCTACCTCCATCTGCGTTTTGCCGCACAGATACCGCAGCTCCATGATGCGCTTTTCCCGGGGGGAAAGGGCGGCTACCGTATCGCGGAACTGTAACCCGCTGATCCAACTCTCCTCGTTGTCCGGGTCGCGCACCTGATCGATCACATACATGGCATCGCCGCCGTCGGTGTACACCGGCTCATCAAGACTGAGCGGCTCCACCACCGACTCCAGCGCGGCGGTCACCTCGCGTCGGGCAAGCCCCGCTGCGGCGGCGATCTCGTCCATGGTGGGCTCGCGCCCCAGCTGCTTTTCCAGCGTTTCCCGTGCCTGCATGGCACGGTAGGCGGTGTCCCGCAGGGTGCGGCTTACCCGCAGGGCGTTGTTGTCCCGCAGAAAACGCCGGATCTCCCCGATGATCATGGGCACGCCGTAGGTGGAGAACCGCACCGGCTGCGCGGGGTCAAAGTTGTCGATGGCCTTGATCAGCCCGATGCACCCCACCTGAAACAGATCGTCCAGATTCTCGCCCCGCTGGGCAAACCGCTGCACCACGCTGAGCACCAGCCGCAAATTGCCCTCCACCATCCGCGCCCGGGCAGCCTTGTCCCCGGCGTGGGCAAGGGTGAGCAGCTGCCGCTTTTCCGCCTCGGTCAGCACAGGCAACTGCCCCGTGTTCACACCGCATAGCTCCACCTTGTTGTACATCCAAACGCCCCCGGTCTTTTAGCTTTACCGGAAGTATGGCTCTGTGCGCCGGGCGCTATGCGTGGAAAAAATTGAGCGCCCCTCCGCAAAAGAGGGACGCTTTGTAGACAAACCTGTAATTTTATGGTATGCTGTGACTGGCGGCGCAAGCCGTCCATCAGGCGCTGTGCCCACAAACGCAGGCGGCTACCTTCTCTGTTGGCGAACTGACGCTCGTTTCCATTGCGGAACGACCCAGAACGACCCGGGAGGAGGTTCAATCAGATTGAGCAGCACTTCCCGGAGTTTTAACGAAGGGGGTGAGCAGGACATGACGATCTCCGAAATCATCGCAGCGTTGTCGCTTGCCGTCAACGTTGTCCGCGCAGTGTTCGACATTGCATGGAAGATTACCATGGAACGCAAGAATGCAAAAAAAGATTGACCGCCAACGCTTCCCCAAGCAACGGTCAATCTTGACTCGCCAATGAGAAGCTAGCCGTTTGCAGGGCCAGCGCCTCTTGTATTTTCATTATACACGTTCCAATGTAGAATGTCAAGCGCTATGCCAGCTGCTACTCGCTTTCAAGCCGGGCTTTCAGGGTATGGATGATGCGCTTTTCCAGCCGAGAAATATAACTCTGGCTGATGCCAAGGGCATCGGCGGCTTCCTTCTGGGTGCGCTCCACGCCGTCGGTAAGGCCGAAACGCAGTTCCATGATCTGCCGCTCCCGTGCCGAGAGCGCCGCCACGGCGCTGCGCAGTACCGCGCGCTCAGCGTCCTGTTCCAGCTGCTGGCTTACGGCGTTGGCATCGCTGCCAAGGATGTCCGAGAGCAGCAGCTCGTTGCCGTCGCCGTCCACGTTCAAAGGCTCGTCGATGCTGGTTTCCTGCCGGCGGTTGGAGCTTTTGCGCAGGTACATCAAGATCTCGTTGCCGATGCAGCGGCTGGCGTAGGTGGCAAGCTTGATGCTGCGGGCAGGGGTAAAGGTGTTTACCGCCTTGATCAGCCCAATGGTACCGATGCTTACCAAGTCCTCAGCGGGCACGCCGCTGTTCTCGTACTTTTTTGCCAGATACACCACCAGCCGCAGGTTGTGGGTGATCAGCTCTTCGCGGGCGGCGGTGTCCCCGGCAGCCATGCGGTCAAGCAGGGCTTTTTCCTGCTCGGGGCTCAGGGGCGAGGGCAGGCTTGGCCCGCCTGCCAGATAATGCACCGCGCCGCAGTAGCGCAAATGTCCCCACAGCCGCCGCCAGACTTGCCGTAAAAACTGCAACATGGAAATCCCTCCTGTGCACTGTTAATTATATGTATAATAGAGGAAACTCCCTCAGGCAAAGCCTAGGGGCTTTGCCAGCTCCCTCGGGGAGGGAGCCTCTGGCGCGCTCGGAAGCTTTGCGCTTTAGCCGGAAACCTTACCGCCATGCCAAAGGCCCCATCCCAGAGGACGACTTCCCCCGGCCGGGGGAAGATGTCGCCGCAGGTGACAAAAAGGGGAATCTGTCGCCGTAGGCGACTGGGGGAGTTTTGGGTGCTCTCCTACACCCCCGCCTCCTCCGCTACGTCATCCCCCAACAGCAGCGTCCACGCGCCGGTGGGGGCATCCGGCGCGCAAAAGGCCGCCAGCAGGCCGGGCACACGGTGCTGCCCACAGCATAGCACGGCGGGTACGGCCGGCAGCAGGCAGTGGCCGGTAACGGCGGCGCAGGGCACAAACTGCACCCCCAGCCCCGGGGGCGGGGCAGCACCGGCGGCAAACCAGCTGTCTAAGGTTTCCCGCAACAGCGCGGGCAGCCGGCTGCGCACCGGCGGATACTGCACCAGCACCACCCGCCGCCCGGCAAGAGGGTCTTGCAGGGTAAAGCCGGTGTCATGGTAGGCCTGCACGGGCACAGCCGCTCCCGCAAGGTGAAGCACGGCGGCAAAGCAGCCCCGCTGCGGGCGGCCAAACACCGCCAGCAGCCCGCGCAGCAGTGCATACACCCCGGCGCAGCACAGCAAAAGCCGCCCCGGGCGCACCGGCAGCAGCACGTTCAGGTTATTGGCCTGTACCCCGGGCAGCACCACCGCGCCGCACAGCAGGCCGTTCAGCGCCGCGTACCACCCGCACAGCCGGGCAAAGCTGCGCGCGCCGGGCACGCCGTAGCACACCGCCACCACCCCGCAGCAGCTGGCTATTTTATATAGTATCGCCAGCGGGGCGGGCCACGGCGGCGCCAGCAGGGCAAGGGTGCTTGCCGCAGCCGCCGCGCTGCCCACGCACAGCCGCAGCCCGGTGCAGCTGCGCCCGCACAAAAGCCCCGCGCCCAGCAGCAGCGCGGCGGCTGCAGCAAAGTTTACCAGCAGCAATTCGTCCACAAAAACAACTGTTTTCATTGTGCAGCACCGCCTTATGGTTCTGGTAATTCTATTTTTCACAAATTTGCGAAAAAACTTGTCACACCAGAAAAACCCGCATGAACAGTGCACATTTGCTACAAAAGCGGGGACGAGGTTTCACAGTTTTTACACTTTTTTCAAAAAAGTACTTGAACATTTCTGGAAAGTGTGGTATATTATTGCCATCCTAGCAAGGATTGAACCGGAAACACCGGTTCGAAAATATTTTTTCTATTTTTGAAGGGAGTAATTCATTATGATGATGCCTGCAAATTTCTCTGCTGTGTCTGAGAACGAGATGACCTACGTTATGGGCGGTAGCGTTGCTGACTACCTGGCACCCGCTATGGGCGCTGCTCAGTGGCAGAACTTCCACAAGAACCTGATTACCATCGTTGGTAACAAGTACGTTCAGGGCTTCCTGGACAACACCGTTGGCGCTGTGTTCAGCGGCACCTGGACCCCCGGCGACGGCCTGACCGGCTTCGGCGGCCAGTTCAGCAACATCTGGAAGAAGAACTACACCGATAATGTGACCGATCAGTCCACTGGCGCTCAGAAGTTCGGCTACGGCGCTCTGGGCGTTGTGAACAGCATCCTGAACGTTGCTGGCAACCTGGCTGCTATCTACAACCTGGGCTTCGGCACCGCTAAGAACGTTGTCAGCGAGAACGTTTGGAAGGTTGCCTAATCAGTTTAGCTGATTAGCTCATGCTTGCGTGACTGTACCCTTAGGGGTGCAGGGAACATACTAGCATAATAACACCCCCGTGGGCTTATGCCTGCGGGGGTGTTTTTTGCGTAACTCCCTTAGTCAAAGCCTGCGGCAGTACCCCCTCAGTCACGGCTTGCGCCGTGCCAGCTCCCCCAAGGGGACGCCTTTAGTGGCGGTGGCAAAGCTTCTGGCTAAAGTGCAAAGTTTCCGGCAGCGCCAGTTGCGCCCTCTCAGGCGCTCCCGCGCCAGCTCTCCCGAAGGGAGAGCCAAGTTTTAAAGTCCATTGCTAAAGCATCAGGTGTAACGAGGAAGTGTATGGGCGTGCTCTTGCCTCTCCCTTTGGGAGAGGTGGATTTGCGAAGCAAAGACGGAGAGGGCGCACGCCGTTAGCCTCGATGCTAAAGCATCCGATGCAATAAGAAACTTTGCCGCCACAGCTGAAGCCGTCCCCTTGGGGAAGGTGGCTGCGAACGCAGTGAGCAGACGGAAGGGGTACACTCCGGGGAGTCGCTAACCGGAAAAAACAAGACTGAGAGGGTTTTCCCACGTTCACACTTCTTTTACCAGTCTGTTACTTTCCGTTTTGTGCTGTTTGTGGTATACTATGGTCAACATGGGTCACCATGGCAACATTGAAACAGACAGGATGTGAAATCCTCTTATGAAAGATGGTTTTTTAAAGGCAGCTGCCTTTTCGCCCGCGCTGCGGGTGGCAGACTGCACTTATAACGCGCAGCAGGTGCTGGCGCAGCTGCAAGCTGCCGCGCAGCGCGGGGTAAAGCTGGCGGTATTCCCGGAGTTTTGCCTTACCGGCTACACCTGCGGCGATTTGTTTTTGCAGCGCACCTTGCAGCAGGGCGCACTGGATGCGCTGGAATGGCTGCTTGCGCAGACCCATACGCTGGATACCGTAGCGCTGGTGGGTTTGCCGCTGCTGGTGCACGGCAAGCTGTACAACTGCGCCGCCGTGCTGTGCCGGGGGCAGCTGCTAGGCATCGTGCCCAAGACCTACCTGCCCAACTACGGCGAGTTTTACGAAAAGCGTCAGTTCACCCCCGGCAGCACCGAGGTGCAGACGGTGACCGTCTGCGGGCAGCAGGTGCCCTTTGGTACGTCGCTGCTGTTCCGCTGCCGCCAGATGCCCAGCTTTGTGCTGGGCGTGGAGCTGTGCGAGGATTTGTGGAGCGCCCTGCCGCCCTCCACCTTCCATGCGCTGGCGGGCGCTACCGTCATCGCAAACCTTTCTGCCAGCGATGAGACCGTGGGCAAAGCCGAGTACCGCCGCGCGCTGGTGGCAAACCAGTCTGCCCGGCTGCTGTGCGGCTACCTGTACGCCTCGGCAGGGCACGGCGAAAGCACCACCGACATGGTGTTTGCCGGGCACGACCTCATTGCCGAGGACGGCAGCATTCTGGCCGAAACTGCGCCCTTTGCGGGCGATTACGCTGAGACCGAGCTGGACTGCCAGCGCATGGAGGCCGAGCGTGCCCGCAACACCAGCTTTGAGCACACTGCCGAGGGCTATGTCACGGTGGAATTTGACCTAACACCGGAGGAAACGGTGCTCACCCGCCGCATCGACCCCGCCCCCTTTGTGCCCGGCGACCCGCAGCGCCGCGCCGCCCGGTGCGAGCTGATTTTGAAGATGCAGGCCGACGGCCTTGCCAAGCGGCTGGAACACGCCCACGCAAAAACAGCGGTCATTGGTATTTCCGGCGGCTTGGACAGCTGCCTTGCCCTGCTGGTGGCGGTGCGCGCCATGAAACAGCTGCACCGCCCCGCCGCTGATGTGCTGGCGGTGACCATGCCCTGCTTTGGCACTACCAAGCGCACCCGCAGCAACGCCGAGATTTTGTGCGGGGAGCTGGGCGTGCGCTTTCAGGAAATTCGCATCGCCGACACCGTGCGCAGCCACTTTGCGGATATCGGGCAGGACGAGACCGTGCTGGACGTTACCTTTGAAAACGGGCAGGCGCGTGTGCGCACGCTGGAGCTGATGGACCTTGCCAACCGCACCGGCGGCCTTGTGGTGGGCACGGGCGACCTTTCGGAGCTGGCGCTGGGCTGGGCAACCTACAACGGCGACCACATGAGCATGTACGGCGTGAATGCCGGTGTGCCCAAAACGCTGGTGCGCTATCTGGTGCAGTACGAAGCCGAAGCCGCCGCCACCGCCGCTTTACACGATGTGCTGCTGGATATTCTGGCTACCCCGGTCTCGCCGGAGCTGCTGCCCGCCAAGGACGGCGAAATTGCACAGATCACCGAGGATTTAGTGGGCCCCTACGAGCTGCACGATTTTTACCTGTATTATGTACTGCGCTGCGGCTTTGGCCCGGCAAAGATCTACCGGCTGGCAAAGGCTGCCTTTGCGGGCAGGGCAGAGTACACGGACGCCGTGCTGTACAAGTGGCTGCGCAACTTCTACTGGCGCTTTTTTGCCCAGCAGTTCAAGCGCAGCTGCCTGCCGGACGGCCCCAAGGTAGGCAGCGTGACCCTTTCGCCCCGGGGCGACTGGCGCATGCCCAGCGATGCCTGCGCCACCCTCTGGCTGGCTGAGCTGGAGCAGCTCAAGCCCGGGGAGTAAGCCGTGAAGAACAAAAAGATTTTGACCAATATCCTGTTTGCGGTGGTGGTGCTGGCCATAGCAGCGGTGCTGCTGGCCGTGCGCAGCCACAACGCCACAGGAGGAAAACTGACTGCCCAGCTGATCTACGGCGATAGCAACGCTGTGCTGGACATTCCGCTGGAAAAGGACGAGACTTACAGTGTGGACACCGGTTATTATACGGTGCATATAGAGGTAAAGGACGGCAGAGCGCGGTTTGTTGAATCGCCCTGCCCGGATCACATCTGCGAGGGCTTTGGCTGGCTGTCGGCGGAGGATCAGACCGCCACCTGCCTGCCCGCCCGCGCCGTGCTGACCATCGTTCCGGTGGGCTAAAAAAGGAGTATTCTCATGTTGGACGAAAACGAGCATTCCCGCAAGGAGGACGGTCGTTCCCTGCACCGTCTTTTGCACAAGGCAGAGCAGCAGGACGCCACTGTGGTGGTGGACAGCGCCGCGTTTTTCTCGGAGCTGCCGCCGGAGCAATCCGCGCCGCCCCGCCGCCCGCAGCAAAACACCCCCCGCAGCACTGCTGGCGGGGAGAATGGGGCGTACCTGCCCCCGAAACGAGGGAAGATCTTGCTGATCGTACAGGCAATTTTAAGCGTTCTGGTGCTGGTGCAGCTCTGGCGCACCCAGATGCTGCCGGTGCTGTATCTGGTGGTGCTGGCGGCGCTGCTGGCGCTGCTGTGGCTGCTGGTCAAGCGCTGTCAGGAGTACAAAACTGCAGGCACCGTGTCCCGGGTGTTCTCGGTGGTGCTGTGCGCCGCCATGGCAATGGGCTGCGTGTGGGCGCAGCAGGGCCTTGCAGCGCTGGGCAATATGACCAATGGTTTTTTGAGCAACGCCGAGGCGAATAAGATCACAAAAGAGCCTTTTGTGGTGTACCTGAGCGGCGTAGATACCCGCGGTGATTTGACTGATAAAGCACGAAGCGATGTGAATATCATTGCCGCCGTGAACCCTGTTACCAAGCAGGTGGTGCTGATCAACACCCCGCGCGATTACTATGTGGACCTTGCCGGAACGAACAGCAAGGATAAGCTGACCCACGCCGGGCTTTACGGCGTGCAGACCAGCATGGACACCCTCGGCAACCTGTACGGGGTGGACGTGCAACACTACATCCGCATCAATTTTGCAGGGTTCATCAACGTTATTGATGCACTGGGCGGCGTGGACGTGTACTCCGATCAGGCGTTCACCTCAGTAGGCAGCCCCGGCTACTACGACCCCACCACCTTTGTGGAGGGGTGGAACCATCTGGACGGCAAAGCCGCGCTGGCCTTTGCCCGCGAGCGCCACGCCTTTAAGACCGGCGATGTGCAGCGCGGCATCAACCAGATGAAGGTGATCGATGCCATGCTGAACAAGATCAAGTCCCCGGCGCTGCTGATGGGCTTTACCAAGATTCTGGATGCTGTTTCCGACAGCTTTGTTACCAGCCTTTCCCAGAACCAGATCAGCGCGCTGGTGCGCATGCAGCTGAGCGATTTTGCCGAGTGGAATATTGAACGATACACCGTTACAGGCACCTCCGGCAGCAGTACCAAGTGCTACTCTGCCAAGGGGCAGAAGCTCTACGTCATGAAGCCGGATGAAAACTCTGTGGCAAAGGCCAAAGAGATGATCGCGGCTGTGCTGGGTGGCGAGGGCACGGTAAGCTCCACCACCCAGACCCCGGAAAAGACGGATGTGTACACCCCCACCACTGACCCCGATGCCGCTGTCTCGGTGCCCGAGACGCCTGCCGACAGCGTGATCGTGGAGCAGCCTGCGGAAAGCGTGCCGGAGCAGCCCGCCGAACAACCGGCAGAGCAGCCCACCGAGCAGCCCGCGGAGACGCCCGCCGAGCAGCCTGCTGCTACCGAGACACCCCAGCCGGAGACCACCCCCGCCGAGGGCGGCAGCACCGAGACGCCCGCCGTCAGTCTGCCCACACAGGAGCAGGTAGAGCAGGCCGCAGGCTCGCTGTACAGCGCTGCCTCCACCGTACTGGACGCCATCCTTGGCGCAGGTGGGAACTGAGCAGTCCCTTTTGCGTGAAAAGGCATCCCGGGAAAATCCGCAGATTTTCCCGGGATGCAATTTAAAATAATTATTCCGCCAAGCAACAAAAAGGCCACTGCACAAATACTGTGCGGTGGTCTTTTTGCGTTACAACAACAAAAAACGCTGCCTGCACGCAGCAGACAGCGCAAACACACAAAAGGGAAAACGAGATAGACCGTAAGCCGGGTTCTGTATTAAACGACGATCTGTCTAGGCCTGCCATTGCTGACAGGCTCGTGCCGCCTTCGGGACACGCGAGCAGCGCTGTACGTCCCATATAGGCGTTGCTTCCGGTAGGGTTTACAAAGCCGCATAGTCACCCATGCGCTGGTGAGCTCTTACCTCGCCCTTTCATCCTTACCGCATTGCTGCGGCGGTTTCCTTTCTGTTGCACTTTCCCTGAGGTCACCCTCGGCTGCCGTTAGCAGTTACCGTGCTCTGTGAGGCCCGGACTTTCCTCAGAGCGGTCAAAGCCGCCCCGCCGCCGTATGTTCCACTCGTTTTCCGTTCCTCATGATACCATAAAAAAGTAAGATTTGCAAGTGAAACGGATTTTTGTTATAATATCATTTGTATTTTTTGCGGATTTTGCAGGGGAGGGGCAGGCCATGCAGCTGTATTTTGCCGTGCCAGATACGGCTACCACCCACGAGGGGGTGCTGGTGCGCAGCTTTCTGCGCCAGTGTGCCGTCTCTACGGACCTTGCCCGGGCGGTCAAGTTCCGAGGTGGCGGCTTTTTTGCGGACGGCGAGCCCGTTCTGGCAAACCGGCGCATCTTCCCCGGGCAGGTGTTCTCCTTTGTGCTGCCGCCGGAAGGAGATGGCGTGACCCCGCAGCCGGAAATTCCGGTCAAGGTGGTCTACGAGGACGCCTTTGCGGTGGTGCTGGAAAAGCCGCCGCAGCTGGCGGTGCACCCCACCCTGAACTACCCCGGTGGTACGCTGGCAAACGGCTACGCCGCGTGGGCGGCAGAACACGGCCACAGCCCGGTGTTCCGTCCGGTGAACCGCATTGATAAGGACACCAGCGGCCTTGTGCTGGCAGCGAAAAACGCTTACGCAGCGCCACTATTGGCGGGCGGAGTGGCAAAGCTGTACTATGCCATTGCGCAGGGTGCGCTGCCGCTGGGGGAAGGGGTCATCGATGCCCCCATCGGCCGCCGGAGCGACAGCATCATTGGGCGCTGCGTTACCCCCGAGGGCAAGCCCAGCCGCACGGAGTATACTATTATAAAGGAAGAAAACGGCCTTAGCCTTGCGGTCTGCGTGCCGGTGACTGGCCGCACCCACCAGATCCGGGTGCATTTTGCGTCTATTGGTCATCCGCTTGCCGGAGACGACCTTTACGGCGGCAGCCGGGAACGCATTGGCCGGCAGGCGCTGCACTGCGCCAGACAAAGCTTTACGGTGCCTGTATACACCCCGCTGCCGGACGGTATCCGGGTAGAAATGCCCTTGCAGCTGCGCACCGTCACGGTGGAAAGCCCGCTGCCGCCGGATATGGAAGGGCTTTTTTCGTGAAAACTGCGTGAAAAAAGTAGCCAAATTTTATGTAAGCGCTTGTTTCAAACCGTGCAAAGTGTATAATAAAAAGAGAGCGTATTGTGTACAGGCCCTGTTGGCCTTTTGAACAGGGGAACGTACACCATCTAGCTGCTGTGTTCCGGGCCGAAAAAATGCCCTGCAGCGGCGCAGGAAGGAGAAAAATCCCGTTGATTGAAGATAAAACAAAGGAGCAGCAGCCCGCTGCGCAGCCGGTACGGCAGCCCCGCCGCCAGAAGCTGCGCTCGCTGTGGGCGCAGTTCCAGTGCCGGGGTGTGCTGCGGCGGCACAGGCTGCGGCGCAAGCGCCAGCACCGCCGGGAAACGTTGTGGCGTAAGCTGCTGCATAACCCCGTAGCGCCCATAGTGGGCGAGACGCTGTACGCCGTAGGCTTTTCTGCCGAGTATGCCGTTGTTCGCACAGGACGCCGCTTGCAGCACGGCTTGCAGCGTCTACTGCAAACGGTCAGAGAATTGCTGAAAAATATCGCATCTATGGCCTTTCCCGGGGCGGCGCAGCTGCTGCGGGATCTGTTCGGCCCGGTAGTGCTTGCCCTGCGGGGCACCGGGGCGCTGCTGCGCCACGCACATCGGGTGCGCAAGGAAAATGGCTTTGGCGCTGCGCTGCGCGCAAGCGGGCACTTCCTTGCCCATGGCATTGCTGATAACATCCGTCTTGTGCCCCGCATGGCCATGTATGTGCTGCCGGTGGCAGCGCTAGCTGTTATGGTGACTGTGTTCCAGACTACCATCCGCCAGCCCTACGCTTTGCAGGTGCAGGTGGACGACAAGACCGTGGGCTATGTGGCCAACGAAGAGGTGTTCAACTCTGCGCTGGAGGCCGTGCAGCAGCGTATCAATTACTCCGGTGCAGAACAGGCGCGCTTTACCGTGGAGCCTACTTATTCCGTGACCATCGCCCATGACGTGATGGACGAAAATGACGTGGCTGACGCTATCCTCAAGACCTCCAGTGACCAGATCAGCGAGGGCACGGCTTTGTATCTGGACGGCGAGCTGACCGCCGTGTGTGCGGACGGCAACAGCCTGCAACGATACATCAGCAGCCTGCTGGAGCCCTACGAGAACCCCGATGACCCCAACACCACCGTGGGCTTCAACAAGGATGTCACGCTGGAAAACGGCATCTACTTCAACGAGAGCTTCCAAGAGGAAGCCGAGGTGGAGCAGCTGCTCTCCGGCGTGCAGCAGGCGGAAAAATCCTACACGGTGCAGAACGGCGATACCATCTGGTCCATTGCCCAGAAAAACGGCCTGACCGTGAAGGAACTGTGCGAAATGAACACCGGCTTTACCGCCAACGGCGAAAACGGCCTGACCCAGAACTCCAAGATCCTGCCCGGCGATGCACTGACCGTGGTGCGGGAGGAGGAGACGCTGGAGGTGCGCATCACCAAGGTGGAAAGCTGGGAGGAAGAGATCGCCTACACCACCGAGACCACCAAATCCAAAGAGCTGAACTCCGGTACCAAGCGCGTTACCCAGAAGGGTGAGAACGGCATCCGCACCGTGACGGCACAGCGGGTGTACGATGCAAACGGCAATCAGCTTTCCCAGCAGATTCTGAGCACCGTAGTGACCAAGGAGCCTGTGACCGAAAAAGTTACGGTGGGCACCAAAAAGGTGTCCTCCGGTGCATCCTATATCACCGGCAGCGGACGGTTTATCTGGCCGGTGCCCGGCTATCGGAACTGCTCCCGCTGGTACGGCGGCAGCCACAAGGGCGTGGATATCTGCGCCGCCGCCGGTACGCCTATCTATGCTTCGGCAGGCGGTACGGTGACCAAGGCCGGCTACAACCGCGCCGGTGCAGGCAACGGCTACGGCAACTCCATCATCATCAGCCACGGCAACGGCTACACCACCTTGTACGCCCACTGCCTGTCGCTGGTGGTGCACGCCGGTCAGTCGGTCAAGCAGGGTCAGCTCATCGGCTATGTGGGCAGCACCGGACGTTCCAGCGGCAACCACTGCCACTTTGAGATCCGGCGCAACGGTTCTTACATCGCACCGCAGAACGTGTTCAACCGCAGCAAATATCGGTAAATAGCAGCAAGGGCTTTTCCACAGGGGAAAGCCCCTCTGCTGTATCATGAATAAAAAAGGAGAGATCATCTATGTCTACCCCTCACATCAGCGCAGAAATGGGCGATTTCGCCAAGACAGTCCTTATGCCGGGTGACCCCCTGCGTGCCAAGTTTATTGCCGACACCTTTTTGCAGGATGTCAGGCAAGTGACCGGTGTGCGCGGGATGCTGGGCTTTACCGGCACCTACGAAGGCCGCCCCATCAGCGTGATGGGCAGCGGTATGGGAATGCCCTCCATCGGCATCTACTCCTACGAGCTGTTCAGCTTCTACGGCGTGGAAAACATCGTCCGCATCGGCTCTGCCGGCAGCTATACCGAAAAGGCTAAGCTGTTCGACACCGTGCTGGCTACCGGCGCTGTGAGCGAGAGCAACTACGCCCGGGTGCAGAGCGGATTTACCGGCAACATCACCCTGCCCAGCGCAGCTTTGAATGAAAAGCTGCGTGCCTCCGCTGCAAAGCAGGGCATCCCTCTGATCGAGGGCAACATCCACTCCTCGGATGTGTTCTACCGCCAGCCCTCGGACGCAAAGCCCACCTACTGGGAAAAGCTGCGGGACGAGGACGGCTGCCTGTGCGTGGAGATGGAAAGCTTTGCCCTGTTTGCCAACGCGCAGGTGCTGGGCAAGAACGCCGCCTGCCTGCTGACCATCTCGGACAGCTTTGTGGCCCCCGGCATCACCACCGCCGAGGAGCGCCAGAAGAGCTTTACCGATATGATGAAGGTTGCTCTGGGCGCAGAGTACTGATCGCATAATTTTCCAGCGCGGCTGCCGCCCCAAGGCACAGCCGCGCTGTTTTTGCCCATAAAAGGAGGGAACAGCATGACAAAATTGACCATGGAAGAAAAGCAGCAGCTGATCCGCATGGCACTGGCCGCGCGGGAAAAGGCCTATGTACCTTACAGTGATTTTATGGTGGGCGCTGCGCTGCGCGCTGCGGATGGCCGCATCTTTACCGGCTGCAACGTGGAGAACGCCGCCTTTACCCCCACCAGCTGCGCTGAGCGCACCGCCCTGTTCAAGGCGGTGGCGGAGGGCGTGACCGCGTTTACGGATATCGCCGTGGTGGGCAGCCGCCGGGGCGAAGTGAACCGGCAGATCACCTCGCCCTGCGGGGTGTGCCGTCAGGCATTGTTCGAGTTCGGCGGGCCGGAGCTGAACGTCATTATGGCAAAGACCCCGGAGGATTTCATCGAGCGCAGCATGGATGAGCTGCTGCCCTTCGGCTTTGGCCCCTCCAACGTGGCGGGCAACAGCGCCGTGGAAGGGGAGTAAGTGTTCTTCTTTGAAAAACAGCGCAAGCAGGGGAAAATTGGTGAATAAGCATTGCTTTTTTATAAATTATACAAGGGATTTGTAAAGAATTTGTAATCGGAAATTGCTTGCATCTGTCACATCCACCCGCTATACTTGAGCCAGTAAATGTGCCAGAGCGCACATTTCATTCTTTTGACGCAATTTTTTAAAATAAAAGGAGAGTTTCTTATGAAGATTTCTCGTCGTAACTTTCTGGCTGTGGCCGGTGCTGCTGCCGCTGCCGCTGCTCTGACCGCCTGCGGCGGTTCTTCCGCTTCTTCTACCAGCACTGCTTCTTCCGCAGCTGCCAGCTCTTCCGCCGCTTCCGGCGCAGCAGACGGCGCTGAGAAGATCGCCAAGGTCGCTCTGACCTGCGATACCGGCACGATCGATGATGAGAGCTTCAACCAGGCTTGCTGGACCGCTGTTTCCGGCTACATGGGCGATGACTGCCAGTACTACATCCCCGAGGCTGACGCTTCCGATGAGGACCGCGAGACCATGATCCGTCAGGCTGTCAACGACGGCGCTGATGTCATCGTCTGCGTCGGCTACCTGTATGGCGCTTCCCTGGCATGGGCTGCTGACCAGTACCCCGATGTCAAGTTCATCGCCATCGACGTCACCCAGGGCGACATCGGCACCGACGCCATCCCCGCAAACTGCTACTGCATCACCTTCAAGGAGGAGCAGGCAGGCTATCTGGCAGGCTACGCC
>ENA-UOJM01001983-UOJM01001983.1-human-gut-metagenome-genome-assembly--contig:-P116-NODE-1983-length-15904-cov-4.135718_pt1 | contig 15904 bp, 17 predicted proteins | sample MGYA00242349_ERZ723896 | MGnify/ENA metagenome assembly ERZ723896 | reverse complement strand
GGACACCGGCTATCCTATCCCAGAGCGGTCCGGTGTTATCCGATGGATGATCCGCCGGGAAGAGGTAATCTACTGGGGCGACACGAAAGAAGAGCTGATAGAACGGTTCGACCTCAAGACCCCAGAAGAGCTTGAAGAGCCGAAGTCGGTCACGTTCATCATGTCGTCCGTGTACGACAACCAGGAACTTCTGAAGATCGACCCAGGCTACTTGGCCAACCTGAAGGCCCTGCCGCTCATCCAAAGGGAGCGGCTGCTGAAGGGTAACTGGAAGATCCGCGCGAGCGCCGGTCTGTTCTTCAAGCGGACCCAGATAGGCGAGATCCTGAGCTTTATCCCGAAGGATGTGGTCCAGTGGGTGAGGTGCTGGGACTTGGCCGCGACAGAGAAGTCTGCCGATGGAGACCCGGCCTACACCGCCGGCGTCCTCATGGGGAAGAGAAAGAACGGAAGGTACATCGTTGCGGATGTGATAAACAAGCAGATGAGCGCATCCGACGTGCGCAAGACCATAAAGCTCACGGCACAGGCCGACAGGGCCGCCTACAAGCGCGTCCGCATCCGGCTACCAAAAGACCCCGGACAGGCCGGCAAGGAGCAGGCGGAGTCCTACATCAAGTTCTTGTCTGGCTTCGACGTGACAGCCGTAGCTGAGAGCGGGAGCAAGGAGTCCAGAGCCGAGCCAATGGCCGCACAGTGGCAGGCCGGCAACTTCGACATTCTGTATGGCGACTGGAACGAGGCGTTCTTGACCCAGCTTGAGAACTTCCCGGATGGCAAGTTCAAGGATATGGTCGACGCGGCCGCCAACGGCTTTGCAGAGATTGAGACGAGGACGGCGTTCAACGTCGGAACCCTGATTTGAGATAGGCAGAAAGAGGTGGATGGAACATGGGCGATAAGCGCCAGGATCAGGCGGAGCGCATAGCGGCGAGGTATGCCCGCCTGGTTGAAATGCAAGCAGGTAAGGCGGTACGCCCCTACCGTTCCGATGGGTACGTCAACCTGATGAACAGGTACGGCACCACAAAGGATACCACCGAGCGGTACAGGTTCCAGCCGGAGCCGGTCATCCCAGACGACCTGCTGACCATGTACTATGAGGGCAACGGCCTGTTTGCCAAGATTATCGACACCCCGGCCGAGGAGGCCATCAAGCATGGATTTTCACTCGATGGCCTGAAGGACCAGGAGATTGAGGACTTCTATGCAGAGGCCCTGGATGAGCTCGACTGGGAAGAGACGGCTATGACGGCCATCCGCTGGGCGAGACTGTTTGGGGGCTCCATCGTGGTCATGCTGGTCAATGATGGCCGTGGCCTGGAAGAGCCGCTCGACTGGCGCAACATCCGGTCTATTGATGACCTGCGCGTATTCGACAGATCAGTCATCCAGCCGGACTACGGCAGTATGTTCAACTACTCCCCGGAGGACCCGTTCCGCACAAGAGGCTCCCGCCTTGGTATGCCGGAGCGGTACTTCGTGTCGAGCCGGTATGGTAGCTTCACTGTCCACGACAGCCGGTGCCTCGTGTTTCAGAACGGCATCCTGCCAGAGAATACCTCGAACTCGATCTATCAGCTTTGGGGCATACCGGAGTATGTGCGCATCCACCGAGCCATCCGCGATGCAGAGGTGGCCCATGGGAGTGCTACGAAGCTGCTGGACAGGTCCATCCAGGCTGTCTACAAGATGAAAGACCTGTCGGCTGAGCTGGCCACCGAGGAAGGCGAGACCAGGGTCCTCCGCCGGCTCCAGACCATCGACATGGCCCGCGGCCTGCTGAACAGCATTACCATTGACAGTGAGGGTGAAGACTACGACTTCAAGACCTTCCAGTTCAGCGGCGTGGCCGACGTCATTGACGCCACCTGCAACTTCCTGTCGGCGCTGACCTCCATCCCGCAGACCATCCTGTTTGGCAGGTCCCCGGCCGGCATGAACTCGACGGGCGATGCAGACCTGGAGAACTGGTACAACTTCCTGGAGCGGCTTCAGCGGCGCATGATTAAGAAGAACCTGCGCTACCTGCTGTCCGTCATCTTCCAGGCCGGTGTGAGCACCGGCGAGGTGGACGAAGTCCCGAAGATCAAGATTACCTTCAACCCGCTATGGTCCCTGAGTGAGAGTGAGCAGGCAGACCTGGAGTCCAAGAAGGCCCAGACCCAGCTTACCAGAGCCCAGACGGCCCAGCTCTACATCGACAAGCAGGTCATCGACCCCTCCGAAGTCCGCAAGAAGCTGGCCGACAGTGAGGAGTTCGACGTCGAGAATATGCTCGATGAGTACGAAGACGAGGACCTGTTTGCCAACATCGAGGAAGAGGGCGCTGATATGGAGCCAGGAGCTCCTGGAGCAGGGCAAGTGGCGAGTGAGGCAATCCAAGGCGGACAGATGGCGCAGTCTGGAGACTTCGACAAGTACGCCGAGGGCGTAAACCTCGAAGAGCACAACACCGACCCAGGGACTGAGGGCGACGCCTCGACGGCGGCCCCCGCTGCTACGAAGCTCCCGCAGGACATGAGCGAGGAAGAAAAGGCACAGGCGGCCCTCAGAAGCCCGCACAGCGACGAAAGCGGAGACCCTACCCCCAATACCCGGAAGATCCCAAACCGCGATTCCGTGGGCGTTCTCGTGATTTCAGACGGTAAAATCCTGTCCGGCACCCGGCACAACGACTTCGGCTATGGCCTTGTCTGCGGTCCCGGCGGCCATGTAGAGGCTGGTGAGACACCAGAGCAGGCAGCGTTCCGGGAGACCGAGGAAGAGTTCGGCATCAGCCCGAAGGAGCTCATTCCGCTTGGGCGTGGCCCCTATGAACCGGATACCGGGCTGACCCCGTACCTGTTCCTCTGCACCGACTATGAGGGTGAGCCTGACTGCCTTGACCTGAAGATGACCGGCGCGAAGTTCCGCACCATGGCAGAGCTTGATGAGCTGGCCGCCTCCATGTTCCAACCGTTCGCTGATGGCCTGGAGATCCTGAAGAAGTGCATCGACACCGCCCTGTTCTTTGGAGATGATGGCGGTGAGATGCACGATGAACTGGTCGAGAGCATCGGAAAGGCCATGTCTGATGACCCGGAAAATGAGGATGGCGGCCCAGGCTCAGGAAATTTTGGTCACAAGGGGCGCCCCGGGGAGGTCGGTGGTAGCGGAGAGTCCCATCAACTCGGTGGCCTTAGCAATTCAGAGCTGTCGTCCAGAATGAAGGATACCCTCAGCAAGGCAAAGACGGGAACCCACTTCTCGATCAAAATGAATGGCGTTGCAGGGAAGGACACTCTTGAGGTCTACAAAGTATCCGATGGATTCTACGTGAGGGGTAAGACTGGGAGCAATAGCGTCGTTGGCTCCGCCGATGAGGCGATTGAAAAATGCGGTATCTACGTAAATGATAGGACTAAGGATAAGGTGATGTATAAAGAGGCAGATATTGATGTCGGAGATCCAGAAGCAGATGAATCAAAGAAGTTTGCTTCCGACTACGAAGCCTTTAAGGTCGCCAAGGAAAAACTTCAATCCGGGGACTATCAAATTACAGAAGTCACAGATGAGGTGGCCGAGAAGTATGCAGACACGCTAAACAATGCGAGCAAGAGCAAAATAGCAAAACTCGCCGAACAAGATCCGCAGTTCAAAGCTGTTGTGGATAATATATCCGCATACACGCAAGGGGAATATGCGCTTCAGAGGAAAGCTGCTGAGGGCATCCTTGAGAACGGGTACGATCCGGCGAAAGATGTGATACTGGGCGATAGGATTACAGGCTCCCCGTTCTTATACAAAGACATGTATAAGGGCCAAAATCTTGCTGTGTCAAGCGCAAGTGTTACAGAAGGAATGGCCAATTTGACCAGAGCTGTAAACAACTCAAAACCGTTCGATGGAGAACTCTACCGAGTTGCGCAAGACAGGGGCGTAATCAAGAGCACAGACTCGGGCGCGCAAAGAATATATGTACCGCCGGTCGCCGGAGAAACGATTAGAATAGAGGCGCCAACGTCTTTCTCTAAAGATAAGGACGTTGTAGACAAACTTGCTGGAAGCAAGATGGGTGATGTGATCTACTACACGATAGAACCCGGCGCCCGCGCTGTAGACGTGTCGAAGCTGTCTCCATACAAGCAGGAAGAGCTCCTATCTTGCGGAGAGTATGAGGTCGTAAGCGTAGATACCAAGACGCTGAGGGTTTCTCGTGATGAGGTGGGTAGGTTCACACCAGAAAACCTTGAAGTGCTGAGGCAGACAAGGAACGCTGAGGTTTCCGACGGTTATGTGTCTTACCCGACCATTGAAACCAGAATTGTGCTACGTCAAAGAGAGACGGAGAATGGCGACTCAAGGTCAGACGCTGAAGCTCCATACAGAGAAGAGGATTTCGTCGACAGAATGGTGATTGAGGATGAAGAGTAGAGCGTGTTAGATGTCCTGCTTTTTTATTGATAAACACCCCGCCAAATCGACGTAAACCACCGTGAAAGGGGGAATGAGGTCTTGAACAACATCCATCATCAGGAGATGGTCAAAGAGGCTGTACGGCCCAAATTCTACGGTCACAAGGCCATCAAGTCTAAGACCGTCCCCCTCTACCCGAAGTCCGCCGAGCGGGAGTTCCAGCGCATCGCTGGCGCCTATATGAAGCTGTTGAACGAGGAGCTGAAGAAGAAGCTCCCGGCCATGATGGCTGAGTATAAGCGTGAGCGGCACGGGGACTCCCGTTTTGATGACAGCCGTGACCTGGACTCGAAGCTCCGGCGCCTGCTCCAGGAGGTGGCCGATGCACTGGAGCAGAGAATAGCCACCTTCGGCCTTGATGAAAAGGTCAAGAAGATAGCCGAGCTTGCCAAGGGAAACTCCCTCCGCGAGTGGAAGAAGGCGGTCAAGGACACCCTGGGCATAGACCTGCTGGATGACTACTACAAGGGCGAGATCTATGATGAGGCCATCCGGCGCTGGATCTCGGAGAACATCCTGAAAATCAAGAGCCTGCCGACGGAAACGCTGGGCAACATGCGGCAGATTATCCTCGACAGCTACCTGAAGGGCAAGAGCATCCGGGACATCCAGAAGGACATCCAGGAGGAATACAACGTATCGAAGCGGTACGCCCAACTCCTGGCCAGGGACCAGATCGCCACACTGAACGCCCAGATCTCGAAGCTACAACAGCAGGATGCCGGGTGCAGGAAGTACAAGTGGTCCACTTCACACGACAGCCGTGTGCGTGACTGCCACCGCTCTCTCAACGGGAAGACCTTTAGCTGGGACGACCCGCCGGAGATGTGGTACGAAACGAAGTCCGGCCGCGTTTACACCGGGCGGCACTGCCACCCAGGGGAAGACTACTGCTGCCGGTGCGTCGCCATCCCCGTGTTTGACCTCGACACGGTCAATGTACCGATGAAGCAGACTACGGGGTCCGAGAGGTGATGCCAGTGGAGACAAAGGAGCGCATTGAGGTCTACATAGACGTCAAGAATGGGAAGACCGTCTGCATCTGCAAGAGAAACCGGAAGGGATGCAAGAAGAAGTGCCTGCCCGATGTGGTAGAACGGGATAAGTTTGAGGGCTGGGAGTCCACCTTCCGGCGTAACCGATATGGGAAATAGCCCCGGCCGGGGCGGTCAGAGAGAGGTGCATTGCCTATGAGGATGGATGTGCTGCCATATAGCCGGGACCCCCCTGACCGGGCGACGGGGCCTCCCGGCTTTATCAATATCGAGAGAAAGGACTGAGACGCCATGAAAAACGCTTATGCCATCAGCAGCCTAAGCCGGCAGATGGTCAAGGTCTGTGAGCAAATCGACAGCCTTGCAATGGGCGTCCAGGACACCGAGCAGGGAAATGTCGATGTCGCTGACGCCTATACCGATATGCTTCTGGATGAGATTGAGCACGTGCAGATGCTCACCCTGAAGCTCACAGAGGTCATCACCGAGGCAGCCGGTGAAGATGAGCCAGCCAACGCAGACGAAGCCGGCGGAAGCGCCTTCTCCGAGGGTGAACTCACCGTTGAGAAGAAGCCCTCCGAAGACGGCGATGATGGTAAGCCTGCCCCTGAGCAGGAACCGAAAGCGTAACCGCCAAGCGCAGAACACCATGAAAGGGGGTGGGGCTCCGTGGCCCCAAAGCTGACCCGTGTGGTGCGGCTGGACAGTCTTCCGCTGAACCAGACCTACTTCACGGCAGAGGGATACCTCGTCGACAGGCCGATCCTGACCAGCACAGGTATCTTTGAGTACACAAACCCTGACGGCTCCGTCAGGCGGGAGCTTCGGCTCCCGGAAGAGGTTTTTAAGCCCGAAAGCCTCCAGTCCTATAAGGGAAAACCGATCATCATAACGCACAGCGCCGGCCTCATTACGAAGGACAACGTCCACGAAAATGCGGTCGGCACTATTCTTTCCGAAGGGTATCGGAGTGGTAACGATGTCCGCGCTGAAATCATCATCCACGACACCGATGAGATGAAGTCTGCCGGATTGAAAGAATTGTCCCTTGGCTACAACCTCGACCTGGAAGAGACGCCCGGCGTATGGGAAGGGCAACCGTACGACGTAATCCAGCGCAACATCGTTATAAACCACCTGGCGCTTGTCATGGAGGCAAGAGCAGGTGACCAGGCACGGCTGAATATCGACGGCCGCGACCAAAAAACGAAAGGAGCAAAGACAATGAGTGCTAATCCCAAGACCAAGAAGGGAGCTCGCCGGGCAGACGGTGTCATGTCCCCGGAGGAGCTCGCCAAGGCCATTGAGGCTTACAAGGCCCGCCGCGCCCAGCGCATGGCCGCAAAGGGAGACGAGGGGGACCCCACCGATAAGCCCCCTGCGGCCACCGACCCCAGCACCGACCCCACCGCCAAGGATGGCGATGATACCGTCATTGGCGCCGCCGGTCAGGAGCCCGATGCCGTTGAGGAGAAGGTGCAGATGGTCAAGGATCGCCGCGACCGCCGCGACCAGGAGGGCGACCCCAAGACCCTGGACGAGGCGAACGGCGTAATTGCCAATCAGGATGACGATATGGAGATCCTGTTCGACATCATCGACACCCTGCTGGCCCAGAAGGCTTTTGACGCGAGCTGCGGCACCACCGCCAAGGACTCCGACACCGAGCCTGCCGACCCCGCTGTGGCCAAGGACGGCGACAACACTGACCCCACCTGCACCGATGGCGATGATGTAGTCGTCGACAAGACCAAGCAGGCCGACAGCGATGATGACCCCGTCCCCACCGCAACCCCTGCTGATCTGAAGAAGGGTGAGGTTCTGAACGCCGACAGCGTCGACTCCATCGTGCGTCAGCGCGTCCAGATTGGTGTCATCGGCACCATGCTGAACCTCGACGGCCTGGATGGCATGGGCCTGATTGACGCCAAGAAGGCCATCATCAAGGCGGTGCGCCCTGAGATCCGCCTGGACGGTAAGAGCCCTGCGTATGTGAACGCCATGTTCGACTGCGCCTGCTCCGACGTCAAGTCCCGCAACCGCAAGGATACTGGCTACCAGAGAAGCCAGATGTTCAACCGTGACTCTCGCAACGAGGGCAACGACGCCACTGGCAATTCCGCCAGAGCCGCTCGCCAGCGTATGCTTGAGCGTCGAAACAACAAGGCAAAGGAGGACAAGTAAGATGAGTGCTCAGACCCGTTACGGCTTCGCTACCCCCATTGGCGCCCCCGGCGGTATCGTCGATCTGTCGCCCCACGTCATCGACACCTTCCTCAATGAGGAGGCGTCCGGCGTGATGAAGTTCGGTCTCGGCGTTGTTCAGGGCAGCAAGCCCGGCGTGAACATCGCCCTGCCTGAGACTGGTGCCACCGCCGACAAGTTCGAGGGCATCACCACCAACAACCGCACCACCGAGTATGATCTGGAAGGCAAGCTGCACATCCGCAACGGCGCCGCTGTCGGTGTCATGCGCTACGGCAAGATTTATGTCCAGGTCGAAGAGGATGACGAGCCCGCCTACGGAGACCCCGTGTACCTCATTATCAACGGCGATGATGCCGGCCGCTTCACCAGCACCAGCTCCGGCGACACCATTGCGGTGAACGCCCGGTTCATCGGCGGCGTCGACAATGGCGTTGCCCCTGTTGAGCTGATGCGTGAGCCTGTCAATTCTGGCAGTGCTTCTGGCGGCGGTTCCACCGGCGCTACCAAGCTGAGCGACCTGAGTGATGTTGACCTCACCAGCCCCGCTACTGACGGTCAGGTTCTGAAGTACAGCACCTCCGACAGCAAGTGGAAGCCCGGTGACGACAACACCGGAGCGTAAGGAAAAAAGGAGGAATAACTGAGATGAAGAAGCATACCCACTACGATAGTGCGGAGATGCGGACCCTTTTGCAGTCTGCCATCCCCGATGCGGTCATGGCATCTGAGGGCACTCGCTTCGACAGCGCCGAGGATGCCTCTGTGTTCTTTGCTCGTGAGCTGGACCACGTGAAGGCCCAGTCCTACGATGTCGAGTATCCTGAGCTGACCGCTCTGCACCTGTTCCCCCAGAGCTCCGAGGCCGATCCCGGCGCGGAGACCATCACCTACTACACCTACGACAAGACTGGTCTGGCGAAGATCATCGACAACTACAGCACCGACCTGCCTCGTGCGGACGTGACCGGCAAGCCCAGCTACGCCAAGATCAAGAGCATCGGCGACAGCTACGGCTACTCCGCGCAGGAGATGCGCGCCTCCCGTCTGGCCGGCAAGTCCCTGGATGCCCGCAAGGGCGAGTCCGCCCGCTACCAGATCGACGCCCTGACCAACAAGATTGCGTGGGCTGGCGATGAGGAAAGCGGCCTGATGGGCGTCCTGTCCACCGGCCAGAACATCCCTCTGTTCGCTATCACCGCTGGCGCCGACTCCGGCAAGACCACTTGGCTGGAGAAGACTGCCGACGAGATCCTGGCCGACGTGAATGGCATGGCCAAGCAGGTCGCCAAGATCACCAAGAACGTGGAGCGGCCTGACACCCTGTGCGTCCCCGCCGATGTCTACATGGACATCAGCACCCGCCGCATCCCCGACACCAGCACCACCGTCCTGAAGTTCATCCAGGAGCACGCGCCCTATATCAAGAACGTCGTGTCCACCGCTGAGCTGGACGCTGACAGCATCGAGACCAACCCCTATGCCAAGGAGACCGGCGGCCAGGGGGTGGCCTTCCTGTTCACCAACGATGAGCGGAAGCTCAGCCTGGAGAACCCCATGCCCTTCTACCAGTACCCGATCCAGGTCGAGAAGCTGGAGACCATCGTGCCCTGCGAGGCCCGCACTGCCGGCGTGATCGTGTACTACCCGCTGTCCGCCCTGATTGCGGTCGGCGTGTCCTGAGCCTGCCTTATTTTTTGCGGAGGGGTTAGCTGGTTGGCTACCCCTCCGCGTCCTTTTGGATATGACAAAACGTAAGGCGGCCGGGTCGCCACACCACGACCGCCCACGATAATGACGGAGGTATCACATGAAACTGGTAAATATCGGCGAGAAGATTATCAACATCGGGACCACGGTTCTCATGCCCGGTGAGTCCATGATCGCCAACGAGAGCATTTGCGGGCTCCCCGCCATCAAGGCGTTCACCGCCGCCGGTCTGCTGGCTGTTGATGACAGCGATACCGCTTTCCAGAAGGCCGTTGAAGAGGCGGCCCGGAAGATGGTCGAGGAGCAGGCCAAGGCAGAGGCCGAAACCGCTGAAGACAAGGTCGAGAAAACGGCGGCCGATAAGGTTGCCGAGGACACGGCCGCGAAGGCGAAAGCAGAGGCCGCTGCCGCTCGGGCACGTGCAAGAGCGAAGGCCAAGGCCGAAGCTGCGAACAAGACCGAGAACATCTCCACCGAGAGCGAGTAAGGGGTGAGCGCCATGAAGGCCATCGAGTATATCAGGCTTATCGGGAAGGAGTTCAAGGACACCAGCGATGACGAGCTGATGCTTTGGATCGAGATGGTCCGGCCGATGGTGAGCAAGAAGCAGTTTGGCAAGCTCTACGATCAGGCGATTGCCTTCCTTGTCTGCCACAAGATGAAGATGGCCGGTCATGGTGAGAGCCCCCTGGGGGATATGGGCGCTATCGGCATCGGTTTCGCTGTTGGAAGCGTGTCCGAGGGCGGCAGCAGCATCAGCTATGGCGCGAACCAGAGTTCCAACCTCGCAACGGATGCCGAACTCGGCTTGACCGTATATGGCGTCCAGTACCTTCAGCTCCGGCGAATGGTCATCGTCCCGATTCATTGCAGCGGCGAGATAATCGACGAGCCAAAGAAACGGAAGAAAACGGACCCGGACATCCCGATTGCTACCGCCACGACCCTTGGCGGCGTAAAGGTCCCTGCAGGCTCCGGCCTCAAGGTGGATGAGCGCGGCGCCATTTCCATTGACAAATCAGAAGGAGAGGGTGGGTGATGCCTTATGGCGTTTGGCTTCTCAGACCTGACGCCGGCAGGGAAACGGTACTTTGCGGAACTGAAGAAGCTCGCCGAGTCCGAGATCCAGGTCGGCTTCCAGTCGGACCAGACCTATGAGGATGGGACCAGCCTTGCCGAAATCGCGGTCATAAACGAACTCGGCTCCTCTGACACCCCGGCGCGGCCATTCATGCGCCAGAGCTTTGAGAACCACGAAGCGGAGCTTCAAGCAGCCTGCGACAGGGCAAACGCCATCTTATCGAATGGAGGAACGGCCGAGCAGGCGCTCAACCAGCTTGGGGTTTTCTGCCGTGGGCTCGTACAGGAGGAGATCGTCGAAGGAGGCTTTGCACCGAACGCAGAGTCGACCATCAAGAAGAAGGGGTCCGACCAGCCGCTGATTGACACCGGCTATATGAGGCAGTCGGTCAACTACGTCGTGAAGAGGAGAGGTGGATAGCCTTTGAACATCCGGCTTTTCAACAAGACCTACTGGGTGAGGCGCTTCGGCGAGCAGAAGGTCGTCAAGGGCTACGTCACCTCCGGCTATTCAGACTTCCAGGCAAGCCTGCACATCCATCCGCTGAGCACAGACCAACAGCAAGCCTTGCCCGAAGGTGAGCGCACGATAAAGCGCCTCGAAGGCCACGGAGAGATAAAACTGCTCGTGGCAAACCAGGACCTGAACCGCAAGGCGGACCTGCTGTACTACCACGGCGATTGGTATGAGTGCGTGGATTGCCAGCTTTACGACCACACCATCCTGTGGCACTACAACTACCAGTTTACGCCCGTCCCCAGGGACGCGGCGAGAACGCCAGATATTGAGAAGCCCCCCGGAGAGAATGATCCGGGCATATCTGAACCCGGCGAGGACGATCCCGGAAACGAGAACGCCCCAGAGCCTGCGCCCCCGGTGGCAACGGAAGACCGGGTTGGCTTCGTTATCGTTGAGCCGGGCTCCGGCCTAAAGGTCGATGCCGAGGGCAACCTCAGTCTTGACAGGACCGGAGGTGATGGCAATGCGGGCAACTGAGGCAAGGGAGCTGTTCAGGCAGCTCACGGCCAGGTACTTCGCCGGGGCGACTGTGACCTTCTCAAATCAGAGCAGGGTCGCCAAGCCGAGGGTCCCGCTGGTCACCATTACCCCAGGCATCGTAAGGCGGCCGACAGCCGCCAACTACAGCATGACCGATGATGAAGTCGTCGGCCATTACCTATCCCGCATCACCTTCCAGGTGGACCTGTTTACGCACGGTGCGCCAGTGGTGGATGATGAAACCGGGGAAACAGTGGCATACGAGAACACCGCCATGGACGATATGCTGTCCTTTGCGGATTTTCTCAACTCAGACTATGCCATCCGGTGGTGCCACGTCAACGACGTGAGCATCCTGATTGATGGCGATGTACAGGACCTGACAGGCGTTGTGAACGATACGAACTATGAGTATCGGGCGCGTATGTCGGTCCTGTTTTATTTCACCCAGAAAGCCGTGGGCCCGACCGCAGTTCTCAAAGAGTCGAGCATCCAGTACCCGGACGGAGAAGGCGGCTATACGCCCGAGACGCCCTTGGAGACTGAAAGCCCGACGAATGGCTATGAGACCGATGCCATGAAGAAGGAAGAGGCCGCAATCGTTGAGCCCGAATTTGAACAGACCTCCAGCGGCGGAGGCACGGAAGAGCTGGCAAAGGAAACTACCGGCTACTTCACTGAAGTTGAGATCAAGGAGGAAAAGGCTAATGAGTAAGAACTATGACCTGATTGCCACGGTGGACATCGACATTGCCTCCCCGCTTGTCGATGATACCAGCTTTGACAATCTGCTCATCGTTGGCCCGCTCCCGAAGGTAGCGCCTGATAAGGCTCCTCCCAAGGTAGGCGCGTATTCGTCCATGGACGAAGTCCTCGAAGCCGGCTGGACCGCCAGCGGCGACGATGCCGACCCCATCGGAGTGGCCGCACAGGTAGCGTTCGGGCAGAGCCCGCGACCCACCACGCTTTATATTGCACCCCAGCAGCTCACGGCGGCAGCCGTAGTTGCCGGGAAGACCATCGAGGCGGTGAACTCCGCCATCGACGAGTACGCAGGGAAGAAAGAGGGCCTGACCGGCTGCTCCATCGCCTACGACGAAGGAACCCGTGTCCTCTGCATGACCCTGACCGGGCCCGTCTCTGGAGTCAAGAACACCGGACTGTTTGATATGCTGTCGGCCCTGTCTACGGCCGGGTACACCGCCACCATCGACGGGACCGCTATCACGGATGGCAACAGCTTCATGTCCCTGCCGGTGTTCCGGGAGATCTCCGACCTTGAGGAAGGCGGAGAGGCCGTGCAGTTTATCATTGAGCTTCACGCTCCCGACAGCGACGAGGGTGTGCCCTATGGCGTCATCGTCCAGCGGCCCGGAGCGGTTGTCGCAACATCCCAGGTCCCGGACTTCACGGCTGAGCCCATCGACAACCCCCAGAACGAGGTCGAGTCCGCAGTTGAGACTGTCCAGCGGGCCGTTTCCTCCACCGGGTGGTATGTGGTCTGCACCGCCGGCGTAGACCCCGCCGAGTATGAGGAGATCGCCGCTTACATCGAGACCCAGGAGCGGATGTTCTGCTACACGGAGCTGGGCTTCTTCGGCGCCGGTGAGGATGGCACAGATCAGCCTACCGTTGGCACGGTCTATTACCGCACCAAGGGCATCTACGGGCGCGAGACCACGGATCAGGCCGACAAGGACATCCCGCCTGCCAACCTCTACATGAACGTGGCGGCGGTGGCGAAGTGGCTCAACTATGAGTCCGGCAGTGAGACCTCGGCCTTTAAGACCCTGGCCTCCGTGTACCCGTCCGAGCTGACCACCACGGAGATGCGGGCCCTGGCCGACGCCAACCTGGACTACTTCATTACCGTGGGCAACAAGAACATCACCATGAACGGCAAGGTCGTCGCCGGCGAGTGGGCCGATATTATCCGGTTCCGGGATTGGCTGAAGAACGATATGCAGGTCCGCGTCGTGAACCTGTGTATCACCAACCCGAAGATCCCGTACACCGACAGCGGAATCGGCCTTGTGCAGAACCAGATGCTCGCGTCCCTGAAGGCCGGCCAGGATGTTGGCGGCATCGCCGAGGACGAGTTCGACGAGGATGGAAACACCATCCCCGGCTATCAGACCTCGGTGCCTCTCGCTGCCACCATCTCCGCCTCTGACAAGGCTTCCCGCCGGTTGACCAACTGCAAGTTCAAGGCGAGACTGGCCGGCGCTATCCATTTCGCAGAGCTGACCGGCAGCCTGACTTATGAGCTGTAAGGAAGGAGGGAACTGAGCAATGGGAAAGATCAAGACCTACAACCCGAAGGAAGTCACGATTGCCCTGGGCAATCACATCGTCTCTGGCTATGCCGATGACTCGTTTATCACCATCGACCCCAACGGCGACGGTGTGACGAAAAAGGTGGGCTGTGATGGCGAGATCGTCCGAAGCGTCAGCCCGGATGATACCTACATCGTGAAAATCACGGTGTTGCAGACCTCCGACACCAACTCCTTCCTCCAGGAGCGGTTCGCCCAGGACCGCCAGACGGGAGATGGGATGTTCCCGATCCTGATTAAGGACCTGAAGGGCGGCTTGGTGTTCAGCACCGACGCGGCGTGGCCCATCAAGCCGGCGTCCCGTGGGTTCGGCAAGGAGTCCACCAACCGTGAGTGGGAGCTGCACACCGGCTCCGGCAACCTGACCGAATAAGGCAAAGAGAGGGCCGCCCGCCTGGGTGGCCCTCTCAATTCAATAAGGGGGTATTGAATTATGAAACAGATGGAAGTCACGAAAAAGGAGATCGGCGAGAACACGTTCTACATCAAGCCGTTCCCGGCCTTTGTGGCCGTGAATATCAGCGGAGAGCTTGTCTCCGTCCTGTCGCCCCTGCTGGGCGGCATTGCTGCCGTGGTGGGCGCCGGATCTGGCGGAGAGAGCTCCGACGAAAAGCCCAAGAACATCATGGACGTGGATGTGGAAGACGCCCTTCCGGCTATCACGTCGGCTTTTTCCGGCATCTCGGGCGACAAGTTTGAGCGTCTGATGAAGAAGCTCCTGATTGACAACAAGAACGTCTCCGTCGAGAGCGAGGCCACCGACGGCCAAGTGAAGGTCCTCGACTATGACCTCGCCAACGAGGTGTTCTGCGGCGATGTTCAGGATATGTATATCCTCTGCTTCGAGGTGATCCGCCTGAACTTCAAGGGTTTTTTCTCGAAAATCGGAGACCGATTTGGAGACCTAAAGGGTCTGCTCCAGAAGGAGGCTCCGACTACCAAAAATGGGGAGACCTCGACCTGACCCAGTTCTCCGAGCTGGAGTTGAGAATGTACATCCTCATAAAGTCCCGCTTGGCATCGAAGCTGGAGCTCGAAACGGTCTATACGCTTGACGAGGCCCTGAAGCTCTATGCCCTGCACTGTATGGACATGGACATTGAGCGCGGGCAAGCGGAAGAGTTGAAGGCCCAACAGCAAAAGTAAATGCCTCCGCCATTCGGGAAGGCCCGCCGGCGGAGGCATACTGCTGGCCTCAGTAGAGCAGCTTCAGAAGGGTGTTGTAGGTCTCGGAGTCCAACTCGCAGAGGGCCTTGGTCCCATCCTTGAAGATGATGGACACAACGTACTTTGACTTGGTCTTGCTGGACGTGCCGCCTGCAATGGCACCCGCAAGGCCGAATGTCGCGGCCCCGAGAACGCCCTTTGTCAGGGCCCCCTTCTTGCTGGTTTCGCTTTCGTTCATCATGAGCTCGTAACTCTCAACGGTCTCTTTGTTGATGAACGTAAGCCGCTTCCTGAGCAGCTTGGACTCGTCGATGTAGAGGCCCTTCTTCCAGTTTTTGAACTTAATCAATCCCTGGTGGTCGCCCGCTGTGGCTTGGTTGATGATGTTCATGCAGACCCTCCGTTCATTTTGTAGTCTACGAGATAGCAAACTGTATTATAACAGACTACGAAAATTTAGTAAAGCCAAAGCGAGGTGATGGCGGTGACGATAGCTGAGTTCATCAACAAGGTCGGCTTCAAAGTCAAGAATGAAGATGTCGATAAGGTCAACAACACAATATCCGGCATCAAGGACACCGCCACGAAGCTGCTCGGTGCCATCGGCATCGGGTTCAGCCTTACCGCTGTCAATGGCCTTGTTGAAGAGTTTACCCGTGTAAACAACCAGATAAGAAATGCGACCGAGGCTCTTGGAGATCAGAGGGATATTCAGGAGGAGATCATGGCCGCAGCAGAGGCCACGAGGACGTCCTACTCGGACACCGCCAACGTGGTCTCTATGCTCGTAAAGGGAAATTCCGAGCTGTTCGGCAACGTCGACGAGGCGGTGAAGTTCAACAACGCCGCCACGATGCTGTTCAAGAGTGCCGGTAAAACCAACGAGGATATTGCCTCGCTGATGGAGGCCATTAACAAATCCTTCCAGAAAGGCTACGTTGACAGCGAGACCA
>ENA-UOJM01001967-UOJM01001967.1-human-gut-metagenome-genome-assembly--contig:-P116-NODE-1967-length-16068-cov-30.728908_pt1 | contig 16068 bp, 17 predicted proteins | sample MGYA00242349_ERZ723896 | MGnify/ENA metagenome assembly ERZ723896 | reverse complement strand
ATGACCGAGGTGGTGGACTACCTCTCCGATGAATACGGCTGGAGCCGCAGCGTCCCAAATCTCTCTGGCAAGCTCAAGCGCGGTTCGCTTCGCTACGGCGAGGCGGTGGAGCTGGCGGACGCGCTGGGATATGACATTGTGTGGCAGAAGCGGAAGGATGTGAAGTAATATCAAATCTACGGCTTACGGATACATCCGCGTTTCTACCAAAGAACAAAATGAGAATCGTCAGGTGATTGCCCTGCGGGAAGTTGGGGTTAGTGAAAAGAATGTTTACATGGACAAGCAGTCTGGCAAGGATTTCAACCGCCCGCAATATAAGAAGCTGCTGCGGAAGATGAAAAAAGATGATCTGCTCTATATCAAGAGCATCGACCGTCTGGGACGCAACTACGCGGAAATTTTGGAGCAATGGCGGATGCTCACAAAAGATAAGGGCATCGACATTGTGGTGCTGGATATGCCGCTGCTGGATACCCGGCGCGGCAAGGATTTGATGGGAACCTTCCTCAGCGACATTGTGCTGCAGGTTCTTTCATTTGTTGCCGAGAACGAACGCACCAATATCCGTCAGCGTCAGGCAGAGGGCATTGCAGCGGCGAAAGCAAAGGGAATCCGCTTCGGGCGGGTTCCCAAACCGCTGCCGGAAAACTTCCACGCGGTCTATCAGCGATGGAAAAGCGGTGAAATCACGGGGACAGCGGCAGCAAAAGAGTGTGGGATGCCGCTGTCTTCGTTTCGCTACCGGGCGGAGATTTACGAAAAAGCCAAATTATCGTAACAGATGTGTTTTTACAGAAATGTGTACCTTCCTGTAAAAACACAATTTTTATATACAGATCAATTATACCACGATTTTGAAGTGATTGCCACCGAAGAATTGCGAAAAACATCGCATTTTAGCAAACGCGCCAACCGCAAAAATTGCTTGACAGGAAGGTACACCTTTTCGCCAAGTGGCTGTACCTCCTGCTGAACAGGGGGCGGTGGAATGTCGGAAAAACAGGTCAAATCCAAACAGCGAGTAGCCGATCACGGCGAGGTTTTCACAAATGAGCGAGAAGTAAAAGCAATGTGCGACCTCGTAAAGCAGGAAACGGAGCGCATAGACTCCCGCTTTCTCGAACCGGCTTGCGGTGAAGGGGCGTTCCTCACGGAAATCCTGCGCCGCAAGCTGGCGGTGGTCAAGAGCAAGTACGGCAAAAGCCCGTTTGACTATGAACGCTATGCCGTGCTTGCCATCACCAGCATCTACGGCGTGGATATTTTGGAAGACAACACCGAGATTTGCCGCCAAAAGCTCTTTGAAATCTGGAACAAGGGATACACAGCCAACGCCAAAGCGCAAGCCAATGACCAATGCCGCGAAACAGTCAAATTCATCCTGCGCAAGAACATTCTCTGCGGCGATGCCCTCACCATGCAGCAGGCAGACGGCAACCCCATCATTTTTGCCGAGTGGAATCTGGTCACGGGCAATCAAATCAAACGCCGCGACTATGCGCTGGACGAGCTTCTCAGCGGGCATGAGGAACAGATGAACATTTTCCAGATCGGCTGGGAGTACGACGAGGAAGTACAGGCGTTTATTCCTGCCCCGGTGCGGGAATATCCGCTGACAGATTACAGGAGGCTGGCACAGTATGAGTAACGATTTATATATTTCGGCATACAATCCGGATGTACTGTCCTGTATTGCCAACCTCTCCAACGATGAGGTGTTTACGCCCCCGGAAGTGGCAAATGCGATGCTCGATCTTTTGCCCAAAGAGCTTTTCTGCGATCCGAATACCACGTTCCTTGATCTTGCCTGCAAATCCGGCGTGTTCCTGCGGGAGATTGCCAAGCGGCTGCTGGTGGGATTGGAGTTGGTGATCCCTGATTTGCAGGAGCGGATCGACCATATTTTCCACAAGCAGCTTTTCGGTATCGCCATTACGGAGTTGACCAGTCTGCTGGCACGCCGGAGCGTTTACTGCTCCAAGTACCCCAACAGCATCTATTCTGTTTCGCACTTTGACAACGTACAGGGCAACGTTCGCTATAAGAATATCCGACACCGCTGGAAGGACGGAAAATGCGTATTCTGCGGTGCATCTGAGAAAGAGTACGGCGCAGAAAAGCGTGGAGAAGATTTAGAGTCCCACGCCTACGAACTGATCCACACCACCAAGCCGGAGGATATTTTCAAGATGAAGTTTGATGTAATTATCGGGAACCCGCCCTATCAGATGAGTGATGGAGGCGCAAAAGCCAGTGCCAAACCAATATACCATCTCTTTGTGCAACAGGCTAAGAAGTTAAACCCTCGATATATGACGATGATTATTCCGTCTCGCTGGTTTGCGGGTGGCAAAGGGTTAGATGAGTTTCGCACCTCCATGCTGAATGATAATCGGACGCGGGTTCTTGTAGATTATACGGATTCAAAGGTCTGCTTTCCCGGTGTAGATATTGCCGGTGGAATTTGCTACTTTCTTTGGGATAGAGATCATCGCGGTGAATGTACTATAAAGAATTTTGTGGGCGGTAAAGAGCAAGACTCGGTTCGACCGTTGGACGAATTTAACACATTTATCCGTTATTCTGAAGCGGTAGATATTGTGAAAAAGGTGCGTTCCTTGCGAGAAGGTACAATGGACACACAAGTTTCAAGCAGAAAGCCATTCGGTCTTGACACCACGGTTTCCTTTGATGAACAAGGTGATTTGACATTACGATCCAGCAAAGGGCTTGGCAAATACAAATTGTCCAACGTTTCGGCAGGACGCGATTTGATAGACAAGTGGAAAACAATTATCTCGTATGTTTCCTATGATCATGCGGGGCAACCTGATAAAGATGGAATGCGGAAGGTTATGTCTGTTATTGAGGTACTTCCACCGAAATCTGTTTGTACAGAAACTTACTTAGTAGCGGGGACGTTTGACGATGAAACGTCAGCTCAAAATCTAAAAAGCTATTTGTCAACAAGGTTTGTCAGGTTTCTTGTTGCCCAAATTGCAGTTTCTCAGCATATTACAAGAGGTTGCTTTGCGTTTGTTCCCGTACAGGATTTCTCTCGGTCATGGACAGATGAAGATTTATATGATAAATATAAATTGACAGAGGAAGAAATCTCCTTTATCGAATCTATGATTAAGGCGATGGAGTAAAACATGAGTACCAATCCTTTGATTAGCCAACTTATTGAAGAGAAAAAAGTCGCTCGATACCTTAAATTTCTACATATGGGAATATTCTTTCTGACAGCTTTATACGTTTTTCTTTATGAAATGGTCTTGGTAGAGATTCCGGCTATAAATCATGAACTGTACGCAATCGGAAAAATTATGGATGGTGTGGCAGAAGCTGTTGTAACCGGGTATATATTCTATTTTTTTACTGAAATAATTCCAGAGAAATCCAGAAAGCGTTCAGCAAAGCCAATCATTGAATATCAAAAGGCGCAATTAGCATCTCAACTTGATTGTCTTATGCAAGTTCTTTTGAAAGATAATAACTGGGAAATAAAGAACAATCTTGAATTGAAAGCAAACTACGACAAAATTGCAAAGGAACGTCGAATTTGGACAGAAAAATGTTCTGGATTACTCGAAGATGATGTGGGTATTGTACATTACCAGCCTACAACGCTGTTTTGCATTGATCTTCTTATGCAAAGAATTAGTGACTCAATAGATAAGCTTATAAGTCTGAGCCGCTATGTAGATCAAAATTACATTGAGAAGATCTGCTGGGTATCAGAGTCAAAGCTGTTTCAAAGATTGCATATTTGTGATGGTGCATATAAATTAGTGGATTCAGTAACTGAGAGCGGAAATACATATTTGGATAGTTTCTTTAATGAAGAGTTGGCGATTAGATTGTTTTCAAGAGATAAAGCCAATAACATTTTTATTGAAAAGATTCGAGAGTTAATAAAACAAACGGCAGGAGATAATGAACATGGGAAATAATTTCTTTCCCCAGCGTCCGGCGTCACACCCGATGATCTATGCCTATGAGGACACCAATCCGCAATACAAGGGACTTCTGAAAGTAGGCTATACCTCGGTGGATGTGGACAAGCGTGTGGCGCAGCAGTATCCCACCAAGCGACCGGACGGAAGCGTGCCCTATCGTATTGTCCTGCGGGAGTCTGCCATGTACCCAGACGGCGGTTCGTTCACCGATAAGGATGTCCACAAGATGCTCCGCCGCAAGCAGATTAGCGGCATGGGTGGCGAGTGGTTCAAATGTACGGTGGACGATGTGCGTGCGGCAATCATCGCAGTCCGCAATCATACCACCAACGATGAAAACCGAACGCAAACCTTCCGTATGCGCCCGGAGCAGGAGGATGCCGTCAACCGGACAATCGCCTATTACCGCTCTGCCTATGAAGAAGGCTCTACGCGGACACCGAAATTTCTGTGGAACGCCAAGATGCGCTTCGGCAAAACTTTTGCTTCCTATGAGCTGGCAAAGAAAATGGAGTTCACCCGTGTCCTGATCCTGACCTTCAAGCCCGCCGTACAGACTGCATGGCGCGAGGATTTGATCAGCCATGTGGATTTTGAGGGCTGGCAGTTTATCTCCCGCGATGCAAATAATCTGCAAGACACGCTGGATTTGCAGTATCAGCGTGCGGATAAGAACAAGCCCATTGTCTGCTTCGGCTCATTTCAGGATTTTCTCGGTGTGAATAAAGCGACTGGCGGCATTAAAGCCAATAACGAGTGGGTGCATACTACCAACTGGGATTTGGTGATTTTCGATGAGTACCACTTCGGCGCATGGAAGGACAGCGCGAAAAAGCTGTTTGAGCAGGATGAGGATAGCTACGACGAGGATCTAAGCAAATATGATCGCGGCAATGCCTACGATGAAACGTGGCTGCCCATTACAACGACCTATTATCTCTATCTGTCTGGCACACCGTTCCGCGCTCTGAACTCCGGCGAGTTCATCGAAGAACAGATTTACAACTGGACGTATTCCGACGAACAACGCGCCAAAGAAAACTGGGTGGGCGAAGATAATCCCTACGCGGCACTACCGCGAATGGTCATGCTGACCTATAAAATCCCGGACAGCATCCAGCAGATTGCCAAACAGGGCGAGTTTGACGAATTTGACTTGAACATTTTCTTCTCCGCCGAGGGCAAAGGCAAAGACGCGCATTTCATTTATGAGGACTATGTGCAGAAATGGCTCGATTTGATTCGTGGGTCTTATCTGGAAACGACCGTCGATGAATTGAAACTGGGGGCGCAAAAACCGCCCATGCCGTTTTCGGATACACGCCTTCTGAACGTTTTGAGTCATACGCTGTGGTTCCTGCCCAATGTGGCTTCCTGCTATGCAATGGCAAATCTGCTGGCGCAAAAGCAAAACGCATTTTACCACGATTATCATGTGAATGTCTGCGCCGGTACAGAGGCAGGCATCGGCGTGAAAGCGTTGGAGCCGGTACGAAAGTCGATGGGCGATCCGCTGGCTACCAAGACAATCGCACTCTCCTGCGGCAAGCTGACCACCGGTGTCACTATCAAGCCGTGGACAGGTATTTTCATGCTCCGTAATCTGTCCAGCCCGGAAACCTACTTTCAGGCAGCATTCCGCGTGCAAAGTCCGTGGGAGGTCACGAATGACAGCGGCAAAAGAGAGATCATCAAAAAAGAGTGCTATGTCTTTGACTTCGCGCTGGATCGCGCATTGAAGCAGATTTCCGATTATAGCTGCCGGTTGAACGTAGCGGAGAGCAATCCCGAAAAGAAGGTCGGTGAGTTCATCAATTTCCTGCCGGTGCTTGCCTATGATGGGAGCGCGATGCGGCAGGTAAATGCCGCCGAAATTCTGGATATTGCTATGGCTGGCACCTCTGCTACGCTGCTGGCAAAGCGTTGGGAATCTGCGCTGCTGGTAAACGTGGACAACGAGACGCTGGCACGTCTGCTTGCCAATCAGGACGCCATGGACGCGCTGATACGCATTGAAGGCTTCCGCAGCTTGAACACGGATATTCAGACCATTATCAACAAATCTGAATCCGTCAAAAAGGCAAAGAAAGAGGGCAAGGAGCTTTCTCAAAAGGAGAAAAAGGAGCTTTCGGATGCCGAGAAGGAATACAAGTCCAAACGCAAGCTGATTCAGGAAAAACTCATCAAATTTGCAACCCGCGTTCCGGTGTTCATGTACCTGACGGACTACCGGGAATACAGTCTGAAAGATGTTATTACACAGTTGGAACCGGAGCTTTTTAAGAAAGTGACCGGTCTTGATGTAAAAGACTTTGAGCTGCTGGTATCCCTCAACGTGTTCAATGAGGCATTGATGAATGACGCCGTTTACAAGTTCAAACGCTATGAGGATGCGAGCCTTTCCTATACCGGCATTGATCGTCATGCTGGGGAGGGCGTCGGGCTCTACAGTACTGTGGTATCGCGTGAGGATTACGACATGATGGCGGGGCAGCTTTTAACGTCTGAGGTCGCATCCGCTCCCCGCGAGGATGATTTGCCGGACAAGCCATATTTCACGGTGCCGGATGATGAGGACGAAGAAATTCAGGAAGCGCCAAAGAAAAAGGCTGCTTCTCGCCAAGAATCCAAGAAGCCGATTATACAAAACAGGGCTACCCATGCAGCGCCTACTTATCGTCCTGCCTATGTACCTCCCGCGCCAGTCGCTCCGAAGAAGCCGGAGCCTGTGCCTGTGGATGTTTCCGACATTGCTCCCGGTGTCAACGTAGTACATAAGGCGTTTGGAACTGGAACCGTGGTCAGCATACAGAAAGGTATGATTGTGATTTCCTTTGGCGGCGAAGAAAAGAAATTCCAGTTCCCCGGTGCGTTCCAGCAAGGTTTCTTGCGAAAAGCGTAGGACAACGAAATAATCCCTTTGGAACAAAGGGCGCACTTCTATACTCTCCTGACGGGAGTATGTGCGCGCTGCGAGGCAGACAGCCCGGACAGCCAAATGTCCGGGCTGTTTTGCGTCGCGTTGCTCCGTACAAGGGAGTGTCTCCCTTGCGCTGCCATAGCAGCTATCCCAGCGCACTTTGCGATTGGCGCAATTTGCTGACGCAAACAGCGCCACTCACAAAGTTTTGATTATGTACCATGACCGTTTACCGATTTTCGGTAGGCGGTCTTTTTATATCCCCACATCAAATCAAGGAGGTCATTCACTATGGCAAAACAGAAAACCATCCCCGAACTGCAAGCTGAGATCGCTGACAACGAACGCCAACTCGTCCAGCTCCAACGCAAACAGCAGCAACTTGAAAATCGTATCACCTACTACGAAAAGGGTGATCGCCGCAAGCGGGCGCACCGGCTCATCACCCGTGGCGCAGCCATCGAGAGCGTTGCACCGCAGACGAAAGAGTTGGGCGAAACCGGGTTTTACGCTCTTGCCGAACAGGTCTTTGCTCTGCCAGATGCGCAAAGGCTTCTCATGGAAGCTGTCAGCCGCCATGCGGGAGGTGACTGAGTATCGCGTTATTTCATTTTCATGTGACGCAGATCAAGCGCAGCGTGGGGCAATCTGCTGTGGCTGCTGCCGCGTACCGCGCCGGGGAAAAGCTGCACAGTGAGTACTACGGCGAGGACAGCGACTACACTCGCAAGGGCGGCGTGATCTGCTCCGAGATTCTGCTCCCATCCCACGCGCCGCCAGAGTACGCAGACCGCGAAACGCTCTGGAACGCGGTAGAAAAAGCCGAGCGCGGCAAGAAAGCCCAGCTTGCATACAGCTTTGACATTGCCTTGCAAAACGAGTTTTCCATGCAGGAGAACATCGACCTTGCAAGGCAATTTTTATCGGACAATTTTGTGAGTCGGGGCATGGTGGCGGACTTCGCCGTGCATCAGCCAGACAAGGAGGACGGCGGCATTTCCAACCCGCACTTTCACGTCATGTGTCCCATCCGTCCCATTGAGCCGGACGGCAGGTGGGGAAACAAACAGCGGCGGGAATATGTGCTGGACGAACACGGCGAGCGTGTTCTGGACGAGGCAGGCAATTATGTGTTCAACGCTGTTCCCACGACAGATTGGGGTAAACCGGAGACGCTGGAAGTGTGGCGGCAGGCGTGGGCTGACCTGTGCAACGCCAAGTTTGCCGAAAAAGGGCTGGGCTGCCGCATCGACCACCGCAGCTTTGCCCGTCAGGGCGTGGAGCAAATCCCCACCCAGCACGAAGGTCCCACCGTCCGGGCAATGGAGGCAAAGGGTATCCGCACCGACAAGGGCAATCTCAACCGCTTTATTCGGAAAACCAACGCGCTGTTACGGGAAGCCAAAGAGAAAATCGCCGCGCTGATCGGCTGGCTGAAGGACGTAAAAGCCGAGCTTGCCAAGCCCCAGCCGCCCACGCTAAACGATCTGCTGGCGCTGCATTGCGCCAATCGCAACAAGGGCGCGTACAGCAACAAGGCGAAGAATGCCAACTTGCAGCGCTATGCCGAGGCGTTCAGCTTTCTGCAATCCAAGAATCTTTACACCGTGGACGATCTGGAAACTACGCTTCACGCCATGCAGGATAAGATCGACACGCTGAAAAAATCTGCATCAGCAAAGCAGGCTCGTATTAAGGAACTGGACGGGCTGCTGCGCATGGTGGACTACTACAAGTCCGGCAAGCCCGCTGCGGATAAGCTAAAATCCATCCGCTTTGAGAAATCCCGGCAGAAGTACAAGGTGGAACACGACGATGAGCTGCGGACGTTCTATATGGCGGAGCGCAAGCTGAAACCGCATTTCAAGGACGGCAAGCTGCCCATCACCGCATGGCGCAGGGAGCATGAGCAGTTGGAGCAGGAATACAAGGACATTCAGACAGAGCTTTCGCCGCTTTACGCCGACGTCAAAAGGCTCTGGGCGATCCATTACAACATCTATGAGGTGCAGCATGAGCAGGAGCGACAGAACACCGCGACGCGGCAGAAAAAACGGGAAATCGAGCACTAAGGAGGGCAATGCCTATTGAGCATCTTTGAAGCCGTCAAGCAGTCTATGACCACCCGGCAGGCTGCGGAGCGATACGGCATCCGGGTGGAACGAAACGGAATGTGCCGCTGCCCGTTCCATGAAGATAAAACACCCAGCATGAAGCTGGATCGCCGGTATTACTGCTTCGGCTGCGGTGCCACCGGGGACGTGATCGACTTCGTTTCCCGGCTTCGCGGAATCGGCAGCAAGGAAGCCGCAATTCTGCTGGTACAGGATTTTGCTATTCCGCATGAGGATGGCACGGGCAAAATGAGCAAGCCGCGACAACAAAATACCGACGGACAGAATTATCAGCACATGGAACGATACTGCTTCCGTGTGCTGTTGGACTATTACCGGCTGTTATGCCGCTGGAAGGAGGATTATGCCCCGCAGACGCCGGAGGACGGCTATCATCCGCACTTTGTAGAAGCATTACAGAAGCTCTCGTTGATTGCATATCTGCTGGACGAGCTGTTGGGCGGGGATATGCAGGCGCGGGCATCCGTTGTGATCGAATATGGAGAGGAAGTGAGGAAACTTGAGCAGCGAATGGCAGAGCTTGCCGCCGCAGATGAGGCAGCAGCTCAAAATTCAGGCGGGCAGTATAGCGCCGCCGATGAGCATTGAAGAAGTAAAAGCCATGCTGGACACCACGGAAAAAGGCGGCGTCCGCAACAGTATCAAGAATTGCCTGACGGTGTTTCAGCACGATCCGCTGCTCTCCGGCGCGATCGCCTACAATCTGCTGACCGACCGCACCGACATTGTGAAGCCCATCGGCTACGACCGAAGTCCCAGCGCCTCCATGACCGACACGGACATGAAGTACATCCGGCTGTATCTGGAAGAGAATTACGACCTGACAAGTGAGAAGAAAATCATAGATGCCGCCGATCTTGCCGCCCATCAGAACAGCTATCACCCTGTCAGGGACTTTCTGAACAGCCTTACATGGGATGGCACAGAGCGCATCCGGTACTGCCTGCACTATTTCCTCGGCGCGGACGCAGACGAGTACACCTTTCAGGCGCTACGGCTATTCCTGTTGGGCGCGATTCACCGGGCATTTCACCCCGGCTGCAAATTTGAGGTTATGCTCTGTCTAGTGGGCGGTCAGGGCGCGGGAAAGTCCACCTTCTTCCGGCTGCTGGCAGGCAAGGACGAGTGGTTCTCTGACGATCTGCGAAAGCTGGACGATGAAAACGTGTACCGCAAGCTGCAAGGTCACTGGATTATTGAGATGTCTGAGATGATCGCCACCGCCAATGCCAAGAGTATTGAGGAAATCAAGTCGTTTCTGAGCCGCCAGAAGGAGGTCTACAAAATCCCGTATGAAACCCATCCGGCAGATCGATTGCGGCAATGCGTGTTCGGCGGTACGTCAAACGCAATGGACTTCCTGCCCCTCGACCGCTCCGGTAATCGTCGCTTTTTGCCGGTGCAGGTCTGCCCGGAACAGGCAGAGGTTCACATTTTGGAGGATGAAGCCGCATCCAGAGCCTACTTGCAGCAGGTGTGGGCGGAGGCAATGACCATCTACCGGGCAGGCGGCTGGAAGCTGACGTTCAGCCCGGAAATGGTACGTTATCTCAAGGAACATCAGAAGGACTTCATGCCGGAGGACACGAAAGCGGGCATGATTCAGGCGTTTCTGGACAGCTACACGGGCGATACCGTCTGTTCCAAGCAGCTTTACAAGGAGGCGCTGAACCATGCCTTTGACGAGCCGAAGCAATGGGAAATCCGCGAGATCAACGAGATTATGAACCAGTGTGTGACCGGCTGGACGTATTTCTCCAATCCCCGCAGCTTTGCCGGATACGGCAGGCAAAAGGGCTGGGAGCGCGAAAGAGCTGCAACCGACAACGGCAACCATGCCGCAGAAATCCCGGACGGCTTTGTGGAGATCACGGAGCAGATCGAGATGCCGTTCTGAAAGGCACGGTTTGTTGCAAAGCCTGTTGCTGTCCCGTTGCCGGGCTGGTTGCCGGAGAAATCCTTGTCCTGTCAGGTTTTTCTACCTTCGACAACCAAAACAACAGAAAAATAGAAGAAAAAGAAAATCGTAAATCAACCGTCAGGCCGGGTATGTTTCGAGGTTTTTGGAAGTCCGTTGCCGGACTTCGTTGCCGCCTCGCCCTGTCTGGCTATTTTTATAAGGAGGGTAAACTGCCTATGAAGGAAATCCCGATTTGGGAAAAGAGCAATCTGAGCTTGGAGGAGGCTGCGGCTTACTCCGGCATTGGTATCAACAAACTGCGCGAGATCACCAACGAGGACCGGTGCAAATTTGTCCTCTGGGTGGGCAACAAGCGCCTGATTAAACGCCGCCTGTTCGATCAGTTCATCGAGCAGGCGTATTCTATTTGAAATTTGTGGTGTAAATTGGAGCCTTGATATGATAAAATAAATGTGTCATATCAAGGCTCTTTCCATCACGGAAAGGAGTTTGACAATGTCCGAAAAGAGAAAAGACAACAAGGGACGCATCCTGCGGACAGGAGAGAGCCAGAGAAAAGACCTGATTTATCAATATCGGTACACAGACATTCGCGGCAAACGGCAGACAGTGTATTCCTCTGATCTGAAAGAACTGCGAGAAAAAGAAAAGGAAATTCAAAAGCAGCTTGACGACGGCATTGATTATGCCGCAGGCAAAATTACCGTCATTCAACTGCTGGAACGCTATATCAGCATCAAGCAGGGCGTGCGCTACAATACCAAAGTCGGCTATAACTTCGTGCTGAATCTGGTGAAGAAAGAAGATTTCGGCTATCGTTCCATCCGGGACATCAAGGTTTCGGACGCGCAGAAATGGATCATGAAGCTGCACGAGGATGGAAAGGGATACAGTACTCTTACCAGCGTTCGGGGCGTTGTCAAACCGGCTTTCCAGATGGCGTACAACGAGGATGTGATCCGCAGGAATCCCTTTGACTTCAAATTGGTCGATGTGGTTTCCAACGACTCGCAGAAGCGCATTGCCATGACAGAGGAACAGCAGACGCTTTGGATGGATTTCATCCGGGAGGACAAGACCTACTGCAAGTATTACGACGAGTTTGTGGTGCTGCTGGGAACCGGGATGCGCGTCAGCGAGTTCTGCGGGCTGACAAAGGCTGATCTGGACTTTACCGGGCGGAAAATCCGGGTAGATCACCAGCTTGTCCGGGAGCGCGGCGGCAAGTATTATGTGGAGAAAACCAAGACCGAGTGCGGCTGCCGCTACATTCCCATGACGGACGAGGTTTACCGGAGTCTGCAAAACATTCTCTCCCGCCGCAAGCGCGTGAAAACGGAAACGATCATCGACGGGTACAGCGGTTTTCTTCTGCTGGACAAGAACGATAGTCCGAAGGTTGCCTTGCACATCGAGAATGAAATGCGCTGGGCGATGAAGAAATATCAAAAGCTGCACCCGGACAAGCCGCTGCCGCATATCACACCTCATGTGTTCCGGCATACCTTCTGCACGAACATGGCGAATGCCGGTATGGACATCAAGACCTTGCAGTATGTCATGGGGCATTCTGATGTAGGGGTCACGCTGAATGTTTACACCCATGCGAGCTATGACCGCGCTGCCGAGCAGATGGCAAAGATCATTGATTTCAAAGGGCTTGCCGCACCGGAGCCGCAGAGAAAATCAGGTTGAAGCAATCGCAGTCACTACACCAATTACTACACCATTTGCCCGAAAATCTGTGTAGAGTTACGGAAATCTGCGTAGGTTTCCGGCATGACAGCAAAAATGAAAGAAGCGCCAAAAACCTTGAGATATCAAGGCTTGGAGGCTTTTGAAGGGATATAAAAGCAATGACAAAAATCTTATTCGTTTGCCATCGTGTAAGCAAAAAGCTCACCGTAAGTAACCATAGACATCACCTCCCTTCAGGGAAGTGCTAACCGCCTGCCGTTCGTGCAGCGCCACCGACAGGATAACATGAGAGCCGACAAAAAGCAAGCCGCTTTTCGGCTTCGCATAGCAACGCCCAGAGGATGTCCGAATCGGACACCGTCTGGGCGCTGCTTTATTTAGAAACAGTCTTGATATAAGCGTCCATATGTGCAGCGCTCGCCTGCTTCATCTGCTCGGTGACATGGCCGTATACATCAAGCGTAAAGGCTGCTGTGGCATGGCCCAGATTGCCCTGCACCGTCTTGATATCGTCGCCGGAGCGGATGGCAGCGACGGCGTAGGAGTGCCGGAGATCGTGAAAGCGGGCTTCAGGCCGCCCGATTGCTGCCGCAGCCTGCTTGAAAGCGCGGTATACGGTGGCTTTTGTCAGCGGGCGTCCGATCTCGTCGGTAAAGACGAGGGCGGTATTCTCCCACATTCTCCCCACCTTTAGACGCTGTTGGGCCTGCGCGGTCTTGTGCTGCTTCAGGAGCGCCATGACCGCCGAGGCGGGCGCGATGGTGCGGCTTTTGCCGTTCTTCGTACTACCGAGCCGGAAGCCGCCGCCCGTGTCGCGCTCGTGAAGGAGCGCCTGCTTGTTGATCGTGATGGTACCGGACTTGAAGTCCACGCTGTCCCACGTCAGGCCGAGCACTTCACCCTTGCGCATGCCGGTGAAAAGCGTCACCGTCAGCAACGTTTCAAAGCGCGCGCCGTGGATCTCCTGCAAAAAGGCGGTAATCTGCGCATCGTCCAACGGTGCAAGCTCCTTGCGCTCCACACGCGGCAGCTTGCAGGCGTCAGCGGGGTTAAATCGTAGATAGCCGATCTCGACGGCCTGCTGCAGCGCCTTGTGCAGCACGCCGTGAATGTCCTTGATTGTCTTTGGGGAAAGGCCTATGCTGCGCGTCTTGCTCGGCTCGCCGAGGGCATTATAGAACTGCTGTATCTCGTGCGTGTTCAGCGCCTCAAGGCGCACAGCGCCGGGCGCGGGCTTGATGTGCAGCCGGATGTTATCCGCGTAAATCTCCCGCGTGCGGGGCTTGACGCCGCCGAGATAGGTCTTTTCCCAGATATCGAGCCATTGACCGAGCGTCTGCTTGTTCGGCTGGATATAGGTGCCGTTGTCAATGGCGGCAGTCGCGGCCTTGAGCTTCTGCATAACCTCCTTCTGAGTTTTGCCGTAGATAGAGCGCCGCCGCTGTTTGCCGGTACCGAGGTCCACTCCGTCCGTATAGCGGGCCTCCCAATATTCGTATTTCTTCCCGCCGATCATGCGGGTGACCTTTCGCACCGTGCCGGTGCCGTTTGCACGCTTTGCCATGAAAAAACCTCTTTTCTTTTTCGGCCCTGCGTGCTATAATAAACACGCAGAGCGCCTTATTCGTCATTGGGAACTTTGCATTCGCCCGCCGAGGTATTCGCAGTACCTCGGCGGGTATTTTTTATTCTTCTTGCACGGGTTGCTTTTGATAACGTGGGATTTCTGTAAGTTCTCGAACTCGCTCGTAGGCAACTTTCCGGCCCTCAGCATTAAGATAGCTGAGCAGAGCATTAAACCTTGCGCCGTCTTCGCCTCTGAAAAGAGGCTTTAGGGAATGAATACAGTCGTTGACAATATTCTCAGCATCCCCGGTAGACAATCCGTACTTTTCCGACAGATTGATAGCAATTAGACATATATCTACCGTAGTATCTTCACCCATCAGCATAGGAACAGAGACAGATAATGCTTTAGCAATTCGCTCAAGAGTTTCATATTTGGGAGTTCTAATTCCAGTTTCATACTGTCCTATCATTGAGGCGGTAACTCCCATAGCGTTAGCAAGTTCTTTTTGGGTCAAGCCGTTGTCTCGTCGAAGTTCCTTGATCCTATCACCTACTGTCAAAATACCCCTCCTCATCCTTAGAATTGTCTTTACAATAGCACACGCAAAAGAAAAAAACAAGCAAAAGCTGAAAACAGTATTGACATTTGAATTAGCTTAAGCTATTTTATAAATATAGCGAGCGCTAATTAAAAGGAGGGAAGATATGAGAATCGATAAAGTGAAGTTTGCTACAGAGCTTGCACGTGCAGATGTAAGTGTAAAGGAGTTAGCCATTCGCACAGGCGTATCCAGAGTAACCATTTCAGCGATCAAAAGCGGCAAGAGTTGTGCAAACGATACCGCGAAGAAGCTCGCGGCGGGCCTCGGCGTCGCCGTCGCCGATCTCGTGCAGCAGTAACACGGGCCGTGCCCGATTCGGGCACACAGGGGCGTAGGCGGCACGCCCGCGCGCAGCGCATAACCGCCGCCGAAATCAAAACAAAAGGAGAGTTCCCAATGACGAATACCAATAAAGACACAACGACCGAGTACATTCTGCGAATGTACGACAAGTTAACGCCAGAGAACAAAAAGAAATTTCGTGAGTATCTTGATTTTCTGCTGTTCTGCCAGCGCGAAAAGGAGGCACGAGGATAATGGAAAAGCTCGCTTTGTCTGTACCGGAGGCGGCGGAGCTGCTGGGTCTTTGCCCCTCGCGCGTGTATGAACTGTCCCGTACCCCGTCGTTTCCTGCCTTCAAGTGCGGTAACCGCACGGTGATTTCGGCCGAAGGGCTGCGCGAGTGGGTCGCGCAGCAGGCGAAGGGAGGCGTAGGGGCATGATTGAAAAGAAGACCAGCGCGTCGTCCGCCGTCGATGAGATCATCGCCAACGCTGAGACGCTGCAAACGCTGCTGGACTGTATGCGCGCGGAAATGGTGCTGAGCCCGATCAAGCGCGAGATGATGGGCTGCTATGCCGACTTTTACGAAGGCGACGTACACAGACTTGAAAACTTGATGCGCGCAGCCAGCAAGCTGCTGAACGAGATCACAGACTTTGGCGACATAGCATATCAGGCACTATGTGCCGCCGAGAAAGAGAGCAACGCAGCATGAGCAGCCGCGCGGAACAGATCATGGCATATATTGAGAAGATGACCGACAAGGAGCGGCAGGCCTTGCTCTCGCAGCTTAAGAAACACGAGAAAGCCAAGAGCGAGCCAGAGACCAGCGAGCTACCGGAAAAGGGCGCAAACCTCGTCAGCTCATGCATGGAAAAGCTCTTGTGCTTCGTATGGCAGCGCAACCGCACGGTTTTCGCCTATGAGGATACTGTTTTGACCTATGGCAGTCACAAGCCGTTTGACCCGCGTAAAG
>ENA-UOJM01001956-UOJM01001956.1-human-gut-metagenome-genome-assembly--contig:-P116-NODE-1956-length-16154-cov-5.327660_pt1 | contig 16154 bp, 14 predicted proteins | sample MGYA00242349_ERZ723896 | MGnify/ENA metagenome assembly ERZ723896 | reverse complement strand
GCATGGGCAGTTGGCCTCCCCACTATAAATGGCTTGCTGCGATTTCCGTTCGTTGCACATGCCAGCCACCCATACCAGCCAAGGAGACCGACAGAGGCGGACAGGCGGACTGCGACTTCCCCCAATTTCAGGCTTGTAAGAATAATTCGTTTTATGTATAATAAAACGTACGGTGTTTTTTCCACACCGCCTTGATTTTTCAAGGAAAAATGAGGTTTTATGATGTTCGGGCAGACAGATATATCTGACCAGACCAAAAACGTCAATATAATAATAGGAAAAGAGGATAAACATGTTAGAAAACAACCATGAAAAAAAGCCAAAGAAATACGCTGGTATTCTGGCACATCCGACTTCATTTCCAAGTCCTTACGGAATCGGTGATCTCGGCAAAGGTGCATACCGGTTTATAGACTTTCTGGCAAATTCGGGCTTGAATCTGTGGCAGGTACTTCCACTTGGACATACCGGATTTGGTGATTCACCATATCAGCCATTCTCCGCATTTGCCGGTCAGCCGTTAATTATTGACCTTGATGCATTAAAAGAATACAAGCTTCTGTCAGAAGATGATTTTAATGATATGCCGGAATGGGATCCCGTTCACATCGATTACGGAACCTTGATCACATTTAAGACAAAGCTGTTAAAGCTCGCTTACGAACGTTTTACTGATCCTGACTACGAGGACGGATTATCAACAGACGAGGAACAGATGGCAGCATTTGCTTCTTTCAAAAAGGATTCCTCCTGGCTCGCTGACTACTCCCTGTTTATGGCAGGTAAGGATTTCCATGAAGGAATGCCTTGGTATATGTGGGAGGATTCCCTGAAAGCACCTACCAAAAGACAGCGTACCACATGGGAAAAGAAGCTTGCAAATGAGATCGGTTACTATGATTTCATCCAGTTCTTATTCCATACACAGTGGATGGCGATCAAGGAATACGCAAATGAAAAGAACATCAGCATCGTAGGTGATGCTCCGATCTTCCTTGCATGGGACAGTGCCGATGTATGGAGCCATCAGGAGCTTTTCATGCTGGATTCAAAGGGATACCCAACAGAGGTTGCCGGTGTACCACCTGATTATTTCTCAGAGACCGGACAGTTGTGGGGCAACCCACTGTATAACTGGTCAAAGCATACCGCTACCGGTTATGAATGGTGGATTGAGCGAATCAAATACCAGTTCACTCTGACAGATTTCTTAAGGATTGACCATTTCAGAGGATTTGACCGGTACTGGGCTGTACCTTATGGCGAAGAAACCGCCATCAACGGAGAATGGAAGCCCGCTCCCGGTATCAACTTCTTCACACAGTTACAGGCAAATCTTGGCTATGACCTTCCAATCATCGCTGAGGATCTGGGTGAGATTGACGATTCTGTTATCGAATTGCGTGACAAATTCAATCTGCCGGGCATGAAGATCTTACAGTTTGCATTTGAAAATCCGGAAGAAAATGATTTCCTTCCGCATAATTATACAAGAAACTGCGTATGCTACACAGGAACACATGACAACGACACAACACTTGGTTGGTATCAGAAAGCATACGAAGCATCCAAGGACAAGCTTCGCCGCTATTTCAGCACAGATGCCAGTGATATCTGCTGGGTTATGATCCGTGCATGTTTCTCATCTGTCGCAAATATGGCTGTTGTTCCTATGCAGGATGTTCTGAAATTAGATTCATGGGCTCGTCTGAATACTCCGGGTGTAGGGGAAGGCAACTGGGCTTGGCGCTTTGAGGATAAAGACATGGATACTAAATTAGAAGAACGTCTATTTGAGACAGCAAAACTCTACGGCAGATAGAACAGGAGGATATATTTGAAAACCATTATTACTGTACTGTTTGCAGTACTTGGAATCATATTTTGTTTTCCATATCATCTGTATCTGAAGCAGCTTGCAAAAAAGGATCAGGACAAAGCTTACATCAAGGCTCAGAAGCTGGTAAAAGGATTTTTCGGAGCAGTTATGTTCCTAACCGGATGTAAACGAACAATTATCGGCAAGGAAAATATTCCTACCGACCAACCGGTCATGTTCGTTGGTAATCATCGAAGCTATTTTGATATTTTATCCTGTCACAATGCAATCGATATGCCTCTTGGCTTCATGTCCAAAGACAATATCAAGGATATACCTCTGCTTTACAAATACATGGATGATATCGGATGCACCTATCTGGATCGTACCGATCTGAAAAAGGGTCTGGAAACGATTTTGCAGACTGCTGATATCATCAAATCCGGTCACTCCATGATGATCTTCCCGGAGGGAACAAGAAATAAGGGCGACGAACTGCTGCCATTTAAAGACGGTGCATTCAAGATCGCTCAGAAAGCCGGATGTCTGATCATTCCGGTTGCTATCTGCGGAACAGACAAATGTATGGAAGCAAATAAACATAATTTCCTTCACAGCAGCAAAGTTGTGATCGAATTCTTAGAGCCGGTTGATATCCGTGGATTGAAGCCGAAGGAACGTAAAGAGGTTCTGGATGCAATCCCAGGTAAGATTCAGGCAGCCCGGTTAAAAAATCTGCCTATGATTGAAAAATAATATAATTGCAAATTGTATATATATTTGATTACTTTGACTTGCCAATACAGGGACATTTGAGTCCGCCGGTCCTTAGATGGCGCAGAAGCGGCATCTTAGTACCGCTGCAGGGGTAACTGAGATCTTAGCGAGGTATTTTCGAGCTTAGTTCGAAGTTATGCAGCGCAGAAACGAGCGGAAGCGTTCCCTGATTGGTAAGGTCAAAAGTAATCATAATATATACAATTTGCAATCACAGACAAATAATGAAATATAAGGAGGAACTTATTATGCCTTGGTGGGGATGGATGTTAATCGTCATCGCAATATTAGTTGTAATCTTAGTAGTACTTTACATAGTAGGAAACCGCCTGCAGAAGAAGCAGAGCGCACAGAAAGAAGCTATGCTTCAGGCCGCACAGCCTGTCACGATGCTGGTCATCGATAAAAAGATGCTGCCTATGAAAGATGCAAATCTTCCGAAACAGGTATTGGAATCAACTCCAAAGCGTTACCAGAAAGCCAAGCTTCCTATCGTTAAAGCCAAGATTGGCCCACAGATCATCAATCTGATCTGCGACGATGGAATCTTTGATGTTATGCCTGTCCGTGGCGAAGTTAAAGCTATGGTCAGCGGTATCTACATCACAAGCGTTAAGAATGTTCGTGGTAAGAAAGCACCGGAGCCTGCAAAGAAATCATTCAGCCAGAAGCTTCGTGCAAAACAGAAGAAATACGAGCAGACTTATGAGCAGGAAACTGCCAGCATGAAACTCAGCAAAGAAGAAAAAGCCGCAAGAAAAGCAAAGGCAAAGGAAGAAAAAGAAAGGGCAAAGAAGATCCAGTAATCATGATAAATACTCGTGTCGACCTCAGAAAATTAGTTATTACCTGTCTGGTTCCGGTTACCGCATTACTGATACATAATATTGTCTATCTTGCAGGCACCCGGATCTGTGATCTTACAGGCAGTCAGACTGATTCTGTCGGCAGTATCACATCATGTATTTCATATATTCTTTGTATCTGTATTTTCGGATATTTTTATCTGTCCGATCATTCAAAAACAAAGCACGCAGGAAAGAAAAATCCTTTCCTGCGTGCTTTTGTTATCTTTATTTTACTGCTGATCCTTGGTATCAGTCTTCAGCTCTTAACAACCTGTATTCTTCGTCTGATCGACACTTATAGGCCGGAGCTCCTAACCTCATACCATGAACGGGTACAGCGGTCATTTTCCATCAACAATGGAATCATCCGTATCTGTACAGTCACACTTCTCGCACCGATCGCAGAAGAATTCGCCTTCCGGGGAGTGACACTGAAGCTGTCTGTCTCTGCATTTCACACGAAGCATGCCACCCTCTGTGCGATCCTGTTCACAGCATTCTGTTTCGGCTGTTATCATGGAAATGTCGTTCAGTTCTGCTACAGCGTTCCGGCCGGAATCATTCTGGGCTGTCTTGCCGTATGGTCAGGCTCCCTGATCCCAGGCATGATCCTTCATATAATCTTAAACGCTTCTTCCTATGTGATCGGAAGTATAGCGATCTCCCCCTCTATACTGTGGGGAATCATCGGAATCACCTGTATCCTGATTATGATTTGTATGAAATTAATAAGGCGGTCTATCTGGCGGACTAGCTTTATATTGACATTAGCGAAGATTCCGTAATGAAATGCACATTGTCAGTAAATACGGGTGCCTGTTTGAGTCCGAAGGACGAGTTGGCACAGGAGTATTTACGAATCAGACATGTGCATTGAATAGGAATCGCAGCAAGTCAATATAAAGCTAGTCCGCCAGATAGACCGCCTTATTTATTCTACGCTACAAAATATCGTGACAAATGATATACCAGAACCTTCTCATCCGGGTCTTCTTCATAACCGGATAATTTGATCATCTTCTTTAAAACGAACAGGTTGCAGTCACGGATTGCTTTCTGATATTCAAATGTCGGATAATAGATCAGAAGTTCAATATCTCTCGGCTGTCTCCGCACCGATGCGATGATATTATCCAGCACCTTTTTGAAGGTCGCGCCGGAAAATGGATTGAAGAAATAGAAATAATTGTCTTCATCTCCGATCTCATATGCCTCCGCTTCCACATTCAGGAACTGCATCCGTTCCTCCTGATCAAGGAATTTGCTCTGATAGCTTGCGGCATTTGTCAGAAGTCTGTCATAGACCCTGGCATTGTTCTCGATTCCAACCGTCCGGCAGTAATGTCTGGAATTACAGTAAAAAAGCACTCTGCCAAGTCCGCAACCAAAATCCACAAGCGTATCTTCCGGCTCCATGCTGATCTCGTCGAACATCGTCACCAGATCATTATAATATGTAACCTCATAATTATTATCTTCTTCGTTCACCGGAAGACATACATCCATATCTCCAAATGCTGTCTCCGCGATCGTTTCAATCCCCAGAAAGCTGTCGAAGGATTTCTCACTACCCATATATATTTATACCCCTTCGTAGTCCGCAGTCACATTCAGACTGCAATCCGTAATATAATCATTGTTAAAGTCAATACAGTAACGAATATCAATCCGGATTCCCTTCTCTGACTGCTCCATATGATATTCCTCCGTACAGATATTCATACAGATCGGTCCAACCGGAGTTGCATAATGCACCGAGCTGTTCTTCTCCCGGTCAAATAACATAACCGTGTTCACGCTGCCACGTTTCGTAAGCTGTAATGCATGCTCATCGAACCGCAGAAGATTCTTCACCGGTTCTTCCACATCTTCAATAAATTCGTCATATTTGATATAGCGGTTTCCGTTTTTCTCAGAGTATGTTCCCCGCGTCTCAAGCTCCAGAACCTCCGGTTCATCATCCGCTCCGGCAACACTCTGCACACCCGTTACTTTTATCTTTATATCTCTCGTCGTCATAAATTATCTTTCAAATGCCATCTCAATTAAGGTATTTACAAGGGTCTTGATATCATATCCCTCTGCATCCCACAGCATCGGATACATACTGATCGATGTAAATCCCGGCAATGTGTTTACTTCATTAAATATTACACGATTGGTGTCTTTCTCAAGGAAGAAATCCACACGGGCAAGTCCAAAGCCGTCAATCGCATTAAAGATACGGATTGCTTCTGCACGGATCTCGTCCTCAGCTTCTTCCGGTATATCTGCCCCGATGATCGTCTTGGAATCTGCATTGTTGTATTTTGCATCAAAATCATAGAAATCTGCATTTGCGGCAGCAAGGATCTCTCCAACACCGGATGCCTTTGTATGATTGCCATATCCAAGTACACCACATTCCAACTCTCTGCCAACGATCGTTTCCTCGACAAGGATCTTGGAATCATGGTTGAGTGCCTCATGCAGACCAGCTTCTAACTCGGCTCTGTCATGTGCCTTTGTAACACCCTTTGATGAACCTGCGGATGATGGTTTTACAAATACCGGATAGTTTAACTCGCTCTCTACCCGATCCATCGCAACATCCAGATCATCAAAATCATCTTCTACTACAGGAACAAATTTTGCCTGTGTTACATTGATATGATCAGCAATGATCTTTGTATGGAATTTGTCCATTGCAGCAGCCGATGCAAATACGCCGCAGCCCACATATGGAATGTCCGCCATCTCAAACAATCCCTGAATCGTACCGTCTTCTCCATATAAACCATGCAAAACAGGGAAAATAACATCTACAGGCTCCGCATAGATTCTGTCGCCATCTTTTATGATAATCTCTTTTGCAGAATCCGGTGAAATCACTGCACGAACCTGACTGTCGTACCAGCTTCCGTCAGCAATACTCTCAATGCTGTCAGCCTTCAGCCATTTGCCATCCTTTGTGATTCCGATCAGTGTCATATCATATTTGTCCGTATCCACCGCTTTGGCAACTGTCTGAACTGAAATGCATGAAACTTCATGTTCCGATGATCTTCCTCCAAAAATAACTACCAGTTTTTTCTTAGTCATATTCCCTTGAGCTCCTTTGAAATATATAATCAAAATATCTCATATCATACCACAACCACCTATATAATTCAAGGATTCCGGGGATTTAGGGGTAGATGGAAAAGTCAGTCATAATCTTTTCAACGTCACACACAAAGTTTCATAATACCCGGCCGGATAAGCAACGCCATTCAAGGTTGCTGCCGGAAGGTTCAGATACTCAAAAGCTGACCATGCAGTAACCGGGATGCCGTATTCTTCTGCGCTTTCCTCTGCACAGGCATCGATATATTCTTTGCTCAGTATCAGATTCTTTCGCACAATGCTTTTCTCCTGATCGTTATAGTCTGCGCCAAGCTTCTCGGCTATACCGTAAAGTACCGCCTGCTCAACATATGAAGTAAATTCATCCAATTGCTTATCCGATAAATTCTCATTTCCCTCATATCTTATTCGAATACGGATAACATCTGATGTCTTATTCTGAGCATTCATCTGACTCTCCGCACTTGCATTTCCTGCTATATCATCATACATTGCTTCCAGTTCCTGTAACTGCTTCTGTGTTTCATACGCATTTAATGTTGTGCCATCCAGAATCCGAAATGCAGTCTGGATATCATTTGACCGTTCTGTATCCTGACCATCCGAGGGCTCAAGACCATTTACCACCTGCTGGCTCGATCCATCATTCTTACCGTCTGCCTGTGAAGTTTTGTCACTGGTTATTCCAGCATAATTTTCCTCTGTACTGTCACAGGCTATATCTTCATTTTCTTCCGCATATTCGATCAGGTTCATCACCTGCTCTACGCTGTTTTTCGCGCTATATAATCTTTTCAGTGCTCCCATTTCCACATATAATGTTCCACAAAATAAACCGATCAGGATTCCGGCAACTGCCGCCCTTACTGCTCTACCCATTTCCATAACCTCCATTTTTCTTTATCTACATTAACGAAATAGTCTATATCTGATATATTTAAATTTCTTTATTATTGAAACAAATTCTGTTTCACACTCTTTATCAATAACTAATACTTTAAACGAATGTCTACTCCCCCAGTGTCGCCAGACACTCTCCTTTGTAATGCGTTGCGATATATTTCCGGATGCTGCCGGACGCTTCACCCTGATAAAGCGAATCGGTGCAGATCACTTCTACATAATTCGTTACAAATTCTTTTATCAGCTCCGGATACATCTGTCGCAAGGTTTCTTCGGAATCCACCACGATATATTCAACATGGCTCAGATCAAGGCTCCGGTCATGCGCCTGATCATATTCAGCCCGTGCCTGCTGCAGGCTCTCCGCAACAACCGGATACTCCCGCTCCTCCGATTCGGCTGCTGACTCCGCTCCCTCCAGACTGTCTGTAACAAATGTGTACTCGTAATCCCCTTCTGTCTCAGAGATCATAACCACACGGAGATAGTCTACCGCTTCAATGGATCTGTCCATGCACCCGGACAATATGCAGGTGATCAGAACTCCACCGATCACTTCTGCAGCCATCTTTGCAAGCTTCCCCGGATTCGTCCGTTTCCGTCCTGCAAATGCCGGTACAAGAACAGACAAAGGAATATCCACAGCAGCAATGTAGATCATGAATGCCCGGCCGGCATCCCGTTCTCCGAGGAACCTGCCCATCCACAAAAACAACAGAAACAAAACAACCACGCAGCCGCTTCTTATCCACAGGCTTCTTTTTTCTTCCATCACTTTTTTATCCATTGCATTATCAGAATCACGTCCATGTAACTCTGTACTCTTATCATTCCCGGCTGCTCTCATCCCGCCGCTCTTTTTCCATACACAGATGATCTTCCAGATCTCATCCACAAACTGACAAATGAATACAATGTGGATAGCCAGAAGCAAGAGTCCGAAGATTATAAGCAGATAACAGGCGAGTAAACCGAGCCTCGCATTTGCACCTCCGGGGAACATCATCGCACCCACAACATTTAGTATTCCCTTTGAAGTCATTGTTTTGCTCTGCAAGCCAAGTAGTGATATCACAAAACAGGAAGCAACAAGGGCTAACACAACCGGAACAGATACCGTCCACACCAGCATCCCTCGTCTTCGTTTCTCTACTCTCAGATAAAGATACATGACAAATTCCAGCATACATAACCCTACCATCATCAGATATCCTTTTATCAAAATCTGACATATTGTGTTACATACAGATGCCTGCATCTGAAATTCTGCATATTCTTTTAGTCGGGAAAAATCAGCATTCCAGAATCCACAAATGACAAACAGCACCAATGCGATCCCGATTCCGATCACACTTGCTTCCGCAAATCCGATATAACCACGCAGTCCCTTTCCTGCCATATAGAAAAGTGTCAGTAATACCGGAACAACCAGAACCACTCCTGCATAATCCGGCAGCATCAGGATCCGGCTCCCCTGTACAAAGAAATAAAGCAGAAAAAGAACCCGAATTGCATATCTGATCACATAAATAGATGCAATAGCCATTTTTTTCTTATTATTCCATACTTTTGCACCCGTTATCTCTGTCTTTTCTTTAGCGGGATCTGACAATTTCACTACACCAGAAAGCGCAAGATGTAGTAGCACCACATAAACCAGAGCAAGTATTAGCATCAAAAAAAGTGATAAAACACCGTTGTTTTTGGAAAAATCCGTCATAATCTGTACCATGTTCCAGAAAGTAATCGGGAAAATCAGGCAAGTTCCCGTTATAAAAAGCTGTCGGAACGTCACATTTCTATAATCCATATATTGATTCACACCCATTCATCATTACTTTTTGCGAAGCCTCCTGCGTTCTCTATGGTTCGCCCATGCCGGTCGAAAGATAATTTTTTTGATTGGCTTACGAATGACAAAATCTTCCATTCCATCCTCTGCATAGCCACAAGTTACGACCGGTGCCATGTACGGAACACCAAAGCTGTTCAGACCGGCAAGATGATAGATCAATAAAAGCATCACCAGAAGGAAGCCATACAGTCCAAAAAAAGCAGCCGCCAGTATAGTTAGAAATTTTAAAAGACGGAACACCGACGCAAAAGCTTCATTTGGAATTGCAAAAGAAGCAATCGCTGTCAGCGCAACTACGATCACCACGATGGTACTGACAATCCCTGCTTCCACCGCAGCCTGTCCAACGATCAGACCACCAACAACGCCGATCGTATTTCCCAGCTGACTCGGCAGACGGATTCCTGCCTCCCGCAGCAATTCAAACAACAACTCCATGATCAAAACCTCTAACACGATTGGAAAAGACAACTGATTTCTTGCAACTGCAATCGCATAGAGAAGTTTATCCGGTATCACCTCCCGGTGATAACAGGTAACAGCTATATAGAAGCCCGGCAGCCCCACCGCGATAAATGCCGCTATATAACGAATGATTCTGGCAAAAGTTGCAACCGGCCAACGGTTATAATAATCATCGGCAGTCTGGAATAATGTATTGATCGTCGCCGGCGCAATCAGAACCTCCGGTGAATTATCAAATACAATTACAACCCTGCCATCTGCCAGTGCCGCCGCCGCTTTATCCGGTCTGGTGGTTGACTGGAACACCGGAAACGGCCGGTACCATTTCTTCTCCATCAGATGTTCCGCCATGCCACTGTCAAATATGGCATCTATCTCATATTCATTCATCCGTTCTTTCACCTGTTCAACCAGCTTTTTCTCTGCAATGTCCTCAATATACATGATTCCATACTCGGTTCTGGAACGAACACCGATCGTATTCTGGATCAATTTTAATCTGGTATCTTTGATTCTTCGTCGGATAAGGGCTGTCGATGTACGAATGCTTTCATTAAAACTATCCCGCGGCCCACGCATTCCACCCTCGGTAGAACTTTCTTCCACCCCACGTACCGGCAGCTTCTTGGAAGACACAACAAACGCCTGATCTGCATCCGATACAAATACCGCTGTGTCTCCTTTTAATATCGAAAACATCACATTTTTGAAGTCATTTTCTGCCTTTATATCCGCCGATTGTGTCTCAAATGAATCCATTGCCTCCCACAGGGAACTGCCATGCTCATGCCGCCACTCCCAGGTCACCGGCTTAATGATCGTATCCTCGATCAGACCATTGTCACACAGCCCATCAATGTACACTACATAGATTGCTCCTACCGACGTGGACGTCTCATCTGCTGATCCGGTGGTATCTTCTGCATACACATCCATTCCGGTTCTTCTTACAGTAAATCGACGTTCCACGACGTCTCCCCAATCAGCAAACAGTGTCTTTACCCGGCTGATATTTGCATCTATGTCTCTGTCAATCCGGCTGTCTGCACTATAAATACCGCCTTCTGCATCTCTGTCTTTCCCCAAACTTTCCACCTCCCGTTGCTCCTATGTACATTTATATTTTTTACGACTCTGACCGACTTACCCTAACCTTATTCCTCCATGATCTAACTATTACTTGTTTTATCTTCTTACTATTTCCAGTATTACCAGCAACTCTCTGAACTATACATAAAATGTTACATTGAATCATGATATAATGATGAAAAATCGCTTGCTTGCAAGAGGCGATTTTTCAAATGCATTGAACGAGTACAATATAATGATCATTACGATGGGATGCGCTTGCACAAATCCCCAAAAGCTTCTATAGTAATTACATAAAATCATAGAATTGCTCACATATGATGAACCCGGCAATATTCAAATAGCTTCAGTTGCATCAGTACCATATAGAATTTTAAGAAGAAATATAGAAATAATATGACTTCATAAATCGCACAGAAAGGAATGAAAAAAGATGATAAAATCAGATAATATATCCGACTACAAAAAACATACAACAGATCCAATTTATAAATCAGACAACAGAAATACTACGACAAACTCAGACGCCAGATTAGAAAACAGGAAACTACGCCTTGCCATCCTCGGTGCAGGCGGTATCGCCCGCAAAATGGCGGAAACCGTCAACCAGATGGAAGATGTGGAACTCTATGCTGTAGCAAGCAGAACGGAAGAAAAAGCCAGACAGTTTGCAGATACTTATCATGCATCCAAATGGTATGGCTCTTATGAAGAAATGGTTGCCGATGACGGGATCGATCTTGTCTACGTTGCAACTCCACACTCCCACCATAAAGAGCATACGATGCTGTGTCTGAATTATAACCGGGCTGTTCTGTGTGAGAAAGCATTTGCCGTAAATACAAAAGAAGCCGAAGATATGATCCGGCTTGCAAAAGAAAAGAATATATTACTGGCGGAAGCGATGTGGGTTCGCTATATGCCAATGTCATTTACTTTAAAAGAAATTATAGATTCCGACGTTATCGGAAAAATAACAGGGCTGACCGCAAATCTTGGTTATTCCCTGATGCAGGTAGAACGTCTGATTCGCCCAGAGCTTGCCGGAGGTGCTCTCTTAGATCTTGCACCATATACCTTAAACTTTGCGACCTGGGTGCTTGGCGACAACGTATCAACAATCCACACAACGATGACTCCACACGAAACAGGCGTAGACAAAACAGAATTTATCAACCTGGTATACCCGGACGGTGCGATCGCTGGTCTGTTCACAACTATGGAATCAGCCACCGACCGCCGCGGCGTGATCTACGGAACAAAAGGTTACATCGAGGTTGACAATATCAATAATTACGAGGCATTCCGTATATATGAAAATGACCGCCGACTGGTTCAGACGATCAACTGTCCTGCCCAGATCAGCGGCTACGAATATGAAGTGCTCGCCTGTAAGAGAGCACTTGAAAAAGGTCTGACTGAATGTCCGGAAATGCCACATGAACATACTTTATATATCATGCGGCTATTTGACGAGATACGAAAGAGCTGGTAACAGCATACAAAAATCCCACTATAACAGATGATATGCACCTCTTTCACTGATTGTCCAATAAAAAGGGGACATCTATCATCTGTCACAGTGGGATCTCTTTAAATATTCATTTATCTAAGCAGCATATTGCCTGATAATAGCTGAACCAACGGATAATACTTTGCTGCAGTAAATCCTGACAGGTACAGCAGCAATGGCAAAAGCGCAACGGCTGCCGCACAGAATATCGCACCATTTGTGCTCCTGATCAGCTTTCCAACTAGAACATAGAGTACAGTCAGTACCAGAATCGTGATCAACCGAATTCCAGATACCAGCAGGAAATATCCGGTAATACTGGTTGATATGCCAACCTGTTCCAGACACGGAAGAGACTGTGCCAGATATTTTCCTCCTGCCAGCCCAATTTCTCTTTTCACCCACATAAGTTCAGGCAGATAAACGATCATGTATACAACAAGAATAATAAGCAGCATCCGAAATGCCTTGATCACATGAAGTTTCCTGTAATTCTCTATAATATCAATAATGCCATTGATCTTATATCTGTAATCCTCCAGATACAGAAATGCAGTTGTAAGCATCAGTACAACGATTACCTTCGCTGCATTCATCACGTCATCCTTATAGTCTTTGCTTCCGGCAAGGATATTCCAGCCTCTGGCATAGACAAATCCTATCCGTTCCAGTACAGCAGGATCGGCTTCCGAAACCTGTGACGTGATTCCACATTGCTGCTTAATATAATCCACATATTCCAGACAGCGAAAGAAACTCTCCTCATTTGCAAGCTGCTTATTCATCTCATCCCATTTATCATTATACTCTTTTTCAGTTATCTTCCCTGCAGCGTAGTCCCGGTCAACCCGATCTTCTTCTTCGTGAAGTTTTTCGTACCATTCTTCCTCTGAGGCTATATAATCCAGCTTTTCCTGTGTAACCACACCTTCAATCTGACTGATATAATATTGGTATGCATATTCATTTGCACTCCACCGTACAGATTTGTTCTGATAAATGTACACCTGAAATCCAACCAACAGAAAAATAACAAATATCATCTTATATCCCAACCATAACTTATAGCCTTCCAGTCTCCATACTGAGGAAAATATCCTGCGGGATTTCGTACCTTTTTTTCGTAATCGTATACGACTCTCCCGATAATCACTGCTTCCCTCCAGATAGATTACCGACGATATGATAAGAAATCCTGCCAACAACACTGCACAGATAATACAGTCCAGATAGATTGCAGGCTCTGCATGAGATATCAGCTTATAATTCTCATATTGAAAAAATCTGGTAGTATCCAGCATAGAAAAAATAGAGAATCGATATAAAAATGTCAGATTCAGTTTCTCTCCCAATACGGAAAACAGCAATTCTACAAACATGGCAACCGCCGACCATACACACAACATAACTTCATTTGAAGAAACAACTGCAAATGTAAATAATGCTGCAAGGATCACTGCAAAGATCAGAATCTTTACCAAACAGACAAGAACAACAAATGTACTGATCCTGCAGGAAAAGCCATATCCAATATAATCCATCAGGCTCTGTACCGGTGCTGACAGATCTACAGCTCCAAACTTCCATTCGGCAATCAAAATATTACTTAAGAATACTCCCGCCACAAATAATGCCATATAGACAAATGCTGCCGCATACTTAGACAACAATAAACGACTGTCTCCATTCCACGTTGTCTTATACAGATTTGCCAGACCATTCTTCTTATCCCGCAGCACCAGTTCCAGCACCAGAACAACCAGCAGGAAAAATATCAGAACATAACTTCCGGTAAAATTCAATGCCTTACAGATTCCATATCCGCCAACAAAGGATGCTTCTGTTCCCACAAGTCTTTCAAAATCCCTCTTTGTCCGTTCCAGATTACTGATCGAGAACTTTGTCTGAAATATGGAAATCGACTGATTCATCTCTGCATCTTCTATAACCTTCTGCAGATATTCGTCATACGTTGTGCTTGCCATATATTCATCAAACAACTGTTTATATGTCTCTGATTCTGGATCTTCCATATACATATCCATAATGGAATCCGGATCTGTCCGAAGCCTTGCATACTGTGTACTATCCACCTCATCAGTAGCAAAGGCTACGATCAACAGGCCCACATTCATAACTAAAAACAACAAAAAACATAATATTAATTTCCGGTTATATAAAATAGCCCGTATTTCATTTATAAAAAATCGAAAAAATCCGCCTCTTCGTCCGGAATGACTGATGGTAGCAGCTTTTTCCATTTGTTTTGATCTACTCATATCGTCCTCCATTTCCACAGGCAGCCACTTTCTCTATCCGGAAATGACCAACCTGCAAAAAGCTACTCTCCAAATATACTTAAATATACATCTTCCAGATCCGGATTCTCTTTATCCGTGATTCTTCCGGTCAGGATCTCCGGTGCTGCCATCTCGATCAACACACCTTTTTTCAGCAGCATGATCTGACTTGCTATATCCTCAATATCCTGAACAACATGAGTAGCAATCAAAATAATCTTCCCTGCAGAATTATCATGAATCAGATTCCGTACATGGATCCTCTCCTTCGGATCCAGTCCTGCTGTTGGCTCATCAAAAATAATGATCTTTGAATCCCCAAGAAATGCCTGCGCGATCAGCAGTCTCTGCTTCATACCGCCGGAATATGTTCCGACCTTTCGATCCAGTACATCAAGAAGATTTACCTTTGATGCGTATTTCTCGATCTCATCATTCAGTACTTTTTTCTCTACTCCTTTCAACAATCCCATATATGCAAGGAACATCCGTCCGGTATAAAACGGATAGATCGCCTGCTGCTGTGGCATATAACCGATCAGCCGCTGATATTCCCGTTTCAGGGTATGAATATCTGTTCCATCCAGATAAATTTCTCCTGCTGTCGGTTTGATATTTCTTGTAATCAACTTCATCAAGGTACTTTTTCCTGCACCATTTGGCCCCAACAATCCATAAATCCCCTCTGAGAATGTCATGGAAAAATCATCAAGCGCCGTTGTATTCTTATATTCTTTCGAGATATGCTCCAGTTTTAATTCCATATCCTCATCCCCTTTATCACTCTTCCGGCCATTTCACCCAGTCAAATGCTTCCACAGTATTCTGATCTGCATTCTCCAGTTTTGTAAAATATGTATCCCGGAATTCTGTCCATCCTGTCACCGTCTGTTCACTCTGATCCGATGTGATTACATCTCCTGGCTTCATACCAGTATAATCATGTCCATCTATATATATCTTGTCACTTGATTCATCCAAGCCATAAATATCGGATATATAAGTTCCTTCTTCTGTAAAACAGGTATTTGCCAGATAAACAGTTCCTGTATCACATTGATAAAAAAACTTATTGTAATCTGTATTAATTGCATACAAGTATCGATCCATACAATAAATATCTCCATCTACAATCCGAAAAATTTCTTTCTGATTCTGCAAGTCTGCATCACACGAATATATCACAGTCCATTCTACACCATTATCCAATTCCTTCGTTTCTATATAAATACCACTTGCAGTACTGATTATATTAAAGGATTTCCCATATTCTGTATTTAAATTATCTGCAACAATTTCATCTTTATGGGTTTCTATATTATATGTAAGCAGTATAGTGTGCCTGTTTCTCTGGCTATCTTTATAACCATATGTCAGATAAATTTTTTCTTTGTTTTTATTATTTAATATATGAAGTGTTGAATTGTCATGTTCTGCATCTCCTTCATAACTTAACAATACTCGTAACCGCCTCCATCTC
>ENA-UOJM01001950-UOJM01001950.1-human-gut-metagenome-genome-assembly--contig:-P116-NODE-1950-length-16198-cov-6.242830_pt1 | contig 16198 bp, 8 predicted proteins | sample MGYA00242349_ERZ723896 | MGnify/ENA metagenome assembly ERZ723896 | reverse complement strand
AAATACGGCTCGGCATCCAAACACCGCTCTTTGTTATCCCGTTTGTCGCAATTTAGGTCGCCGAATATCCGATTTAACGAAATAGACCTTGCATATCTTCACGACTTTGAACTGTTCCTGCGTAAAGAGGGCAACACAACCAACAGTATAGCCACCCAATACGCCATTTTGCAATGTTTGTGTATTCGTTGTCATGTAGGCCTGTGTCCTCTTTTTCGGACCCCATCAGAATCAACACAAAAGCTGCCTGACCATATGGTCAGGCAGCTTTTGGACTTCAACGTCGTCGTATTAGAAAATCCGCAGCAACGCACCGGAAAGCGCGGAGCGCACTTCGGGAGCGTTCCGCACCTCTTCGGGAATGGCAGTTCTCGTATAGACGCTCTCCTCGGCCTTATCGGTCTGGCTGATCATCGTCAGCGTTTTTCCGTCTCCGCTCAACTCAAAGGCGTAGCTGGCGCCCCAAGGCTCACCGTCGCGGTAACGGCCCGAAAGCTGCGCACCGTTGACCGCAAAATCGCCGGAATAGCACACAAAGGTCGGAGTTTCCACCTTCTGGAAGATGTTGAACGTCCCGTCGGACTGGAACTCGACGTAGACATCGAAATCCGCATATGCCTCGTTGCTCCACTTCGTCTGGTGCCACTCGCCCACAACGCCCGAATCAATGTTTTTCGAGCCGTCGTCATCCTTCGAACAACCGGCTGAAAACAGGAACAAAACAGCCGCAAACAGGGAATAAATATATTTTTTCATTGTATTTTAACTCTATCGTTTATAACCAGCCTCCGTTTTCAGCACCCGTTTCGCGGGCAATGACGGCAAACGTCTTGGTAATTTCGATGCCGCCCATAACCGACCCCGTTCCGGGCCTGTTGCCACCGCCCACCGCCTTCACGGTGATGTGCGCAACTCCCGGCTTCGTACATTTGATCATCAACTGACCGTTGTACATCTTCGGTTCCACGGCCATGCCGAGTTTCTGCATATCTTCCGCCGAGACTTCGACGCCCATATAGGTCAGATCCTTGGCCGAACCTCCGAAATGTTTCGTAAGGGTGACAAGCTCCAGTTTGCCGGTCTTGACTTTCAGACAGGGCGTTCCTTCGATCTGCATCAGCAACTGGTAGGCATCGGTCAAACCCGTACCCATTTTGCCGCGGTATTTTTCGAGATTGATCGTCCCGCCGGAGGTTTTGGACCCTTCAAACCGCGAATCGATGTCGTTCACCGAGGTGAGCAGCATCGAAATAAACTCCTCGCGCGTGAAGTGTTTGCCCTTGGCCAGCGCATAGGAAAGCCCCAGAGCGGCCACTCCCGAAACATGCGGACAGGCCATCGAGGTTCCCTGCATGTATCCGTAATCCGAACCGCTGATCTCCGAACAGAGCGTCGAAAGCACCCCGGCCTTCTCTCCGCCGCTCAAACCGCTCGTCTCACCGCCCGGAGCTGCGATGTTGCAACCGGGACCGTAGCAGGTATAGGGGGCAGGCAGACCGTCCGGCGAAACCGATGTCACCGAGATGCAGCTGCGATGGCCGCCCGGATAGTTGGAGATCGAAAGACCCTCGTTGCCTGCGGCGAAGATGGCCAGACCTCCCTCCATGGCGGGACAGTTGTTCTGCGAAATGAAGTAGCGGATGGCTTCGTACTCCAGCGGCGCGGTTCTTTCATAGACCCGGTCCGAAGAGATGCCCGATCCCTGATAGCCGTAGGAGCATTGCAGGATGGAAGCGCCATGGTCCGCGGCATACTTGATGGCACGGCTCACCGTATAGTCCGTAGGTTGATTCTTGGCCGAGAGAATCTGGCACGACATCAGGCGCACGCCGTCGTTGTTCCCCGTACCGCCCGCAACGCCCGCAACGCCGAGGCCGTTGTTGTTAATGGCGGCCACGGTTCCCGCGACATGCGTTCCATGACCGCTGTCGCCCTCCTTCTTGCCGCTCGCATCCACCGAGACCTGGTCCCATGTAATGGGTCCGTCGTCCGTGAAATTCCAGCCGTGAATGTCCTGATTGCCGAACTCGGGCGAGGGGTTGGGGTTGACCCACATGTTTGCCGCCAAGTCGGGATGGGTGTATTTCACGCCCTCGTCCACGATAGCCACGATGACACGCGGATCGCCGCCGGTGAGTTTCCACGCCTCGGCCACATTGATGTCCGCACCGGCCTGCGAAGTAGTGGCAATCGCCTGGTCGGCGTTGTTGATGTAATGCCACTGCCAGAAAAGATTCGGGTCGTTGAACTCCGAACGGATCAGCGAACGGGTTTTGCCGGGTGCGCCCTCCCGGAACGGATAAGCCTTGCCGTCAAAAGCCATCTGGCGTTTGATGCTGAACTGAATGGTCGAAATTTCGGCCATGCCCGCAAGCCGTTCAGCGGCCTCGTCGAGGTTCTGATCCTCATCGAAATGCAGCACATACCACCGGTGGAGTCCTGCGGCGCGCGTACGGGCTTCATGCTCGCCGGCGTCGGAGAACACACGCTTGAGCGAGGTGACGCGAAGCTGGTCCAGAACCTCGTCCACGGTCTCGATACCCGACCGGGTCATAGCCGCACGCGTCACGGCATATTTGGCAGCCGCCTGTTCGAGGGCCGGAATGGCCTCTTCGCTGAATTTGGCGATCAACGTCCCCCGAACGGCATCGTCGGAGGTGTTGCAGATTTTAACGGCGGTCGCTGCTTCGGGACCGCCAGTCGCATCGGGCGACTCCTGCAAGGGGTCTGTCGTACAGGCCGCAAGCAGAACGGAAGCAAGAATCAGAAATTTATTGATGTCCCTCATATAATTCTTGAGTTGAATAATCGGCACGTCCTTGTTGTCGGAAAAAGCGGGAGACCGGCGTCATGCCGAAATGCCGATCTCCCGCCGGTCATCTATTTTTCAGCCTTTTCGGCCCGTATTCCCACGTTGCGGAACTCCCCCGCCGCCGAAGCCGGAACCGGAGCCGCCGGCATCACGGAAATTCGGGCGGCGCTCCTCTTCACGCTCGGCGCCGAAGCGGGCATCGGCGCGACAATGAGGTTTTCAGGCATTCGGGCCGTCACAGCGGGTGTACGCCCCGCTGCGCCGCTGAATCGGGGCAATTCGACGAAGTTGCGCGGAGTGAACGCCTCGACGGCCTGTTTGCGCAGGATGGCGATGCGCTCCAGAGCCGCGCTCGAAAGTCCTCCGAGGTCCTTTGCCGGGTCCACGAGCATCATTTCGCCCATGAGGCTGAACAGCGCGGAAGGGCTTCCCGAGAACAGGAAACTGAACGTGAGTCCCTGCTCCAAGGTCGCGGGCGAGGGTACGCAATAGAGGTATCCCTCGGCCACGGCGCCCATGAACATGCCGTATCCGAAGTAGACATTCGTGTTTTCCAGCGGAACGAATCCCATGGTCACCGTCTGGCCCTCGTAGATTCCGGTAGTCAGGTTCTGGTCGGTGAAAAGCGCCAGAGCGCCGTTGTAGCCTGCGAACGTGCTGACACCGGGCATGTACATGCCCAGAAGCGCACCGCCCTCCTGGAACTTGACACCCGAAAGCCCCTTGACGTTCAGAACCGGCATATCTTCCGAACTCTGCTCCGCGTTCTCCTCGATCGTCACCTGTCCGATCTTCCGGCGGACGGGCTTCGCGTCGGTATAGTCGACCGCATAGTAGTTCCACGATGTCGATTTCAGATAATCGAGCGAGGGCTGTTCTTTGTCGGACAGGAAATCGGTGTACTCGAAGGTGTCCAGCGCCGGGTTGTACCGTCCCGTGGTGCGGTAATCGGCCTGTATGATCTTATGAATGTAACCGTTGCCGGCACGCAGCAACAGCGTATAGGCGCTGTCGCCGTTCAGCCCCGTGAACATCGTGCTGAAATGCCCGTCGTTGAGCGAAGCGAGCTGCTCGGCAGTAAATTTCAGGCCCTTGGCATCGAGCAGTTCGTCGTGGTTCTTGCCCTCGATCCGGTCGGTGCGGAAAAGTCCGTAGGTCACCGACTCGATGTCTTCGCCGAAAGCATAGAATTTCGCCGAGTTGTCGGGCGTGATGCCCTGACCGGCAAACTCGTTGGTGGCCTCGAGACCCATGGTCAGGATCACCGGTCTCTGGTCGCCCTTCGCAATGTAACCGAAACTGATCGAGACATAATCACGCATGGTGTTGTCCCCCTCGCCGTAGATGCAGCCCACGAGCGTGTATTTCCCGGTCGCCTTGTTTTCGATCCGGATCGTGCCCGAACCTTCGATCTCTCCGTCGAAGTTCTTCGAAGCGTCCATATCCTGAGCTGCCAGGCTGGTCTGACCCGCGTCGAGCACACCCTCGAACAGCGAGAATTTCATCGCCCGGGCATCGGCCACGAACGAAGCCCGAATGTTCACGACTCCGTCAGCGGGTTCGCTCTTCGCAAGGGTTACCGTGTAATCGGGAACCTCGACTCCCGGAAGCAGGATGCGGAGCATGCCGTCGCGGTTGGCCCGGTAGAAGGCTCCGGCGGTCTTCTCCAGTTCGATCAGAAGACTTTGCGCCGGGAAGGTGATGACACCGTCCTTGAGCGTTCCGTACTGCCCGGTCGATTCGTCCATCATAAAGTTTTCCGAGACATTGGACGCGATCCGAAGTTCACCGTCGTCAGTCACCAGCGTCAGTCCGGTGGACTGGTAGGGAATGAAAACCTTGTCGGGATCGCGGGCGTCGACAAACGTATAGAGATCCCGGCCCTGGAAGTTCACCGGCCCGCCGGCCAGCGCCTTGAGCATTTCATCGCCGTAGACCTTCATGCGGTAATAGCCCGGGATGTCACTGCGCTGGAAAATCTCCACCTCGATCTCCGGATAGGGATTGAAGCCCGCCGAGGAGAGCGAATAGACGTTGCTGAGGATTTCGTCGCGCCACTTTCCCTTGGTATGGGTTCCGTCGGCGCTCGTCACAGGCTCCCAGCCCGCACGGATGACCGAGAACGAAAGTCCCGTCGCACGCGGACCGTAGAGCGAAATGTAGCGCGGGTCCTCGATGCGGATTTCGCAGGTATACTTCACGCCCTCCTCGGCCTTGGAGAAGGAAACCGTGAATTCGGTCTCCTGCTCGCCGGGCCCGAACGTGATCGGCTCGATCTCAAGGATGCCCTCTTCGCTGGTCGTGATTTCGACCGGAACGGTGATCGCATCGAGATATTTGGCGCGGCGGACCTTGTAGGTCACCGTCGCTTCGTCGGCGGGGTCCACCTCCACTTCCACCGGAGAGTCCTGCTGGGGGAAGTAGACGCCGTAGTTGTCGGGGTTCTCTTCCGCCCCCTTCGTATAGGTCGGATCGTCCGAGCAGCCGGCCCATACGGCCGTTGCCAGGAATGCCCATAAGATATGCTTGAGTGTCTTCACTGTACTATGATTTAGATATTTACGCATAATTCAGCATCCGGCTAACCCTTCCACGGTTCGACCAGGCCCGAGGGGTCGGGATTGTTCTGCTTGGCAATGGCGGTATTGTTCTGGGTCTCGCCGCGGCTGATCACAAAATTCCAGTAGGGAGCGCGGCCGTCGACGTTGAGCCGGTAGGATGCCGGAGCGTTCGTGCCGACGTATCCGCGTTTGCTGGACATGTCCAGACGCTTCATGTCGAACATGACGATGCCCTCGCCCCAGAATTCGATACGCTTCTGAAGCATCAGCTCGTTGACGAAACTCTTGAGCGTCGATTGGGCCGAGCAGTCGTAGACCGCGCCGTCCATCATGCGGTATTTGGTCATAAACTCGTTCAGCAGCCGGATGCCCCCCTGAACGTCACCGGCCTGTGCCGTGGCTTCGGCTTCGATGAAGTACATCTCTTCGACGCGCATGCAGCAATGGTCCGCCGCGCCGCCGACCTTGAAATCCTTGTAGGCGCCCTGCGCAGGCCGGAACTTGATGTTGACGTAGTCGGCGAGCTTTTCGGCGAAATACTCCTTTCCGTCGGGGCGGCAGCTCTTATAGCTGTAAGAGCCGCGGTCGGGATCGAGCCACGAATGGCGGCGGAAATCGCGGAGGTAGATGCTGTTATAGAGGTTTCGGTTGATGGCGCGACCGGCGTGGTAGGGCGCCCAGTCGTTCTCGCAGCTCATGTGCACCGTGAAGCACATGAGGTTGGCAACGCTCTCGCTCGGAAGCGCAAGGCCCCAGATCCAGGCGTTGTTCGACTCGGCATTGTTGAATCCGTTCGCGGGGTCCTCCCACTCCTCCTGCGTCAGCGGCGTGCGGCCGCTCGCGGTGATGGCCTTGCGCGCATACTCCGCAGCCGAGCGGTATGCTGCGGCGTCGTTCTTGTCCGTACCCCGTTCGAGGTATGCACGGGCCTTCAGTCCGTAGACCAGCGCCAGGCTGATGGTGTACTTGTCGGGCGCCGTGAAGTTCTCAAGCAGCTTCCCGGCCTTCTCCAGGTCGGGGAAAATCACCGAATCGTAGATCTCGTCGACCGTTGCACGGGGGTTGTTCTTGGCCTGGGCCTCCGTGGTCTCGGGCAGCACGATGGGAACGCCCAGTCCCAGCAGGTCGTCGGCCCGGGTGACCGTGTTCTCCTTGAACTCGTAAAGACGCACCAGATCGAGATAGAACATGGCCCGATAGGCATAGGCGAAACCCAGGTAGGAACGCTCCTTGGCCCCCAGCGTGGCAATGTCCGTTTCGTCGATCAGGCTGATGACGTTGTTCGCCATCATAATCCAGGTGTAGTAGTTGTTCCAGGGAAGCTCACCTACGGCATATTCCGGTCCGAGCGCATCGTTGGCTCCCCACTGCTGAAACCAGTCGTAACCGATATTGCCCGTAATGGCGATGTCGCCCGTCATGGACTCCGTAGCGAGGTGGATGGCCGGAAGCGCGAAATCCCAGGCCAGGTTGTAACCGGTCGACCCGGGCTTTACGAGCGCCGCCGGGATACCGCCGACCAGCGTTTCGAGGGTTACCTGGTCCTCTGTGGCGATCTCCGTGGGGGTAACGTCTTTGATGCAGCTGCCGAGCAGGATGCTGAAGGCCGCCGCCGATATTTTCAGGATGTTTTTCATATTACATTAAAATTGGAGATTGATACCGCCCGAAATCGTACGGACAGGCGAATACGAAGCTTGGGAGGTAGATCCCGAATAGGAGTAGCGGGGATCGAAACCCTGACGCTTGGACCAGTACCATACGTTTTCGCAGGAGAGATAGACCCGCAGTTTGCCGACGCCGAACTTCTGCGTGATCTTCGACGGCAGCGTATAGCCGAAGTTGATGTTTTGCAGGTTCAGATAGCTGGCGTTCATCAGGAAGCGGTCCGAATTGGCATTCTGGTTCTGGTCTTCGTATTGCAGGCGGGGAATCCGCGACGTCGGATTCTCCGGGCTCCATGCGTTCAGGATGTCCTTGTGCCAGTTCTGACCGGTCGATTTGTTGGCCGGCGAGTACATCGCGGCGGCATATCCCGAATCGTAGGCCAGACCGCCGATCTGATAGGTGAAGGCGACACTGAAGTCGAAACCGTAGAAGTTGAGGCTCGTGCCGAATCCGCCGTAAAGATCGGGAATCGGGTTGCCGCAGAGGTAATCCGTGGCTTTGGCATATTCGGTCGTGGTGACGCGGCGTCCCGTGGGATTCTTCTCGCCGTCAAGTTCATCCATGTACCACATCGACTTTCCTTCGTCCGAGACTCCGGCGAATTTCTTCATATAGAACGTGTACATCGGCAGGCCCTCTCCGAAGAACGTGGTCCCGCTGACATAACCGCGGTACCCTTCGACCTCCTTGGTGCGACGCTCGGGAGGCAGCATGGTGATCTTGTTGCGCAGGTGCGTCATATTGAGATTGAGGTTCCACTGCACGTGCTCACGGTTGACGGGCATGAAATTGAGTTCGATCTCAATGCCGCTGTTGCGCATGTCGCCGACGTTGGCATAATAGGACGAATAGCCCAACGAGGGCGGCGTGGGGAACGACAGCAGCATGTCGGTCGTGCGGCGAAGGAAATACTCGACGCCGCCGGAGACCACACCCCGGTAAAGGCTGAATTCCAGACCGGTATTGAAGTTGGAGTTGGTCTCCCAGGTGATATTCTCGGAGCCTTTGTCTCTGAAGACCGTCGAAACCTTGCCGTTCGCATTCTCGATCGTATAGGTGTTCGTATAACGGAAATCGCCGATGTTGTCGTTACCCTGCGAACCGATCGAAGCCTTGAACTTGAGGTTGTCGAGCCATTCGTGCGTCCCGGCCATGAAGTCCTCGCGCGTGATGATCCACGCGCCGCCCACCGACCAGAAGTTGCCCCAGCGATGTTTGGAGTGGAAACGCGACGAAGCGTCGCGGCGGAACGACGCCGAGAGGAAATACTTGTTGGAGTAATCGTACATCACGCGCGCGAAGTAGCCTTCGTTGTTGTACTCCAGGCGCGAGGACCCGGCGTTCTGCATGTCGATGATGGCGCCGGACAGTTCGTCGTTCTCGCCCGTGAGCATGTGGCTCTTGGCTGCGCCGAGCAGGTAAAAGGTTTGGTTGTAGTACTCGTGGCCGACCATGGCGTTCACGTTGTGGTCGCCGATCTGCTTCGTATAGTTGAGAATCTGCTGCGTGTTGTATTCATACTGGCGGGTGTGCTGCTTCGAGAGAAGGCCCTCTTCGCCGGCAAACTGGCCGAAATAGGGATTTCGGACGTCCGTCGAACGCGTCTCGTCGAGCGAGACGCCGGCGTTGAACGTGAACTTGAAATCCCGCAGGAACGAGATGTCGAAATAGCCCGTGCCGTTGAACGCGTTTCCCTCCGAGGCATTGGTGTTGAGCCGCGACTCCGAAAGGGCGTTGCTGTTGGGGAAAATCGAACGCACCATGCCGGCATTCTCACCGTAGTCGTAACGCTTGATTCCCTCTTCGGTATAGAGTATCCGGCCGTCGCCGCCCCGGATATAGAGCGGATAGATCGGACCGACGAGCGTCGTATAGGCGAAGACGTTGCCCGAGCTGTTGCTGGCGCCTTCGTCGTTGATCGAGTTGTAATGGAACCGCGAGTAGCTGGCGTTGACGCCCAGTTTGAGCCATTTCTTGGCCTGGTAGTCCACTTTCGCGCGGGCCGTGAAGCGTTCCATGTCCGAATTGTAGGCGATACCCTCGTTGTTCAGATAGCCGAACGAGGCGTAGACCGAAGTCTTGTCGCCCGAGCCGCCTACGCTGACGTTGTACTCCTGCCGGAGCGAGGTGCGGAACGCGGCATCGGTCCAGTCGTCGGGTTGCAGGTAGTACTCCTCGCCTTCATACACCAGACGACGCCCCAGCGTAGCCTGCGGATTGAGCTTGCCGTTGGAGCCGATGAACTCCTGTCCGGCGGGAAGCGTATAAACCATGTAACCCAGACCGCCGTCGTTGGCCGACCCCGTCAGGTTCCGGTTGGCTTTGGCATGCGCCTCGGCAAGGGTCATGTCCGAATCGAGGTAGTAGTTTTTCAGGGCGCCGTAGTGGGTCTCGTAAAACTGTGCCGGGTTGGTGATGTACTCGTAGTCCCTGACTGCGCGCGAGTTGACGCCCCATTTGGCATCCACCGAAACGACGGCCTCTTTCGATTTGGCCTTCTTCGTGGTGATCATCACGACGCCGTTGGCTCCGCGGGCGCCGTAGAGCGAGTTCGAAGCTGCGTCCTTGAGCACGGTCATCGACTCGACATCGCTCGGGTTGAGGTTGTTGAGGTCGCCCGAATAAGGCATGCCGTCGACGATCCACAGCGGACTGTTCCCGGCATTGAGCGAGCTGAAACCGCGGATGCGGATCTCGGGGCTTTTTCCGGGCTGACCCGAAGTGTTGGTCAGCTGCACGCCCGCAACCTTGCCCGCCAGGGCCTGCGCCACATTGGACTGCTGCGTCTTGGCAATGTCATCCGACTTGAGAACCGTGGCAGAGCCGGTGAAAGCCTCTTTCTTGGCCGTACCGAACGCCACGACGATCACATCGTCAATAGCTTTTGCATCCTCCTTGAGAACGATGTCGATGCGGGTCTTGTCGCCGACGGGGATCTGCTGCGACTGGTAGCCGATAAACGACACCTGCAACGTACCCTGCGCGGGGACCGCGATGACATAGCTTCCGTCCGCGTTCGAGGTGGTGCCTGCGGTCGAGCCTTGAACCAGGATTGTCGCACCCGCGACGGGCTGCCCTGCCTGGTCCTTGACCGTACCGGTCACCTGGAGTTGCTGTGCAAGGGACGATATGCACGTTCCCAACGCAACCAATAGGGTTACAAGTAGTTTTCTGATCATAAAAAGTGAAATTATACGCTATAAATGTGTTTTGACGACGGCCGGAACAGCCGGATTGCTTTCGGAAAGGCCCAAAAAATCCCCTTCACCCCCTTTTCCCGGTTCCGGCATACGTCGATGCCGGAACCGGAAACGAAGGTGTCGGCGGCCATTGCCTGCCGTCTTATTTATCAGTAATCTGCGTCGGTGAGATCGTTCTTTTTAGTTCCCGAATATTTGACAATGGGACCTTCCCATTCCAGAACAGCCTTGTTGCCGTAGCCCCAGGGCTGAGGCGTTCCGTAGACATCCTTCGAACCGGAATCGGTCATCGTGTAGACGATTTTCCAGCTTTTGTCTTCGTTGCGGACCACCGTGAGCACGGCGTCGTCGGGACAATATCCCGAAGTCATGCCGTACATCGAGTAGGTCTCGGAGTATCCGCCGCTGGCATACTGGAGCGTATTCTCATTTTTGACATACATGAAATTCCAGTGCAGGTCGTCCTTCGGTTCGTAGAGTTTAAGCTCGGTCGAGGGAAGATAAGAGACGGGGATCATAAGAAGCGGGTACTCGTATTTTGCATACTGTTCGTCGATGTCGCCCGAAAAGCCTACCGGACGGAAGTAGAAGAAATAGGCGTCGAACGTAGCTCCGCCGTAAGCAGGGTCGCCGCCGCGCAGCCTGAAATTCTTCTCCATGCGCATTTCCGCCGACGCGAGATCATAGGTTTGCAGGACATCGCCCTCTTTGGAATAAACGGTCACATGGGGCACGAACGGCCTGACGGGCGTGAGGTCGAAAGCCTCTTCGACGCTCGTCGCGTCGCCGAACCATTCGCACTCGATCGCCGGACCCTCGGGGAAGACCGCCGAGAGACGCAGGTACAGCCGCTCGGCCGTTCCGAAAGTGGTGACGGACCCGGTGACGCCCTCGATTTTCGCAATGTCGTAGGTCGTGTAGGTCGCATAGTCGTAAAGAGCCAGCGTACACTTGCTGCCTTCCGTCGCCAGGTCGATCGTCTTCCCGATGTTGAGGTCGCTCAGGCCCAGCTGCACGGCGTAATTGCCCGTCATCAGATCGGCCGGAAGCTCGGCATCGGCAAGTCCGAACGCGAAGTTGTTCGTCAGCGACTCCTTGTGGCGGAACACGCGTTTCACGTCGGCTTCTTCCGGGGTGTCGGCAACGGTCACCTTCAGGCGATTGTCGCTCTCATATCCGGAAACGAACGCCCCGGCATAGGCGATGCGCAGGCGGCTTCCGCCGCTCCGGGCATCGAGCGAAACGGTCAGGCCGGCTGCTTTTGCGGTTTTCGTCAGGTTAAGCACACCGGTCGCACCCTCGCCGTTCTCGAACTCGCCGCAGAGGACTTTGACCTTTTCGGGATCGGCCGTCGAAAGGTCGACATTCGCAGTTTCGACACCCTCGGCGAAGAAGATCTGCAAGGCTGCGGGCGTTGCCTCCGACGGAGCCGTCACGTCGCTCTGCGCGTAGAAATAGTAAGTCGCCGAGCCGTCGGCGGGATCGAGCCATTCCACGACGCTGCCGATGTCGGTAATGCTCTTGTCGAGATCGAACTGGTTTTCGAGTTTTTGCGGAACAGCCTCGGTGCAAGCGCTTTCATAACGCACAAGCAGCGTTTTCCCGGACTTGAGGGCCACTTCGATATAAAGGTTGAGCTGCTGCGTCTCGGCCACGAGATCGGCCGAAAGCTGTACCTTTGCGACGTCGTCCATGGTCTGCTTCTTCACCGAAATGTCCTTGTAGGTGATTTCGAAGGTTTCGGTCGCCGTGTTGACCTGCCCCTTGGGGTTGCGGACAACCACGGCAAGATAATCCTTCGCGGCACTCATGCCTGCGATGTCGGTGATTCCCGCCGTGGGAGAGAGATAGAATGTATAGAGATCCGTATCTTCCACATCGAAAATCACCGATTTGATGTCGATGAGCTTGCCTCCGTCATACTCGATCTGATTTTTCAGTTCGACGGGAGGAGCGGGAGCGGGCTCATCTCCCCCATTGTCGGAACAGGAAGCAAAACCTCCGGCAGCGAACAAAACCGCCCATGTCAGGAGACGTAGTCTCGAAGAATTCAGTTTTTTCATAAAGTTGAGGATTAATGGTGGAAAAGGCGTGAGTGCGCACACCCACGCCTTTTGTCGGTTATCGGTTAAATTGCTGATCCGTGAACATGAAACGGGGCAGTTTCCCTCCGTTGCGGGACTGAACCTCGCGGAACGACGGAAGGTGCTTTCTCATGGCCGCCACCGTCGCGGCGTCGGACTCCAGAACCGGCGTTTCGGAGTTGCCGAGATAGATCGGGCCTGTCCACGATCCGGTGATGCGGTGCTTGAGGACATCGCGGCCGTCGACCGTAAACCGATACCAGTTGTCGCCGCCTTCGGCTTTCTCCACGGTGACCGTACCGGAATAGATCGAGGCGAATTTTCCGAGCACGGGGATGTTGAGCCAGCCGTCCTCCACCATATATTCGGGATCGTAGTAGCCGTTGACATATCCCCAGCCCACGGCGCTTACCACGCGCATCATCGAGGTTCCATAATAGCAGCTGTATCCGCTGACGCAAACCCCGGGATAGAAGTAGCCCGGATAGCGGTTGGCGGTAATCTGATAGGTTCCGGGGGTGATCTGATGCTCCGTGCCTTTCTTGACAAGCAGGTCGATGCCGAGGATGTCGCCCTCGATGAGTTTGCCTTTGCCCTTGCCGTTCCAGCCGCCGCCCAAAGGATATTCTTCCGTAATCTCCCAGGTGCCTCCTTCGTCTCCGAACTGAAGGTACTGGAATCCGAATTCACGACCGGCGCGCTCACAGGCCTCTTCCACCGAAATGTCGCCCAGCCCGCGAACCCAGATTTCGTTCCGCGGGAAGCACTTGCCGCGGGGCAGGTAGTCCATATTGAACTCGTAGTCGCCTTTCAGGTTGGAGGTGCCGTCGTTCTCGGAGTCGTTCGACTGGTCTTCGAGGTAAATTTCACCCGTATAGGCGCCCTTTATCGAGTATCCGGCAAGGGATTGAAGGTCGAATTCGACCGTATAGTGGGTCTTGTCGCTGCCCTGACGGATAACGATGTCGCCCGAAATGGGATAGGAATACTCGCCCTGCGGCTCACCGTTGTCGTAGAGCGCATAGGAGCCGAGCGGAATGACCATGCCCATGATTTCAGCCTCCGAGGGCTGCATCCAGGTGAACTGGGCATAGGTCGTGGCAGCCTTGTAGGTCCCGGGGATCAGGCGGCGATCCACTTTCGGGTTGGTGAACTTCTCGGCGAACACGGAGAGTTTGATGGCGCAGCCGCCGGGTTCGTTGTTTGCCGCCGTCCGGTCGTAGATGGTGATTTCGGAGAGACCCGTTCCGTTTTGCGCGACATCGCCGCTGTAAACGCCCTGGGCCATGGCTCCGTCGATGACCAGATCGCGTTCGGTCTGCGGCAGTTTGACGTTGAGCGTTCCGTTGCTGATTTTCAGGCCGCCCGTATAGACGAGCGTGTGTTCCTCGTAATTCTTGTCGATGAACGAGGCGGTCACGGTTACGTTATCGGCGTCTTCGCGAACGATCTTTACCGGATCGAGAAGCGTGAACCGCGACATCCTGCCGCTCTTATCCCGGTAGAGAACGGAGCTGCTCTCCGAATCGAATGTGTGATCGGCCTTGTTGTCGTTGTCGAAGAAGACGCCGGTGGGCATGTTCTTCCAGTTTTCATCGGAGACCCCGAAGAAGACGAGTTCGAGCACATAACCCTCGGAAGTGAGATTATACTCCTGCCCAAAAGCGTCCCACGTGGCATTGGTCAGGACTATTTTGTATTTGGAAATTCCCCCTTGCTCTTTGAGCTTACCCAAATAGAAGCCGAAAATGCGGTTGGTGAGGGTTACGTCATAGCCCTCTTCCGTCTTCGTCTCCTGCCTTACGCAGGTTCCGTTGTATCCGGCCAGAAACGTCTCGCCGGACTTCATGGCCACGTCGAGATTCATCTTCGCCGTATTGAGGGAGGTGAGCTGCAACGACATGACAGCCTTGCTGACATTGTCTCCGGTTGCCGCGGAAACGTTTATGCTATCATACTCCAGGCTATTATTGGCAGCCAGCAGGTCGATCTCCCCGGTCGGGGTCGTCGTCGTGATCTTCAGGTAGTCATCGGCCAGCAACATCGCATCGAGATCGACAAGCCCCGGAGTGGGCGAGAAGTAGAAGGAGTAGAGTTTCTGCTCGTCGACCGTATAAACCACGGACTCGATCTTGTGCTCCGTATCGCCGAAGACAAAGGAGTTACCCGGCAGTGCGGGAGGAGTGTCGCCCTCGTCGTCCGAAGAGCACGACGAGATCAGGCAGCTGCTTGCTCCTATGACACAGAGCAGTACGCACAGTGAATAGAATTTTTTCATAAGGTGGGTTTTAAAGCGGCGGGAGCATGTCCCGCCGGGGTTTTAGCATCAACACCCATCGTCACCGTTGTCCGGAACGACGGGTAATTATTGCTTACCGCACCTCGAAAGCAGGATTAATAAAAATTAAGAAAGCGTGGTGCCGAAGATTATTTTAACAGTGAGGTTCTGGAATACCTTGGAGATAAAATAAGCAACAGCCCCACGCCTATACCCAACGAAATATGGATATGACGCAAGAAGATAACCACTTATTCTCTCCCCAATTGAATTTTCCAGATTCCACCGTGAGAATAAACTTACACTTCCCGTGTTTAAAATGACGCCCAAATATAAATATTATATTCGAACCGTGCAAGTATTATCTTCTAATTTGAAGCTGTTGCCGGTGTAAATTTCGATAAAAAGTTTGTAAAAACCAATATTTACCATTAAATATGTAATCTCTAAACTGGAATTACTTGCTTTTTTGTAACTTGTTCCGAACCTTATTTTTGTGAACTGTTTTCCGCTTTTTCCGGCTGACAGGCATCCGAGCCTGCGATTTTGCTTCCGGGGGAGCGAAGGGCGGAAAGAAGATCGGAAGCCCGACAGTTGCGCCCGAACATCGCAATAAAAAGTAACTTTTTCGACGTTAAAAAGCTCCGATTGTAACAAACGAAAAGAAAAAACGGGAAAAAGCGGCATGATTGTCGCGAATTTGTATTACTTTTGAATAAAGTATATAATCCGAACCAAATACGATGAAAAACCGCTGGATCGTTGCGGCCTGCGCCGCCGTTTGCTGGACGGCCTCCGCGCAGACGACTGCGCCCTATGCCCCGGCGCCTGAAAACCTGCAAGCCCGGACGGCGTTTCAGGACGCCAAATTCGGCATTTTCCTCCACTGGGGACTTTACTCCATGCTCGGCTCGGGCGAATGGACGATGACCAACCGCAATATCAATTATCAGGAGTACGCCAAGCTGGCCAACGCGTTCTATCCACACGATTTCGACGCGGCGGAGTGGGTCTCGGCCATCAAATCCTCGGGTGCAGGATACGTCTGTTTCACGACGCGCCACCACGACGGCTTCTCGATGTGGGACACCGCGCAGACGGATTACGACATCGTGGACTCCACGCCGTATAAACAGGATATTGTAAAGGCGCTCTCCGACGAGTGCGCCCGCCAGGACATCCGGCTGCACCTCTATTATTCGCTGATCGACTGGTACCGCGACGACTGCCCGCGCGGCAGGACCGGACTGGGAACGGGCCGTCCCGGCACGGCGATCAGCTACGAGCGTTACTACGACTTTATGAAACGCCAGCTCACGGAGCTGCTGACGGGCTACGGCCCGGTCGGCGCCATCTGGTTCGACGGGGTGTGGGACCAGGACCAGAACCCGGATTTCGACTGGAAACTCCGCGGGCTGTACGACCATATCCATGCCATCCGGCCGGCCTGTCTGGTGGGTAACAACCACCACCTCGTTCCGTTCGAAGGCGAGGACATCCAGATTTTCGAGCGCGACCTTCCGGGCGAGAACACCGCCGGGCTTTCGGGGCAGGAGATCGGCCGCCTGCCGCTCGAAACGTGCCAGACGATGAAC
>ENA-UOJM01001943-UOJM01001943.1-human-gut-metagenome-genome-assembly--contig:-P116-NODE-1943-length-16258-cov-5.381719_pt1 | contig 16258 bp, 10 predicted proteins | sample MGYA00242349_ERZ723896 | MGnify/ENA metagenome assembly ERZ723896 | reverse complement strand
CCGAACCAGCCGACGCGCCGGCGTTCCTCGGCGCCTACGAACGGCTCGGCATTGCCGCCGGGCTTCAGGGCGCACAGGAACGAATGATCCATGTACATGGTGTTGTCGCCATTGGCGTAGGTCAGCACCTTGTTTGACGAGGTGACGGCCACCAAATCGGTGACGATGGCATCGATGCCCGTCTCCTCCTTGATTTCGCGCACCACCGTGTCCGCCGGCTGTTCGCCCGGCTCGTTGATGCCGTAGACCATCGCCCATTCGCCCGTGTCCGAACGACGGCCCAACAGCAGTTGACCATGTTCGTTCAGTACACAACCGGTCACGCCATTGAGCCATAGCAGATCATGGCCGATCTTCTTACGCAATTCCAACACAAATTCCGGAGTGGACACATTGCCTCCTTAGTAGAAAAGAAGCTCCCTCATCAGAGGGAGCTTAGGTTACTTCGCTTGGGCAGCCTGCTCGGCCATCCAGGCTTCGACGTCGTCGATCTGCTTCGGGATGCCGGCGGAAATCCATTCGGGGCCGTTCTCGGTCATGAGCACGTCGTCCTCGATGCGGATGCCGATGCCGCGGTATTCCGGCGGAATCAGCAGATCATCCTCGCGGAAGTACAGGCCGGGCTCGATCGTGAAGATCATGCCCGGGCGAATCGGCGCGCCCTGATAGGACTCGAAACGGGCCTGCGCGCAATCATGCACATCAAGACCCAGGTGGTGGGCCACGCCGCAGGCGAGCCAACGGCGGTGCTGCTGGCCTTGCGGGGACAGCGACTCCTCGACGCTCACCGGCAGCAGACCCCAATCGTGCAGACGCTCGGCGATCACACGCATGCAGGCGTGGTGGATGTCGGAGTAGGTGGCACCCGGCTTGGCGGCTTCGAAACCGGCCTGCTGCGAGTCGAGCACGGCCTGGTACAGACGCTTCTGGAAGTCGGTGAACTTGCCGTTGGTCGGGAAGGTGCGGGTGATGTCGGCCGTGTACAGGGAATCGACCTCAACGCCGGCATCCACCAGCAGCATGTCGCCGGTCTTCACCACACCGGTGTTGCGCATCCAGTGCAGAATCGGAGCGTGGGGGCCGGAAGCCACGATGGAGTCGTAACCGACGGCGTTGCCCAGTTCACGGGACACGGCGTTGAACGCGCCTTCGAGGATACGCTCGGAGCGCGGCTTGTCGAGCGCGGCCGGCAGTGCGGAGAGCAGACGGTCGAAGCCATGCTTGGTGGCGTCCACGGCCTTGCGCATTTCGTTGATTTCGTAGCCGTCCTTGACCATGCGTGCCTCGGCGGCGAACTCGTGCAGCTTGTCGTCGGATGCGGAGTTCTTGTCCGGATCGGCGAAACCGTTGGCCTCGCGGATGGATTCAACCATCGAAGTGATTTGCGGGTCGGTTTCGCTGACCACGCGCACGCGTACGGCGCCGGCTTCGGCACCCACGTCCTTGGACAGGGCGTCGGCCAGCTGGGCGATGTCGTGGGTTTCGATGCCGGTCATCGCCTGCATCTCCTTGAGACCGGCACGCGGGCCAACCCAGTATTCGCCGTAGTGGGCGGACATGAAGAAGTCCTCGGTGGAATTGTCGGCGCGCGGCGCCACGAACAGTTCCGGAGTGTGCGTCTTGCCGGCGGCGGCTTCGGGGAAGTCGGGGTCGACCGGGTTCAGGACCAGCACGGCGCCGGCCTCGTAATCGGAACCCAGACCGGTGTAGTAGGCGAACGTGGTGTCCGGGCGGAACATGTAATCGCAATCATTGTTGCGCACCTTCGGCTGGCCGGCCGGAATGACCAGACGCTCGCCCGGGAAGGCCTTGCCCAGCGCCTCAAGGCGGGCTGGCGTGAACTTGGAGGATTCGAGAGGATTAATCTCCGGATCATCGTCGGCCCAGCCGGACTTCATGAACTCCTTGAATGCGGCCGACTGCGGGCGCAGCGAGCGGTTGTTCACGCGGTCGCTCATCGACTGGTTCGCGCCCGGTGCCGTAGCGCGCTCTTCGGCCTCATATTCCTTGTCCTTGGCGGTGATCACTTCACCCATTGCCACTCTCCTGTATGTAGTTGTTGTCGAATCATCGATTCCCACCTCATATTAGTCGGCTTTATGCGATGTGCCACGATTGACGGCTGACGGTAAAACCAAGTACGGAATTTGGACGGTCTTCCGGACATGCCCATATGGCGAGTGCGGCGGGCTGGAATGCGGGCCCGTTTATTGTTCTCGGTAGGGAAGGAGAGGGGCATGGGCTTGGGCTGGAGCTTGCCGATTGATATTGACATATTCTGTGGGCTGAATCCATGTGAACCCATGCGATGAAGGTTTATCGCGTCGCGGGACTCACTGCTATGCGGAGGTCTCCACCTGAGGCACCCCGGCTTTGATCAGTTTTACCCGCAGCGGAGTACGTTCGATGACGTCGGCGTATGTGAAATGGACGATTTCGGTGGCACCGGCTCGTTTCAGTCCCTCGTCGCGTGCGCGTTCCTTGGCCACCACCTCCTGAATGCTGCGGTTATCGGTCATGGCTGGGTCCACGTATTTTTGTGTGCCGTCGTATTCGGCCACTATCACGCGCCCGTCATCGAGCTTCCATACGAAATCAACGCGGTACTCGGTATTCGTCTGTGGGTCGGTCACCGTTACCTGAATACGCGGCGTGAGGAAGCGATCTTCGATGATGGTGCCTCGCGCGAGGGATTCTCCACCATTCTCGCTCCTTTCGTTTGCATAGCGCAGCAGGCGGAATACTCGGGCATAATCGATTCTCCATTGAACGCAGTCGGCGGCTATCTCTTCCTTGGTTATTCCCTTGGCAAGGGCCGAGTCAAAGATCGGTAACGCAAACCGAAAATCAAGGTCTATAGCGGCCTCGACCAAGGTTCTAGCCGGTGATATCAGGGATAGGCCGGAGGCCTCGTAATGTGTCTTCGGATTGTTCATATCGGGCATATAGACATGTCGTAAGCGCTGATGGCATTGACGAGATCCATGATCGGAAGTCACGATGGTTATGCAGTCATCATGCAAATGCCATTGATGTTCGAATCCATAGGCACTTACTGCCACCAAGCCGCCAAAAACCCACTGAGGATGCTCTTGCGCAAGAGCGCGGGCTATATGCAACGTTCGCTCCGGCGGCGTCAAACCATCCCAGTATGCAGTATTTGCATAAAGACTGGGAATGCCGTCATACACTTTCAACAACTCACCACTCTGGGCACGGCGGCGTAGAGCGGTCTGTTCCGCTTCATTTCTTGAATAGACGCATCTCAGCTCATTCTGCGCGGCTGATATGAGCGAGGCCACTGCTTTGTGTGTCTTCATGACGTCGAGCGTAGCCGGAACGAAGCAGCGTAAGTATGAATTTCAGCCATTGTGGTTCTAGCCTCGGAGCTTGGCTGTCTTGGAGCGAGATACTCCCGATAATTTCAAGGTATTAGGCCGCTAATTCGGAATAGTGGATAACACACAAAACTTATCCACCATCAGTAATGTCATTCGAACAACGTGCTTTGGGGATTCGAACAAGATATCATCGGCGAAGGCGGATGTAGCTGGTAGAGGGCGGCGAATTGACGGTTAACGGTGCTTATGCTTTGTACGCCGTCGGTGCTGGTTCAGATATTGGCTGGCTTCTGTCTGAGTGTGGAATCTAGCGTCGGCGTGAGTCCAATGGTTGTATCGGGGCCGACGATTTGCTGCAATTTATTGGCGGCATAGATCCAGGGCTTGGACGGCTGCCGACGGTGAGAGCAGTCATAACAGTGAATGAGCCTCTGCGAGTTCAAAAGATGATGTAGAGGACGTTTGTGAGAGTCGTTTCCGGGGCAAGACATGGTCGATTGACGACGTTGAAATTTCTCAACGACGGCAGAATGGCATGCCTTGGCGAGGAGACGACACTGAGAGGCGATGGAGTCGGGATTAATCCAGGTTTTGGCCAGCCACCGACTCGCAAGAGCATCATAGCGTCGGTGTACCGCCAGAAGCTGGCACTGTACCGACGCTGAATAGCATCAGCGTCGCCGGACATACAAGTTTTGGATTGCAGCCGACTAAGAATGAGATGCCGACGGCAAGAGCCGCATTGCAACTATATGAGACGGCTTCACTGTGCGTGGCTGCAGGTAGAGACTGCCCGCGCGGCGGCGACATATGAGACGGTTTCACTGTGCGCGCACGATAAACCACCCCGGCGGCTAGGATAGAGGGAATTGAGGGAGTGCGGCTCCACGCGTGAAGGCAAGAATCCCGAACCATGCGGGGCAAACCTGTGCAAGGGGAGCTTCCTGCGCATGCGGAAGCGGAATATATGCGGGCATGCGTAGACATGACGAGAATGGCGCGAACACGTAAGTGGCATACGCACTCCGAACGGCGCAACAGCAACACGAGCAGAGGTTAGAAGAGGATATGTCATTCGAGCATCCGAATCGGAACAATGAGAGCATGCGGGACGTCGAACTGGACATCATGAGCCGCCCGCCGGAGCATAACACCACCAATCTGGATCTCGACCGGATGAACCTGATGCTCGACATCCTGGGCCACCCGGAGCAGTCGTTCCGCGTGATTCATATCACCGGCACCAACGGCAAAGGCTCCACCGCACGCATGGCCGAGGCCATCTGCCGCGCCTACGGTATGCGCACCGGCCTGTACACGTCGCCGCATCTGGAGAAGATCAACGAGCGTATCGCCATCGACGGCCAGCAGCTGTCCGATGACGATTTCATCGACATCTGGGACCAGACCAAGGATCTCGTGGCCCTGGTGGACGCCAAGATGGAGGAGCAAGGCAAGCCGAAGATGAGCTTCTTCGAGGTGCTCACCGCCATGGCCATCTGGAAGTTCGCCGACACGCCCGTGGACGTGGCCATCGTCGAGGTCGGCATGGGAGGCCTGTGGGACGCCACCAACGTGCTCAACGCGGATGCGGCCATCATCGGCCCGGTGGACATGGACCACATGCAGTGGCTGGGCGACACCGTCGAACAGATCGCCACCGAGAAGGCCGGCATCATCAAGCCGAACTGCACCGCCATCATCGGCCCGCAGCCGCATGAGGAAGCCGTCATGCCGATTCTCGCCGAAGCCGCCGAACGCAACCACGCCATGCTCGTGCGCGACGGCTACGAAATGACCGCGTCCGACCGTATGGCCGCAGTCGGCGGCCAAGTCGCCACCCTGACCACGCCCAACGGCACTTACGAGGGCGTGCCGATCGCCAAGTTCGGCGAGCATCAGGCCCACAACGCGCTTGCCGCGCTCGCCGCCTCCGAAGTGGTGATTCCGGTCAACGGCCCGCTGGACGGCGACTTGGTGGCCGAGGCGTTGAGCTCGGTCAAGATTCCCGGACGCATCGAACAGATCCGCACCTCACCGACCATCATTCTGGATGGCGGACACAACGTGAATGCCGCCGAAGCCCTGCGCAAGGCCATCGAGGAAAGCTACGACTTCAAGCAGCTGGTCGGTGTGGTCGCCATGATGCGCGACAAGCAGGTCGAGGAATATCTGGGTGTTCTGGAGCCGATCCTGAGCTCCGTGGTGGTCACCGAGAACTCGTGGCGCGAGCGCGTGATGCCGGCCGACGAGCTTGAGAAGATTGCCGTGGACGTGTTCGGCCGTGACCGTGTGATCAAGGAAGCGAACCTGCCTGACGCGATTCAGACCGCCGTCAATATGGTCGATGCCGAGGACGAGCTGGGCGTGGGCTACGGCCACGGCGTGCTTATCTGCGGCAGCTTCGTCACCGCCGGCGACGCACGCCTGATGCTTGAGGAACACGCCAGCCCCACGATGAGGCAGGCTATGGCCGTTCATCAGCCGGCGGTTGACCCGGACGATTCGGATCAGCCGGCAGACAAGGCCGAGGATGAGGCCGCCGACAACCTCGAGGATTCGGTAAGCCCGGACGACTTCGACGTGTTCGACGTCCTCGGCCTCGGTAAGGAACAGGCCGGTGACGCCGGCACCGGCACGGCCAGTGCCGACACCGACAGCACTGACACAGCCAGCGCCGACACCGACGATTCCGCCGACGCCCGGTAACCCGCATCCAAGGCATATCGGATACCCGGACACCCGGCATACGGAAAACAGTCTCACGCCATGTATCTCAAGGAACTCACCCTCCGCGGATTCAAATCCTTCGCCTCCTCCACCACGCTGCGCTTCGAGCCCGGCATCACGGCGGTCGTCGGCCCCAACGGTTCGGGCAAGTCGAACATCGTCGACGCCCTGACCTGGGTGATGGGTGAGCAGGGCGCCAAAAACCTGCGCGGCACTTCGATGGAGGACGTGATTTTCGCAGGCACGTCCTCCCGCCCGCCATTGGGCCGTGCACAGGTGAGCCTGACCATCGATAATTCCGACCACACGCTCGATATCGATTACACGGAAGTCACCATATCCCGCACCATCTTCCGCAACGGAGGCTCCGAATACGCGATCAACGGCTCGCAATGCCGTCTGCTCGACATTCAGGAACTCCTCTCCGATACCGGTCTTGGCCAGCAGATGCACGTGATTGTGGGTCAGGGACGATTGGATGCGATTCTGAAGGCCGACCCGTCCGGTCACCGTGCGTTCATCGAAGAGGCCGCCGGCATCCTGAAACACCGCAAGCGCAAGGAACGCGCGTTGCGCAAGTTGGCCAATACCGAAACGAACCTGAGCCGACTCGACGATTTGCTGGGGGAGATTCACCGCCAGCTTGGCCCCCTCGGACGCCAGGCACGTATCTCCCGGCGCGCCGACGCGATTCAGATATCCGTACGCGACGCCCAAGCTCGTCTGTATGCCGAAGACGCCCAACGTTCGATGAGCCGCCGCGACACGGTACGTCAAGAGCTTGGCGATGTGCGTAACCAGCTGGCCGTCGCCCGGCGTGAACTCGCCCAAGTCAAAGTACGCATCGAACAGGTCGAGGCGTTGAGCTCTGAATCCAGTCCGGCCATCGCCAAGGCCAACCAATACTGGCATGAATTCTCGCAGACCCGTGAACGACTGAACGCTCTCGCCCAGTTGGCCGAAGAGCGTAGCCGGTCACTCACCGGCCAGATCGTCACCAATTTCGGTGAGGATCCCGGCATACTCGTCAAACGAGCCGAGGAACTGGAGTCTCAGGCCGCGGCACAGACCAAGGCCGTGGCCGATGCGCGCATCGCACTCGACAAGGCCACCGAGGAACGCGCCGACGACGAGAAGAAGCTTGCTTCAGTCCGTCAGACCTTGACGGAACTGCGCAAAACCGCACAGGAGCGCGATGCACAAATCGCTCGATTGCGCGAACTCATCGCCCGCGAGGAATCCGCCGTGCAACTGGCGACCAGCCGCGCCAAGGATTACGCCTCCCAACGTGACTCGCTGACTTCCCAGCGCGACGATGCCCAGCAACAGCTGGACGCATTGCGCAGCGAAGCGGACTCCATTGCCGACGATGACGGTGCCGCATTGGACGCCGCACGTGCGACGCTCGCCGAATGCCGCGAACGACTGAACGAACTCGCCGATAAGCAGCGCGAGATACAGTCCAAGATCATCTCGCTCAAAGCCAAGGCCGATGCGCTTGCCGACACGCTAGGCAGCCGCAATGCTTCCGGATCGTTGGAGCGTGATACGGACGTGGCCTCGCTTGGCCGACTCACCGACTTCATCCATGTGGCCGAAGGCTGGGAAGATGCCGTGGCCCACGCGCTCGACCAGTATGCCAGCGCCATCGTGGTGCCCGAGGCAGGCAACATGTTGCACGCCCTCGAACGCGCTCGGGAAGATAAGCTCGGCAAAGCCGTGGTGCTGACCGCGAGCATTGCCGGCGATTCCGCCACAGAGCCGGGCACGGAGTCGGAGGAGAGTAGCGCCGAGAACACGGCGGCCGCCCCGCGATCGGGCAGCGCGCTGGCAGCACTCGTCACTGCGAACCCGGATGCAAAGAACCCGGCACAGGCCGAAGCGGTCGTGCGCACCGTGCGTCTCCTGCTGGCTGATGTAGCCATGGCCGGCACCGCCGACGAAGCCCAGCAGATTGTGGCATCCGGCGAAGCCATGCGGGCCGTCAGCAAGAACGGCGAGACCTTTGCGCACGGCGTGGCGGCGGTCGGCGGCTCTTCCATCTCTCAATCGGACCTGTCTTTGGCCGCACGCCGAGACAAAGCATTGGCACAGGTCAAACAGTTGACCGCCCAAGACGGCGGAATGGCTGAGCAAGTGGCCGAGGCCAAAGCCAAACGCGATGAAGCGGCCCGACTCGTCGACCAGGAATCCGCCAAACGCACCGAAGCCCGGCTCAAAGCCCAACAGGCGGAGAAATCTCTGAAATCCGCCACGGATCGCATCGCATCGTTCACCCGTCAGCTCGACCAGCTGGATAGGAAAATCACCGAGACGCAAGAGAATCGCAACGAGCATCAGCGCAAGCTCGACGACCTCAATCGCGCTTTGGCATCGGCCCGGCAATCCACAGCGGAACATGCCGATTTCGACGAACTCGATGAACGCGAACGTACGCTGGAGCGCGGACTGAACCTGACTCGCGAGCATGAGGTCGCCGCGAAAATCGCGTGGACCGAGGCAAGCCGCAAAGGGGAGTCCCTGAGCCGACAGGCCGGGCTGCTGCGGGACAACGCCAAAGAAGCCGCCGAACGCCGCGCCCGCATCGAGGCGTTGAACGATCGCAGACGCGAGCAGGCCGCACACCTGCAAGGCGTGGCCGATGACGCGCGAGCAGTGGCCGCCATGGTAGAGCATACGCTGCATGACGTGGCCGCCAAACGAGACGAGCTGCAGGCCGCCGCCTCCAGCCATGACGAGGAACTCAAGGCCCTGCGCGCGCAGCGCAACCAGATCGAGCCCAAGGTCACCGATCTGACCGGGCGCGAACATGCCTTGGATGTAAACCGCGAACGGTTGGCCGCCGAATCCGGGCAGCTCATGCAGAAAGTGTCCGACGAACTCGGTCTCACTTTGGAGGAATTGGTTAGTGATTACGGCCCCGAACAGCCGGTGCCCGTGCTGGATGATGAGGGCAACCCTGTGCCGTTGGATGAGACGGAAGCTGAGGCTGGGACCGAAGAGGGAGAAACCGGGGGAGAGGCCGGCACCAACGGCGATTCCGCCCGCTTTAAGACCGTGCCGTATAACCGTCAGGAGCAGAAGAAGCGTCTCGATAAGGCTCGCCGCGAGCTGGCCGCACTCGGCAAGATCAACCCTTTGGCCACCGAGGAATTCGAAGCGCTTGAGGAGCGGAACAAGTATCTCAATGATCAGCGCAACGATGTGGTCAAATCACGTGACGATTTGATGCAGCTCATCAAGGATCTCGATTCCACGATGGTCCAGGTATTCAAATCCGCGTTCGACGATACCGCCGAGGCGTTCGAGCAGATGTTCGCCACGCTGTTCCCAGGCGGCACCGGGCGACTGCGCCTGGAAAACCCGGAAGACATGCTCACCACCGGCGTACTGGTCGAGGCCAGCCCGGCCGGCAAGCGCGTCAAACAGCTGAGTCTTCTGTCCGGCGGCGAACGTTCGCTGACCGCGCTGGCGTTGCTGTTCGCGATTTTCACCGCCCGCCCCAGCCCGTTCTATGTGATGGACGAGGTCGAGGCCGCGTTGGACGACGTGAACCTGACCCGTTTGATTAATGCGTTCAATGAGCTACGCGCCCATGCGCAGCTCATCATCATTACGCACCAGCAACGCACCATGTCGATTGCCGACGCGCTTTACGGCGTAACCATGAGAGCCGATGGCGTAACAGCCGTGGTGAGTCAAAAACTCGAACGATAAACGAATGGTTCCCGCTGACAGGAACTGGTACCACAGGTGACTGAGGGCGGTCCATATCGAAAGACCGCCCTCAGTCTCGCTTCGTTCGACAGCTCCCGCCAGCGGGAGCGGGGAGGTATTAGCGCAATGCCTTGCGCACGCCCTGTACAGTCTGCAGAGTCTTGTAGAAGACCTTCTTGATGGGTACGTCGCGGGCGGGGGCCACCGGGGTGATTTCCTCGGTGAACTTGCACTTGAACTCGTTAAGGCCCTTGAGAGACGGCGCGAAATCGGAGCCAATGCCCATGAGATCGTATTCAGTAATACCCTGCGAGCCCAGGATGCAGCATTCGGAATACAGCAGCTTGTCGGTCACATGCAGACGCATAACCTCGTTGCGCATGCCGGCATAGTAGCGCACCGCATGCGTGCCGTTCACGGTGACAATCGACCATGCCACCACACGGTCTTCAATACGTGCGGCGAACACACGGCAATGATCGGCACCCAACGCGCCGATCATATCGGAGTAGTCGCTCATCGGAGCAGGCGTGAATCCATCGCGCTGGCCGGTCTCGACCATCACATCGTAATATTCGGAGAAATCGGCCAGCGCCTTATCCGTCTCATCGGCAACCTCGGCCGGGCACTCACGCAGAGACTTGCGCACGTCACGGCGTCCACGACGCTTCATCCGAGCCAGAATCTCATCATCGCCACCGGTGATGTCGATGACCACGGTCTGGTCGTACGGCACTGTGGAGAGCACCTTCTCCGTACCATCGGCGAACCAGGTGTCGATACGCAGGAACGCGATGTTCTTGTCGGCCTTCTTGACGGTGTCCACGATGGCGTCGACGACCTCGCGCTCCTCAGCTTCGGTGGGCTTGGCAGCCCACGCCGGCCCATGCATCGAGCGCAGATAATGATAACCGTGCGTCTCAAAATCGATAAAGGAGATCACGGCGACCAATTCACCATCACGCTTGATCAGATAATCGCCCCATGGCGTGCGTCCGTCGATATCCGCCTGAAAACCAGACCAAACCTTGGTCTGTTCGATGGGCAATGTGATGCCGGCCTTCTCGGCTTCGGCTTCCAGTGTGGCTCCGTCAACTTTCTCCAACGTGATCATTACGATTCAGCTATCCTTTTTCGTTCGTATCCGTATGTCGTGTTTCTGGTTTGGTCGTATTGCGCGTGATCTGATGTGGGCCAATCGGGATCCGATCAGGATCTGATTGGCCGGAATCCCGTCACAAGCCAAACATGCGTTCGACGACGTGATCGTCGCCGTCGAACGGCACATGCTTGTGATGGTCCTTGATCCAACGCTCGTTGCCCTTGCCGATAATCAGCAGGATGTTGAATCGGTCGGCGTGCGCACGGGCATCGTAAATGGCGTTGGTGATGGCCGTCGGACGGTCGGAAATCACCGTGGATGCCACATCCTGGTTCGTGATGTAGCCTTGCATTTCCATGCAGATGTCGCTGACCGGCTCGGTGTCCGTCTCTTCGGCGGTGAAAATGAAGTTCGCGATGCGGTTCTCGGCAGCCTCGACGATTTCCTTACGGCGATCGTAGGCCTTGTTGCCGGCCGATCCGGTCACCAGCGTGATACGCGGGTTTTCCTCGCCCCAACGCTCGTAGACGAAGTCAAGCAGCGCGGTGACGGATGCGTAGTTGTGCGCATAATCGACGATGGCGAGCGTGTTCGACTGCGGGTCGCGGAACTGTTCCATACGGCCGGCGATACGTACGGATTCGATGGCGTGCAGTGCGTCGGCGTCATCGAGCGATACGCCAGCCGCATGGGCGATGGCGATGGCCGCCGCCGCATTGAGGTAGTTGAAGTCGCCATCGATGGACAGATGGTAGTCGCCAAGGGTCTGATCTCCGTCGGCGATGTGGAAGGAGGCGTGCGCCGTGTCGGCGGGCCAGGCGACGACGTCCGCACTGGTGCCGGCATTATCCGCGTCATGCAGGGCGAAGGTGGTTGCGCCGATGCCGGCTGCCGCCGCGTCCTCCCGCAACAGATCGGCGTGCAGACTGTCCGCGCCGAGTACCAGCGACTTCGCGTTGGCGATGATCTGGCGCTTGCAATACAGGTAATCCTCGAACGTGGGGTGTTCGATCGGGCTGATGTGGTCGGGGGAGATGTTCAGGAACGCGGCCACATCGAAAGTCAGTCCGTAGACGCGGTCCACCTTGTACGCTTGGGAGGAGACCTCCATCACCAGATACTCCATGCCGTTATCGGCCGCCTCGCGCATCATGCGGAAGGCGTCCATCGATTCGGGCGTGGTCAGATCGGACTCGACGTAGGTGTGGCCGTCAAGGCAATTATCGACCGAGGAGAACAATGCGGCCTTGCCACCGGAGACGGCGTTGATAAGCGCCTGCGTGAAGTACGAGGTGGTCGTCTTGCCCTTGGTGCCGGTGACGCCGATGACCGTGAGCTCGTTCTGCGGATATCCGTAGAACGCGGCGGACAGCAGGCTCATCGCCTTGCGTGCGTCGTTGACGATCAGTCCGGGGGCGGCGGTTGCGGCTGAGTACTCGGTTTCGGCCACGTATGCGGCCAGGCCGGCTTCGTCGATGCCGTTCAGATACTCGGCCTTGAATCGGCCCTTGCAGCACAGCAGGGTGCCCTGCGTGACCTTGCGGGTGTCGTAGGTGATGCCGGCGAACGGTTCATCCGCCGAAGCGATACGGGCCGGGTCGTCGGTCCAGACATCCCCTTGGATGATTTCACGCAGCAGATGGTGTTCCTTGAGCAGGTCAGCGGCCGAAGCCAAAGTCAAAGCCATAATTGTTACTCCCTATTATCTAGCCGATACGCCATTCTACAGGTGGGGTGCAGCGTGTTGTGGCTCACACGTCATCGACCACGATATGGGCACATGATTTGATTAGAATGGTGAAACGTGACGACAAGCGAAGCAACTATGCAATCCGGGCAGTCAGCCGGATCGGGCGAGTCCATGGCAGCCAAGCGCGCCAGATTTGAACAGCTCGCCATGCCCGCCGTCAATGCACTGTACCGGCAGGCGATGAGGCTGACCAACGATCCCGATGACGCGCAGGATCTGGTCCAGGACACCTTCGAACGCGGGTTCAAGGCCTTCGACTCATTCCAGCCGGGCTCCAACTTCGAGGCGTGGATGACCACCATCGAGCGCAATGCCTACTTCAACCAGTATGCCAAGGCCAAGCGGCGCCCGCAGCGTGCCAACGACTCCACCGGTGAATACGACGACTGGGACATTTACGATGCCGCCGAACATACGTCGGACGGGCTCAAGTCCGCTGAAGAGGAATATTTGGACGCCTTCGCGCCCGAGGAAATCATGGCCGCGCTCGCCAAACTCTCGCCGGAACGCCGGCAGGTGTTCATCGACGCCGCCATCGACAGCAAGTCCTACCAGCAGGTGGCCGATGAGCAGGGCGTGAAAATCGGCACGGTGATGAGCCGCCTGAATCGCGCCCGCACGCAACTCAAGCGTGAGCTCGCCTCGTATGCGAAAGAGCGCGGGTACGTGACTGGTTCGTCGGCTGGTTCACCATCCGCGAAGTTGGGCGAAAACGTTGGTCGAATCGCCGATTCCGGCCATAATGGAAGTAGTGAACAAACTGTTGGTAGCAATGGCGACACGCAAGCCGCAGTGAGACATAGTCATGCGACTGGCGCCCGCACGCCACAACAGTCAAGCAAGCTTTCGGGAAAGGAGATCTGATGAACGATCAGCCGGTAGAGCGTACTCGCCATATCTCCATAACCCGTACGGGGGCCGATGGCATGGTCAGCCAGACCGAAGTGCATATCACGGCGGTGCATCATCGTTCAGTAGATACCGGCTCGGCCGCTGCGTCGGTCCAGACAGACGTGCATATCGTTACGGAGGGCGACTGTTTTGACCCCCGTACCTGCTGCGACGAGCGTGAACAGGCGTTGATTGCCGCGTTGCGTGCCTACTTGCGCCCGGATGTGGCGCCCGAATGTCTGATGGCCCGGCTCAAGGCCACGCTTGATCACTGCTGCGGCGAAGATAAGTAACGACAGATACAACAAGGCCCGTCGGATGTATCATCAGACGGGCCTTGAGCGTTCTATAAGAAACGCGAAGAATCAGGCGTTAGGACGCTTGCCGTGGTTGGCGGCCTTCTTACGACGATCCTTGCGCTTACGTCCGCGCATGCCCATGATGGACTCCTTTGCTGCAGTAAAAAAATAAGCCTTCGGAATTATGCCACATGAGCACGACGTGATGCAACACGGGTGTCCATGTGGCGATGAGCGTCAGGCTTGGCTATTCGGTTTTTCAGATTTGTTCGGCGTGGAAGGTGACCACGGTGGTGTAGTCATCGCCCGGCTCGAGCACAACCAGATCCTTGCCGGTGCGGAAGGCGTCGGCGTAGGCGGTCATCGGTTCGACGGCCACGCCGGCCTGACGAGCCTTCTCGCCGATTTCGTTGCCGGTGCACACCTGCCAGGAGTTGATGGTCTTGTCGCCAGTCAGCGTGACCTTGATGCCGTCGGGGCGGGTGAACACGGCGGAAGTGCTGCCGTCTGCACCGCGGTTGGTGATATCGGTCCAGGCATCGTCGAAGCCACGTCCCTCCAGCGTGGGGTTATCGCGCAGGTCGAAGATGCCGGAAACCGGCTCTTCACCGGTGGGCAGCAAGTGTTCGTCTACGGTCACGTGGGTGTCGCAGTGCAGCTCAAGACGGCAGGGCTCGTTGTCGGCGGTAATGGCCTGACCGGTGGCGTGCTTGCCGTTGGCCAGCCACGGGTGGATGCCAAATGCCCACGGTGCCTTCACGCTGTCGTTGTTGTGCACGGTGAAGGTTTCCGTGAGACCGTTCTCGTCAAGTGCATAAGTGGCGGTGATGGTGATATCAAACGGGTAGCCGGCGATGTCGGGGGAGCGCCAGGAGAGCGTCACGTGTGATTCCTGCAAATCAACGAGCTCCCACATGTAGCGGTAGGCATAGCCGTGCAGGGAGGATTGGCGGTCGAACTCGTCGATCGGCATCTGGTAGTCTTCGCCATCGAAAGAATACTGACCATTGGTCACTCGGTTCGGGTACGGTGCCAGCACCCAGCCGTTGCAGCAGGGAATGACCTTGTTCGGGTCGAAGGGGACGATGAGGTCTTCGCCGCGCCACTTCAGCTCGCGCAGGCTGGCACCCAGTTCGGTGACGACGGCACTCCATTCGCCGGACGAGATGACATATTGGTTACCAGTGCGAGGCTTCAAAGCCATAGTGCACACTCCTTTGTGGAACAAATTGTTATCGCTCACAATCGTATCGCATAAGTCCCAAGACGCGGCGGCACATAAGGATAAAAAATTGGCTCCCCTCTGGAGGGGAGCCAGCGTAACAGAACTACTTCTGGACTTCTTCGTAGCGGACCACAGTGGTGTAGTCGCCGTTGGGGGCGAGCGTCACCAAGTGGTCACCAGTGCGGAAGGCATTGGCCGGGGCGGTCATCGGCTCGACGGCGATGCCATACGGATGCTCGGCGAACGGTGCGCCAGTGGCGGTGTAGCACTGCCAAGCATTAATCGTCTCATCGCCAATGATTTTCACTTCGATACCGTCCGGGCGGGTGAATGTGGTGGTGGTCGTACCATCGGCGGCACGCTCCACGTCAACCCAGGCATCATCAAAGGCGCGGCCTTCGAGCGTCGGGCCATCGTTCAGGTCGTAGATACCGGTAACCGGTTCGGTGCCGGTGGGAATCAGCGCCTCGTTCACCGTCACATGACTGGCGGCCTTAATCTGCAGGTGGCAGGCGGCGGAGTCGGCATCGCGTTCGGCGGCAGTTGCGCCCTGCTTGCCGTTGGCCAGCCACGGATGCAGGCCGAGAGCCCACGGTGCCGGTTCGTCGCCATCATTGCGGGCATTGACGGTCGCGGTCATGCCGTTGTCGCCGAGTTCGTAGGTGACGGTCACGGTCACATCGAACGGGTATCCGTCCAAGTTGGGGAAGCGCAGCGAAAGCGTCACGGCGCTATCGGTCAACGATTCAAGCTTCCACATGTAGTGGTAGGCGTATCCGTGGTTCGCATTGTTGCGCGGTGCGGGATGATATTCGTTAACCGGCGCGCAGTAATGCTTGCCATTGAAATCGTATTCGCCGTTTTCGATGCGGTTTGGCCACGGGGCCAGCACATAACCGTTACAGGTGGGGGTCAGGTCGTTGACGCCGAACGGGCAGAAAATTTCCTTGCCTTGATAATCGAATCGGCGAATCTTGGCGCCGAGTTCGCAGATGACGGCGGAATAATCGCCATAGTGAATCGAATACTGATTTCCGGTGCGTGGTGTTTTACTCGTCATGGAATCACTCCCGTAGTGAGGTTGGTGGGCCGGTAGCTCCTGCTATCGCTGGCCCCAGTCTAGCGCGTCTCCTCTATCGAGGCGGGGATCCCGATGTCTATTTAGAAGTGCAACACCCTTGTTGGTCCTGTAATTCTAACAGT
>ENA-UOJM01001941-UOJM01001941.1-human-gut-metagenome-genome-assembly--contig:-P116-NODE-1941-length-16265-cov-23.427082_pt1 | contig 16265 bp, 15 predicted proteins | sample MGYA00242349_ERZ723896 | MGnify/ENA metagenome assembly ERZ723896 | reverse complement strand
GAGACAGCAAGGGGCTGTATATGCTCAACAGCGAGCTGAAGGCACGGGTCTACACAGCACCCTCACTGGTGTTGTAAGCCCTGCGCGGCTGCGGGCCTTCGCATTAGACAAAAGGCAGACTGCATACAGGTGGCCTGCCTTTTCTTCCACCAGACGGTTAGGGTAGACTAACTGCGTATAAAACAGAAAGGACTTCAGAACTTGAACAAGGAAAAGGAGATCGAAACCGTTACCCTCATGGTGCGCCGGTATTGTTGGGGCGTGCATGGGACAAGGGGCGAGGCGCTTTGTCCGGCGTGCAATGCACTGCTGGAATACGCCTGAGAGCGGCGGGACAGATGCCTGCACGGGAAAATTTAGTGGCACTTTGAATCCTTTCCGAGAGGCACAATGCGGCAAAAAATAAAGAAGAGATAAGGGCAACGGCTATGAAAGAACGAAAGACCTTCTGGGACAGAAATGCCGGTCGTTACGACCGCTTTATGCGAAAGGATCGGGCAGCATATGACGAGATGTATGCACTGATCCGGCCACTTGTGCGGCATAAAACAGTGCTGGAGATTGCTACCGGCACGGGATTGATCGCAAAACACATCGTAAACGCGGCGGCGCACATCGAGGCGACGGATGCCTCCCCGGAGATGATCGCCGAGGCGAAGCGGGATAACCGCTCTGCCAAGCTGCACTTCTCCGTGCAGGATATGTTCCGCCTGCCCTATGCGGAGGCGTCCTTCGATGTGGTGATCGTGTCCAACGCGCTGCATATCGTGCCGCAGCCGGAGAAGGCCCTTGCCGAGATCCGCCGGGTGCTGAAGAACGATGGCGTGCTCATCGCGCCCACCTTTACCCATGCGGGAAACTCGTTTTCCGGCAAGGTCAGGGCATTTTTTATGAAGCGTGTGGGCTTTCCCCTCCACAGCAAGTGGACGAGCGAGGAATACCTGCGCTTCCTACGGCAAAACGGCTGGGCGGTGCGGAAAAGCGCTGTTCTAAAGGCGTCCTTCCCGCTGACCTATGCGGAATGTGTGAAATCGGAGGTGTGATAAGATGTCATTTTTTGAGAACACCAGAAAGCCTGTGGGGCTTGGCGGAAAAATCATGGTTGCCATGATGAACCTGGGTCACAGCCCTGTGGCACGGTGGGGCCTTCAATTTTTAGAGCTTGCGCCGGACGCCAAGGTGCTGGACTGCGGCTGCGGCGGCGGTGCGAACATCAAGAGACTTCTGAAAAAATACCCGCAGGGCATCGTGAAGGGCATCGACTATTCGCCCGTCAGCGTGGAGAAATCCAAAAAGATCAACGAGGCCGCCATCGCGGAGGGTCGCTGTGCCGTTCTGCAGGGCAGTGTGGCGGATATGGTGTTTGCGGACGACTGGTTTGACACCATTACAGCCTTTGAGACCGTCTATTTCTGGCCTGATCTGCCCCGGTGCTTCCGGGAGGTTTATCGGGTGCTGAAGCCCGGCGGGACATTTCTCATCTGCAACGAAGCAAACGGCGACACGGACAAGGATGAGAAGTGGACGGAGATCATCGGCGACATGACCATCTACAAAGACATTGAATTAAAGGCGTATCTGGAGCAAGCGGGCTTTCACGATGTGCAGATACACAAAAAGAAAAGCTGGCTCTGCGTCACGGCGCGGAAATGAGGGAGAGGCAGACAGATGAAGGACAAGAAGCTCCTATTTGACCGCAGCTGCCATGTGCTGTATTCCCGCCCCTGCAAAAAGGAGATACGGGCAAAAATCGCCCTGCACTACCCGGAAGCGGAGCGGGAGACGGTTTGGGAAAAGGTGCAGCGGCAGTATGTGGACTTCCTCTCCGACTGGCGTGCCGATTTGGGCGGCAAGCGGAACTTCCACAACGGTGTAGGCGGCACCTACGACTGCATCGCCATTATGAGCTATTACACAGTCTGCAAAGCAGTTACTTCGTTCTGTGAAATCGAAGAGATGGAGGAAAATCTGATTCTTCCGACTTTCCGCAAGCTGAAATTTGTGGACTGCAACAAGCCGTTCTGGAGGAAGCTGATGTACAGAGCGTTTGTGCGGGCGAAAACTGGCTGCGACAAATGGCACGATTACGAGATGACGGTTGCACCTTATGAAAACGGCAAGCCCATCTATTATGAATTTACATCGTGTCCGGCGGCGGAGTTCGCCATCCGGCACGGCCTTACGGATATCATGCCCGCCCTATGCAATGTGGACTATGCCTCCATGGAGCTGCTTCACGCAAGGCTGGTGCGGACGACCACCTGCGTGGACGGCTGCCGATGTGACTACACCATCTGCGGCGATAAAGACCCGTATCTGAAGGCGCATCCCGAATACCGGGACGAGGCGGGATTCAGAAGAAACAAATAATACTGCAACGCAAAGGCGGTGAGACAAATGGAAACCTTTCTTGGAATCATGATCCCTTTCCTGGGAACAGCACTGGGCTCGGCCTGCGTGTTCTTCATGAAAAAATCCCTTGGCGATCTGGTGCAGCGCTCCCTTGCCGGCTTTGCCGCCGGTGTGATGGTGGCAGCGTCCATCTGGAGCTTGCTGATCCCCGCCATTGAGCAGTCGGAGGATATGGGGAAGCTGTCCTTTCTCCCCGCCTTTATCGGCTTCTGGGTCGGCGTGCTGTTTTTGCTTCTACTTGACCATCTGATTCCTCATCTTCATGTGGGAAGCAATCAGGCGGAGGGACCGAAAAGCAGGCTGGGCCGCACCACCATGATGGTGCTGGCGGTGACTCTACATAACATCCCGGAGGGAATGGCGGTGGGCGTGATGTACGCGGGCTTCCTCGCGGGGAACGCGCAGATCACGGCGGCAAGCGCGCTTGTCCTGTCCCTTGGCATCGCCATTCAGAATTTCCCCGAGGGCGCCATCATCTCCATGCCGCTGCGCGCGGAGGGCGAGAGCAAGGGTAAGGCATTTCTCGGCGGCGTGCTCTCCGGCGTGGTGGAGCCTATCGGCGCGGTGCTGACGCTTCTTGCGGCGCAGCTGGTGATCCCGGCGCTGCCGTATTTTCTGAGCTTTGCGGCGGGCGCCATGCTCTATGTGGTGGTGGAGGAGCTGATTCCCGAAATGTCGCAGGGAAAGCACTCCAACATCGGCACGATTTTCTTTGCCGTGGGCTTTAGCGTCATGATGACGCTGGATGTGGCGCTGGGATAGTATAAAATGTGTCACTCCCATTGACAAACCAAATCTATGCGGTTATAATATACCAGCGGTATGTACCGCTGGTATATCAGGGGGGCGTAGGAGATGGAACGAACGGAAACCCAGAGGAGGATCCTCGAAGTTGGGAAAAAAGAATTTCTGGAAAAAGGTTTTAAGGACGCATCTCTAAATAAAATCGTCGCGGAGGCAGGCTTCACAAAGGGCGCCTTTTACGGCTACTACCCGGATAAGACCGCTCTGTTTGAAGACCTTGTGGGCGAGACCGCAAGCGAGCTGCTCACCCGCTTCAAGGCGGCGCAGGACGTTTATTTTGACCTCGTCCCGGAGGGGAAAACAAAAGAAAGCCTTGCGCTTTCCACCCAGCACCTGCATGAGTTTGTCGCGTTCATGTACGACCATTTCGACGAATTCAAGCTGATCCTCTGCCGGGCGGAAGGAACAGGCTACGCGGATTTCATCGAGGTGCTGGTGGATCTGGAGGTCGATCGATCCGAAGAATACTACGCCCTCCTCAGAAAAAACGGTATGCTCTCCGGGAGCATGACTCGTCAGCTTCATCACATGATCACAAGGGCCTACTTTACGGCGGTGTGTGAAACCATCGTCCACGATATGCCGAGAGAGGAAGCCATGAAATACGTCGATGAACTGGCTGTATTCTTCCACTCCGGCTGGAGCGGACTTTTAAGGCTCGAATGAGCCTTAAAAAATAACTGTCGGTTAGTCATCTCTAACTGGCGCGGCGCATCCTCCAACAAATCCATATATTTTAAGAAAGGAACACGGAATATGAGCAAACAGAAAAAAACAAAGCAGCCGCCTGTGCTGGGCAGGCTGCTGGAATACGCCGGAGGGCATAAGTGGCTGTCCGTCTTGGGCTGCGGGCTGTCCGGCGTTTCGGCGGCAGTCGGCATTTTCCCATTCGTCTTTGTCTGGTACGCAGCCAGAGGCATTTTAACGCCGGGAGGCGGCGTTCCGGCAGGGCTTGCCCGCTACGGCTGGTATGCGCTGGCGGCGGCACTTCTGAGCGCGGCGATCTATTTCGCCGGGCTCATGTGTACACACCTTGCGGCCTTCCGGGTGGCGACAAATATGCGAAAGGCGGCGGTCGCCCATCTCGTTGACCTGCCGCTGGGGTACTTTAACGCCAATCTTACGGGGCGGCTGCGCAAGCAGATCGACGACAACGCGGCGCTGACAGAAACGCTCCTTGCCCACACCATCCCCGACGCGGTGGGCGGGATCATAACGCCGATACTGGCGGTGGGACTGCTCTTCGTCTTTGACTGGCGTATGGGGCTTGCCTGCCTGATCCCCATGGTCATCGGGCTTGTCTGCCTGATGAGCATGATGACCGGGAGAGGCATGAAGTTCTTTGAGGAATACCAGCGCGCAGGAGAGCGCATTTCCGCCGAGGCCACGGAGTATGTCCGGGGCATCCCGGTGGTGAAGGTGTTCCAGCAGACGGTTTACTCCTTCAAGAGCTTTCATGCCGCCATCCTCAGCTACCGCGACCTTGCCAGCGGCTACGCCATGATGTGCCGTATGCCCTACACCCTGCTTACGGTGGTGCTGAACGCCATGTTCCTGCTTCTCATGCCTTTGGGAATGGTTCTCATCGGCGGCGCGGCAGACGGTTGGGCGGTGCTGGCCGATCTGGTGTTTTACATCTTCTTCGCGCCCCAGCTTGCCTTTATGATGGAGCGGCTGATGTACGCGGTCAACGCACAGATGGAGGCCGCCGAGGCAGTGAACAAGCTGGAGGCCATATTGAAGGAGTCCCCCTTTCCCGAGCCTGCGGCGGACAGCGGAAGCAAGCCCGCGGACAGCAGCATTTCCTTTGAGAATGTCACCTTTTCCTATGACGGCGCAGACAGGCCTGCACTGACGAATGTGAGCTTCCACCTGCCGCAGGGGGAGGCGTGGGCGCTGGTGGGCCCCTCCGGCGGCGGCAAGACCACCATCGCCCGGCTGATCCCGCGCTTTTTCGATGTGCAGGCAGGGGCGGTGCTCCTGGGCAGACGGGATGTGCGAAGCATCCCCACCGCAGAGCTGATGGAGCAGATCTCCTTCGTCTTTCAGGAGGTGAGGCTCTTCAAAAAGAGCATCCGCGACAACATCCGCGCCGCTCGGCCGGACGCCACCGAGGCGGAGATATTACACGCGGCGCAGCTTGCTCAGTGCGGCGATATTCTGGAAAAGACGCCGGGCGGGCTGGACGCCGTGATCGGTGCCAAGGGCGTATACCTCTCCGGCGGCGAGATGCAGCGCATCGCGCTGGCTCGGGCGATCTTAAAGGACGCACCCATCGTGGTGCTGGATGAGGCAAGCTCCTTTGCAGACCCCGAGAACGAGGCGAAGATACAAAAGGCCTTCGAGGCGCTGATGAAGGGCAAGACCGTGCTGATGATCGCCCACCGCCTGTCCACGGTGCGGAACATGGATCGCATCCTTGTCGTCCGGGACGGCGAGATCGCCGAGGAAGGAAAGCACGACGAGCTTCTTGAAAAGGGCGGCGTATACGCCGCCATGTGGGAGGAGTACCAAAAGGCCGCGCAGTGGAAGGTAGGAGGTGCCGCATGATCGAACGTATCAGCAAAAAATACGCCATGACGGAGAAGGGCGCAAAAGACTATGTGGCCGCCGTGTTCTGGTCCGTACTGGTCAATATCAGCAAAATGCTGCCGGTGGGCGTGCTGGCCACGGCGCTCTCCGGCATCGTAGAGGCACTGACAAACGGCACCGACCCAAGGGCGGGGCTTACGCGCTTTCTGGTCGCGGGCGTCCTTGCCCTCGCCGCGCTCTTTGTGACCTTCCTGATCCAGTACAAAGCCTTATACGAAGCCACCTACCGGGAGAGTGCCAACCGCCGCATCCGGCTGGCGGAGGTGCTGCGCCAGCTTCCGCTGTCCTTCTTCGGAAAACGTGACCTGACCGACCTGACCACCACCATCATGGGGGATACGGAGACGCTGGAAAAGGCATTCTCCCACTTTTACCCCGCCATGCACGGCGCGCTCATCTCCACGGCGCTGATTTCCGCAGGCATGCTGCTTTACGACTGGCGAATGGCGCTGGCTCTTTTGTGGGTGGTGCCTGCGTCGCTGCTGATGGTCTATCTCTCCCGGCGCATGGAAAAGCGGCATATAACGAAGGGGCTTGTCACCCGGCGTGCGGCCACCGACGCCATGCAGGAGGCACTGGAGTGCGCGCCGGAGATCAAGGCGTGCAACCAAAAGGCGCGGTATATCGCTGACCTGAACCGCAGGCTGGACGAGGCGGAGCAGGACACCATCCGGGGTGAGCTGTTTACGGGCTCCGTGGTCACGGCGGCACAGTCCTTCCTAAAGCTGGGTATCGCCACCACCGTCCTCACGGGGGTGCTGCTCATGAGCCGCGGCGACTTGTCGCTGATCCCGTTTCTGATGTTCCTTATCGCCTCCACCCGGGTATATGACCCCATCGGCTCCATGTTTGCCAACATGGCCGCGGTGTTCGCCTGCGAGGTGCGCATCGAGCGTATGCAGGAGATCGAGAACGAAAAGCGCATGACCGGTATGACCGAATATGATCCCGATGGCTACGACATCCGCTTTGAGCATGTGACCTTTGCCTACCGGGAAAAAGAGGACGTGCTAAGAGACGTCTCCTTTACGGCGAAGCAGGGGCAGGTGACGGCGCTGGTGGGCCCCTCCGGCGGCGGCAAATCCACGGCAGCCAGGCTGGCAGCCCGCTTCTGGGACCCGGCGGAGGGCACGGTGCGGCTGGGCGGCGTGGACGTGTCCACGGTGGACGGCGAGGCGCTGCTGAAAAACTACGCCATCGTATTTCAGGATGTGGTGCTCTTTGCGGATACCGTGATGGAAAACATCCGCCTCGGCAAGCGGGACGCCACCGACGAGGAGGTGCTGGCGGCGGCGAAGGCGGCGCAGTGCGACGCCTTTGTATCCAAGCTGCCGGAGGGCTACCATACCCTGATCGGGGAAAACGGCTCCCGGCTCTCCGGCGGCGAGCGGCAGCGCATCTCCATTGCCCGCGCCATCTTGAAGGACGCGCCGGTGATTTTGCTGGACGAGGCCACGGCCTCGCTGGACGTGGAAAACGAAACGGCGGTGCAGGCGGCACTGTCCGGATTGATCAAGGATAAGACGGTGCTCATCATCGCGCACCGCATGCGTACCGTCATGAACGCCGATCAGATCGTCCTGCTCTCCGGCGGCCGCGTGGTTGAGATGGATTCTCCCGCCGAGCTGCTGAAAAAGAACGGCCTGTTCCGCCACATGGCGCAGCTCCAGAGCGAGAGCATGGAGTGGACGGCGTAGAAAGCTGCGAGATGAACAGGATCCCAAGTGCAATATTGGAAAACGAAGTGCTGAAAACAAGGAGGAGATTATGAAAGAAACAAATAAGTGGTCTGTCAGGGATGTGATCACCACGGTGCTGCTTTCGGCGGTGCTGATCGTGATCCAGCTCGTCGTCAATATGGTCTGCATGGCCAACGACTTTGTCAGCATGGTACTGTCCGTGGGGATCACCATGTTCCTCTGCGCGCCGGTCTATATGCTCATGGTCAGCCGGATCGGAAAGCGTTTTGTGACGCTGATCTATATGACGATCCTCGGTGTGATTTTCCTGCTGATGGGCAACTGGTTCTTGCTTCCTTATTATGTTCTCGTAGGGATCCTCTGCGAGGCGATTCTCTGGAAGGAAGGCTCCTGCCAAAAGCCGAAACGGCTGACTGCCGCCTGGACGGCGGCGAGCCTGCTGTACAACGGGGTCAATCTGCTGCCCATCTGGTTCTTCTGGGACACCTACTACGATTTTGCGCTGGCAAGCGGCATGGAGCAGAGCTACATCGATTCCTATGTGCGTTACTACACCTCTCCCGACTGGCTGGCCTTTATTCTGCTGTTCACGACGCTGATGGGCTTTTTAGGCTGCATGGTGGGCAGGCGGCTGATCCGCAGGCATTTTCAGAAGGCCGGCGTTCTATGAGAGCGGACGCATCCTTTGCGGTGCCGGTCAAGCTGTGGGCGCTGCTGTGCGTCTTTGCCGGAGTGACGATCGGCGGGAATGTGCTGCTCACCTGCATCCTGACCGGCGGCGCGCTTCTTTATCTCGTCTTTCAGCGGAATTTCCGCCTTGCCGCGTCCTATGGCTGCTTTTATCTGCTGCTGGCGCTGCTGCTGTACGGTATCCGCTTCCACGGACTGCACATGCCGGTTTTTTCGGAGTTTTATGTTCTGATGTTCTGGAATCTGTCACCGATCTTTCTGGTGTCATGGGATCTGATCACCACGCCGCCGGGAATGCTCTCCGCATTTTTATCCCGCCTCCGTATGCCCACCCCGTTCATTCTCGGGCTGCTTGTGGTCTTTCGCTTCTTCCCTACCATGCGGACGGAGCTGAAAGGCGTAGGCAGGTCTATGAAAAACCGAGGGCTTACCGCGGCGGGGCAGCTGCTCGCGCATCCCGTGCAGAGCATAGAGTATGTGCTGGTTCCGTTTCTCCTTCGGGTATTGCAGCTCGCCGATCAGCTTTCCGTTTCCGCCGTTGCAAGGGGCGCGGAGCGCCCGGGTGTGCGCGGCAGCTATTATGAGCAAAGGGCCGGGGCGCGGGATCACATCGCGGCAGCCGCATGTGCGCTGGTCACGGTTTCCTATTTGGTTTTGGAAAGGAGCATGGCATGATCGAGCTTATACGCGCTTCTTTTCAATACGAAAACTCGGACAGAGGCGTGCGGGACATTTCCCTTTCGGTAAAAAGCGGCGAATGCGTCGTGCTGACGGGGCTTTCCGGCTGCGGCAAGACCACCGTGACAAGGCTTGTCAACGGGCTTGCGCCGTCCTTCTATCCCGGAGCCTTCAGTGGGATTGTAAAAATAGACGGCAAGGACATATCAAGGCTTTCCACATGGGAGATCGGGCATTTGGTGGGAAGCGTTTTTCAGGACCCCAAAAGCCAGTTCTTTTCCTCTGAGCTTGCCGGAGAGGTCGCCTTTCCCTGCGAGAATTACGGCCTGGCCGCCCGGGAGATACGGGAGAGGACGGACGCCGCCATAGAGGCGTTGAAGCTGTCCCATTTGAAAGACAGGGCAGTTGACGTCCTCTCAAGCGGAGAAAAGCAGCGGGCGGCCATTGCGTCCGTATACGCCATGAAGCCAAAGGCCTTTGTGTGCGATGAGCCGACGGCCAACCTCGACGCCGCCGGGACGAGGCAGCTTGCGCAGACCCTTCGGCAGCTCAAGGAGCAGGGCTTTACCCTGCTCATCGCGGAGCATAGGATCGACTGGCTGATGGGGATCGCAGACCGGTTTTTATATCTGCGGGATGGCAGAATAGCGGCCGAGTATACACCGGAGGATTTGCGCCTTCTGCCGGAAGCGGACATCTTAGGTATGGGCCTGCGCTCTCCGCACGAGGGAAAGAGCCTTCCCGCTCCCTCCGTATTAGACGAAAGCCCTGCCGTCTTGAAGACAGCAGGGCTCTCGAAAAGAATACGCAAAGAAGTTATTTTCGATGATGTTTCCCTCTCCTTTCCTGAAGGCAAGGTGACCGCCATAACGGGGCAAAACGGCGCGGGGAAAACCACCCTTGCGCAGATCCTCTGCGGGCTGGCGAAGCAGACAAGGGGACATATCCTGATAGACGGGGAAAAAGCAAGAGCGGCAGTCCGGCGCAGGGCCATCTATTACTGCGGCAACGACACGTCAACGCAGTTCTTCACGGCAAGCGTGGCGGAGGAACTGCTGCTGAATACCAGATTGACGGAAGAATACAAAGACCGTGCCAGACATTTGCTGAAAGAATTTGGGCTTTACGAGTACAGGGATGCGCACCCGTCCACCCTGTCCGGCGGGCAGAAGCAGCGCCTTGCCATCGCCTGCGCCATCTTTTCCAGCCGCAGGATATTGATACTCGATGAGCCAACCAGCGGCCTTGACGGGCAGAATATGCGCCTCGTTGCAGAAAGGCTGAAAAGCGAAGCGCGGAACGGCAGAACCATTCTCGTGATCACCCACGACAGGGAGCTGATCGAGAGCTGCTGCGATAACATTGTGGAGGTTGAAAAACGATCATCATGAAACCGCCGAGGACTATTATGGGATATCCGCGCCGGAGGAATCGTTTTTCGCCCCTGCCGGCAGCTCCACCGCGATGGTCGTGCCCTTGTCCGAGCTTTCCTCCACCCAAACGGAGCCGCCGTGGAGATCGGCGATCTCCCACACCAGAGAAAGTCCCAGTCCCGCGCCGCCGTACTCGCGGCTGCGGGATTTGTCCACCCGGAAGAAGGGCTGGAAGATACTGCGCTGATACTCCTCCGGAATGCCGCAGCCGGTGTCGGAAACGCGAATGATGCACTTTTCCTGCCCCTGTGCAAGCTCGACCCGCACCGAGCCGCCGAGGCGGTTGTATTTGACGGCGTTTTCCGTCAGGTTGAAGAGCAGCCGGTAGATCAGCGCGTCGCTGCCGGTCATGACGCCGTCGCCATCCGCCGTCAGCGTGATGCCGCGCTTATCTGTCAGCGGCGCGAGGTCTGTGAAGATCTCCTCGACCATGGGGGCAAGCTGAAGCTGCTCGTTCCGCGCCACCTGCTGCAAATTGCTCATCTCCAGCAGCGTCTTGGTCATCTGCGTCAGCCGCTCCGTCTGCTCGCGCAAAAGCGTGAGGAACTCTGCCGTCTCCGGCCGCACATCGAGATGCTCTGCGGAAAACAGCTCCAGCTGCGCCTGCATCAGCGCCAGCGGTGTGCGCAGCTCGTGGGCGGCGTTGCCGGTGAACTGCCGCTGAGCGGCAAAGGCGTTATTCAGCCGCTCCAGCATCTGGTTGAACGAGCGGCTCAGCTGCCGGAACTCCGGAAGCACATCTTCATCGATCCTCATATGATTGGGCTGGGAAGTATCGGCTTATCAACATTGAAAAGCGGGAGCGTTTGCTGGGTGGGCGCAGCGTCTGGTACAGCAACGATGAAGCGATCCCAGATGATTTGGAGAAAGCATTCACCGCTATTTCAGCAAAACAGTGGGAGCAGTTCTCCAGAGAAGAATTTGTACATGATCTTGCAAGGCTGTTTCCGCGTGTATGGCAGGTACACCCATTCCGTGAAGGCAATACGCGAACGGTGGTTATGATGATGACGCTGTTCGTTGAGCATTACGGCTATTACATGGATCACGAATTGATGGCCGCGAGTGCTGGATATGTGCGCGATTCCTTTGTCATGGCCTCACTGGATCAGATTTCTGAGTATGAGCATCTGGAGCGCATTTTGATGGATGCGGTCTGCACCGAGCCGATCATCTATGACGAACAGACTCTTGATTCTGGCGGACAATCGGAAAGAACGGAAAAATATCAGAAGTACCAAAAAGAAAAGTATGTTCCGCAGCCGCATCAGCAGCGCGAAGAATCATAACCTATTATTCAGCAAAACGGCAGGGCGTAATATTCGCCTTGCCGTTTATTTGCGTATTATCGTCCCACAATCTTCCCAAAGATCTGCTTCTTCCCCTCATCATACCGCTGGATCACGACCATGACGGTATCGCCGGTTTTGAAATCCGAGTCCTCGTAATGGAACGAATACCGGCACATGACGACCGCGCCGTCGGAGAGGTTGCAGAACACGCCGCCGGCGTATTTGCCCGCAATGCTTGCCCTGCGGCGGCAGCCGACGGGGTGGCGCAGGCTGGCTTCGTCGAAGGGATTCGGAACAGTTTCTTTGACGGAGATCTCCAAGGTACCGGTCTTGCGGTCAAATTGCTTGACCACGCAGGTCAGCTCATCGCCCGGATGATACTGCTCCCGCAGGTCGGGAATAGCAGCATAGCTCATATCGCGCTGCGAAAGATTCACGTCGTAGCCGTAACACTCGACCAGACACCGGCGCGGGCCGACGGCCAGCACATGGCACGGCAAACGGCTGCCCGGCTGATGGAGCGGCTGCGCGGAGAAGAAGTAGCGCCGGGACGCCAGCGCCAGACGGCGGGAACCAATGGCGAAGCCGGCTTCGCGATCCACATGGGTAATAACAAAATCGATCTGAGCGCCCGGCATGTTCCGCAGAACGAACGCCGGGCGTTCGTCGTTTTCTGCCCACATTTCCGTTTCTGGAATCAGAATACGGGCGCGGAACGGCACGATGACCGCACAGTACATCCGCTTTGTTTCTACCTCGCCGGTCTGTGCGCTGCGGATGGTCATGGAATGCGGATCGACGCAGATGATCGTGCCGCGCATGACGCTTCGGCTGCGGAAGGAGGCGTAGATCGTGTTCCACTCCTGCCGCTGTTCCGGAGAAAGATCCTGACCGAGCGAACGGAAGTCCAGATCGTAGAAGGACTTCTTCTCCGGTTCGCTTGGTTCTGGCAGTTCTTCCGCTGCGCTCGATTCTCCTTCGCCGTATGGCTGCACGGGTTCTTCGATTTGTGTCTCTAATGCAGGCTGTTCTGCGGGGGTGAGTTCTTCAATGTCGGTGATTTCCGGCTGCACAGTTTCTTCCTGCAGCACTTCGGGTTCAGCTTTCTTTCTGGGCATATGTAATTCCTCCTGTAAATATTATTTTCTGGCAAAGAAGCGGTGTGTGCCGCTCTCTTGCCGGATCGCAAAAATGACGGGTCGGGTGTATGAAAATGTCTCTGGCCTGATGCTGTCAGGCAGCAAAACAATGATCTTTTCGTCCTGTCGGATTTCACGCTCCGGCAGCGGATCGCTGCCGGACACGATGACGAATTGCTTGAAGCTGGGTCCTCCAAGCGAAAAGCGGAGCAGGATATGTCTGTCTACGGCATAAAAACTCTCCGGCTGCGCCGCGGACAGTTCCAGCATCACGTCAACGGCTTCTATTCGCTGTGGAAGTGCCTTTTCGCCGTAATGACTGACGATACTGTCGGATATTTGCAGCAGCCCGCCCATCTGCATCTGCCGCACACAGGCAGCGGTTACGCGCACGGCATTGTCAATCGATGAAAAGGCAAACGTCTTTTGCAGCAGCGCGGCAAGCTGCCGCTGCTCCGCGCAGCCAAGTTTCTCCAAGACCGCCAGAAGATACTTTTGCTGTTTTGTCAGCAGCATCAGTCTCGCCCCTTTCCCGGCGGCGAGCGCAGCGAATTGAGATACGGATCGACCAGCAGGTCACTTTCCGTTTCCGTGATGCAGTTGTAGATAGTTGACATAACGTATTTCGTAGAATCCCTGACCGGCACATTCCGGTTCGCGTGCAACTTGATCTCCGCTTCCTGCAAAACAAAATAGTTCAGCCGGTGCAGCCGTGACCGCACCCTGCTTCGCGGCAGAACAGCCTGCCCGATGCGCAGGTTGTCCGAGTAGAAAAGCCGCTCAATGGCGTTCTCAAAAACACGCGCTACCTCCGGCTCGAAATACGAAAGCTCACAAGCATCCAGAATGCCCGTGAGCTCTTTTTCATCGTCCGCCGGTCCGTCCTCCGAAGCTACGGATGGACTGACATCTGAGAAAGCTATATCAGGTTGACTAAAATCAGTATTACTTGCGCCCGGATCCTGTGGTTCTGGAACATCAGAATCTGCGGTTCTAAAGGCGGGGATTTCGGGGTTCTGGGGCGGCAGATCCCGCGGTTCTTCCGCTTCAAGAAGCGCAGAATCCGCGGCTCTGGAACCGCAGGATTCATACGATTCAGAGCAGAACGGCGTACATTCGTAGCTGGGGTCGTCGATGGGCGTGACGCTGGCCAGATAGATCTGATTGGCATCGCCGCGCCCGCAGCGTTTCTCCCATATCAGTTGAAGCTCCGCCAGCTTGCGAAAAGCCGCCGTGACGCGCTGCTCACAGATGCGAAGCTCCTTCGCCAGCGCCTTGCGCGGAAAGATCACGAACACCTCACCGGCATCATTTACCCAGCCGTTGCGCCGTGAAAGCTGAAAGCGGTTGAGAAGAAATGTATACGTCACTTTCGCGTCCAGACTCATATCCGCATATCGCGGGTCGGAAAATAACCATCGCGGCATCTGCATATGCCAGACGTTCTGTACGTCCGTCTGCCGCATAAGCCGGAAACTTGGATGCTCGGTCAGCTTGGCTGCTTTCATGGGGATTCCCTCCAAATCAGATAGTTTCACTAAAACAGAAGTTTCGATTGACTTTTTTACAATCGTCTGCCATACTAATAGCATAATTCGAATTAGCATAATTGAAAATATATTAAAGGACGTGAGCCGAAATGAAATTTATTGGACGGCAAAGTGAATTGCAGACGCTGGAACAGGAATATCGTCGTGACGGCGGCTTTGTTGTGATCTATGGTCGGCGGCGCGTCGGAAAGACCCGGCTGATCAAGGAATTTATCAAGGATAAGCCTGCCGTATATTTCCTCGCCACGGAGGAGGTTGAGGCGCAGAGCATGAAGCGAATGGCCGGTGTGATCGCAAGAGCCACTGGGAATGCGCTGCTTGGCAATGTGACGTTTTCTGATTGGGCTGACCTGTTTCGTGCGGTCGCAACATACCAGCCGGACCAGAAAAAGGTGATCGTGCTTGATGAGTTTCCATACATGGTCAAAACAAACCCGGCCTTCCCGTCCATTCTGCAAAATATCTGGGATGAGTTTTTACAGGACAGCAATGTCATGCTGATCCTCAGCGGTTCGCTGATCGGGATGATGAAAAAGCACGCGCTTTCCTATGACAGTCCGCTCTATGGCAGAAGAACAGCGCAGATCCGCTTAATGCCTCTGCCGTTTACGGCGGTCTATGCCGCGCAGTCCTTACCCTTCGATCAGGCTGTCCAGCAATATGCGCTGACCGGCGGTGTGCCGAAATATCTGGAGTTCTTTACCGAGCAGGAACCGCTGATCGATCAGATCCGCTCGATCGTGCTGTCCAAAAACGGATTTCTATACGAGGAGCCAAACTTCCTGCTGCGCGATGAGGTACAGACGCCGATCAATTATTTCTCCATCATCCGGGTCATTGCGGACGGCAATCATAAGCTGAGTAAGATCTGCGGCGTTCTTGAGCAGGAAAGTCCCTCCATCTCGCCGTATCTGGCAACACTGTCCGAGCTGGGCTTTGTTGTGAAGGACACGCCGATCACGGAAAAGAATCCGGAGCATTCCCGAAAAGGACTGTATTTTGTATCGGACAACTTTACCCGCTTCTGGTTCCGATATGTCTATCCGTATAAGGGAGAACTGGAACTGGACAATCAGCAAATCGTGTTGGACGAGCTGCAAAAGACCTTTATCAGCAGCTTTGTCGCGTTTGCGTATGAAGATGTCTGCAAGAACATCTTTGCAGAGCTTTGCCGGAGCGGACAGCTTGCGTTCGTTCCCTCCCGAATCGGCTCGTATTGGCATAACGATCTGAATGCTGACACGGAGATCGATGTAGCGGCGGTTGACCGCCAGAATAAACGGCTGTTTATCGGAGAATGCAAGTACCATCAAAAACCGGTCGATCTGCCTGTCCTCACGGCGCTGCAGCAAAAGGTCGCAGCTTCGGTTGATCTCCAGAACAGCTTTATCCGGCAAGGCTATCACGTACTCTATGGTCTGTTTTCCAAGAGCGGCTTTTCTGACCGACTGCTCGCATTCAGCAAAGAGTGTGATGACCTGCTGCTGATCAATGAAGACCAGATCATCCGATTATAAGCCGCGAATAGATTCCACCGTACACTCCACCATTCCAATCTCATCATCCTCAGCCAGATCGTAGGCGGGCGGCGGCCCGCTGCGGTCTGGCTGTTTTTCTTTGACGGGCGGTTTGGGGATGTTTGACGCTTCTTTCTGAACAGATGCTTTCTTTTGCGGTGCTGCTTCGGCTTCTTTTCTTCGCCATTCCGGGATGTAGTCAATGACGCGGCAGGTAGTGAGACCGGCGTAGTCCGGCAGCTCCTCCGGCGTCATTTTGTAGAGGAGCGCGGGCTTGTGCCCCTTGAACAGCGCCAGACACTTCCGGTTTTCCAAGCGCAAAACTTCATCGGGGTTCATCAGGTCACGCTGCGTGTTGCTTCGCGTCTGCGAATACGGGCGCGTGGACGAATACACCGGCGAAAACAGCGGCATCATCGGCATCTGGTTATTGAGAACGGAGATCGTCACCTTGCCGC
>ENA-UOJM01001937-UOJM01001937.1-human-gut-metagenome-genome-assembly--contig:-P116-NODE-1937-length-16277-cov-7.841943_pt1 | contig 16277 bp, 18 predicted proteins | sample MGYA00242349_ERZ723896 | MGnify/ENA metagenome assembly ERZ723896 | reverse complement strand
GTCCGGTCTTCTCGATGGAGGCCGCGACGCGCCACCCGTTGCAGAGTTTCGCCGACCTGATCACCATCGAGGAGCACAAGGCCGTGGAGCGTCCGAAGGTCGTGATGACCTGGGCGCCGCACCCCAACGCCCTGCCGCAGGCCGTGCCCAACTCGTTCGCCGAATGGATGAACGCCGCGGACTACGATTTCGTGATCACCCACCCCGAAGGGTACGAACTGGACCCGAAGTTCGTGGGCGCGGCGCGCGTCGAATACGACCAGCGCAAGGCCCTCGAAGGCGCCGACTTCGTCTACGCCAAGAACTGGGCCGCCTATACGGACCCCAATTACGGCAAGGTGCTGTCGCGCGACCGCGCATGGACGGTCGATGCGGAGAAGATGGCGCTCACGAACAACGCCCGCTTCATGCACTGCCTGCCCGTAAGGCGCAACATGATCGTCACGGACGAGGTGATCGAATCGCCCCGTTCGCTGGTGATCCCCGAGGCCGCGAACCGCGAGATCGCGGCCCAGGTGGTACTCAAACGACTGCTGGAGGGTCTGAACTGATGGAACGGATCACAGTCGTAAAAATAGGCGGCAACGTCATCGACAACCCCGCGGCGATGAAACGCTTCCTGAAGGAGTTCGCCGCGCTGGAAGGCCCCAAAATACTCGTGCACGGAGGCGGAAAACTGGCCACGCGGCTGGCCGAGCGGCTGGAACTGAAGGTGCAGATGGTCGACGGACGCCGCATCACCGACAAGGGAACGCTCGACGTGGTGACGATGGTTTACGCCGGGCTGATCAACAAGCAGGCGGTGGCCGGATTGCAGGCCGCAGGATGCAACGCCCTCGGGCTGTCGGGCGCCGACGGAAACGCCGTCACGGCCCGGCGCCGCAGCCCCCAGCCGGTCGACTACGGGTTCGTGGGCGACATCGAACGGGTGGACTCCGCGCTGCTGCGCAGGCTGCTCGAAGACGGCATGGCGCCCGTCTTCTCGGCCATCATGCACGACGGGAAAGGGACCCTGCTGAACTGCAACGCCGACAGCGTGGCTTCGGCCGTAGCGCTGGGCGCGGCGGAAATCGCCCCGACAGACCTGGTTTTCTGCTTCGAGAAAGCCGGGGTTCTGCGCGACCCGGACGACGACACGTCGCTGATCCGTGAGATCACGGCCGCAACCTATCCGCCGCTCAAAGCCGACGGCGTCGTGAGCAAAGGGATGATCCCCAAGATCGAAAACGCCCTGAAAGCCGTCGAAAAAGGGGTGCGGAGCGTGACGATCCGAAGCTCCGAAAACCTGTCGAACGGAATCGGAACGGTGATCCGGAATTCATAATTCACAATTAGAATAGTTCGATGTCGTAATTGCCTGATCCATGCCCCGGATGCTGTCAGCCGCCGTACTCGCCGCCTTCGGCGTCGTATTCAAATCCGACCCCACCCCGGCCCTCCTTCAGGGAGGGGGATGGCGTCGTTCCGAACCGCAGTCGATTGCAACACGAATGTAGCTAATTCTATTAAAATTCAAAATTTGGACGCACACATCACAGAGGCCGTAGAACTCTTAAAACAGCTCATCGCGACGCCCTCCCGCTCGCGCGACGAGGCGCGCACGGCAGACCTGCTCCACGCATTCCTCGCCCAACGCGGAGCGGCGCCCGAACGGCTTGCGAACAATGTCTGGGCACGGGCCGAGGGGTTCGACCCCGCACGACCGACGCTGCTCCTGAATTCGCACCACGACACGGTGCGCCCGGCGGCATCGTACACGCGGGACCCCTATGCGCCCACCGTCGAGGACGGAAAGCTTTACGGACTGGGAAGCAACGACGCGGGGGCTTCGGTGGTATGTCTGTTGGAGACTTTTCTCACGTTCCGCACACGTCCCCTGCCCTTCAACCTCGTGCTGGGAATCTCGGCCGAGGAGGAGTGCATGGGCGAAAACGGCATCCGCGCCCTGCTGCCCGCCCTGGGGAAAGTGGACATGGCGCTGGTGGGCGAACCGACGGGGATGCAGGCCGCGACAGGCGAACGGGGACTGGTCGTCCTGGACTGCACGGCGCACGGCCGGAGCGGCCACGCGGCGCGCGGCGAAGGGGTCAACGCCCTCTACATCGCGCTGGACGACATCGCGCGGCTGCGCTCTTTCCGCTTCGGACGGGAATCGGAACTGTTAGGACCCATCGGCATTGCGGTGACGCAGATCGAGGCGGGCACGCAGCACAACGTCGTGCCCGACACGTGCCGCTTCGTCGTGGACGTCCGCACCACGGACGCCTACTCGAACGAGGAGACGGTCGGGATTCTGCGGGCGGCCCTCCGCTCCGACGCCGTGCCGCGGTCGACGCGCATCCGCGCCGCGGCGGTCGGCGGGGAACATCCGCTGGTGAAGGCCGCAGTCGCCGCGGGACGCGAAACCTATGTTTCGCCGACCACTTCGGACCGCACGCTGATGCCCTTCCCGGCACTCAAGATGGGTCCCGGACAATCGTCGCGGTCGCACACGGCCGACGAATTCGTCCTTCTCGAGGAGATCGCGGAGGGAATCGCCGTTTATGAAAAGTACATCGGAAAATTAGCACAGGAATATGGCTGGAAAACTTTGGGATAAAGGCTACGAGCCGGACAAAATGATCGAGGAATACACCGTGGGCGACGACCGCGAACTGGACATGCGCCTGGCGCGCTACGACGTCGAAGGGTCGCTGGCGCATATCGCCATGCTCGAGACCATCGGACTGCTGACGGCGGAAGAACTCGAAAAACTCACCGCAGGGCTGAAAGAGATCGCCGCGGAGATCGAAGCCGGGCGTTTCGAGATCGAACCCGGCACGGAGGACGTTCATTCGCAGGTCGAGCTGATGCTCACCCGCCGGCTGGGCGATGCGGGCAAGAAAATACACTCGGGGCGTTCGCGCAACGATCAGGTCCTCGTGGACCTCAAACTGTTCCTGCGCGACGAACTGCGGCAGGTGGCCGACGCCGTGAAGAGGGTCTTCGACCGGTTGCAGGAGCAGAGCGAAAAGTATAAGGAGGTGCTGATGCCGGGTTACACCCACCTCCAGATCGCCATGCCCTCGTCGTTCGGTCTGTGGTTCGGGGCCTATGCCGAGACGCTCGCGGACGACATGCGTCTGGTGGCCGCGGCGTGGCACATCGCCAACCAGAATCCGCTGGGATCGGCCGCCGGATACGGCTCGTCGTTCCCGCTCGACCGCACGATGACCACCCGTCTGATGGGCTTCGAGGAGCTGCACTACAACGTCGTGGCGGCGCAGATGAGCCGCGGCAAGAGCGAACGCGCCGCAGCGGCCGCCATCGCCGCCGTGGCCGCGACGATCGGCCGGCTGGCGATGGACGTATGTCTGTTTATGAGCCAGAATTTCGGGTTCGTGTCGCTGCCCGACGAGCTGACCACCGGGTCGAGCATCATGCCCCACAAGAAGAATCCCGACGTCTTCGAGATCATGCGCGGACGCTGCAACCGCCTGCAATCGGTTCCCAACGAGATCGCGCTGCTAACGACCAACCTCCCCGTGGGTTACCACCGCGACCTGCAACTGTTGAAGGACATCCTCTTCCCGGCGACGACGGAGATCAAACGCACGCTCGCGATGTGCGACTTCATGCTTGCGCACATCCGCGTCAACGAGCACATCCTCGACGACAAAAAATACGACTATCTGTTCACGGTGGAGGACGTCAACCGGATGGTGCTGGCGGGCACGCCCTTCCGCGAGGCCTACAAGCAGGTGGGCATGGCCGTCCAAAGGGGCGAATACACGCCCACACGCGAGGTGCGCCACACCCACGAAGGCAGCATCGGCAACCTCTGCACGGCCCAGATCCGCCGCAAGATGGAGCGCGTGATGCAGGAGTTCGAGTAGGCGCGGCGCGGGCGGACAACAGGCGTGGCGGCGAAAAGCAGGCGCGGACAGGCAACAGACGCGGGCAGGCAACAGGCGCGGACAGGCAACAGGCGCGGATGTTTGGCCGTTCGGAATAATTGACTAACTTTGTCTGTAACCAACCCAAACCGACAAAGCAATGAATCTGAAACGCATGCTGTTGCTGCTGGCGCTGTCCGCAGCAATTTCGGCCGTCGCCGGACCGCAGAAAGTCAAGACCTCCGTTGAAAAAGTGACCCTGTTCATCGACGGGGCGCAGGTGACGCGCACCCGGCAGGTGGACCTCCCGGCCGGAAATTCGACGGTCGTATTCACCGGCCTGTCGCCCTATCTGGATGACAAGAGCATGCAGGTCAGCGCCAAAGGTCCATTCACGGTGACGGCCGTCAACCGGCTTTTCAACCACACCGACAGTCTCGAACGCTCGACCCGCCAAAAGACGCTCGAACAGACGCTCGAAGAGACGCAGCGGCAGCTGGACCGGCTGAAGGCCTCGCGCGAGGTCGTGGATGCGGAGAGCGAACTGCTGAAAACGAACTGCTCGGTCGCCAACCGGAACGTCGCCACCCCGCTGGCCGCCATCAGGGAGCTGAACGAGTACTATGCCGCACGGCTGGAAGCGCTGAAAAGCAAGGCGCTCTCCCTCGACGCGGAAGAGGAGAAAATCAACGAGCGCAGACGGCAGATTCTGGCCGAACTGGTGAATCTGGGCGGCAGACAGTCGGACCCGATGAGCGAAGTGGAGGTGCGGATCGAAGCCCCCGCGGCCTGCAAGGCGTCGTTCACGCTGACCTACTATGTCCGCAACGCCGGCTGGTTCCCCTCGTACGACATCCGTTCGGGCGGGTTGTCGGAGCCGGTGGAGATCTCCTACAAGGCCAATATTTTCCAGAACACCGGAGAGGAGTGGAAGAACGTCGCCTTGACGCTCTCCTCGTCGAACCCCAATACCGGGAGCATCGCCCCGAAATTGCAGACCTGGCGGCTCGACTACGGTCTCGTCCCGCCCCGCTACAACCTCAACATGACGAACAACACCGTGTCGGGAACAGTCCTCGACCATCAGCGCAAACCCCTGCCCGGAGCGACCGTCCTGATTCCCGGCACGACCATCGGCGCCGTCACCGACACCCGGGGCAGCTACTCGATCACCGTTCCCAACGGTGCTTCCAGCCTGCAATTCAGCTACGTCGGCTACATACCCCGAACGGAGCGAATCACGGGCAACACGATGAACGTCGTGATGCAGGAGGACGCGACGAAGGTGGACGACGTGGTCGTCATGGGATACGGCGTCTCGAATCAACTGGCAGGCGCCGCGCCGGGTGTCCGGATTCGCGGCACAGCGGCTTCGGACAGAAAGGTGGAGGAAGTCGATTTTGCAGACTTCGACGCCGAGAGCGCCGTGATGGAGGTGGAGCAGACGCAGAGCCAGCTGGGCTACGAGTTCGAAATCAGACAGCCCTACACCATCCCTTCAGACGGCAAGAGCGTCGCAGCCGAAATCGGGAGGTTCGACCTGCCGGCCGCCTATATCTACCAGAGCACGCCGAAGATCGACAAGGACGCCTTCCTCGTGGCGGAGGCCACCGGCTGGGAGAGACTCAACCTGTTGCAGGGCGAGGCGAACGTCTATTTCGAAAACACGTTCGTCGGCAAGAGCATCCTCGATCCCGGTCAGACGAGCGACACACTCCGCTTCTCGATGGGCCGCGACCGGAGCATCCGCATCGAACGCACCAAGGAGAACGACTATTCGTCGCGCCGCGCCATCGGTTCGAACCAGACACAGACCGTGGCGTGGAAGTTCTCCGTGCGCAACACACGCCCGGAACCCGTCGTGCTGACGCTCGCCGACCAGCTGCCCGTATCGCGCAACAGCGCCATCGCCGTATCGGCCGAGGAGTTGAGCGGAGGCCAGCTGGACAAGGAGAGCGGCATCGTCACCTGGAGGCTGGAGCTGAAACCCGGCGAGCAGCGCGAACTGCGCCTGCGCTACGCCGTGAAATACCCCAAAGGCCGCAGCCTGACAATCGAGTGACCCGAAGAGGGGAGGGAAACGAAAAAGGGAGGACTGCATCGTCCTCCCTTTTTTCGAAGCCGTAACTTCCGCTTATTTGATGCGCTCGTAGTACTCACGGGTGCGGGTGTCGACACGGATCTTGTCGCCCGTGTTGATGAACAGCGGCACACGGATCGTGGCGCCGTCCTTCGCCGTCGCGGAGTTCACCGTCGCGGGTTTCAGCGAGTTGGTCGACGCCGTGTCGCCCTTGATGCCCGGCTCGGTGTAGATCACCTCCATATCGACGATCGGAGGAAGTTCGGCCGAAAGAACGGCCTCCTTCTCGGTGTGGAACATCACCTCGACGATCTGACCGTCGGTGATCAGGTCGTAGTTGTTGATCAGGTTCCGGTCGATGTTGATCTCCTCGAAAGTCTCGGTGTGCATGAAATGCGCTCCCAGGTCATCCTCGTAGGTGAACTGATAGGGACGGCGCTCGACGCGCACCTGCTCGATCTTCTGGCTTACCGACGAGAAGGTGTTTTCCAGCACGCGGCCGTTTTCCAGATTCTTGAGTTTCGAACGGACGAAGGCAGGGCCTTTGCCCGGTTTGCAGTGCTGGAAATCGACCACAAGGAACGTCTTGCCGTCCATTTCGATACACATGCCGATCTTGATGTCAGCTGCTGTAATTGTCATAGGAATATGGTTTATAATTGTTGTTTTTTCGCGCCGCGAAGTTACGAAAAAAATCCGGAAATTCCTATTCCCGGGGCCACGGCCCGCTGCAAACGCCCGCAGAACGGCCTCAAAGCTCTATCGCCTTGCATTTGAGGCCCATCTGCCGGATCTTCTCCAACGTACGGGGAAGTGCGTAACGCATGTTGCGGAAGGCCTTTTCGCTGTCGTGGAACACCACGATGGCGCCCGGCGCGAGGTGTTTCGTGACGTTCTTCAGGCAGGTGCGGGGCGACAGGCGGCGGTTGTAGTCGCGCGAGATGATGTCCCACATCACCAGTTTGTAACGCTGGCCCAGGAAACGCGCCTGCGCCGGGGTGATGCGCGCATAGGGCGGACGAAACAGTTCGCTGTGGATCAGATCGTTGGCGAAATCGACATCCTCCGTATAGCGTTCGAGGCTCATGCCCCATCCCTTCTGGTGCGAATAGGTGTGGTTGCCCACCTTGTGCCCGGCGTCGAGAATGCGCTTGTAGAGGTCGGGATACATCTCGACGTTCTTGCCCAGCACGAAGAAGGTCGCTTTGGCATCGTACTTGTCCAGCGTCGAAAGAATCCACTCCGTGACGCCCGGCGTGGGACCGTCGTCGAAGGTCAGGAACACGCCGTCCTCGTCGTCGATCTCCCAGATCAGGTCCGGCATCAGGCGCCGGACTATTTTTGGCGGTTTCAAACGCATAGCACGGCAAAAATAGTGAAATTCCGCGCCATTTGGAAAAATATACGTATATTTGTGATAAAGACAACTCGAATCGACCGACTATGAAAACGCTTTTCCGGATAACGATCGCAGCGCTGATCGTCGCGACGGCAGCAGGCTGCGACGCCTTCAAGACCCTGAACAATTCGAAAAAAAGTGCACAGGGAAAACCCTACGAACTGATCGTGGTATGTCCCCAGGCGGAGTGGACGGGCGAGGTCGGAGATTCGCTGCGCGCGATCTTCACCGCCCCGGTGCCCTATCTGAACCAGATCGAGCCGATCTTCGACGTGTTGCGCGTCACCGAACGCGGCTTCACGGGCATGGTCGCCGATCACCGCAACATACTCAAGATTCTGGTCGATCCGGAGCTGAAGGAGACCACGACCGCCGTGCAGTACGACGTGACGTCCGATCCGCAGATCGTGATGACGCTGCAAGGCCCCAGCGACGGAGCGCTGGTGAAATACCTCTCGGAAAACCGGGAGAACCTCGTCTATGCGCTCGAAAAGGCCGAACGCGACCGCGCCGTGAAGGCCAACGAGACCTATGGCAACCCCGGCATCGAGTCGGCCATTCTCAAAACGTTCGGCGTGGAGATGAAGGTTCCGAAGGGCTACACGCTGGCCGCACAGAAACCCGACTTCATCTGGGCGCGCAACGAGTACCCGACCGCCAGTCAGGGATTCTTCATCTACTCCTACCCCTACGAAGGCAAGCAGTCGCTCACGGAAGAGGCGCTGGTAGCCGCACGCAACAAGTACGCGGCGCAGATTCCCGGCCCGGCGGAGGGTTCGTACATGATCACTTCGGACGCTTTCGCCCCCGACTACCGCCTGTTCCGCATGGAGGGACGCCTGTGGTGCGAACTCCGCGGATTCTGGGACGTGCACGGCGACTTCATGGGAGGCCCGTTCGTCAGCTATACGACCGTGGACACGGCCACCAACCGCGTCTTCACGCTCGACTGCTACGTCTACGCCCCCGATCTGAACAAACCCCGCAAGCGCAACTACATGCGGGGACTCGAACACCTGCTCTACTCGGTGCGTTTCCCCAGGCAGTAACCCCCGCTTCCGGCGCGCAACGCCCAACCGCGCGATGAGAAGAAACCGACGGATATGCAGCAGATACTGACATATGCCTTTCTTGTAATCTACACGGTCACGATCCTCGGCATCGTCCTGGTCATCATCACCGACAACCGGAACCCGCTGAAGACCCTGCCGTGGATCATCGTGCTGGTGTTCGCCCCGGTCGTGGGGCTGGTCTTCTACTTTTTCTTCGGGCAGAACCTCTCCAAGCAGCGCATCATCTCGCGCCGCACGCGCAAACGCATCACCATGCAGCTCGAAGAGGCTCTCGACGACGGACGGCCCGACATCCCGGACGAGCACCTCCCGCTGGCCCGGCTGCTCGCCGCGACGATCCACTCCGTACCGCTCTACGGCAGCCGCATCACGCCCTACACCGACGGCAAGTCGAAGATGGAGGCGCTGCTTGCGGAGATCGCCCGGGCGAAGCACCACATCCACATCCAGTATTACATCTTCTGCGACGACACAACGGGCTGCCGCCTGCGCGACGCGCTGGTCGCGAAAGCCCGGGAAGGGGTCGAGGTGCGCATCCTCTACGACGACGTGGGGTGCAGCGGCGTGAAAAAGTCCTTTTTCGAGGGGATGCGCCGCGAGGGAATCGAGGCGTTCGCGTTCCTGCACGTCAAGTTCCCGCTTTTCACCAGCAAGGTCAACTACCGCAACCACCGCAAAATAGCCGTCATCGACGGCTGCGTCGGCTTCATCGGCGGCATGAACATCGCCGACCGCTACGTCCGCGGCACGGAGTGGGGATCGTGGCGCGACACCCACTTCCGGATCGAAGGCAGCGGCGCGGCGGGGTTGCAGGCGTCGTTCCTGAGCGACTGGTCGGCGACCACGAAGCGGCACATCGCAGGCGCGGAGTACTACCCCGCGGCGGAACGCCTTACGGACGACATCCTGCAGATCGTGCCGAGCGGACCGTTCGGCAAGTGGCGGGCACTGTTGCAGGCCGACAGTTACGCCGTCTCGAACGCCCGGAAGCGAATCTGGATACAGACCCCCTACTACCTCCCGTCCGACGTGCTGAACTCGGCCCTGCAAGTGGCGGCGCTGGCCGGCATCGACGTAAGGCTGATGCTCCCGGCGCGCTCCGACTCGAAGGTCGTGGACCTGGCGTCGCACTCCTATCTCGACGACATGATGAAGGCCGGGGTGAAGATTCTCTTCTACAAACCCGGCTTCCTACACTCCACGCTGCTGATCATCGACGCCTCCCTGACCGTCATCGGCTCGGCGAACATGGATTTCCGCAGCTTCGAACACAATTTCGAGGTCAACGCCTTTGTCTACGACAGAGAGTTCACGGCCCGCATGGCCGGGGTATTCGAAGACGACGCCTCGCGCTGTCATGCCCTGACGCCCGGAGAATGGTTCAACCGCCCGCGGCCGCGCCGCTGGGCGGAGTCGCTGATGCGGGTGTTCTCGCCGCTGCTGTAATCCCGCCTAAAAGGCAGGGGTTTTGATTTTAGGCCGGCAAGTTTTGTGCATCGTGAGACACGGGGCGGACGGGTAGTACCGACGTGTCCCGTTCGCCCCGCGTGAGGGATGTGCGGAAATTGCCGCATAAAATCGAACCCTAAATGTCGACGATGCCGTTGCGGATGGCATAGACCACCAGCGACGCGGTGTTCTTGCAGCCGGTTTTTTCGAGGATGTTGGCGCGGTGCTTGTCGACCGTGCGCTTCGAGATGAAAAGTTCGTCGGCGATCTCCTGATTCGACAGCCCCCGGCAGACGGCCACCAGGATTTCACGTTCGCGCGACGACAGCTGTTCGTCCGCGGCGTCTTCCCGCGTGCGCATGCGTCCCGTGAGCGACGAGAGCAGCTGCGGCGAAAAATAGCTGCCGCCCGCAGCCACCGTCTCGACAGCCTCGATCACGTCGCCGATGTCGGAATCCTTCAGCAAAAAGCCTCGCGCTCCGGCTTCGACCATGCGCGAATAGTAACTCTCCTCGCCGAACATCGAGAGCGTGATGATTTTGAGGTCGGGACGCTGCGCCAGCGCCCGCTCGGTCGTCTGCGCCCCGTCCAGCCCCGGCATGGCGAAATCCATGAACACGACATCGGCGTCGACGCCGCCGAGCATTGCCAGAAACTCCTCGCCGCTGGCCGCCTCGCCGACCACGCGGCACGCCGCACAGCGTTCGAGCAGCCCCCGCAGGCCGTTGCGGAAAAGCGAATGGTCGTCGACCAGGATGATCTTGTACGGTTCCATTATCGGCGGCGGCGTTTGCGGTTGTGGTTGCGGTTCAGCGGCGCAGGCTCCTCCTGCGTATTGACGCGGATGGCGGCGCGCATGCCCTTGCCCTTGGCCGAGGCGATGTCGAACGTGCCGCCCAGCGAGTTGATGCGCGACGCGATGTTCGAAAGCCCCATGCCGCAGTCCATCATCGCCTGCGGATTGAACCCGCGGCCGTTGTCGGTATAGTCGAGCGTCAGCTCCGAGCCGTTCTGCGACAGCGAAAGGTTGATCGCCGAGCAGGCGGCGTGCTTGAGCGAGTTGTTGATCAGTTCGCAGATCACGCGATAGAGAATCACCTCGATGTCGGTGTCGTAACGTTCCGAACGGAGGTTCGTCGTGAAACGGATCTTCACGTCGTGCATCGCAGCGCTCTTGTCGATGAAGTTCTGCACACCCCGCGCCAGCCCGAAGTCGTTGAGCACGTGGGGCGAAAGGTTGTTCGAAATCTCGCGCAGCGAGCGGATCGCCTCGTCGATCACATAGGTCGTATTGTCGATGATCTCGCGCTGCTCGGCGTCGTGCTCCTCGCGCGCGAGGGCCGTAAGCGACATTTTGGCCGAAGAGAGCAGCGGCCCGAGACCGTCGTGCAGCTCCTTCGAGAAACGCGACCGGGCCTTCTCCTCGGTGCGGAGCACGGCCGTGAGGATACGCTTGTTGAGCAGCGACCGCTGACGGTTCAGACGGTTGATGTATTTGAACAGCTTGTGGGCGTACATCACGCCGATCGACAGGCAGACCGAAATCACGATCCCCAGATAACCGAACCACCAGCGGGGAATGACCTCGAAGCCCGATACGAGAAGCAGCTGGATGAGGCGTTCGACCGACAGCAGCGAAAAGCCCACGATGAAAAGAATCCACACCGAATTGTATTTGGTGGTGCGCACCAACCGCAGGGCATAGCCCGTGGCGACGCATTGGATGACGATGGCTATGACTAACAGGATCTTGATCAGCATAGGCGGACATTTTTTGACAAAAATAATTAAAAATTAAGAATTAAGCATTAAAAATGCCGCCTTCGGACTGCTCTCCGCCGATTTTCCGGTCCGGCGCCCCTCTCCGGTCACTTCAACACCTTCGTCAGATTCTTCAGCTGGCGGTAATCCGTCAGATCGACCTGCACGGGAACCACCGCCACGTACTTGTTGGCCAGCGCCCATTCGTCGGTGTCGGTGGCTTCAGGCTCGCCGTTGACGAATTCGCCCGTGAGCCAGAAATATTCCCGGCCCCGGGGGTCTTCGTGGCGGTAGAACTCTTCGCGCCAGAAACCGCGGTTCTGGCGGCAGAGTTTCATTCCCTTGAGTTCCCCGACGCTGCCGACCGGAACGTTCACGTTCAGGCACAGCGGCAGTTCGACCTCCGCGGCGAAGATCTCGCCGACGATCCGCCGGCCGTAGACCACCGCAGCGGCGAAATCGGCGTCGGCCCCGTGGTCGTCGAGCGACAGCCCGACGGCCGGACAGCCGTAGAAGCTGCCTTCGATGGCGGCGCCCATCGTCCCGGAGTAGAGGACGTTGACGGCCGAGTTGGAGCCGTGGTTCACGCCCGAGATCACCATGTCCACGCGCTCGTCGCGCAGCAGGTAGTCGAAGGCCATTTTGACGCAGTCGACCGGCGTTCCCGAAAACGCGTAAACCGCGACGCCCTCCTCCTCGCGGATGCGGCGCAGGTAAAGCGGATTGTACATCGTGATGGCCTGGCTCATGCCGCTCTGCGTCGTCTCGGGAGCCACGACCACCACGCGGCCGAAGGCCCGGGCGACCTCTATGGCGGCCTCCATGCCTTTCGAATCGTATCCGTCGTCGTTGGTTACGAGTATCAGTCTTTCATTCATCTTTCAAATCGTTTTCCCGCAAAGATACGAATAATATCGCGCTTTTTTCATGCAATAGTTGCACCGTTCGGAAAATTCTTCCTATATTTGCAGTCCCTTTCGGGCGTATATCAACCTCTTCCATTGGGCGCTACGGCAGATGCGGACGGGTACGGCGGGCGGAAAGCGAATGCTTCAGACGCAGCGCAAACCAATTCGCGGGATTACAGGCAAAGGACCTGTATGGTAGCCCCGGCGCAGCGGGAATGTCGAATGCGAAACACAAAAATTGTTGCAACAATGAACAAAGACGCAATCATCAAGCTCGTCAACGAGCAGATGTGGCCCAAGACGGACGCCGACGTGCCGTCGTTCAAGGCCGGTGACACGATCACCGTCTCCTACAAGATCGTCGAGGGAAACAAGGAGCGCGTGCAGAGCTTCCGCGGTGTGGTTATCCAGATCAAAGGCTCGGGCAAGACCAAGATGTTCACGATCCGCAAGATTTCGAACGGCGTGGGCGTGGAGCGTATCTTCCCCCTCTACTCGCCTCACATCGACAAGATCGAGGTCAACAAGATCGGTGTCGTACGCCGCGCACGCATCTACTATCTGCGCGACCTGACCGGCAAGAAGGCCCGCATCAAGGAGAAGCGCATGACCCGCACGGAGAAGAAATAATCCCGCGGTCGGAAAGAGAAAACAGGATGTCTGAAAAGGCATCCTGTTTTTTTGCGTCCGAAAGGAGCGCGGAACCGACCGGGGGCCCGGCAGGTCCCGGAACGGCTCCGGCAGTCGTAAGCGCAAAGGATGCAAAAATCCCTTCTTCGGCAGCCCCGCAAGAAACGCATAGAAAGGACGGGCCTGCGCGCGCAGCACGGGGCTTCAAAACCCGGCGAACAAGGCTTCAAGATAGGGGGCGCCGATAAAACGGAAATCGAGAATACAATATATTATTGATATATTATTGGATTTTGCATTGTCATTAAACAATGTGTCATTGCACGCAAAGGAGAGGCAGGCGCAAAAAAGAGAGCGCATTATGTCGCAACAAAGTAAATATAATGAACATATGTACAGTATACAAATGTGAATATGTCCATTTTTTTGTACTTGTGAAAGAGAGAAAGCCAAAACGTACTGATGCGACACTTAACGACTTGATCATTCGGCGTATTAAAGAGATACGCAAGAGCAACGGCCATTCGCAGGAGTATGTGTTTGAGAATACGGGTCTGGACATCGCCCATATCGAAATCGGCCGGGTCATTCCGTCCATCGTTTCAATTTCGATCTTTTGCAAATGCTACAATATCACACTCGATGAGTTTTTCGCGCCCCTGAACTATCCACCGAAAGAATAGACGCAACTTCCAGCAAGAATCCCCGGCTCCGCGGAGCCGGGGATTTGTAGGCAAAGAGAAGTACAAAAAAACGCAAACATCTTGTTTACAAGTATCTAATCCTTTATTCTGCATGTGTTCCGAGCAATAGAATTGCAAATTCGGGCAGGTTTAACGGTGAGTTTCGTTACTATCCGTTACCTGCCCGAAAGGTAAGGATCGCGCTTATCCCACCTATGAGGATTACTGTCTGCGTCGCAGGAGTCTTGCCGCTTTCCTCGAATATGAATACCACGTCATTCCGTTCAAAGAGTTGAAACGGGATTTCATCGAAAAGTTCGTCGTTTGCCTCTCCACGGTAAAAGGTCCTGCTTCCGGGACGATCAATGCGGGAGGGGGGGGGCAGAAACTGCGTCTGATGACCTATACGGCGTATAAGAACGGCTGGATTCCCGTCGATCCTTTCGCCGGGTTCCATGTCAGACCGACATACGCTGACCGACGTTATCTGTCCGCTTCGGAATTGCAGGCCGTGATGGACGTCGAATTACCCAACTACCGAACGGGTATCAACCGGAATGTCTTCGTCTTCTGCGCCTTTGCGGATTTGAGCCATTCGGACGTTGCAAAGCTGACCCACGCGGATATTCATACAGATGACAACGGGAATCGGTGGATTATCGACAAACGGCAGAAAACAGGTGTGCAATTTCGGGTAAAACTTCTTCCCGTCGTCGAAATGATCTACGACCGTTATAAAGACCTGCATCTGGAAGGTAATAATCTTCCCGATCAAACGCTACTACAAGACGACGAACATGTCCTTACGGCATATTGCCAAACATGCGGCACACCTTCGCCACGAAGGTCACGCTTGCGCAGGGCGTACCGCTGGAGACAGTCAGCAAGACGCTGGGACATAAACGGATCACCACGACCCAAATCTACGCTAAAATCACCAATGACAAGATCGGACAGGATATGGCGGCATTGAGCGAGAAGTTGAACGGTATCTCCAAGGTCGCGCAGTAATCCGGCGCGATCCCGGAATAGCGCATATCTAATATCCCGTCATCTGTTTCCGCCGGCAGGGAATTTAGCGCCGGAAATGCACTCTTTCAGTACATCCAGCGACCACCATCGACCGAGCCAAGGAACTCTTGACCGAAGACCGCAAACCGGTCAGCGAAATCGCCTGCGAGTTGGGCTTCAAATACCCGCACCTCCATCGTAACAAACTGAAAACAGAACCGTTGCTTTTTTCGCTACCTTATCTCATTCAAAAAACGCAATAGCCCTATTTTTCAGTCTGTTAGATAATTTCAAAGGGAATCTTAACATGATTCGGTCCGGAGGTGTGGGTTTCTGGAATTTTCGAAGCCCGGAATGCGTGTTTTTCGGGGGAAAAGTGTAACTTTGCAACATGTTCCATTGGATGCGTAAACTGCTGTTCATCGCGCTGGCCTTCGCGGCATGCCTGCTTTTTCCCGACGACCGGGAAGAAGCGTCGGCCGTCGACGCTGTGTCCGTTTCGGTGGAGTTCACCGCCGGAAACGCAGACAGCGACCAGTGGCATTGCGAACGGATCTACAATTCGGATCTCGGGCAATTCGGACTGCTTCGAAAAGCCGAATCCCGGCCGGTGGTACAGTTGCTCAAGCGTGTCGGGTTTGCTGCGACGCGCACCCTGTGCCGGCAGGCGGATTCCTGCAACTGCGGTACAGGTATCGCCAATCTTTCATCTGCGTATCACTCCAATAATCTCTCTGTCGGTGCGTATGCGGTGGACTACTATGTCTACCGGTTGTGCCGGCTCATTATTTAGCGTTTCGTATTTTTTTCATAGGCTGAATGCCTGAAATACATGCGTTTAATAATGACAACAAAGAGAAATGGATAAAATCAAAATCTGCGAGGCGATGTACGCCTTGCCCGGAGGGGTTGTGGTTCGCCGCCGCAAATCCCTCGTAGCACCCGTCGTGCTGTTTGCGGTTGGCGCGGCCCTGTTGGTGTTGAATTCGGTTTACAGCGCTGTCCTGACGAACAACATGCGTTCGGCGCTGGTCTTTATCGGTGCGTGCCTGGCTCTGACGGGCGCCATTCTGTGTGCTGTACGGGGCTTCGGTTCCACGGGGGCACCTTATTATTCCGCGGGACGCTGTTACCTCGGTTACGATGAACTTTATTTCGACCGCTCGGAGATTGCGGCCGTGACGGAGAGTATCGCCGCAGGCAACCTGTCGCGGTTGCTGACAATGCCCCGTGCGCAGGTTCCGGCCGTGACCGTATGCATGTACCGCTCACGCGACAACGGTTTCGTGGCGATGCAGGCTTTTGAATATGTCGATCTGGAATACCGTCCGCTGACCGGGCTGGAGATTATCGACAGGAATGCGGCCTGAAGGCGCGGCATTGCATGAAACGGTCGGCCCCGGCATAC
>ENA-UOJM01001918-UOJM01001918.1-human-gut-metagenome-genome-assembly--contig:-P116-NODE-1918-length-16438-cov-35.392907_pt1 | contig 16438 bp, 13 predicted proteins | sample MGYA00242349_ERZ723896 | MGnify/ENA metagenome assembly ERZ723896 | reverse complement strand
ATCCTCAAGGATCTCTTTGTAAGAACTGAAACATAACAAGCGGAAAAACGATAAAGCGGAAATTTCCTGTAAGGTGCCCGCCTTACAGGAAATTTATTCTGATCATCTATAATCTTACATTAAACTTGGAATAGCCCAAAAATATTCCACTTGACTTCTGAAACGAAAACGGATATGGTGCCGTCTAATAGGATGAAGCCGCTTCAAGTACCGGGGGAAACACTATGGAACAAATCGAAACAAAGAAAGCTCAACTTTCAGCCACCATGGGAGACCAGCAGATCATTCAGTTGTTCTTTCAGCGGTGTGAGGAAGCCATTACCCAGACCCAGAAGAAATATGGTGCGCTGTGCCGCAGTGTGGCCCAGCGGCTCCTGACTGACCCCAGGGACACGGAAGAGTGTGTCAGTGACACCTACCTTCGTGTCTGGAATGCCATCCCGCCGGAACGCCCCCGCTCTCTGCGGGCCTATCTGGCCCGCATCACCCGGAATCTGGCATTGGACCGTTATAACTACAATACTGCTGCCCAACGCAGTACAGCCCTCACCGACGCTTTTGAGGAATTGGAACCTTGGATCGCTACCGGGCAGGGCGATCCGGACACAGAACTGGATGCATCAGAGCTGCGCCGGGTGCTGAACGGCTTCCTGCGCCGTCAGAGCGCTGAGGCCCGCGTGTTCTTTTTGCGCCGCTACTGGTATGGAGAGAGCATCCGGGAGATCGCGGAAGAATGCTGTGTCAGCGAAGCAAAGGTTAAGACATCCTTGTTCCGCACGCGGGAACGGCTGCGCACGGAACTGGAACAAGAAAGGATCAGCCTATGAATCAAACTCGTTTTCAAAAATGGATGAACGCCGTGGACGATGATCTGCTGGAGGAAGCTCAGCAGCCTATGAAAAAGAGACGGTCCTGGCTGTACAGAGCCGGGGCGATTGCCGCCTGTCTTGCAGTAGCTGTAACTGCCATCACCCTGTCCCACCGAGGCACTGACCAACCGGGCATGATCGCAAACCCCATGCACGAATCCAGCGCAGCTGAGTTTCAGCGGCTGGGGTACTCCATCCCCCTGCCGGAAAGTGCCTCCGGCACCTCTTACTACCTGATCGACACAGGGGAAAGCGACAAGCAAATGGCCGAAGTCAATTTTGAACAGGGCGGACAGTCGTACTACTGTCGTGCCTTAAAGGCAGAGCAGCCCCAGGACATCTCCGGTATTTATGCTGACTGGACGGAGAGCCTGGACTGGAGCGGCGAAGATGTTTCCGTCCAGCTGCGCAAGTCCGAGGATGCGGCCTGGGTGGGCTGGTATGCTCCGGAGGCCGAGACGCAGTGGTGTGTTGTCGGTGGCAGCGATGCCCAGATGCTGCTGGACACTGCCCAAACCATTGTGGAGAAGCTGGGGTACGTCATGCCGCTGTATCCGATGGAAAGTGTGGAGGACGCCTTTGCCGACGGCGGATACTCTGTGGACTTCACGGCAGCGGACCTTGTCAAAACCGGGGATGGGTATTCCCTGACCGCGGAGATCTATGACTATGACCGCTATGAACTGGAAGATATTCAGGATTTGAAAGAAGGCGACCAGATCCAGGTCTGTCGGAAGCCGGTGACCGTTGAGAGCATCCGGCGGGATAACGGCACCGTCATCATCAACGGCGGCATCGAAAGCGGCGGCGTAGAGCTGATTGAGGATGACGGTCTGTACCGCACCTACGCAATGGATGACCATCCGATCTACTATGATCTGGGAACGATCACCCTGCCCGTATCCACTGACTGCACCTTTGAGGACCACGCCGACCTGGAACAGGAACCTGATGGCCTGGTTTATGAGTACGAGGACGTCCCTGCGGCTATTCAGGCCAGCGAAACGCCCTTCAACTGCTACAACACGGTCATCACTGTCCGGCAGGAGCAGGTGGTGCAGATCATCCGCTATTGGATTCCCTGATGGATCGACATATAGAATCGAGGTAACATGATATGATTCAGAAAGAAAAATACAACGCAAAAAAGATACTTGCCCTGATCCTGTCTCTCGCCTGCGTGACAGGGCTGCTGGCCGGGTGCGGCCGACAGAACACCAGTGAAGGAAAAGCTGACGGAAGCTCCTTGGAAGAACAAACATCCGACACCTGGTATGAAATTGATCAGGAAGCAGGCATTCTGACCATCCGCCTTCCCGCCGAAAAGGAAGGATTCATTTGGAACTTTACCATCGACGACACCACCCTGTTGGAACTGCTCACGCAGGAGGACAATGACGGCACCTTTGTTGCCAGCTTCCGGGCGCTGGGAGACGGCGAGACAGTTGTGTCTTTCACCTATGCCAGGGATGATGCGCTGGAGGAAATCCGGGCGCTGAATGTTACCTGCAAGGATGGAAAAGTAGCCGACGTCTCCAACGCTTCCGTTATGCCCATCAGTGGACAGGATGATCCGGAGATCACAGACCTTCGAAACAGCAACAGCATCCCCATGATTATGAAGGAACACAGCGCGGTGACCTGCGTCTCCGAGACCTGGGACGGGGAGAACAACTGGCAGAATAAGACTGTCAGTCAATTCGTCAGTTCCGATGGCCGCCTGTGGTATGACTACGAACAGTACGATGATGCTGACCAGGTCGTATACTGCGAGGCGGGATACATCAACGATGACGTTCCCGGTGCCCTGTATACCTGCGAAAAAGACGGTCTGAAAACGATGACGCTGTGCCCGGCGTCTGAGTATGAAGCCATGGTGTCTGACCGCTGGCTGGCGCGTCAGCTATATGACTATGAGACCGTGGCGGACAAGGCTGACAGCACGGAGTATGGAACCACCACCCTGACCGCCGCCAGGCAGAATGGTCTGACAGGAATCAACAGCGAGGTCATTTACTTTATCGACGATGCGACCGGCCTAATCACCGGCATGGAGGTGACGGAGCATAGTGCAGAGGACGGCAGCGTAGTCTCCGTGACCCGCAGCAATATTCTCTACGATGAACCCCGGCTCATGGAGGAGCAGGCGGCTATGAATATTCTGTTCCCGGAGGACGCCTGCTATCTGAACGTGATCATCAATCCCGGAAAAGAGAATTCCGAGGAACAGGCTTTCCATGTGGATAAGTCCACGGAGGTGGAATTTGACGCCATGGAGGGCTATCAGCTGTACTACGATTATGATTGTACCCAGCCCATGGATTGGATCGATGTGGGGCAGAATAAGCTGACTGTCTATGTCACGATAGATCCTGCGAAATAAGCATTTAAGAGATTCTTCTGTGATTGAACACAAACAGATTTCGAAAATCTAACGCCGTAAACGGCATAGGAAGATCACTATAAATCAAACACACGAGCAGTGGAATAGATGGACAATTCTTGTCACTTCGGATATTAAGCCCGCATCGGTGCAGACGACGATAAGTAGCGGTCGATTTCTCCATTGCTAATGGCGCACTTCTATACAGGGTAAACCCTGTATTGTGCGTCCTGCGGAGCGAACAGCCCGGACAATTGAAGTCTGGGCTGTTTTGCGTCACTTCGTTCCGAACAAGGGAGTGCCTCCCTTGCGCTGCTTACCCCTGACCACCAATGTGCCCTATGGCTATGTGAAAGACCCGGAGAATCCCCGCCGCTGGGTGGTTGACCCGGTGTCCGCCGATGTGGTGAAGCGTATTTTCTCTATGTGCATGGAGGGGCGGGGTCCCAAGCAGATCGCCAACCAACTGAAAGCGGACAAGGTGCTGACGCCCAGCGCATACAGAGCCTTGCAGGGAATCAAGACCCCAAACAAGAAACCGGAGGACCCCTACGACTGGCACAGCAGTACCATTGTGGCGATTCTGGAACGCCGGGAGTACACAGGCTGTACGGTGAACTTCAAGACCTATACCAACTCCATCTGGGACAAAAAGCAGCGGGAAACGCCCATTGAGAAACAGGCCATCTTTCCAAACACCCACGAGCGTATCATTGAGGATGCTGTGTTTGAGAAGGTGCAGGAAATCCGGCAGCAGCGGCACCGAATGACCCGCACAGGCCGAAGCAGCATCTTTTCCGGGCTGGTGTACTGCTCCGACTGCGGTTCCAAAATGAACTATGGCTCATCCAACAACGGCGATCCGGCACAGGACTTCTTTGATTGTTCGCTGCACCGCAAGGACAAGGAGAAGTGCAAGGGACACTTCATTCGGGTCAAGGTTTTGGAGCGTGTGGTTCTGAAACACATTCAGGCTGTGACGGGCTATATTCTGCGGCATGAGGCACATTTCCGTGCAGTGATGGAGGAACAACTCCGGCTGGAAAGCAGCGAGCAGATCCGCATCCGCAGAAAGCAGCTGGAACGAAACGAAAACCGCATCGCTGAGTTGAAACGCCTGTTTATCAGGATTTACGAGGACAACGCCAGCGGGCGGCTGAGTGATGAACGCTTCGATATGCTGAGCCTGACCTATGAAACGGAGCAGAAGCAGTTGGAGGCCGAGTGCATCACCTTGCGGCAGGAAATTGAAGTACAGGAACGACAGAACGAAAACATTGAAAAGTTCATTCAGACGGCGCACAGGTATGTGGGAATCGACGAGCTGGACGGCTACGCTCTGCGGGAGCTGGTGTCAGCTATCTATGTGGACGCGCCGGACAAATCCAGCGGAAAGCGTGTGCAGCACATCCACATCAAGTACGAAGGGCTGGGCTTCATCCCGCTGAATGAGCTGATGAAAGAGGAAACGGCGTGACCGAAGTCACGCCGCACCCCTTGAAAACTCAAGGTTTTCACCATTTTTTGAGTTTACTGTTTTACGACCACCCGGCTAAAGCCGTCCTCTTTTTTTGAAGTATTTAGGCAAGCGCCGCGGTGATGATCGCCATGGAGTAGACCTCCTGAGCATTGCAGCCGCGGGAAAGGTCGTTGATCGGCGCGTTCAGGCCGAGCAGGATCGGGCCGTACGCGTCGAAGGAGCCGAGGCGCTGGGCGATCTTGTAGCCGATGTTGCCGGCGTTGATGTCGGGGAAGATAAAGGTATTGGCGTGGCCGCCGACCGCGTCGGTGATGTGCTTGGTCTTGGCGACAGCCGGAGAGACCGCCGCGTCGAACTGGAACTCGCCGCCGATCGGGGTGTCGGGCATGAGGGCCTTGGCCTTCTCGCAGGCATTGCGCATCTTGTCGACGTCCTCGCCCTTGCCGGAGCCGAGGGTGGAGTAGCTCAGGAAGGCGACCTTCGGGTCAACGCCGAAGATCTTGGCGCAGGAAACGGTCTCCTTGCAGATCTCGACGAGCTCGTCCTCGTTGGGCTTGATGTTGATGGCGCAGTCGGCCATGGCGAGCACTTCGTTCTCGCCGGAAGCGGCGGGACGGACCATGATAAAGCAGGAAGAGACGATCTTGTTGCCGGGCTTGGTCTTGATGAGCTGGAGCGCGGGACGGACCGTGTCGGCCGTGGAGTAGGTAGCGCCGCCGAGCAGGCAGTCGGCCTTGCCCATCTTGACGAGCATGGTGCCGAAGTAGTTGCTCTTCTTGAGCGCGGCGCGGCACTCGTCGGCGGTCATCTTGCCCTTGCGCAGCTCGACCATCTTGTCGACCATCTCGTCCATGCCGTCGTAATTCTCGGGGTCGATGATCTCGGCGCCGCGGATGTTGAAACCGATGTCCTCGGCGGCGGCAGCGATCTCATCGGGGTTGCCGACGAGCACGGGCTTTAAGAAGTTACCGGACAGCAGACGGGCGCTCGCTTCGAGAATGCGGGGGTCGGTGCCTTCGGTAAAAACGATCGTCTTGGGGCTCTTTTTCAGTGTGTCAATCAGTTTTGCAAACATGTTGATTCCTCCTGATATATGATGTGCCGATAAAATGGCACAGATTTACAGATATAGTATACACCTACTTTTTCACCGCCTCAAGAAAAAATAACGCAAAATCTCTGCAAAAGTTTACAAATTTTCCAAACTCTTACAACATATTAGCAGTATCATTTCCCTAAAAAGGCTTGACGGAGCCTTGAAAACCAAGTATACTGGTCAATGGTTACAAATTGTAACTTTTATTTTTACATGCATCCTCTAAGGAGTTTTGATATGTCAGAGCAAAAACGATCCACCCCCCAGCGCAGCGGCGCGTCCAGGCAGCGCCGCCGCTCGAATGCCTCGCCGCGAAGACGGCCGAGCAGGCGCGGCGGCATGCCGCAATGGCTGAGCGGCTGGCTCGAGCACATGGCGCTATTTTTTTCCACGCTCGGTGCGCGCATCCGCCGCATCGGCCCACGCGCCCGCACGGTCATGCGCGAGAGCAGGGCGCGCAACTTTCCTGAATCCAACCGCTTTTTGGTGCAGGTCTTCCTCGTCATCGGCGGGATGTTCCCGATGTGGCACTCGCTGCTGCATGAAAGGATCATGGCGCGCCGCCGCCAGCGCAGCCACGCTGCCGGCGAGCACGAGGACCGCTGGCGCAGGCACGCGCGGCGCGTGAATCCGTTCTACTTTATCGGCGGCGCGGCGGTCGTGGCTGCGATCGCGCTGTTTTTCTCGTTCTACACGCTGGGAACGACAGTAGAGTATAACGGCAGCGTGGTCGACACCGTCGCCAGCGCCGCGCAGGCGCGCAAGGCGGCCTCCAAGCTCGAGAGCATCACGACCGAGACGCTCGGCAAGTCCTACGAGATCGCAAAGGATGCCATCCATTATTCGACGGCTTTCGTCCGCCGCAGCGATGTGACGGATTCGACGACCTTCGAGCAGGACCTCGCCGACGAGCTCGGCCAGGTGACCTACGGCTACTCGCTCTATGTCGACGATGAGCTCATCGGTTCGACGCAGTACGCCGGCGCGCTGGACGAGCTGCTCAAGCAGATCAAGCAGGTCTACGCCTCGGCGGATACGCTGAGCGTCGACTTTGTCGAAAATGTCCGCATCGCGGAGGGCTACGTCCCGACCGACAGCGTGATGAACCTCGGCGAGATCGCCGAGATCCTGAATTCGACGAAGTCGGGCGAGGTGACCTACACCGTCGTCAAGGGCGACACCTGGGGCCAGATCGCCAACAACAACGGCATGACCGCCGCCGAGCTCGAAGCGCTGAACCCCGGCTACGACATCAACCGCATCCACATCGGCGATGCGCTGACGCTCTCGAACGCCGTGCCGTATCTGACCGTCAAGGTCACCGAGCGGCAGAACTATGTCGAGGACGTCAACTATGACGTGAACTACGTGAGCGATTCGTCCATGTATCAGGGCGACGAGCGCGTGATCTCCAAGGGCTCGTTTGGCAAGGCTGATATCGTGGCCGACGTCACCTATATCAACGGCGAGGAGCAGGAGCGCACGGTCATCTCGTCCGTCACGCTCTCCGACCCTGTGGCCGAGACGCGCGCCCGCGGCACGAAGGTCCGTCCGACCTGGTACCCCACCGGTAGCTTCCGCTGGCCGTGCTCGGGCCGCATCACGTCGTACTTTGGCTACCGCAGCACGGGTATCCGCGGCGCGACGAGCAACCACAAGGGCATCGACATCGCCTGCTCCTACGGCACGCCGATCTACGCCGCCGACGGCGGCCGCGTGACCTACGCGGGCTACAAGGGCGCGATGGGCTACGTCGTCATCATCGACCACAACAACGGCTATGTCACGTATTACGAGCACAACTCGTCGCTGCTCGTTTCCGCGGGACAGACGGTCTACAAGGGCCAGCAGGTCGCCAAGGCGGGCCGCAGCGGCGTCGCCAGCGGTGTCCACTGCCACTTCGGCATTCAGAGAAACGGCAGCTACGTCAACCCGCTCAACTATCTTAGTTAAAAACAAAGGACAGATGGCTTGTCATCTGTCCTTTGTTTTTAATAAGTTTACACTGCGCTGCATGCACGCGCCGAAGGCGCGCACACTTCGCTCCGTGAGAAGTGTAAATTCTGACGCACACGCCCCAGGGCGGCTTCTCTTGCCGCTTTGCGGCAATTCACCTTCTGTCGTCAGAATTTACGATTAAAATTATTTGCCGCCTGCGGGCGGCAAAGTCTGCGACGCTTTTTCCCGTTTTTCTGCCCGTATGGGCAGAAAATGCGGCGGATGTAGGTTGATGGGTTTTGCGCCGATTGGGGTGTGGGGGCCTGTTTGCCGCTGGTCGCGGCAAATGCGGCATGGGAATCATGAAAAGACCGCTGCGGCGTTTCGCAGCGGCCTTTTTTATCGTGTTTACTGTTCCGTCAGGATGCGGCGGACCTCGCCGGTGAAGTAGAGCGAGCCCCAGGAGCAGATGGCGTCATCCTCGCCTGCCAGCTCCAAGGCGCGGCGGACGCCGTCGTCGGTATCCTTGGCGGGGACGGCCTGCACGCCCTGTGCGTTCAGCCACGCGGCGAGCTCGTTTTCATCGAGTGCGCGGGCAGAAGGCGGCGTGATGACGACGAACGCCTTGGCGAGCGGGAGCGCGCGGCGCAGCATTTGCTGCCAGTCCTTGTCGCGAAGCACCCCTGTGAGGAAGATGAGTTTTTTGTCGCCGTAGAGCGCGGCGAGCGAATCCATCAGCGCGTCGACGCACTGGGGATTGTGCGCGCCGTCAACGATGAAGTCCGGCCCGCGGCGCAGAAGCTCGAGCCGTCCGGGCCACTGGGCGTGGGAAAGGCCCTCATCAATGGCCTCGTCCGTGAGCTTGCCCCAGCCGCGCGAGCGCAGCGCGTTGCACACGTCGATGACCGTCAGCGCGTTCAAGAGCTGATACTCGCCGAGAAGCCGCAGGTGGTACGGCCCGCGGCCGCGGTATTTGAACTCTTGACCGTCGAGCGAGGACGAAATGCGCTCAAGCTTTTCCTGCGCGGTGATCGTGAGAGCCACGTCCTCCTGCGCGCACTTTTCGCGCGCGACGTTCTCCACGCCCTCGCTCTGGCCGAAGAGCACGGCGTGTGAGCCGTGCTTGATGATGCCGCATTTCTCCGCAGCGATCTTCTCGACCGTGTCGCCGAGAATGGCCGTGTGCTCCAAGCCGATGTTCGCCACGACGCAGACCTCCGGCGCGGGGATGACGTTCGTCGAGTCCATGCGCCCGCCGAGGCCGACCTCGAGCGAGACGATGTCGCACTGCTCCTGCACGAAGTAGAGGAAGGCGATGGCCGTCATGATCTCAAAGCCCGTGGGCATTTCGCTCATGCTCTTCGCCGCGTTCCGCACGGTGTTCGTGAGCGAAATGAGGGAGTTGTCGTCGATCTCTTCCCCGTTCACGCGCATGCGCTCGTGGAAGCGCAGCAGGTGCGGCGAGGTATAGAGCCCCGTGCGGTACCCCGCGCGCTGGAGCACGGAGGCGAGCATCGCAGCGGTAGAGCCCTTGCCGTTCGTGCCCGCGATGTGGACGAATTTGAGTTTCTTCTCGGGGTTGCCGAGCAGGCCCAGAAGCTCGCGCGAGCGCGCAAGGCCCGGCGCGCTCTGCTCCCAGTTGTCGAATTGCAGATATTTGAGGGTCTCCTCAATGGTTTGCAGGTCTTTCACATTGTTCACCTGTATTTCCTGTAGAATAAGGCAAAGGCGTCGGCCCTCGCCTGCGGGTTTTGATCTATCGGTCGATCTTGCGCAGCATGGCGGTGAATTCCTCGGGCAGCGGGCATGTGAGCGAGACAAGATCCTTCGTCCGCGGGTGGATGAACTGGAGCCCCACCGCGTGAAGGCACTGACCCGTCAGGCCTGGAACGGCCTTTTTTGCGCCGTAGACCGTGTCGCCCAGGATCGGGTGGCCGAGGTAGGCCATGTGCACGCGAATTTGATGCGTGCGGCCCGTTTCGAGCCTGCAGCGCACATGCGTGTAGCCGGGATAACGGGCGATGACCTCCCAGTGCGTTACCGCGCGGCGTCCACCCGGAACGACGGCCATGCGCTTGCGGTCGCGGCTGTCGCGCGCGATGGGCGCGTCGACCGTGCCGCTGTCCTCACGTAAGTTGCCGACCACGATACACTCATACGTGCGCGCGAGCGTGTGGTCGGCCAGCTGGGCGGAGAGGAACTGGTGCGCGTAGTCGTTTTTTGCCGCGATGATGAGCCCGCTCGTGTCGCGGTCGATGCGGTGCACGATGCCGGGGCGCAGCGCGCCGCCGACGCCAGAGAGACTGTCGCCGCAGTGATACAAAAGGGCGTTCACGAGCGTCCCGTCCGAATGGCCCGGCGCGGGATGGACGACGAGCCCACTCGGCTTGTTGACGACGATGACGTCGTCGTCCTCGTAGACAACGTCCAGAGGGATGTCCTGCGGAACGGCGTCGATGGGCGCGGGCTCTTCGGGGGTGAATTCGATCTGCTCGTGTCCCGTGAGCTTGTAGCTCTTGTTCGGCGCTTTGCCGTTCACGAGGACACGCCCGTCCTCGACAGCTTTCGCCGCGGCGGAGCGGGTCAGGTCTTCAATTGCGCGGGCGAGGCAGGCGTCGAGCCGCGTACCGGCATCGGCTTCACTTGTTTGCAGCAGGATCGGTTCCATCGACCTTGTTCCCCCAGTTTTTCTCGTCGCTCTTGCTGTAAAAGGCAAGGTAGTAAATTAGCGCGCAGACCGTACCGCACACGACGAACACATCCGCCACGTTGAAGACGGGAAAGTCCATGAACATCGTGTCCAGCATGTCAACGACGTATCCGAGGCGCACGCGGTCAATGAGATTGCCGATGCCGCCGCCGAGGATGATCGCAAGCGACCACTGGCCCAGCGGATGGCGCACGATCTTGACGAGCAGCCATGCGATGGAGCACATGCCCGCCGCCGTCAGCGCGATGAGCAGCCACCGTGCGCCCGAAAAGCTCGACCACGCCGCGCCGTAGTTGTGCACGCGCGTGAGCTGTAACAGCGGCGGCAGTAGCGGCTCCGATTCGCCGAGCGACATTGTGTTCACGACGAGGAATTTGACGGCCTGATCCGCCGCCACGCAGAAAACCGCCGCGAGGGCAAGGCAGACCGCCTTGCCCTTGCCGCATCGGTAAAATGCAGCGTATAAAATCACCATCAGCGCCAGCGCGCCGAAAAAGATCCACAGGATCGGCCCTCCGATGCTGCCGGAGACGACGATCTGTGTCGTGCCGTCCGCGCCGCCGATCACGCCGATATCGTTCATTCGCTCTCCTCTTCTCCTGCGAGGGTGTTTTCCGCAGGCTCTTCGACCGCCGGTGCGGTCTTGGCGACCTCGACGATCAGAATATCGTCTGCCTGACGGAGCGCGGTGCACTCAGCCTCAGGCAGCTCCATGGCGTCTGCTAAGTCATGTGCCGCTTCGGCCACGACGAGGTAGCTGACGTACTCGTCATTTTCCGCGTACACGGCCATGCCGCGCTCGTGCAGAAATTCCGCCGCCGCGGGCACATCCAGCGTGATGATGGCATAGCCGCCGCTTGAGTCGGCGGAGCGGTCGTCTGCGCCGTCTTCCGTGTCATAGGTGTCGAACGGGCTGGCGTCGGCCTGCACGCCCTCCTTCTGCACGGCGGAATAGCTGTAGGTAAAGTCCTCCGCCGTGTCGCCGGACGCAGCGGGCGCACTCGCCGTGTCATTGCCGCTGGTATTGCAGTCCGCGGCGCTGTCGTTGCTGCTGACCATCGCGGGCGCCAGCTTCCACGCCGCGGCCGTGATGACAAGCAGCGCAAAGCACGCGGCCAGCACGCGCGGCCATGCGCGGCGGTGGCGCGATCTCGCGCGCTTTTCCTCATGCACCCGCTCGAGCACGCGCTCGGAAAAGCCCTCCGGCGCGTCGAGCTCGGGCATTTCCTCGAACATCGTGTGCACGATCATCAGTTCCGAGAGATACTCCCGGCAGTTCTGGCAGTGCTCTACGTGCGAGAGCACCTCTTCCTTTTCGTTTTCGCTCAATTCTCCGTCCACAAAGGCAGAGAGCGCGGCGGCGTACTGTTCACAACATTTCATTTGGCGCTCATCTCCTCACGATTACATTCTGTAACTTTTGACGAAGCAATTTCAAAAAAGTTCCCGTTTTCGGATAAAAAGTTGCGCAAAAGTGATCGGCCCCTGCTGATGCGCGATTTGACCGTGCCCAGCTCGATCGACGCGCTTTCTGCGATCTCGGTGTAGCTCAGGCCTTCAATCTCGCGCAGGATGAGCACCTTTCGGTACTCCTCCGGCAAGGCGGAGAGGCCCTCCTGCAATAATTTCTGTGCCTCGCGGTGCTCGACCGTCTCCTGCGGCTGGGGCGAGGTGTCGACCGCATCGACAAACAGCTCCTCGTCGTCGAGCGAGACGCTGCCGCTCTGTTTTTTTCGCCGCCGCAGCGTGTCGATGCAGGCGTTCGTCGCCAGACGGTAGATCCACGTCGAAAGCGATGACTCCTGTCGGAAGCGGTCGATCCCGCGCCAGAGCGCAAGAAAGGCATCCTGCGCGGCCTCCTCGGCGTCCTCGCTGTTGCCGTACATGCGGAAGCACAGCGTATACACTTTTTTCTCATATTGGCGGATCAGCTCTTCGAAGGCGGCTTCATCCCGCTTTTGAAGGCGCGCAATGAGTTCCCGTTCGTTCATAGCTTTTTATCTGATCCTCAGCGCAGATCCCGCTTGATCGACGCGCTGAGCGCGTGCAGCTCGGAAAGCGTTGAGAGCTGCACGATCTTCTCCTTATAATAATTCGCGTGGCTGATGCCCTTTAAGTACCAGCACAGGTGATGGCGCGCCTGCAACATCGCGACGCGCTCGTTTTGATACTGTGCGGAGAGCTCCACCTGACGCACGGCGGTGTCCCACCGCTCGGCAAACGGCGGCAGCGGCGGAATGCCGCACCCTGAGAGCGCGGCGGCGGACTGCTCGAAAAGCCACGGGTTGCCGAAGCTCCCGCGGCCGATCATCGCCATGTCCGCGCCCGTGAATTTAAGGATGCGCACCGCGGCCTCGGGCGAAAAAACGTCGCCGTTGGCGATGACGGGGATGCTGACGGCCTGCTTGACGTCGCGGATCGTGTTCCAGTCGGCCTCGCCGCCGTACATCTGCATGCGCGTGCGCCCGTGCACCGCGACGGCGCTGACGCCCACTTCTTCGAGCATTTTGGCGAGCTCGACGGCGTTGATGCTGCCCTTGTCCCAGCCGCGGCGCATCTTCGCCGTGACGGGGACCTTGACGGCGCGCACGACCGCCTCAGCGATGCGCGCGGCCTTTTCGGGATCTTTCATCAGCGCGCTGCCGTCGCCGTTTTTGACGACCTTGCCCACGGGGCAGCCCATGTTGATATCCAAGATGTCCGCGCCGGAAATTTCAATCGCCATCTGCGCAGCCTCGGCCATGCAGTTCACATCGCTGCCAAAGATCTGCGCGGCAAACGGCTTTTCGCTCGGAAACGGACGAAGCAGCTGCGCGGTCTTCGTGTCGTGGTAGCACAGCGCCTTGGCGCTCACAAGCTCTGTGACGGTGTAGCCCGCGCCTTTTTCGGAGCAGATCTGGCGGAATGCAGCGTCCGTTACGCCCGCCATCGGCGCGAGCGCGAGCTTCGATTCAATTTTTACCGTTCCGATCTGCATAGTCCGCCTCTTTTCGATAACAATACAAGTATAGTATAGCATAGCAAGGCCGACAAGTCAAAGGAACAAAACGTGGACGGAGAAGTTTTTTGCAAACAGGTGTTGACATCACGGCGGAGGTATGGTATATTATCTGTTGCCGATATCTGCCGGTGTGGTGGAATTGGTAGACACAGGGGACTTAAAATCCCCCGGTAGCGATACTGTACCGGTTCGAGTCCGGTCACCGGCACCAGTATTCCTTTAATTTCATATCGCGGAGTGGAGCAGTTGGTAGCTCGTCGGGCTCATAACCCGGAGGCCGTAGGTTCGAGTCCTGCCTCCGCAACCAGAAAAACAGCCGTTTTCTTTACGAAAGCGGCTGTTTTTGCAACTTTAACAAGATGTTCTATCTGTGACGAGAAGAAATAATTCAACTTTAGTTCAACTCACTTTGAAAATTCAAGCCTTTTTCAAAAACACGTCAGCTAAAATGTCAGCGTTTTTCCGATCGGCGCTCTCCATCACATGTGCATAGATGTTCGCCGTTGTGCTGACTTGCGCATGACCTAACCGCTTGGAAATAGATACACTGTCCACACCGCTAAAGTAAAGCATAGAGGCCATTGTGTGCCGGAAAGCATGAGGATTGATATGCGGGAGATCGTGCCGCCTGCTGAACTTGGACAACCAGTCTGTTATGCTGTCCGGGTGCATTGGCTTTCCGTCATCTTGAGCAAACAAAAAGCCCTGTTCTCGGTAATACTCACCCAGCCGCAGCCGCTCCGCGTTCTGCCATGCCCGGTATTGCCGAAGGAGCTGCATCGTTTCCGTTGGCAGAGAAACCCAACGATCCGAAGTCGCGGTTTTTGGCGTATCCTCATATACGCCTATATCCGGCGAGTAAAGGATGTTGTTGCAGATATGAATGCGGTTTCCTGTAAAGTCAACAGCATTCCATTTCAGCCCCAGCACCTCGCCGCGTCGCGCCCCTGTGATGAGCAGTAAGTGTGTAAGTGTTTTCCATTTTAGCGGTTCTGCGTCCAGTGCATCACGGATAGCTGCAACTTGTTCCGGCTGAAAGTAGTTGACTTCTTTTTTGCTGACCTTCGGTAATGTGGCTTTTGCTGCCACGTTGAATGGGACAAGCCCCTCTTTTTCGACTTGATCCAATACAGTCGAAATCAAACGGTGGTGCTCTAATATGGTCTTTGGCGACAACCCTTCGCCGGTGCGTTTGTTCTGTCCGGGCTTGGCGAGATCGGTGTAAAAGCTGTTCAGGTGATCGGCACGGAGGTCTTTTAACTTGATATGCCCGATTGCGGGATAGATGCGCACTGCCAGCTCCTTATAACGAACGATGGTTGAATGCTTTATTCCTCGCTGCTCTTTCAGATCAATCACATAATTGCAGTATTCCTCAAACTTCAAACGGCTGTCGGAGGTCACACCCTCCCGGCATTCCTTTTCAAAGGTCGCGGCGAAAGCCTCGGCCTTTTTTCTTGCGCTTTTCTCCGTCCATGTGGGCGAGACTTCAAAGGTCGCTGTCCACGGCTTGAGCTGCTTTCCGTCAGCATCACGACCGCGGTGAACACGGATAGAGTAGGAGATCAGCTTGCCGGACTTGTCCCGGCGTTCTTGAATGTTAGCCATTGTAACCCTCCTTTGGCGTATTGAATTCAGATTCAACTTTTCTTTCGAGTTCCTGAATGATAAAGCCAAACTGCGTAGAAAGATTTAATTTACATGAATTCGCCTTTTCTTGCCCATTGTTTATTGTATTAAGAAGGTTCAAGTCAGGAGTATAGTCCCGAACATTATCGATGGATTTAAGACGTTTTTGACGAACTGCCCGAAGCATACCCACGTACCGCAAAGCATTATCGCACTCATATATATAGTACAGAACATCTTCAAAATTATCACTTTCGAGCAAAAAGTTCAGCGAGTCAATATAGTCTGGATATTGCTCCTTATATCGCAGCAGTTGAGAAAGAGACTTTTGGGACAGCCCTGTCATATCGCAGATATCTGAGTTGTCTTTTTTCTCTTTGGAGTAGTCGCCGAGCAGATATGCTACATCGCAATCGAATATGGAGGCAAGCGCAATCATTCGTTCTAAAGGCGGTAAGGTAACGCCTCTTTCCCAACTTGATATAGTTGACTGCCCCAACGCTTTGTCTTTTGTAGGGGCAATATAGTGAAACGGCAGAGAGATTTGAAATTCGGCACAAACGAGTACAAGACTGGGAACGAATCTATCTGGAAGAAGGTCCGGAAGGCTTGGCAATTGAGCATCGAGGCCGTGGCAGTACTGGCCGGCCGAAGAAGCTGTCCAAGGCGGTAGAAGAAGATCTGCTGGCAGAAGTGCAGTGGTTGCGTGCGGAGAATGACTACCTAAAAAATTTGCAAGCCTTGGTTTTGGAAGACGAGCGACGCCAGCGCAGAAAACGCAGGTAGTTCAAAAGCTGAGGCAAAGACATTCTCTGGATATTCTTCTCTCAATCGCTCAACTGCCCCGTGCCACTTTCTACTATCATCTGAAGCGGATGAACAGTGCAGATAAGTATAAAGCTGTGAAAGCGGAGATCACGGCCATCTACCATGAAAACAAAGGAAGATACGGCTATCGCCGGATCACGGCAGAACTTCACAAGCGCAATTTCCTCCTGAACCACAAGACTGTCCAGCGGCTTATGAAGGAGTTGGGCTTAGTTTGCCGTGTCAGGATGAAGAAGTATCGCTCTTATAAGGGAGAAGTGGGCAAAATTGCGCCAAATCTGTTAAACCGGGACTTCCGCGCCGAAAAGCCGAACCAGAAGTGGGTCACCGATGTGACAGAGTTCAGTTTGTTTGGAGAGAAGCTCTATCTCTCTCCCATCCTTGATCTGTGCAGCAGCGATCTGGTCAGTTACACCATATCGGATCGTCCTGTACTCAGCATGGTAACCACCATGCTGAACGAGGCATTTGCAAAAATTCCGGACGGAACAAACCTCATTCTCC
>ENA-UOJM01001910-UOJM01001910.1-human-gut-metagenome-genome-assembly--contig:-P116-NODE-1910-length-16516-cov-8.485693_pt1 | contig 16516 bp, 15 predicted proteins | sample MGYA00242349_ERZ723896 | MGnify/ENA metagenome assembly ERZ723896 | reverse complement strand
TGAGCCGCACGAGGTCCTCGTAGAAATCGGAGTCGTGGCCCACATAGACGATCACCACCTCGAAGTCGGGGTAGTTCTGGGCCAGCATCAGCGGCAGGCGCTCCTCGACGAACGAATAATCCTCCGAGAAGAGCGGCACGACCACCGACACCGGAGGTTCGGCGTCGAGCACCGCGCTGCGGCGGTTGTTCTTGTAGCCGGGAATGCGGCCGTAGACGAAAATATAGTAGTACAACTGCACGCCGAGCATCAGGAGCGTCGCCCCCGCGAGGGCCGCACCCTCCCAGCCATAGCATGACAGAATTTGTTCGAAGAGTTGCATATTGAAGAAATATGCGCAAAGATAGAAATATTTTGTGTATTTTTGCCGAATATATGAGTATGAAATTCACCCTGCAACATAAAGACCCTTCGTCGCACGCCCGCGCGGGCGAACTGCATACGGATCACGGCGTCATCCGCACCCCGATCTTCATGCCCGTGGGCACGGCCGCGACGGTGAAGGGCATTTTCCACCGCGACGTGCGCGACGAAGCCCGCGCGCAGATCATCCTGGCAAACACCTATCACCTCTACCTGCGCCCCGGCATGGAGATCCTCGAACGCGCCGGCGGCGTGCACCGCTTCTCGACCTGGGAAGGCCCGATGCTCACCGACAGCGGCGGCTTTCAGGTCTTTTCGCTGGCCGCGTGCCGCAAGCTGAAAGAGGAGGGATGCCATTTCCGGTCGCACATCGACGGCTCGAAGCACCTCTTCACGCCCGAAAGCGTCATCGACACCGAGCGCACGATCGGAGCCGACATTATGATGGCCTTCGACGAATGCCCCCCGGGCGACGCCCCGCGCGAATACGCCGCCAAGTCGCTCGGTCTCACGGAGCGGTGGCTCGACCGCTGTTTCAACCAGTATCACCGGACCAGTCCCAAATACGGCCATTACCAGGCGCTGTTCCCCATCGTGCAGGGATGCACCTACCCGGACCTGCGCGCCCGGGCCGCGGAGAACGTGAAGCAGTACGACGCCGACGGTTACGCCATCGGCGGACTGGCCGTGGGCGAACCGACGGAGGTCATGTACGAGATGATCGAAGTGGTCAACGCCATACTGCCGGAGGACCGTCCGCGTTATCTGATGGGCGTAGGCACGCCGGTGAACATCCTCGAAGGCATCGAGCGCGGGGTGGACATGTTCGACTGCGTGATGCCGACGCGCAACGGCCGCAACGGGCAGCTCTTCACGGCCGAGGGCGTCATCAACATCCGCAACAAGAAGTGGGAGGACGACTTCTCGCCCGTCGACCCCGCGGGCACGGCCTTCGTCGACCGGCTCTACTCGAAGGCCTACCTGCACCACCTCTGCGTCTGCGGCGAGATGCTCGCTGCCGAGATCGCCTCGCTGCACAACATCGCCTTCTACCTGCGGCTCGTGGGGGCGGCGCGCGAGCACATCCTCGCCGGGGACTTCAGGGCGTGGAAGGAGGGAATGGTCGAAAAACTGACACGAAGACTGTAAAGGGACTTTTCCGGACAACCTAATGTAAAGAAAATTATGAAACGAACGATCCAAGTCATCCTGTTCGGGCTGTGGGCCCTGGCGGCCAGCGTCTCCTGTTCGGGGAACAGACCGGCGGCGGCACCTTCGGCGGTCGGCGTTTGGGCCGACAGGGACTGCGAACTGCTCCGCACGGAACGCTTCGCGCTGCTGTTCGAGAGCAACGGCGACACGACGACCTCCCTCCTGCAACGCATGGATGCCACGGACACCGTATTGTTGGGCAAAACCGTATTCACGCCCGACTCGGTGCTCATGCAGTATGTCCACAGGCCCGGAGAAGCGCGGCAGTACGCCGACCCGGGGGCCGTACAGCCCGACGGACGGCTGCGCATCGTGGTAGAGGGCCGGGAACGGATGCTCGAAAAGATAGAAAGCTTCGCGGTCTCCGCTCCCTACGAGATGCTGAAAGCCTCGCCGCTGGAGATCGGCTCCTGCATCCAACAGTGGAGTCTGGGCACGAGATGCCGCTGCGAAAACGGGAGCATCAGTTTCGAAGCGGGTACCAACCGGCACAGTTATACGTTCAACATCGAGCCGGGATTCGTCTATTGCCGGGCCGCCCGCCTACGGTTCAACGAACGCGGCGGACTCTTCGCGCAGAACATCCGCATGATGGCCAACGCGCGGGAACACACCGCCTACATGGCCCCCGACAACCGCGCCGAGAGCGCCGAACCGCTGAAAATCGACGACTCGAAATTCAGCCCCGACCAGTGCGTCTTCGATGAGGACGGCATCTACTGGTCATTCATTCGCTTCGAAGGCGATACAGCTGTCATCCACGGCTGCGGAGAGTTGTACCGATTCGCACGACCTGCGATCGACGATCCGGACCAAACCGAATGGATCGCATTCGAAAAATATTGACAACCGAAGAGATGAAAATGCGTTTTCCGGGGTTCAAGATTCTGGACCGTTACATACTGGGCAAGTTCCTGTCGACCTATTTCTTCGCCATCGCCATGATCATCGTGATCGTGGTGGTCTTCGACTACGTGGAGAAGATCGACGACTTCACGGAGCTGCACGCACCCCTGAAATCGGTCATCCTCGACTACTACCTCAACTTCATCCCCTACTTCATCAACCAGTTCAGCGGCCTGTTCACCTTCATCGCCTGCATCTTCTTCACCTCGAAGATGGCCTACCAGACCGAGATCGTGGCCATGCTCTCGGGCGGCATGTCGTTCCGCCGGCTGATGTGGCCCTACTTCCTCGGGGCGCTGATCATCGCCTCGCTGTCGCTGACGCTCAACCTCTGGCTGATCCCCATTTCGCAGCGGCACATCGTCGCCTTCGAGCAGCAATACATCAAACGCAAGCAGAACACCAAATACGACCGACACATCTACCGCCAGATCGAGCCGGGCATCTTCGCCTACATCCGCGGCTACAACGACGGCGCCCGCCAGGCCTCGTTCTTCGTGCTGGAACGCTACGAAAGCGGCACGATGACCCACTCGCTCGAAGCCTCGGACGCCAAGTTCAACCCCGAGACCAAACGCTGGACCGCCCCGCGCTACACCAAACGGGAGTTCGACTCCGCGGGCACGGAGACCTTCGAGCAGTTCCGCAACCTCGACACGCTGATCAACCTCGAAGCCACCGAGCTGGGCGAGATCAACGACCTGATCCAGACCATGAACATCTCGGAACTGAACGCCTTCCTGGACCAGCAGCGGGCCAAAGGCTCCGACTCGATCAACCTCATCGAGGTCGAGAAGCACGCGCGCTACGCCTATCCGCTTTCGACGTTCATCCTGACACTGATCGGCGTGTCGTTGTCCTCGCGCAAGGTCCGCGGCGGCACCGGCCTGCACATCGGCATCGGCACGGGACTCTGCTTCTCATACATCCTTTTCAACCGCTTCTTCGAGGAGTTCGCCAAAAGCGGAACCCTCCCGCCCGGGCTGGCCGTGTGGCTGCCCAATATCATTTACCTCGGCATCGCCGTCTACCTTTACCGGAAGGCCCCGAAATAACCTGCGATCTATGGAGAAACCCCAGAATTACCTGTCCCGGCTCCGGCGGCATCCGCTGCTGTGGAACCTCGCGCTGATCGCGGCGATCATCCTCGCGATGGCCGTCGCCGCGCACATCCTCATGCAACTGGGCACACGCCACGGCGCGCGGCGCACCGTGCCCGACCTCTCGGGCGTTCAGCTCGACCAAGCTCAACGCATCGCCCGCAAGCACGACCTGCAACTGCACATCAACGACTCGCTGTTCGTCCCCGCCTACGAAGGGGGCATCGTCCTCGACCAGCTGCCCGAAGGGGGCGTCGAGGTGAAACCCGGACGCACGGTCTACATCACGATCAACTCCTTCCGTCAGAAGATGGTCCCCGTGCCCTACGTGGCCGGGCGTTCGCTGCGGCAGGCCAAGAACATGCTCGAAATCGCCGGACTGGAGATCGCCGAGCTGGTCTACCGCGCCGACATGGCCACGAACTACGTGCTGGAGGAGTACTGCGAAGGCAAACCCGTGACCCCCACGACCCGCATGGAGGCCGAAATGGGTTCCGGCGTGACGCTCTACGTGGGCGTCGAAGAGGGCTACGGCACGACGATCGTGCCGCGGCTGGTGGGGCTGCCGCTGGCGCAGGCCAAGGGCCGCCTCTGGGAACTGGGCCTCAACGTCGGGCGCGTGGACTTCGACGAAGGGGTCAACCTGCTCAACCAGAAGGACACGCGCGTCTACATCCAGACGCCGGGCGCCGAGCGCAGCGCAGCGCTGGGGTCGAAGGTCGACCTGCGGCTGACGCTCGACGAGAAGAAACTCGCCCGGTACCGGGCCGAGGCCGAGAAGCAGGCGGCCGTCGCCGCCGAGGAACGCCGGGCCGAGGAGCAGCAGCGGGCCGATTCGCTCGCCCGGACGGTCCTGGAGGAGGCTTCGGCGGAACCCGCCGAGGAGCGGCCCGCAAACAATAACGAGGGATTTTTCGACTGATGACCGACAGACACCCCACCGACGATCCGGAGCTGGACGCCGTTCCGGCAGATGCGGAGGACGAAGAAGAAGCGGGCCTCTACGAACACTTTGCGGTGACGGCCGACAAGGGCCAGACCCCCATGCGGCTGGACAAGTTCCTGACCGTTAGGATGGAGCACTGCTCGCGCAACCGCATTCAGGCGGCGGCCGACAGCGGGAACATCCTCGTCAACGGCAAGGCGGCCAAGTCGAGCTACAAGGTCAAGCCGCTCGACCGCATCCAGATCGTGATGCCCTACCCGCGGCGCGAGGTGGAGCTCGTCGCCGAGGACATTCCGCTCGACATCCCCTACGAGGACCAATGGCTGCTGCTCGTGGACAAACCGGCCGGGCTGGTCGTGCACCCGGGGGTGGGCAATTACAGCGGCACGCTGGTCAATGCGCTGATGCACCACCTCAACAAGCAGGGAATCCCGGCCGAAGAACAGAACCGCGCGGGACTGGTGCACCGCATCGACAAGAACACCTCGGGACTGCTGGTGATCGCCAAGGACGAGCAGACCCACGCGCGGCTGGCCAAACAGTTCTTCGACCACACGATCCAGCGCCGCTACGTGGCTCTGGTGTGGGGCAATTTCGACGAGGACGAGGGGACCATCACGGGCAACATCGGCCGCAGTCCCAAGGATCGGCAGAAGATGTTCGTCTTCGCCGACGGGTCCGACGGCAAGCACGCCGTGACGCACTGGAAGGTGCTGAAACGCTATGGTTACGTAACCCTCGTGGAGTGCCGTCTCGAAACGGGGCGCACCCACCAGATCCGCGTCCACATGGCGTGGATCGGGCACCCGCTGTTCAACGACGAACGCTACGGCGGCGACCGCATCCTCAAGGGCACGACCTTCGCCAAATACCGGCAGTTCATCGAAAACTGCTTCGCGGTGATGCCGCGCCACGCGCTGCACGCCCGCCTGCTGGGATTCGAACACCCCGCAACGCACGAAAACGTGCTGTTCGAAAGCCCGCTTCCGGCCGATTTCCAGTCCCTGCTGACAAAATGGAATATTTACACTTCAGCGGCAAAAGAAACCAAAGAAAATTAATCGCCGCATTCCGGTCGCGATGCGACAAGCCCCTCCCGAGGGAGGGGTTTGGGGTGGGGGCAGACTTGCAAACGCGGCAGAGCCGCGAACAACACCGGTTGCAAGAAATGCAACCGAAACAAAATAAATAACGCACGATCTTGTTTTTACCTACGACCATCAAGGAGGTCCGCGAACGCGGATGGGATCAGTTGGACGTGATCCTCTTCTCGGGCGACGCCTACATCGACCACCCGGCTTTCGGGGCGGCCGTCGTGGGACGCCTGCTCGAAGCCGAGGGCTACCGCGTGGCGATCGTTCCCCAGCCCAACTGGCGCGACGACCTGCGCGACTTCCGCAAACTGGGCGCGCCGCGCCTGTTTTTCGGCATTTCGGGCGGTTCGATGGACTCGATGGTCAACCATTACACCGCCAACCTCCGCCTGCGCCACGACGACGCCTACACGCCCGGCGGCAAGGCGGGATTCCGCCCCGATCGTGCCGTGACGGTCTATTCGCAGATCCTCAAGCGCCTCTACCCCCACGTTCCGGTGGTCATCGGGGGCATCGAAGCCTCGCTGCGCCGCCTGACCCACTACGACTACTGGAGCGACGCGCTGAAACCCTCCATCCTGGCCGAATCGGGCGCCGACCTGCTGATCTACGGCATGGGCGAACGGGTCGTGCAGCAGGTGGCCCGGGCGATGCGCAACGGCTATAACGCCAAACTGCTGCGCAAAATCCGCCAGGTGGCGTTCCTCTCCGACGAAAGCTACGTCGCGCGGCTCGACCCCGCCGCGACGATCCGCCTCCGCAGCTACGAGGAGTGTCTGGCCGACAAGACCGCCTTCGGCGAGAACTTCACCGTCATCGAGACCCAGAGCAACCTGATGGAACCCACAGCGACACTCGTGGAGGCTGTCGGCGACCGGTGCGTGGTCGTGACGCCCGCCAACACGACGCTCACGACCGAGGAACTCGACCACTCGTTCGATCTCCCCTACGAGCGCGCCCCGCATCCGCGTTACGCGGGCAAGGGCGACATTCCGGCCTGGGAGATGATCCGCCATTCGGTCAACATCCACCGCGGCTGCTTCGGCGGCTGCTCGTTCTGCACCATTTCGGCGCATCAGGGCAAGTTCATCAATTCGCGCAGCGAGCGGTCGATCCTCGCCGAAGTGGAGCATGTGGTGAAATCGCCCGGTTTCAAGGGCTATCTCTCGGATGTCGGCGCACCCTCGGCCAACATGTACCGCATGGGCGGCCGCGACAGGGAGCTGTGCCGCAAGTGCCGCCGGGCGTCGTGCCTCCACCCGAAGATGTGCCCCAATCTCGACAACGACCACCGGCCGCTGTTGGCCCTGTATGAAAAAATCCGGGCCGTCAAGGGCGTCAAGAAGGCCTTTATCGGCAGCGGCATCCGCTACGACCTGTTCGACCGCTCGCCCTATCTGGAGACTGTGCTGAAGCACCATACCTCGGGACGGCTTAAAGTGGCGCCCGAACACACCGAGGATAACGTGCTGCGCCTGATGCGCAAACCGCCGTTCGCGCTCTTCGAGCGGCTGACCGCCGACTTCCATCGCATTTGCAGTCAGGAACATCTGCCCTATCAGCTGATCCCTTACTTCATCTCCTCGCACCCGGGATGCACCGAGCGGGACATGCAGTCGCTGGCCGGAAAGGTATTGGGAAAGCTGCATTTCAATCTGGAGCAGGTGCAGGACCTCACGCCCACGCCGATGACCCTCTCGTCGGTGATGTTCTACACGGGAGAAAACCCCTACACGCACGAGAAAGTCTATGTCGCCCGCTCGCAGGACGAGAAGCGGCGGCAAAAGGCGTATTTCTTCGGCGAAAAGCCGGCCATGGGGCAACCGGGCGCAGGCCATCCCGCACGCGGGAAAGAGACCCGCGGAAAGAGCGGCCCGGGATTCCGGCCGGGACGGAAATTCACGAAAAAAGGCTGACGGTTTCGTCAGCCTTTTTTCGTGACCGGACCGGGAGCCGTGCAGAGCCGGACCGGGAAAGGGCCGCCCTGCCACCGCCCCTGAAAGCGCGTCCTTAAAGCGCCGGCTTTAGCAGGCCGAAGAGCAGGCAAGCGATCACGAACGTCACGACGATATTGAATGTCTGCGCCACGAGGAACGACCGCAGGACGTTGCGGTTCTCCTTCGAGACGATGTCCTTGAGACGCGTGTCGAGACCGATGCAGACGAAGGCCAGCGAGAAGAAGACCGTCGAGAACATCTTCGCCACGCCCGGTTCGAGCAGTTTGCCCTTGGCGCCCAACGTAAAGAGACCGTTCGACTGGCAGAGGCTGAAGACGAGCGACGCGGCGACGAACCCGAGGATGAACTTGGGGAACTTCTCCCACACGATGCCCAGCGAGGGAGCCTGCCCGCCCTTCTCGCCGCGGGTCGAGAGGTAAAGCGCAATGAAGAACGCCACCACGCCGATCAGCACGTTCTGCGCCGCCTTGATGATCACGGCGTGCTGGTTGGCGACCTCGCCGACGATCATGCTCGACGCGGCGACGCCCGACGTGGTGTCGATCGTGCCGCCGATCCACGCCCCGGCGACCTCCTCGGCCACTTCGGGAGCGAACAGGTGCGGCAGGATCTGGTTCGCCAGCCACGGCATGAGGTAGATCATCGGCACGACGACGATCAGCACCAGCGAAACGATGTACGAAAGTTTCCGGTCGTCGCCGCCGACCACGCGCGCCGCGGTGATCGAAGCCGAGACGCCACAGATCGAGAGTCCGCTCGCAAGAATCATCGCCGAACGCTCGTCGACCTTCATGCGGCGCGAGAAGCGGAAGGCGAAGAACCACACGACGGCCACCACGAGGCAGGCCTGCACGAGTCCGAAGACCCCCGATTTCATCACGTCGCTGAAAAGGATCGTGGCGCCGAGGCACACCACGCCGATCTTGATGAAGAACTCGCCCTGAATGGCGGGCTTCATCCACGCGGGGACGCGCCACACATTGCGGATCACCAGGCCGAACAGCACCGAGAAGAAGACCGACTCGAAGCCGTAGTAGGAGACGGCCGGGATTTTGGCCACGACCTGCGCCAGCAGCGAAACGGCGAAGACCACGACCAGCGACGGCAGCAACCCCTTGAGGGGACGCCGCAGCAGCAGGCAGCCGACGTAGAGCACCACCAGCACGATGGCGAACAGCAGGCCGATGTTATACCACGCCACTTCGCCCACGAGGGTCGCGGGCACGCTCGGCAGGTCGGCGGGGATGAGCGCCGCAAGCAGCAGCAGCGGGATCGAGACCCAGACCACCACCCAGTCCTCGACGCGGAGTTTTTCGAAAAAGTTTTTCATGGCAATTCAATTAAAAAATTCCGGAGAGCATCAGCGACACCACATTGCGGTTGGCGGCGGCGCGGGACGCATAATCTTCGTAGGTGTAGTTGAGCTGGCAGCGCAGGTATTTCACGGGCTGCCACACGACGCCCGCCGTGTAGTTGGTCTGGCGCGAGGCGCTCTCCGAGGAGTTTTCGAGGAACGTATCGTAGCGCACCACGGACATCAGCGACGGCGTCACGCGCCACCCGCCGACGGCGTACCAGCCGTCGCTGTCGAGTTCGCCGCCCGCAGGAAGCCCCGTCGTGCCGCAGATCCACTCGGCGCGCACGACCAACGGTCCCTCGTCGTAGCAGGCGCCCGCACCGTAGCGGACGCGCTTGAGGTAGTCGGAGCCATACTCGCCCCAATAGTAGGAACCGGCGATCTGCAATCCCCGGACGGGACGCAGCGTCAGCCGCGCCACAAGGTCCTTCGATTTGTTCTTGTCCTTGACGTTCAGCCCTTCGCCGTTGAACACGCCGAAGTTGTAACCCAGAACACTGTACCCTTTGCGATTGAAGAACCCGCCGTAGAGCATGGCGCCCATGTCGCGGCCCGTGGCCGAGAGTCCGCACACGTCGTTGAAGCCCATCAGCCGGCGCAGCGACAGCGGGTATTCGATGAACTCGTACTTGAGGGGCACGTAGTCGGTATTCTCGATCGAAAAGGGCAGTTTGTACTCTCCCAGCTGGAAATTCAGCTGTTCGAAAGGCCGGTAGCGGATGTAGGCGTCGACGATTTTCGGGCCGCAGAACTCGATCTGCACCCGGTAATCGAGCTTTTTAGCAATGTCGCCCGCAAGGTTCAGACGCACGCGCTTGATAAAGAAGGTCGACGAGGTTTGCGACCACTCGTAGCCGGTCTGCACATAACCCGAGATCCGGGGCAGGCGGGCCGCGATCTTGTCCCAGGTCGAAGTCTTGGCTTTCAACGCTTCGATCTGGGCCGAGAGTTCCGCGACAGTGGGTTCAGCGCCCGCAGGCGGCACGGCGGCAGGCTCCCGGGCCGCGGCTCCCAGCGATAGAAACGACAGCAGCAGGATAATAATCGGTTTCATAAGCAGTGATTCTTTTCCGAGTGCAAAATTCGGAATTTCCCCGCTGCGGATCAATACGCGTAAATACGTAAAAAGACCGGGCGGAAAAAATTTGCAGTTCCCTGATTTATCCCTATATTTGCTCTTGCAGCCTGTGAGGACTGCATACATGGGACATAAAAGCGCATCGGCTTTTTTCTTACAAGAGAAACCTGGAAAATTTCAAATGCAGTAAGGAATAAGAGTTGGTGCTCTCGCTGTTTTACGGCGTGGGCATTTTATCTGTATTCTACTGCATGGGCTATCCAGGGCCTCTCTTGTGGATATTGAAAACTGTCCACGTTTTTTTGCGCCTTTGTAAAATTCATAAACCTTTAAAACTTAAATTTTATGAAGTCAATCTTGTTTCTGGCAGCGTTCATGCTGCTGTCGATGTCGGCCTCAGCGCAAGACGTCATCGTGAAGAAAAACGGCGAGGAGATTCGCGCGAAGGTGGAAGAGGTCGGCGAACAGTCGATTCGCTACCGTAAATTCACCAATCTCACGGGACCCGTCTACTCGATCGCCCGCGGCGAGGTCTTCGTTATCCGCTACGAATCGGGGGCCAAGGATATAATCACGCCGCTCGACCGGCCTGCTGCGGCCGGGAAAACGCAGGACACGGGAATCGCCGCCCCGTCGCAGCAGGCGATGCGGCAGGCCGTCGCCAGGGCCGAAAGGCGCAAACGCGACAAACTGTGGACGTTCGGCCTGCGCGCCGATGTGGGTGTGAGTTTCTGGTCATTCAAAGATGACTTTAAGACGCAGTTCGGCTCGTCGTCCGAACAGGTCAGTTTCACCAGCAACCCCCGGCTGGGATTTGCGGCTTCGGCTTTTGCCGAACGCTATTTCAACCGCACGGGGCACGGCCATCTCGGCGTGGGTGTGGGGTATATGCAGAACGGAGGTTCGACCGAAGGGACTGTTCAGGGCGAGTCGTTTACGTATGACATGCGCTACGACGCTTTTGCGGTGGATGTCTATTACGGCATGCGTCCGGTCAAAAACGGATTCTACATGCGCTACGGACTGCGTCTTCAGCTTCCCGTCGGCATGAAACTGCGGATGGGGGCGTCGCCGAATCTGGCGGGACTTATCGGAGGAATGGATACGGATGTCGCGCTCGACACCTGGTATGATGTCGATAAGGAACTGCGCAAATCAATCGTTCCGGCCGTCAATCTGACCTACGGATACACCTTCGGACATGCCGACATCGGACTGCAATGGGCCTTGGCTTTCGGTTCGCCCCATCAGGAAATGGGCAAAAGCCCCTGGTCGCTGTCGCTGGATTTCGCTTATCGGTTTTAGGCCATGAGACGCTTGCTGTTTATGCTCGCAGCCCTCCTCTGGTGGGGCGGAGCCGAAGCGCAGGATGTGATTCTGCTGCGCAATGCCGACGAAGTGAAGGCCGAGGTTCGGGAGATCACCGACAGCCATATACTCTATACGCTGTGGGGCGGCTCGGACAAGCTGCTTTCCCTGCCGCGCGCCGAGGTGTTCTCGGTGACGTACCAAAACGGAGAAAAGGAGCTTTTCGTCGGTGACGACTCCGGGGCGACGGGTCCGGTCGCCGCGGCGGATTATCCGTGGCCCCGGGTGACGAAAAGCTACCGCCCGGGCGATCTATTCGACGAGGAGGGCGTCCGGGGAATCGTTATCTCCACGACCGACAACGGCCGCCACGGACTGATCCTCTCGCTCGAACAGTCTTCGAAACGGCTGAGATGGTCGGCCGACTCCTCGTGGGCAACCGATCTGCTGCTGGGGCTTTCCGATCGCGAGGACGGCTGGAACAACCGCCGCCGGCTGATCGAATGGCTGGCCGAGGGCAAACTGACATGGGAAGATTTCCCCGCTTTCGAATGGTGCGAATCGCTGGGACCGGGCTGGTACCTGCCGGCGGTGGATGAACTGCGCGGGCTGTGGCCGCTGTGCGGCGAGACGGAGGTACTCGAAAAATTCGGCAACAAGGAGAGCTACCGTTTTTCACGGAGGATCAGCGAACTGTCCCAATCCTACGGCGGCGACAAACTGTCGATTCTTACAGACGACCGGTTCTGGTGGTCTTCGACCGAACGAAAAGACAATATTGCCCAGATCATTGATTTCGGAATGCCTCTTCAGACCCGGCTTGTGAATATATCTGCGTACCGTTCCGACCAAAACCACATCCGGACCAAAACCTGGCAGCAGTTTGTCGAGGCCGGGTGGGAAAAAACAGGGAAATGTCCGATCCGTGCCGTACACAAGTTTTGATACCTGAAAAGCAGGCTCCCCGCAATGGGGAGCCTGCTTTTCAGAGAGAGGGGGAGTCCCGGCAGAGCGTTACCGCGGCATGGGGAACGAAAGCGTACGTGCGTCGAGGAATGCGTCGGGGAAAGGACTCCAGTTCCAGGCCTGACCGTTCGAGAGGTTGAAATGCTGACCCAGACGCAGCGTATTGTTGTCGATGACGGTGATGCGCGAAGGGAGGTTCTCCTTCTGGATCACCACCACCGAAGTCATCGACACCGTGGGTTTGGTCCTGACCGGGGCCATCGTCTTGTAGTCGGGTTTCCACGGCGACATGTGCGCCAGCGAATCGGGAAGCGTGAAGCCCGAAGTACGGGTCGAGTCGCGCCTGAAATCGAATTTCGGCTCCTGGGCCGAGGCGGCGAGCGCTACGGCGAGCGCTGCGGCCGCAAGCAACATCTTTCTCATAATCTTCTTCCCTTTTATCTTTAGAATTTAACGTTAAAACACCTCTTTTAGTATGCGCACCGACTGCACGGCGCTGATGGCGTCGAGGTGGTAGCCGAAATAGGCCAGCATGGCGTTGAGGAACTCCGACCGCCGGTCGCGGTTCAGCCCCACGTCGCCCAGACGCCGCACGTCGCAGGAGAGCATCCGGTCGAGCAACGAGGCGCACTCCTGCGTCATCACTCCCGGGTGCGCAGGCCGCACGACGCTGTACAGTCCCTCGCGGATGTCGAACCACGCCCCCGGCGTATAGTCGTTGCCGGGGCGGAAACCCAGCAGACGGCTCAGGTTGGCCAGGAACCAGAGGTGGAAATTCGGCACCCCTTCGTCCATGGCGTCCAGCGCCTCGGCCGAACCCCACACGAAATCGAAAAGCGGCCGGTTCGGCTCGCTCTCCCGGACGAGGCGGTACAAAACCTCGGCCATAAACAACGCCATGGTCGATTTCCGGACATCGAACGGAAGGCTTTGCAGCACGAACCCCGCGCGCACCTCCTTGAAGCGGTCCATCTGCTGCCGCGGGGATTCCAGCCCCTCGAACTCGACGGGGAACATCGGCTGGAACAGCGCCAGCTTCGAACCCCGGCCGCTGCGGCTGCGGACCCCCTGCACCATGTAGCTGCGGCGGCCTCCGACATCGGTCAGCAGGTAGGCGACCATCGACGTGTCGCCGTATTTGAGCGTATGCAGCACGATGCCGCGGCCCTTGTAGGTTTTCAAATCACAGAATTAATCTCTTTCCCTGAACGCTTTCCGGATCGGACCGCTGTTCCCGCGGCGTTCCGCCGCGTTTACAAGTCTGACCCACCCCTAAATCCCCGCCTCGGCGGGGACTCATCGCATGCGACCGGGATTACTTCTTCTTTTTAACACGTATCATCATCCAGCCCTCGCGGGTTTCGGCCGCGACGGTCTCCATGCCCTGTTCCGCAGCGGCTTGGGTGACGGCCGCAGTGTCCGCTTCGAGGAATCCGCTCATCACCAGGTCGCCGCCCGGGACCAGCGCCGCGGCATAGGCCGGCATGTCGGCCACGAGAACGTTGCGGTTGATATTGGCCAGAATGAAGTCGTAGCGCCGCCCGGCAATCCGCCCTACGTCGCCCAGCATCGGTTCGACCCGGTCCGCGACACCGTTCGCGGCGACATTTTCACGGCAGTTTTCGTCCGCCCAGTCGTCGATGTCCACGGCGTCGACGTGCGCCGCGCCGCATTTGGCGGCGACGATCGCCAGCACGCCCGTGCCGCTGCCCATGTCGAGTCCCGTACGGCCCGCAACTCCGAGGCCGAGCACCGCGCGCGACATGAGCCACGTGGTGGCGTGATGACCCGTGCCGAACGACATCCGGGGCAGCACGACCGCTTCCATCTCCCCCGCAGGAGCCGGATCGTGGAACGGGGCGCGGATGCGCAGGCGGCCTTCGACGTCGACCGGCGGGAAATCGCTCTCCCAGGAGGCGTTCCAGTTTTGGGTCGGGATGACGGCATAACGCCCTTCGACCCCGCAGCGCGCCAGCAGGGCGTCGACATCGGTCTTGCAGCCGGAGAGCCGCACGGCCGGAATATAGGCTTTCAGCAGGCCGTCTTCGGTTTCGAAACTCTCGAACGGAAAATCGGCCAGTTCGGCGGTCAGGATTTCAGCCTGTTCGTCATCGGAGACCGCGATATGGAGAACCGTATAATCCATATTATGTAAAATTTTCGTACCTTCGTTCGGACAAAGTTACAATAATCCCGGATTCAGCGGACCAAAAGATGGCAGAAAATACAAAAAAGTGGGACGAAACCGGCCGCCGTTACCGTAGCTATATAAAACTGGAGAAGCGGCTCTCGGAAAACACCGTCGAATCGTACATGCGCGACTACATGCAGTTCGCGCACTTCATCCTGCGCCAGTGGGACGTCGCGCCCCACAAGGTCGAACCGCAGATGGTCGAACGCTACATGGCGTGGCTCTACGAGCGGGGACGCGAGAAGACCTCGCAGGCCCGGGCGTTGAGCGGCATCAAGAGTTTCTTCAACTTCCTGATGATCTCGGACAAGATCGAATCGTCGCCCGCGGAGTTCGTCCTGACGCCCAAATTCGGCCGCCAGCTGCCCGACGTGCTGACCACCGCCGAGATCGACCGCATCATCGCCGCCGTGGACACCTCGACCGTGAAGGGGCTGCGCGACTGCGCCATGCTCGAAGTGCTCTATTCGTGCGGACTGCGGGTCTCGGAACTCACGTCGCTGCGCATGCAGGACCTCTTTTTCGGCGAAGGGTACATCCGCGTGATCGGCAAAGGCGACAAACAGCGGATCGTGCCGGTCAGTTCAACGGCCCGCGACCGCATCCAGCGCTACCTCGAAGAGCGGCGGAGCATCCGGACGGGTGAGGAGATCGTCTTCCTGAACAACCGCGGGGGACAGCTTACGCGGGTGATGGTCTTCACGGTCCTCAAGCAGGCCGCCCGTCGGGCCGGGATCGAAAAGCGCATCAGCCCCCACACCTTCCGCCACTCGTTCGCGACGCACCTGCTGGAAGGCGGCGCCTCGATCCGTCAGGTGCAGGAGATGCTGGGGCACGAAAGCATCCTCACGACCGAAATCTACACCCACCTCGATCGCGAGCACCTGCGGCGCACGGTCGAGGAGCATTTACCGATATAACCCCGGAAGTCGAAAAATCGGACCGCCGGCCGCCGCTCCCACGGTCTCCGGCCCTGTTCGCCCATCCGAACCCGCCCCGTTTCTCCTTCAGGGAGGAGGACGGCGTACGTTCGGCCCGGATACGGCAGCCTCACAACTTCCGGATCTGCGACTGCGGCGTGAGCCGCAGCGAGTCGTAGTCGAGTCCCGAGATGACGACCAGCGCCCCGCCGGACGTCACGATTCGCGGCAGCAGTTCGGAAAGCGGCAATGCGGCGGCGCGCATGCCGTCGAACGCGGCGCGGTAGTCGGCCGGGAAATCCGGGACCAGCAGCCCCGCATAGAACTCCGTGGCGGCGAGGCGGTCCGGATCGGGACAACACTCCGCAGAGAGCACGCGGCCGTCCGCCCCGAGTGTCAGGAGCGGATGCCGGACGAGGCCCTGCGGCGTCCACAGCAGGTTAGAGGCTATCCTTCGGGATGGCCGCGGCGCGGAGGAAGTCATCGGCGAAAATCCGGATGTCGAGCTGCTGTTCGTAGAGTTTTTCGACGGCCGTGCGGGTCGGGGGAATGTACTCCACCTTGAGGTCGGTGACCGTCACCGAAGGCCGTTCGGGCCTGGCGTTGAAGGTCAGGAAGTCGATGCGCAGGCGGCGGTGCGTCGTGTCGGTCGTAAACCGGCGCGAGAAGCTCTCCTCGCGGTTGCGCCGCAGGGTCGTGGTGTAGACGTTGGTGCGCGAGCTGTCGCGCCGTTCGAGCCACACGGAGCCTTTCAGCCCCCGCTGGTTGCGGTCCAGCGAATCGACGAGGTATTTGAGCGAAAGACTGTATTCGCCCGGCTCGACGTCGAGCGTAAAGCTCAAACGGGCCGTGTCGCGCAGCGACCCGACGCGGATGAGCGAATCGGCGAGCACCGTGCGCGTGAAGGTGCGGCGGGCGACGTTGTCGATCGTGTCGAGCACGGCGACCTCCTGGTTATAGATCTTACCCTCCCGTTCGAGCATCTCGATGGCCCGTTCGACCACGTCGCCCAGACGGGCGCTCTTGCGCTTCGAGAAGTTGCCGATGGTGTAGTGCACGTCGTCGGTCGTGTAGCCGTAGCGGGCGAAGATCGGCTCGTAGATGCGCAGCGAGTCGG
>ENA-UOJM01001884-UOJM01001884.1-human-gut-metagenome-genome-assembly--contig:-P116-NODE-1884-length-16720-cov-17.871947_pt1 | contig 16720 bp, 12 predicted proteins | sample MGYA00242349_ERZ723896 | MGnify/ENA metagenome assembly ERZ723896 | reverse complement strand
CAGCCGCCGGAGCGGTGCTTAAGCCGTAAGGCGGGAATTGTGCGGTATTGCCTAAAATAAAAATGACCATCCAGCGTACATGTTGGATGGTCATTTTTTATACAATATCGCACTCGATCGGCGTTTCAAACAACCGCATTACTTCCGCGCGGTCGTCTGTCTGGCCCAGCGCCCACATCAGTTTCACGGCGACGGCCTCAGGGGTCATGTCGCGGGCCTCCAATACGCCGGGCAGCTCACTCACGGCGCGCCCCACCTCGTAAACGGCAAGGTCGCAGCCCTCGTGGGGAACCTGCGTTGTAAACACCGCCAGCCGTCCGCTCTCGCACCAGCGGCGCAGCTCGGCAAACATGGCGCCATGTTTGCTGCCCGGCAGGCCGCCGACGCCGAAACTCTCCAACACCAGTGCCCGGTAATGCGGGGCCAGCATCGGAATGATATCAGCCCGCATCCCCGGCACAAGGCGCAGCACAAAAACGGCGGGGTCGAGCTTTTCATAGAACCGCACCGGCGGCAGCGCAGCCGGGCGGCGCAGGAAAAGGACAAGCCGCGTGTCGCGAAAAACCGCCGTCTCCGGGTAGTCGATGCTGGAAAACGCGTTGAAGCTGCGGGTGCGGGTCTTGCGGGCGCGGGTGCCAAGAATGACCTTGTTGTCAAATACCAGCTGCACGCCCCATGCACCGTCACTGACCGCGTAGACAAAGGCGCGGTACAGGTTGTTGCGGGCGTCCGTGTCGCGGTTGTAGATGGACTTTTGGCTGCCCGTCAGTACAACCGGCTTGGCGCTGTTCTGCACCATGTAGCTCAGCGCGGCGGCGGTATAGGCCATTGTGTCTGTGCCGTGGGCAATGACAAAACCGTCGTAGGCATCATAATTTTCTTTGATGCAGTGTACAATACTCTGCCACTGCGCGGGGCCTACGTTCGTTGAGTCCAGGTTGAACACCTGTACGGCATCCACAGCACACAGGTCGGCCAGCTCCGGCACACAGGCCAGCAGTTCCACCGACGTGATGGCCGGGGCCAGCCCGCCCGCCGCCGTGGGGCGGCTTGCAATCGTCCCGCCGGTGGCGAGGAGTAGGATTTTTTTCATGGGGGTACCTCATTCTTTCCACATCAAATGCCGCTCGGCTACGACCTGGGCGTCCAATGTCCGCGCCCCAGCGGTGAAGCGCACGGTCACGCGGTGGCCGCTCACGCTCTCTACCGTGCCAGGGCCGAATACCGCGTGCCGCACGTGGGCACCAACGGTCGTGATGCTCTCCACATCCACCGGCGGCAGGGGTGCCCGCGCGGCGGGCGGGACAGGGCGGCGGCCTGCGGGTTCCACATCGGGGCGCTTGCGGTGCCCGGGCAGGGCTGCCAACACTTCCTCCACAAAGGCCGAGCGCTCGGCCACGCAGTCAAACAGCACCAGCTGCTGCCGGGCACGGGTCATGGCGACGTAGAACAGCCGCCGGTCCTCCTCGTACTGCTGGGTCTCGCCAGGGGTGCGGCAGGCAAGTTCCGGCTTGGCCGGAAGGATGCCGTCCAGTACATCCAACAAAATCACCCGGTCGTATTCCAGCCCCTTGGCGGAGTGTATCGTGGATAAAATAAACCTGCATCCGGGCGGCGTAATATGATCCTGCACGATGCCGCGCAGAATTTCCAGCCGCTTTAACAGGTGGGCAGGGCTGTCCTCCTGGGCACCCAGCATTTCCAGCACGGCCAATTTCGTGCGGTCCATGCCCTTTTTGTCCAGGTATTTGCCGTAGCCCAGCTCGTCGGCCACAAACCGCACGGCGTCGTCCGCCGCCATCCTGGGCAGGCGGGCCAGGCCGTGGGCCACATCGGCCATGGCGGCGCGGATGCGCGGGCGGATGCTGTCCTCGTTCAGCAGGGCTGTCCAGCAGCCTTGGCCGTACTGCCGCGCCTGGTTGCAGGCGTACAGCGCCTGCACCTTTGTGACCGGCACACCAAATTTGTAGTAGCAGCGCAGAAAAACATCTGCGTCGGCGGGACGGGCAGCCAGCGCAAAGATATCCGCCACATCCCGCACGATTTTGTTGGAGAAAAACGTGGGGTCGATGTTTTTGCAGCCATAGGGCACGCCCCGACGCTCGCACAGGTCGATGATGGGCAGGGCGCTCTCGTGGTTGCGGAACAGCACGGCGGTTTCCGTCTCGCAGTTCTGCGCCGTCTCAAACAAAAACGGCAGCTGATCGGCACGGCGGCGCACCGTGACGATCTGCAGCGGTTTGCCTGCGCCCTGCGTGGGCTGTATCGTTTTGGGGCGGCGATAACGATTGCGGGCCACAAAGCGGTTGGCCGCGTCCAGAATCGGTTCCCGTGAGCGGTAGTTTTCCTCCATCAGCAAGATTTGTGCGCCGGGGTAAGTCTTTTCAAAGTCCATCAGCGCCTGGGGGTAGGCGGCGCGGAAGCCGTAAATACTCTGGTCCTCGTCGCCCACCATAAAGATATTGCCGCTTTCCTGCGCCAGTACGCGGATAATCTCATGCTGCACCTTGGAGGTATCCTGGGATTCATCCACGCAGAAATATTGATACCGCTCCCGGAACGCCTTCGCCACAGCGGGCGCAGCGCGCAGGATTTGCAGCGCAAAGCATAGCTGGTCGTCGTAGTCCATCCTGTGCCCGGCCTTCAGCGCCCGCTGGTAGCCGCGGTATAACTCGGGTAAGTTGTCGATGTCGGTTTCCAGCGCGTCCAGCTCGTTGTCGGTCAGGCACATATTTTTAATGTAGGTGATGGCTGTGCGCAGATCCTTCAGCGTGCTCTCGGTGGGGTATTCGTGGTTCGTCTCCTGCCAAAGGCGTGTAAGCAGCGGTGCAGTGTCGTTCTCGTTTTGGATCAGGTCGGGCGGCGTTCGGTTGTACATACGGCTGTACAGCGAGATAATGCGCGCTGCCACGCCGTTTATCGTGCGGAATTCCAGCTGTCCGGCCAGCGCATCCCCAAACCGCGCGGCGAAACGGGCACGCATTTCCCGCGTGGCGGCCACGGTGTAGGTCATTGTCAAAATCGACTGCGGCGGGATGCCGCAGACCAGCGTCATGTATCCCAGCCGGGTGATCAACACCGTGGTCTTGCCGCTGCCCGGCACGGCCAGCAGCAGCACCGGGCCGTGTACGGCCTCCACCGCCGCCCGCTGCTGCGGGTTCAGCGCCGCCATATGGGCGGATGCAAATTCGGGTTTGTCCATGGCGGCTCCTTTCGGCAAATAGTAAATAATTTTCGCGTGGCGGCGTGTATTGTAGGGGGGCGGCGTCCTCGACGCCCTGCGGAGGTGTCCGGCCCCTGCACGGATGTTGAAATTATATCATATTTCCCCAGTAAAAGCAAAACTCCCCCGCCAAACGGCAGGGGAGAAGGATGTTCAAATCACGCGCGGTTCAGCGCAATATCGTTGATGACCTCACCGGCGTTGTATCCTCTCTCAACCGTAAAGCTGTGGGCTCGGCAAAGTTGAGGGCCGGATCTGCCCGGCCCCTACAACGGCATAGCACATATGCCTACTGTGCTTATATGATTATAAACGCCGCATCCGTGCTGTCAAGCCTGTAAAACTGTCAAAACCTGCCGCGTTTCGACCGCTGTATTTTGGCACCCCTATGTATTGGATAAACCGGCGGGCTGTGGTACAATATGTAAGCAACAGACAACTTGCGTGTAAAAGGAAAACATCATGAAGCAAAGTAAATTAAAACTGCGCTGCACCGAAGATTACGCGGTGCTCTATTGGGATAAACCCGCCGCTGCGCCCAAAGGGGCGGAGTATACCGTTTCGCTGAACGGTGAGGTCATCGGTCGCACGGATAAAACACATTTCACCATCGAGGGCCTGCCTTACGGCAGCACTTACCGGCTGGAAGTTGCCAGCGGCAGCTATTGCGTCGGGGTCGAGACGCTGCAATTCGGCAAAGAAAAGCGCCGCGTCAACGTAACGGCTGCGCCCTATTTCTGCAAGGGCGACGGCAAAACGCTGAACACCGACAACTTGCAGCGGGCCATCAACGACTGCCGCGCCGATGACATCCTGTATTTTCCGGCGGGTGACTACCTGACCGGGGCGCTGCAGCTGCACAGCGATTTGGAGATTTACCTCTCCAAGGGGGCTGTTTTGCAGGGCACGGCCAACATCAACGACTATTCGCCCCGTATCCCCAGCCGCTTTGAAGGGATGGAGATGCGCTGCTATTCCAGCCTGCTCAACGCCGGGCGGCTTGACCACACGAAAGGCTCGAGCTGCCATAACATCATCGTGCGCGGCAAGGGCGCCATCTGCGGCGGCGGGCAGGTGCTGGCAAAGAAAATTATCGAGGACGAGCGCGCCCGCATCAAGAGCTTTTTGGACGATAACGAGGAACTTGTCAAAAGCTGCGAGAACGACGACACGATCCCCGGCCGTGTGCGCCCGCGCTTAGTAAACCTGAGCAACTGCGAGAATGTCTGGTTCAGCGGTATTACGTTCAAAAACAGTCCGGCGTGGACTTTCCACATGGTCTACTGCGATAATATCCAGACCGACCACTGCGTTTTTGAATCCGAGGGCGTCTGGAACGGCGACGGCTGGGACCCAGATTCCTCGACAAACTGCACGCTGTTCGCCAGCGAGTTCCATACCGGCGACGACGCAGTTGCTATCAAGAGCGGCAAAAACCCCGAGGGAAACGAAATCGGCCGTCCCTGCGCCCACATCAAGGTGTTTGACTGCCGCATCGGGTACGGCCACGGCATCTGCATCGGCAGCGAGATGAGCGGCGGTGTGGAGGACGTGCAGATTTGGGACTGCGACTTTGCCAACTCGCTGTACGGCATTGAGATCAAGGCCACACCCAAGCGCGGCGGCTATGTGCGCGGCGTGACCGTGCGCGATTGCACCGCCCCGCGGGTAATTTTGCACAGCGTATCTTACAATGACGACGGCGAACCCGCCCCCGAGCCGCCGAAGTTCAGCCATTGCTGGTTTGAGGGGCTGACCCTGACCGGCCGCACGCTGGATCACGACCACATCTGGCAGGACGCCGCGCCCATCGAGATTGTCGGGTTCGACTGCCATGGCGGGGAGATCGAGGATATTACGTTTAAGGATATCACAATCACGAAGGAGAGCGCAGAACTGAAGCTGGGGCTGTGCAGCGAGGTGAATCTCTACAACGTCACACTCTCCAAGCCTTCCCCCTCGGGGGAAGGTGTCCCCGCAGGGCCGGATGAGGGGCGTGTTGACCCTGGCAACCCATAAACGGGTCATAGCGGGAACTTCTCTCCTCATCAGTCCGCTTCGCGGACAGCTTCCCCCAAGTGGGAAGTCTTTTCACCTGCCATTTGTAAACAAATCTTAAACCTTCCCTACACCCCCTTGCATGTCGATGCAAGGGGGTGTAGTATTATCACGGTACAATTATTAACACATGATAATTATTAACAGGAGGTGTGTAATGTCTACCCCAGAAACACCCAATCTGCGCGGTGTGTTCCGGTTCGTCGCGCGGCTGCATACCCTGTCCAAGCGCGGTATGCGTGCGGCCCTGGCCAATGAGCCAAAATGCCGGTACGGAATGCTCCAACATCTGTACAACCTCATCGAGCAGCACGGCTATGACGGCGCAATTTATGTTTCGGACATTGCGCGGTATATGCACCAGCCGATGCCCGCCGTCTCCCGCGGGCTGCGTGCCATGGAGCAGGACGGCCACATTACCCGCGAGACAGACCCTGGCGACCGCCGAAAAACGCTGGTGCGCATCACCCCGGAAGGGGAGCGCGCCCGCAGCGCAAACGAGCAGGCCATGAACGCCTATTTTGCCCGCATCATGGCACGGCTGACCCCCGAGGAACTGGCCCAGGCCAACGCTGTAAAGGACGCACTGCTGGCTGCCATCGAGGCCGAAAATGAATCAATGGCACAACCAACCCGGAAAGGAGAACCCCCGCATGACCAAAATATTTAAACAGCTGGGGCGGCACTGGGCGGCGTGTCTCGCCGTCGTGGCGCTGCTCGTCGTGCAGGCCTATTGTGATTTGAGCCTGCCCGACTACACCAGCAAAATCGTGGACACCGGCATCCAGCAGGGCGGCATTGAAAGCCCTGTGCCTGACACTATCCGCGACACGACCCTGCAAGCCCTGGAGCTGCTGATGACCGAGGACGATGCCGCCCTGGCTGACGCAGCTTACGGCGACCCTGACGCGGACGGTGTGCGTATGCTGAACAGTGATGCCGACACCGCCGCGCTGGAAAGTGCATTCACCACGCCCGACATCGTGCTCTATATGGCCGCTGCCCAGAACGCTGCGACCGCCGCCGGCACGACCGACACCGTGACGCCAACCAGCTATGACCTGGATGCCGTCGCGACCCAGTTTGCCGCCATGGCCCAGGCCCCCGGTGCGCGGGAAATGCTGCAAGCCCAGCTGGCCGACGCCGCCGCGTCGCTGAATGATTCCGTGGCAGACAGCTTATCCAGCCAGGCTATGCTGCTGGTGGCACTGGAATACGACGCCCAGGGTATTGCCCACGATGTACAGATGTCCTATCTGCTGCGCACCGGCGGCCAGATGCTGGCCCTGACGCTGCTGATGGTGGCCGTGGCAATCGCCGTCGGTTTCATCGCATCCCGCGTTTCCGCCGCCATTGGCCGTGACCTGCGCCGGGATGTGTTCAAGACTGTCGTCGGTTACTCCAACGCCGAAATCGAGAAGTTCTCCACCGCATCGCTGATTACCCGCACCACCAACGATATCCAGCAGGTGCAGTTTACCTGTGTGATTTTGCTGCGTATGGTAGCCTACGCGCCCATTTTGGGCATCGGCGGCATCCTGCACGTTGCCAGCGGCAACACCGGCCTTGAATGGATCATCTTTGTGGCGGTGGCCGCGCTGCTCGTGCTTATCACGGTGTTGATGAACGTAGCCATGCCGAAATTCAAGCAGATGCAAACCCTTGTGGACCGGCTGAACCTTGTCAGCCGCGAGATTCTGACCGGCATCATGCCCATCCGCGCTTTCAGCCGCGAGAAATTTGAGGAGGAGCGCTTCGACAAGGCCAACACGGACCTGATGAAAACGCAGCTCTTCACCAACCGCACAATGGTCGCCATGATGCCGTTTATGACCCTTATCATGAACGGGACCAGTCTGCTCATCGTCTGGTTTGGCGGCAAGGCCATGGACCTGGGCAATATGCAGGTGGGCGAGATGATTGCTTTCATTACCTACACCATGCAGATCGTTATGTCGTTCCTGATGCTCTCGATGGTCGCCGTCATGCTGCCCCGCGCGGGTGTGGCCGCAGACCGCATCGACGAGGTCATCAAGACCCCCGCTGCCATCCACGACCCTGCCGCGCCGAAAGCCCTGCCCGAGGGCGGCACCAAGGGCGTTGTGGCCTTTAACGATGTCAGCTTCCGCTATCCCGGCTCTGACGAGGACGCGCTGGAGCATATCAGCTTTACCGCCAAACCCGGGCAGACGACGGCCATCATCGGCTCCACAGGCTGCGGCAAATCGACGCTGCTCAACCTCATCCCGCGTTTTTACGATGTCAGCGAAGGCAGTGTGACGATCGACGGCGTCGATGTGCGCGATATGAGCCAGGCGCAGCTGCATGACCAACTGGGCTACGTGCCGCAGAAAGGCGTGTTGTTCAGCGGCACCATTGATTCCAACCTGAAATTTGGCGGCGACCACATCACTGACGCCGACGTGCGCGGGGCTGCTGAGATTGCCCAGGCCGCCGAATTTATTTCGGCCAAGCCCGAGGGCTACAACGCCCCGATTGCCCAAGGCGGCAGCAATGTCTCCGGCGGGCAGAAACAGCGGTTGTCCATCGCCCGCGCGATTGCCAAGCACCCGCAGATTTACCTGTTTGACGACAGTTTCTCGGCGCTGGACTACAAAACCGACGTAGCGCTGCGTCGCGCACTGAAAGCTCAGACCGACAACGCTACCGTCATCATCGTGGCGCAGCGCATTTCTACCGTGCTGCACGCGAACCAGATTTTGGTTCTGGATGAGGGCCGCATCGTCGGCAAGGGCACACACGCCCAGCTGATGGAATCCTGCCCGGAGTACCAGGAGATTGCCCGCAGCCAGTTAAGCCAGAAGGAACTCAATTTGCAGAAGGAGGGTGAGTGATATGCCAAGACCCGGACGCATGACGACCGAGCGCGCCAAGGATTTTAAGGGCACGCTGCGGCAGCTGCTTTCCGCGTTGAGCAAGTATAAGCTGTCGCTCATCGTGGTCGTTATCTTCGCCGTTCTGTCAACAATTTTCAACATTGCCGGGCCGAAAATCCTTGCCAAGGCCACCACGGCGCTGGCCACCGGATGGATTGCCAAGCTGCGCGGCGTGGGCGGCATAGACTTTGCCTATATTGGGAAAGTGCTACTGTTTTTGGCGGGGATGTACCTGCTTTCCGCGGCATTCAGCTTTATCCAGGGCTGGCTCATGAGTGGTCTGTCCCAGAAGGTCTGCTATGATTTCCGCGACCAGATCAGCAAAAAAATCAACCGCCTGCCGCTGGCCTACTTTGAAAAGCGCACCGTCGGCGAGGTACTGTCCCGCATCACCAACGATGTGGACACGCTGGGCCAAAGCCTGAACCAGAGCGTGACCCAGCTCATTACCAGCGTCACGACGATGATTGGCGTGCTGATCATGATGCTTACCATCAGCCCAAAGATGACGCTGATTGCGCTGCTGATCCTGCCGGTGTCGCTGGCGCTGGTGCTGCTGGTCGTCAAATTCAGCCAAAAATACTTCAAGGCGCAGCAGGCAACGCTGGGCGTTGTCAACGGCCAGGTCGAGGAAGTCTACGCCGGCCACAACGTTATCAAGGCGTTCAACCGTGAAGACGCTGTGCTGGCAGACTTCAACGCCGCCAATGACAAACTGTATGAATCCGCGTGGAAATCCCAGTTTTTGTCCGGCCTGATGCAGCCCATCATGAACTTTGTGGGCAACCTGGGGTATGTGGCGGTCGCCATCGTCGGCAGCATTTTTGCAGCGGCGGGCAGCATCACCATCGGTGATATCCAGGCGTTCATCCAGTATGTCAAGAACTTCACCCAGCCCATCCAACAGCTGGCGCAGGTGTCGAATATGCTGCAAAGCATGGCTGCCGCAGCCGAGCGCGTCTTTGAATTTTTGAACGAAGAAGAGGAGAACCAGCAGGCCGACCCCGCCCACCGCGCGAATCCTGCCTGCATCGATGGCCAGGTCACGTTTGACCACGTCAAATTCGGCTACACGCCGGAAAAGACAGTCATCCACAATTTCAGCTGCAACGTCAAGCCCGGCCAGAAGGTCGCCATCGTCGGCCCCACCGGCGCGGGCAAAACCACGATGGTCAAGCTGCTGATGCGGTTCTACGATGTGGATGCTGGCGAAATCAGCCTGAACGGCCACAATGTCCGCGACTTTGACCGCAGCGCCCTGCGCGAGGGCTTTGGTATGGTCTTGCAGGATACCTGGCTGTTCAAAGGCACCATCATGGAGAACATCCGCTATGGCCGCCTGGACGCCACCGACGAGGAAGTTATCGCCGCCGCCAAGGCCGCGAACGCAGACCACTTTATCCGCACGCTGCCCGGCGGCTACCAGATGGAGCTGAACGAGGACGCCTCCAACGTCAGCCAGGGCCAGAAGCAGCTTTTGACGATTGCCCGCACGATTCTGGCGGACAACCGCATCCTGATTCTGGACGAGGCAACGTCCAGCGTCGATACCCGCACCGAGCAGCGCATCCAGACGGCCATGGACCGCCTGATGCAGGGCCGCACAAGCTTTGTCATTGCCCACCGCCTGTCCACTATCCGCGACGCAGATCTGATTCTGGTCATGCGCGACGGCGATATTGTGGAGCAGGGAACCCATGACGAGCTGATCGATCAGGGCGGGTTCTACGCGGATCTGTATAATAGTCAATTTGAGGATGTAACGGCGTAAAGGCTTCCTCCTTTGGGGAAAGTCGTCACCGCAGGTGACTGAGGGGGCCTGCCACCTGCCGGGCATTGCCCCCTCATCCGGTGCACTGTCCGCCCTGCAGCATCAAAATGTAAATAATTTGTAAAATACAGGTAAAACCTGCATAAAAAGCGAAAAATCATTTGCGCATCGACAAAAGCTGTGTTACAATGTAATGTATTTATTCTGGAATTGTGTGCATATAACACGATAAGGTGCGGAACGAATGAGGAAAAAACTGCAAAATAAGCGCGGCTTTACGCTGGTGGAGCTGATCGTCGTGCTGACCATACTTGGGGTTTTGGCGGCGATGCTGATCCCCGCGCTGCAAGGCTATATTGAAAAAGCGCTGGAAACGTCGGATATTGTCAACGTGCGCGCCGCGTATATGCAGGTGCTTTCCGATGCAACGACCGGCGATGTCACTGCCGAACAGACCGTGCAGCTCAAGCAGGGGCAGGACGGGTGGCAGCACTTTGACCCCGTCACCATTGCGGGCATCACCCACTATGCCGATGAGGGTGACACCGACAACTGGAAAGGCTCGCCCGCGGCGCACGGAACCTGCACGGTTTCTTATGTGGATGGGACAGGCGTGGTGCTGATGTGGTCAGGCGCCAGCAAGCCGCAGCCCGCCCCCATCCGACCGACCGTTGATTTGACCGAAAACCTGCACGGCATTTTGAAAAACAGCGGCTTGCTGGAAACGGATTTAAAGGACTTTACCGCCCGCGGGAAATTCTACGAGATCGACTCCAGTTGCCCGAACTCCACAATGGTACCCAAGGTGCAGGCGCAAATCGGGAAAAACAGCCTGCTGAGCACCGGAACGTGGGATTTCCGCAAGATTTCTGGCGAAGACCCGGGGCGGTATTTGTTCTGGACATCGGTGGATGTGACTAAATTTGCAGTAGGCACGGAGGTACCGGTCCTTGTCAGCAAGGAGGACGGGGGCACGTTTTACATCACCACGATGCCGGTGACGACCTCAAAGGTGAAGAATCAGACCTACAACGTGATCGGCAAAGGCATTACCAACCGCACGACGTTGAACCCCTATATCACGGGTACCGCGTACACCTCATTGGAGGATGCCTATGCCGCGTATGCGGATATGGTGAAAAACAGTTATTCGCAGTACGCGGATACCCTGCCAAGGTAGAAATGCCTCCAACCGCCCAACGGGCAAACCGCATATATGCCTTCCCCCAAGGGGGAAGCTGTCCGCGAAGCGGACGGATGGGGGGCTGCTTTGCCGCCACAACCCGTTAGTGGACAATATTCGCAAGGCCACCCCTCATCCGGCCTTCGGCCGCCTTCCCCCTCAGGGGAAGGCTTTTTTGTTATTGACACCCCTGCTATAATAGTACCAAAGGGGGCTTTTTCATGGATTACGCAAAACTTACCGCACAGGCCCGGCAGGCTACTGAAGAACTGCTGGAAGCCGCGCACCTGGAAACTGGGGATATCTTCGTGGTCGGCTGCTCCAGCAGCGAGATCATGGGTGGACATATCGGAAAGGATTCCAGCATGGAGGCTGCTGCCGCCGTGCTGGCGGGTGTGCTGCCGCCCTTGCAGGAGCAGGGCGTCTACCTTGCTGCCCAGTGTTGCGAACACCTGAACCGCGCTATCGTCATCGAGCGCACGGTCGCCAGGGCCAACGGCTATCAAATCGTGGCGGCCATCCCGCAGCCCCACGCGGGCGGCAGCTGGGCTACCAACTGCTGGCGCACCTTTAACGACCCGGTGCTCGTTGAGGAAGTCAAAGCTGCAGCGGGCATGGACATCGGCGGCACGCTCATCGGGATGCACCTGCGCCGCGTGGCCGTGCCGGTGCGCCTGTCGATGGATCACATCGGGCAGGCGATTCTGCTCTGCGCCCGCACCCGCCCGCCGTTCATCGGCGGCTCCCGCGCCGTTTACAGTCAGGAGGAAGTGCGATGATCCCAGAAGCACAAAAACAGCAGATGGCCGAGGCCGTCGCAAAGATCCGGGAGACGATGGCTGCCGCCGCCAGGGCCGCAGGCCGCGACCCTGCCGACGTGCGCCTTTGTGCCGCCTGCAAAACCCGCACGGTCGAAGAAGTTCGGTACAGCGCCGATTTGCCCATTGACCTGTTCGGCGAAAACCACGTACAGGAACTTGTGGAAAAGACCGACGCCGGGGCCTACAATGGCAAGCCCGGACATTTTATCGGTCATTTGCAGACCAATAAAGTCAACAAGGTTGTAGGCCGTGCCGCGCTCATTCAGAGCGTGGACAGCACGCGGCTGCTCGATAAAATCGACGCTGCCGCCGCGCGGCTGGGTCTGGTGCAGGACATTTTGGTGGAAATCAACATCGGCGAGGAAGCCAGCAAAAGCGGCGTCGACGCCAACAGCCTGTTCCCGCTGCTGGAAGCTGCCGCCGCGAGGGAGAATACCCGCCTGCGCGGTCTGATGGCGATTCCGCCCGCTGACGCAGACGATGACGAGACGCGCCGCTTTTTTGCGCAGATGCGGGAGCTGCTGGCCAAGGCCGATGCCCAGCACTACGACCGGGCGCAGATGGATATTTTGTCCATGGGTATGAGCCACGACTACGCCGCCGCCATCGCCGAGGGCGCGACCATCGTCCGCGTAGGCACCGCCATCTACGGCGCACGGGATTACAGTAAGAAAGCATAAAATTACCGCCGGCATCTCGTTGATGCCGGCGGCTTTTTTATTTCCTCACCCGGTATTCCCTCGGTGTCAGGCCATATCTTTTTTTAAATAACCTGTTAAAGTACGACAAGTTGTCAAACCCGCACTGCTCGGCAATCGCCAGTATCGTGTCATTGCTGCTGCGCAGGGCGTCGGCGGCGGAGTTCAGGCGGTGCTCGTTCAGGTATTCGGTAAAGCCCTGGCCGGTCATTTTCTTGAACCAGCGCATAAAATGGCTAGGGCTGCACCCGCAGGCTGCCGCTGCGTCGGTCACGTGCAGTGCGCCCGCGTACTGCTCGTTCACCAGTTGTACCACGGTTTTCAAACGTCGGGTGTCGGGGGTATCGGCAGGGGGCAGGTCGCCGCTGCGGCCCACCAGCGCCGCCAAAAACAACAGCAGTTCGCCCTTTATACACAGCTCATAGCCAACATCCTTTAACTTGTTGAACTCCTCTGCCGCGTGCAGACAGTTTACGGCCCAGGTATAGCCCCAGTCGTTGGGGGCCAGCCGCATGGGCAGCGCAAGGCGGCCGCTTTGCAGGGGCAGCAGGTATTTTTCAGCGCACAGGTCGCCCGCACCGCCCAGCAGTTCCAAATCAAAGATGATGTTCTCATATTCCATCACCTCGCCCGGCAGCTGGCGCAGCGCGTGCAGCACGCCGGGGGCAAACACATAGACATCGCCCGCCTCGGCGGTGTAGGTCGTCAGGCCCGCCTGCACGACGCCGCGCCCTTTTTTGACAAACACCAGCTCCATGCTGTCCTGCCAGTGCAGCGCCACCTGGGGAAAATCCTGCGGGATCGTGCAGGGATAGATGTTGAAAGGGAACCACGCGGCCCCGTGTTGCTTTGTTTCGCGCAAGGGTTTCTGATTTGGCATGATTTTCACCTCGTTGATAGTATTGTACCACTATTGGCCATTATTTTGCAAGCATCATGCGCGTTTTGTGTGGTATAACCTAGGTGTAGTCAAGAAATATACCTATTGGCCCAAAAGTTCCGGGCCAAGGCAAGGCTCAACCCTTCCGCCCCTGCCAGGGGAGGCAAGTATATGAGGAGGTAACTCTCATGAATATGACCACTGTGATCGAAGCCAAAACCAACAAGCCGCTGGCATCCTGCACTGACCAGGAAATCTACCTTGCCCTGTTGGACATCGTCCGCGAGCAGAGCGCCGCCCACGTCAAGCCTGTCAAGGGCCGCAAGCTCTACTACATCAGCGCCGAGTTCCTGATTGGCAAGCTGCTGTCCAACAACCTTATTAACCTGGGTCTCTACGACGACACCCGCGCCGCGCTGGCCGCTGCGGGCAAGAACCTGTCCGACATTGAGGAAGTCGAGCCGGAGCCGTCCCTGGGCAACGGCGGTTTGGGCCGCCTGGCTGCCTGCTTCCTCGACTCCCTCGCCACGCTGAATCTGCCCGGCGACGGTGTCGGCCTGCGCTATCACTTCGGCCTGTTCCACCAATCCTTCAAGGACGGCGTCCAGAACGAGCTGCCCGACCCCTGGCTGACCGCACACTCCTGGGCCGAAAAGACTGACACGGTCTATCCGGTCGAGCTGGCAGGCAAAACCTACAATGCCCGCCTGTACAAGCTGGCCGTCACCGGTTATGAGGGCCGCACCAACACACTGAACCTTTTTGACCTGGACACCATCGATGAGACTATCGTCCACGATGGCATCACCTTCGATAAGACCGCCATCGACAAGAACCTGACGCTGTTCCTGTACCCCGATGACTCCGACGAGGCCGGCCGCCGCCTGCGCGTCTACCAGCAGTATTTGATGGTTTCCGCCGGTGCCCAGCTGATTCTGGCTGAGTGCACCGCCCGCGGCTGCGATTACCATGACCTGGCCGATTATGCTGCCATTCAGATCAATGACACCCACCCCAGCATGGTCATCCCCGAGCTGATCCGCCTGCTGGGCGAGAAGGGCATCGAGTTCGACGAGGCCGTCGAGATTGTCACCAAGACCTGTGCCTACACCAACCACACGATTCTGGCCGAGGCGCTGGAAAAGTGGCCTCGCGCCTATCTGGACGCCGTGGTCCCGCAGCTCATGCCCATCATCGAGAAGCTGGATGAACTGGCCCGCACCCGCACCAAGGACGAGAGCCTTGCCATCATCGACAAGGACGACCGCGTCCATATGGCCCACATGGACATCCACTTTACCCACTCCACCAACGGCGTTGCCTACCTGCACACCGAAATTTTGAAGAACGCCGAGCTGCACGGCTTCTATGAGCTGTACCCCGAGAAGTTCAACAACAAGACCAACGGCATCACCTTCCGCCGCTGGCTTCTGGAGTGCGACCCCGCCCTGACTGCCGAAATTGAAAAGCTCATCGGTTCCGGCTTCCGCAAGGACGCCACCGAGCTGGAAAAGCTGCTGCCCTACGCCGAAAACGTCGATACCTTGCAGGAGTTCTCCGCCGTCAAGTCCCAGAACAAACAGGCACTGGCCGATTGGCTCAAGCGGACCCAGAACGTCACCATCGACCCGAATGCCATGTTCGATATCCAGTCCAAGCGCCTGCATGAGTACAAGCGTCAGCAGCTGAACCTGCTCTACCTCATCCACCAGTATTACGAGATTAAGGCTGGCCACCTGCCCGCCACCCCGCTGGTCAGCATCTTTGGTGCCAAGGCCGCTCCGGCATATATCATCGCAAAGGATATCATCCACGCACTGCTGACGCTGTCTAAGGTCATTGCCGCTGACCCGGTCGTTTCCAAGTATCTGCAAGTCGTCTTTGTGGAGAACTACAACGTCACCGCCGCCGAGAAGCTCATCCCCGCCTGCGACCTGTCCGAGCAGATTTCCCTGGCATCCAAGGAAGCCTCCGGCACCGGCAACATGAAGTTCATGCTGAACGGTGCGCTGACCCTGGGCACGATGGACGGCGCAAACGTCGAAATCAGCCAGCAGGTCGGCAACGACAATATCTACATCTTCGGCCAGACGTCCGACCAGGTCATCCACCGCTATGACGCGGGCGACTACTGCGCCGCCCAGTGGTACGAGGGCGACCCCAACATCCGCCGCGCCATCGACTTCCTGACCAGCCCCGAAATGCTGGCCGCCGGTCATGAGGAAAACCTCAAGCGCCTGCACGACGAACTCATCAACAAGGATTGGTTCCAGACGCTGCCCGACTTCAACGCCTATGTGGTGCGCAAGGGCCAGGCCCTGAGCGACTATGCCTGCGACCCGCTGGGCTGGCGCAAGAAGTGCGTTATCAACATTGCTAAGGCCGGTATGTTCAGCAGTGACCGTACCATCGCCGAGTACAACGACGATATCTGGCATCTGGGCGAGTAATTTGCCGCCAATAATCGAGTAGTCGGCTCTCCTTAAAGAGCCGACCTCTCACACCACCGTTCGTACCGACCGGTACACGACGGTTCAACCGCATAAGTGCAAAGACTCGTAGTAGTTGAGGATACTAAAGTATCCCGCTGCTGCGAGCCTTTCGTTTGTAATGGAACACTTTAAATCAGGACTATCGGCGATACGCCAGTATCCCAGTCTGGAGTTGCCCCACTGGTAAGCCTTGTCAGCCGGGATACCCAGCTTTCTCAAATTGGTCACTTTTGTTCCGGGCTTCTTCACAAGCTTGATCAAAAAGCTGAACGATGTGCTGAAACAGTGGCTGTGATCTGTGCATTGCAGTAAGGCGCGTGATACTGTTGACCGGGCAATCAAAAAGCATGAAATGAAGAACGCCGAGGGTTCCCATATGGGAACCCTCGGCGCAGCCATATTTGTAGACGGTACGCACATAAAGGCAATCGTACAGGAATACTTAGAAAAGCAGAGCATGAGGTGTACCCCGGATTTGCAGAAAGAGGAACCGTCCATATCTTCGCCGCCAATAGATTTAATAGCCAGTGCTTTGGCCGATTTTAGAGGGTAAAGCACTATACAGAAAAAGGGCTTCCGCCAGCAGATGCGGAAGCCCTTTTTAAGAAGGAGAATAGTGAATATCAGTTTTTCATTTCGGCGCGAATCTTATCGTTGGCCTCCTCGACCTTCATGCGGGAGAGGATAAAGGTAATGA
>ENA-UOJM01001881-UOJM01001881.1-human-gut-metagenome-genome-assembly--contig:-P116-NODE-1881-length-16745-cov-30.989155_pt1 | contig 16745 bp, 8 predicted proteins | sample MGYA00242349_ERZ723896 | MGnify/ENA metagenome assembly ERZ723896 | reverse complement strand
CATCTGCCGCACCTCGCTCGCCGTATCGGCACTTAGAATTATGCGGTATTGCCTTTACAACTTCACAAGTATCTCCCCCGCACCGGAATCCGATTGCCCTTCTCCCCTATCCCCCAACCGCGCGTACCGTTCATCTTCATCCGCTCCCCCACCCCAAAACAAAAGGCATGTGCCCCCTTATCTCTATCATAAGGTGGGCACATGCCGTTACATTATCATGATTTTATCACGCCAAAGTCATCAGGCAATGCAGCCATCGGCAAAGCTGTTGCGCTTGGCTTTCTCTTTCTGCTGGTTGCGCTTGGCGATGATTTCTTTGCTCAGGCCAATACGGTTGGTCTTGAAGTGGAAGAACGGGCGTTCCGGTACGGTGAAAATCTCCACCGGACGCATGTAACGTTCCGGCAGGCAGGCATTGATCTTATCGCGCACATCGTCCAAGGTGTAGCCATCTTTGAGCTGGACGTACAGGTACGGCAGGAAGCAGCCCTCGTGCTCATCATCCGGCACGATAACAAAGAACTCGTCCTTGATTCCCTTGATGTCGGCATCGGCCACGATGTTCTCCAGCGGCTGCACCATCAGGTCGCCGCCGCCAAAGCGCGGGGATGCGCCGCGGGTCATCGTGTAGAGCACACCGTCCTCGGACATATAGCCGATATCGCCGGTGTGCAGCCAGGTCTTGCCGTCTGCGTGGACCTGCAGTGCCTTGGCGGTTGCTTCGGGGCGGTCATAGCCCAGCATCACGCCGGGGCCCGTCATGCAGATCTCACCGGGGGTATTGTAGGTCAGCTCTTCCTGGGTGCCGGGCTTGAAGATACTGATGACGCTGTGGATCATCGGCACACCAACGTTGCCGTCACGCACCGGGAACGGAGCCATGGGCAGAGTGGCGTTGGAGCCGGCCTCGCTGCTGCCGTAGCCGGCAGTAAAGCGCAGGTTGCAGTTATGCTGCTTGAGGAACTCCTCAACATTGCGCAGCTGCTTGTTGTTGAATGCCTCGCAGCCGGCGCCGATGGCCAGCATGTGGGACATATCATAGTCAGCCGGAAGACGCTTGCTGCGGCGGATAACCTCCACAAACATGGGGATCAGGGGCCAGTTGTTGGGGCGGTAGCGCATCATTTCCAGGTCAACATCGTACACATCCACAAACGGATCCAGAATGAGCAGCATACCGCCGGCCAGGGGCAGCAGCATCATGGAAACCACAACAGCGATCAGAGCCGGGGGCAGGATGGTCAGCAGCCAGGTGGGGCGGAATTTATCCGAAGAGCCATAAAAGTTCATCTGGGCCAGCACGCCGATGATGCTGTGTGCAGAATGGATGACCTGTTTGGAAGGGCCGGTGGAACCGCTGGTGTAGGCGCGCAGCAGCGGGCGGTCAATGTTGACAGGAGCGGGCACAAAGCCGCGAAAACGCTGGCCCATGTTACAGAAATCAGCCCACATCATGGTATCAGAGCCACGGGCGGGAACATCCGGATACAGGGCATCCAGGGAATGCTGCAGGTAAACCGGCATAGCGGCGCGGTCGCCGCTTTCCAGAGCGGGAACGATAACATAGGTATTCACGTTGGTCTGCTCACGGTAGGCTTCGATTTCGGCCTTGGAGAAGAAGTCGTGAACAAAAATCACCTTGGCATTGGCTTTCTGAACAGCTTCAATGTTTTCTTCCAGGGTGTTGTCACGGCACAGCAGCGAAGCACCGATGCGCTCGGCTGCCAGCAGCAGATAAATAAATTCCGGCACAGAACGCAGGAACACGGGGATCTGGTCCCCCTGCTTGATGCCAAGCACCTGCAGAGCGCGGGCGGTGGCATCCACCTTACGGAACACGGTACCCCAGGTGATATCCACGCCATAGTAGTGCATGGCAACCACGTTAGGGTCTGCAGCGCGCACGGAGAGGTACTGCTCTACGGTGCAGGCCGGAACCTGGATACCGCGCAGAACATCCGGATAGAACTTCATCCAGGGGCGGTCAATGCTGGGCTTGCCAGTCAACATCGCGTTTTCATTCATTGCAATTTCCTCCAAATGTCTTTCCCTTATAGTTGCAGGGAATTAAATTATCCAAATCAAATCACGCCAAACCTTTATGGCGCTTTCCCCTGCTGTGCACATCGTTGCACAGCGTCGCCGAACCATAATGCTATAATTATCTTCGGTGCTGAACATAGTATACCATTCCTGTTTACGGAAAGCACGAGAATCCCATGGCACAAATTTCCAGAAATTGATTCCGCATGATTCACTTTTTTCACATGGATTTTCACGCTTTGGCATGGAGTTTTCTTGCAATTTCATTTTCCTTGGTGCAACAAAAGCCCCAGCTGCCGCAGCAGCCAGGGCTTTATGTTTATGCGTATGTATGTTGTATTTTTAGATTTTGTTCATCCAGCTCTTTTGCAGTTCTTCCATTTCATCACTTTTGGCGCGGGTAATCAGATGGATTCCCTGCAGAACATGATGGATGTGCTCCGCAATGGCGTTGCGCTCTTTTGTCACGTTTTGGTCATCCAAATTCCAGACCTGATCAAAATATTCACTCAGGCGGTCTTCCATCACACTGTTGTTGACCATTGCAATCCGGTTGATGGGGCAGTTGTTATCCAGCCGAAGATACGATGCAGCGCCAGAAAGAAACATATTGGGGTCCGCCACATACTGGAAATCGTTCACAATGCGGCCGCTGATCAAGCGGAATTCAAGTTTTTCACGCTGCTTGCAAAGCTGCAGCACATAGCTGATGCACCGGCTGCGCTGATCCGGGGTAAGGTTGACCTTGTAACTGAAAAAGTCCAGCTCGCCGGAAACCGCCATGGAGGAAAACGCAGCTTCATAAATCAGGATGCGGATGTTTGTTTCCTCCACCACACCTTTGGCAAGGTTGTGTACGCTACGCAGCTCCGCAGGGGTAGCACCCAAAAAATCTTTCAGCTCGGCCTCGTGGGCGGTCAGGATCTCTTCAAACAAGTCATCCGGCAGCAGAAGCCCATTCAGGTGGCCGAACATCCACCGCAGATTGGAGGCCAGCAGCGTGTGCATATAGCCGTACTGGCTGATCAGCTGGCGCATGCTGGTATCGCGGAAAAGCTGGTCATCCCGCACGCAGAGCTTGGAGAAGTTATCATACAGGCTTTCGCAGTTCTGCGTGTCCTCGGTGGCGGTAACGGCAGCGCAGCGGCTGTGGCTGACCAGCAGGCCGGTAATGGCAAAATCGCCCTTGACCACAAACACCGCGCGCCCGGCAGCCGCGGTGCTGCCAAACAGCTTGAAATGAATATGGCTGAAGTTGGTCAGCACGTTAATAATGAGCGCGGCATCATAGATGGGGTCCCATTTTTCGCGGCTGATATCGATCATCAGCTTGAAATAGACGTTATCATAGCTGCGCTGGTCCACCAGCTGGCCGTTTTGCAGGTTGGCAACTTTCAGGCGGTATTCGCGCGCCATTTCCATCAGGTCCATCACAGCCACAATGTCCAGCTGGCTGACGCGGCGCAGCACGGGGTGCGCCATTTTGGTCAGGTATTGCAGCATGTTCAGCTCGGCCCAAAAGTCTGTATAGGGGCCAATGCGCGCCTCGCCGCTGTCCAGCTCCTCTTGCAAATAATCATATTCAGCAATCAGGTTATCATAAATGGCGGCTTTCAGGTCACTGGGGATGCTAACGCTGTATTCCCGCAGCAGCAGGTCACGGCCATCATCGGTGGCTTCATCCACCACGCAGGCACTGATGCCCTCCATCACGCGTTTTTCAGTCTTTTTGGCAGGCAGCATGCGGCCGCTGACCCATTTGCTGATATAGGAAACATCGTATTGCAGGCGCTTGGCCAGGGTATAGTTCTTGACCTCCGCAACTTCCAGCAAATGCTCCAGCAGAATGCTGAATCTATTTTTATCATCCATTACACCAAATCCTCTTCACCCATTTAGTTTGCACTTTTCTTTTATTCTATTATACAAGTTCCATATTTTGATTGCAAATTCAAATGATAACAGGTAAGGAAAAAATGAAGAAAATGTATTAAAATCTTTCACAATTCGCGGCCGCATTCTTTGGCATCCATGCCAGTTTGTTGCTTTTTTGTTGTTTGAACTGACAAAGTTTGTTTGTTCTGCTTGTGATATCCTCCAAAAATTACACTTCGCGCGCCATATTCGCCAAATTTAGCCGCAGCTTTTTAGTAGGTTTTGCCCTTGCACCGGCCTGATGTGCTCGCCATGTTTTTGTGTGTTGCCTTTATTATGCGGGTAAGGTAAATTGCGATTTTTTAATCGTGTACTATTTCTAGCTTTCGGCGGGGTGGGATTTGTGGCAGGGCAAGGTGCCTGCGGGCGCAGTGACTGTTCCAAGGCGTTGGATTCGATTGCTTTAGGTTTGCGGCAAGGAACCACCCCTCAGGCCGCTTCGCGTCCAGCTCCCCTCTAGGGGAGCCACCACAATCATGGGGTCCCCCGCCCTACTGATTGTTTAAGGGTGTGCTGCCCATTATAATTTGTTCTGTAGGGAACGGTCTTGACCGTTCCGAGGCCTTGTCCGATTGGTCGTGATGGGATTTGTGGCAGGGCAAGGTGCCTGCGGGCGCAGTGACTGTTCCAAGGCGTTGGATTCGATTGCTTTAGGTTTGCGGCAAGGAACCACCCCTCAGGCCGCTTCGCGTCCAGCTCCCCTCCAGGGGAGCCACCACAATCATGGGTCCCCCGCCCTACTGGCCTGGCAAATATTTCACCGAACCTATGCCCACAAATACAAAAATGCCGCAGCAGACTGTTACATCTGCTGCGGCATTTCTATTTAGGGGTTAATGGGCTGGGTTACAGCTCATTGTTCCGGCTGTGGGATTACTGCCGAATGCCGGTGTTCTTATCGAAATGATAAGTGCGGCCATCGATGACTGCATCGCCCTTAGCCATGGTGCCATAGATCGGGTCGAAATAGTAACGCTTGTCAGCGCTCCAGCCCTTGATCATGTGGCCCTGTGCATCGTAACGGACCCACTTGCCGGTGCCATCGGGCCTATCAGCCCACTGGCCAGCTTCGGATTCCTGATAGACATCCTTGCTGGTGGCTTTCTTGCCCTGATCAACAGAGTCCAGCCAGTACCAAGCGTCGGAAGCCGGGTCATAGATTTCCTTGCCGCGGCCATCCAGGCCCTGGCGAACGCCCTTTTCGTACCAGAAGTCAGCGCCTTTGATGGTCAGCCACTGGCCGTCCAGAGCGATACCGGTGTACTCGTCAAATGCGCAAGGTACACCGTCAATATCGCCTGCGCCCTTAGCCATAGCGCCGGTGATCAGGTCAAAGTAGTAGGTGCCCTTATCGGTCGTCTGCCAGCCCTTGACCATGTGGCCGTTCTCATCGTAACGGACCCACTTGCCGGTGCCATCGGGCTTATCAGCCCACTGGCCGGCGGCGGATTCCTGGTAAACGTCCTTGCTGACGGTCATTGCGCCGCCCTGGACAGCATCCAGCCAGTACCAGGCGTCGGAATCGGGATCATAGATCTCTTTGCCGCGGCCGGTGGTACCCTGCTTCACGCCCTTTTCGTACCAGTACTTCTTGCCGTTTTCTTCAACCCAGCCGTTCTTCTCGCCGTACTTGGCGGTGTAGTCCTTGCCGTTGAAGTTGACAGCAGCGGTGGTAACGCCGCTGGTCTGCTTTACAGTTGCATCCACGAACTGTGCACTTGCGCAGTTCTTATCAGTGCAGGTAAAGACAGCCATTGCGGTAATGGTGGTCTTTTCAGCGGCGCCATGAACGGTGCGTTCCTCGGCTTCGAGAGCCTGAGTTTCTTCGCTGGGGTTGGTGGGTTCAGTGGTTTCAATCTTCTTGAATTCTGCAATGATTTCAAAGTTACAATCGCTCATGACAACTGTATACGTACCACCATCTTTGACTTTATCCGTGATACTGGTCTGACCATGGCGAGCCAGCTCCAGTTCATAGCCCGTATTCGGCGTAACCGTTACAGCCATTTCTGCATCCTTCGGTGCACGTTTCAATTCAGATTTGCCATTAACTGTAACAGTAATCGTGCCACCTTCAGCCGGGTCTGCCGTAGTTACAATGCTGTACTCAACAGTCGTAAACTGTACGCTGACATTTACATCGCCGTCCGGCATTTTGAAAGTATAGGTATTTTCATTTACCTTTGTGGTGGAGACCTCAGATTTGCCAGATGTAACCGTTACACCTGCCAGCTTAGTCAGCAAAGTATCCGTATCTATCGGGTCAATCTTCAGTGTAACATCATCACCAGACTTCAGACCCTCAAGCTTTTCAGTTTCCTGTTCATTGACCGTAACTTTGCCGTCGCCGCCCTTGGTAACAGTTACTGTGTAAGTCTCGGTCGCAATTTCCTCAAACGCAGCGCTAACGGTAACATCAGCAGCGGGCATCTTGAAGGTTGCTTCTCCCTTTTCATTCAGGGTCAGCTTTTGGGTCTCGGTCTTTTCACCGTTATTGTAGCTGTAAGTCAGGCCGCCCTCTTTGAGCTGATAGCCCTCTTTAATGTTAGCAACAGTAACGGTAATTTCGGTATCCTGCGCAGCCTTGTCCGGATTTACGGTAACAGTAGCGACTTCACCTTCAACAGGATCCACCTTAACTGTGTACTCTTTAACCTTTTCAAACTCTGCGCTGACAGTTGCATTACCAGCAGGCATTGCAAAGGTGTAGGTGTTAGCCTTCTCCGTGTCGGCGGTTGCCGTAACAGTCTGCTTTTCACCCTTATCGTCAGTATAAGTAGCCTTTACGCTACCTGCTTTCACAGTATAACCGGTTGCCGGGGTAGCCACAACGGTAATGGTAGTGCCCGCAGTGACCTTATTCAGGTCAGCCTTGGGATCGGTGATTTCCAACTTACCATTGGTCACGCCGTCAGCCACCTTGACCTCATAGGTCTTGGCGTCTTTGGTAACGCTGATGGTCACATCGCCGTCCGGCATGGTGAAGGTGTAAACCGTCTTAGCCTTTTCGGTGGTAGCCTGGGCTGCGGCTTCGTCCTGCGCTGCTTCCTGAACTTCAGTCAGAGCAACATCGGTATCGCCGTTCTTTGCGGTAACGGTAACGATATCGGTGCCTTTCTTTTCTACGGTCAGGGTAACGGTATCGTCCTTGATGTAGGTGTTGCTGGTGGTGCCCAGGGTCAGGGTAACGCCTTCAACTGCATCGGGCAGGGTAACGGTGTGGGGGGTGCTTTCGGTTGCGGTATGGCAATCAGAGCACAGGTACACATCGTTGCCAACGGACTTAGTTTCCAGCTCGTCCAGAGCCCAGGTATGGCCCTTGGGCAGTGCGCCGTCAGCGTACTTCTTTTCACCCTTGGTCAGGCCGTACTTGTTGGTGCGGGCCTGGGTGTAAGCGGGGGTATCACACCATGCTTCAACGGAAACATCGGTGGTTGCGCCGCTGCTCAGGTCGCTGACCATGTCGGACATCGGCATGGTTTCAACCAGGTTAGCGCACCACATGAACTCTTCGTTCTTGTTCTTCTCGTCAGAGCTGCCCATGTTCTGGTTGTAACTCGGGTTGTAGTTCCAGGACTCGGTCTTGTAGCTCTTACGGTTTGCATAAGAAGTGCCGGAGGCATCGGTCTTGACTTCTGCCTTGCCGTCCACCAGTTCCTTATAGGTGTTGGACAGGTTGGTGCCGACAGAAACGACCAGCTGATCCTTGGTGGTGTTGATGCCGGTGATCACAGTCTGGCCCTGCTGGGTGGTGGTAGCAAAGCTGTAGCTGTCACGCAGGGTCAGGCCCGCCAGAGGATGGTTCTTGAAGGTGCCCAGATACTTCACACTGCTGGTATCCTGGGCGCTATCCATGATAACCATGCTCATGCCGGGAAAGTGGGTATCGGGAACCATGTTGCCGTCCTTATCCTTGGTCAGCTTAATGCCGCCATAGACGGTGTTGTATTCCTTCACTTCTTCCACTGCGCCGGTGGTCGGGTCCATACGGTAGATGGCGTTGTTGACGTTGAAGTACAGCTTGCCATCATACAGTGCGGTAGAGTGTACCAGTGCGGGGTAGATCCGCTTTGCAGCAGCGTCTGCCAGGCACTCGGTGTTCAGGTTGTTTTCAACCTTGGTATGCTTATCTTTTGCACTGGTATCGATCTTATAGATGGTGCCAGCTTCGGCCAGAACCTTGGCATTGCTGTCGTCATCATTGAAGTTGCTGCTGGTTTCCTTCAGATCGTTGTAGTACATCAGGATGATATCAAACGGGTCATCCGTCTTGGTAAAGCTGCTCATGCTGAAGCCGCCGGGTCTGCTGCTGGAATCCTCTTTGCGGATATAGTAGTTCGCATTACGCGGACGTGCTTCCAGAGTATCGGGGCCCTGGTTCTGCATCTTCTTCATGAACTGCTGCATCTGGGAGTTGTTACCAGAGCTGCCGGAACCAGAGTTGCCGTTGTTGCCGTTCTCGGACTGCTGGCGGCGCATGTTGTTATACAGGTTCTGGTTGGTCGTGGTATCAACGTAATAGAAGTAATTATTGTCGAAGTAGATGGGGCTGCAGATAGAGGTGAACCAAGTATCCTCGTAGCAGGTATCGGTGTAACGGGTCTCGTTCTTGTTCTCCGCCTTGGTGTAAGAGTAATGCGGCTTGCCGTTGTTCAACACAACATTGCCGTCATCATCCACATCGGGATTCTTGTTCTTGGTGTAGGTGTAGCCATCGTACAGCGAGTCAATGTAATCATAGTACTTGCTGTAACGGCCTTCCAGACCGGAGGGAGAAACCAGGAAGTTGACATGGCGCAGGTCGCCTGCGTTCTCAACGCGGGTCTGGGCCATGCACTCGGTGTTCACGTCGTCATAGCAGACGTCAACATAGTACCAGTTCTTGTTGGCTTCGCCGGTAGTCATCGTAGCAGAGTTGCTGTCGCCCTGCAGCTTGTTGACCTTGACTGCGTTGAAGTAGTGGACGTTGTTGAACATGCCGCCGCCGAACGCATTACCGGCAACACTGGTATCAGAAGTATCGCAGTAATACAGGATCTGGGCAAAGTCAACAACAGCGTTATCGCCTACTTCATCGGGGGTCTTCCAGCTGCCGTCATCATTCTTATAGATGCTCTTGTTGTCAGGCAAATTCTGGACCATGTAGTTAAATGCAGCTGCATAGCCCAGGCAGATGCAGCCATACTCAACGCCCTTAGCGCCGATCTCGCCGCCCAGCAGGGCGCCGAAAGCAGTCGTCTGGATGGGGTCGTTGTTGCCGCCGCCGGTGATATCGCCCATGGAGCCCATATCGAATTCTGCAACCTGGGAGATCCAGTCGTGCAGGATCAGCAGCTTGGTGACATAGTCAGCGCTGTCACCCAGCTTGGCAACCTGTGCCAAGCCTGCATCACGGATGGCTTTCAGAGCTTCGCCATAGTTCATGACGTAAGACATGAATGCCTGCGGCAGCATGTTCAGCATGAATGCCATGGTGGTCGGCGGGACATCATCGTTCGGATCAATGCTGCACAATATCTTGATTGCGCCCATGGTGCCGGTGATGCTGCCATCCTCGCCCTGCTTCTGAACGCCCTTGGAGGTCCAGAACGGGGCAACCACGCCGAAGTACTCTGCTTCGTCCTGGTTGAACTGCGACAGCTGGAAGTAGTAGTAGTTCATCTGCGCAGTGGAGACATCGTAAGTATTGGTGACCTGGTTGCCCTGGTCGTCCACATACACGGCAGTCTTCTGGCTGTCGTACAGCAGCAGGCTGTTCTTGCCCTTGTTGTCGCCGCTCTGATAGGTGAAGTTCACCTTGCTTGCGTCAACCGGGTTGTTCTGCATATCGTACCAGTTGCCGTCCTTCATTGCGGACACCAGGGTAACGCCGGTGCCGCCGGAGGTGGTATCCAGGGTCGGGGTGCCGCCCACATTGATGTAGACGGAATTGTCATTCTGGTCTACCACAACGCTGACCGGCATGGTCATTACCGGCTGGGTTTTGATTTCTTCGCCGCAGACAGCGCACTTGAAGGTGACGCTGGTGCATTCCCAGTCAATGGTAACGGGAGCGCCGGCAGAAATTTTGCCGGTTTCGCTGTCATAGAACAGCTGGGCGTTGCTGTAGTCAGCGGCCAGCTCGCCCTCGATCTTCTTCATTTCCCAGTTGAAGGTAGCAACAAAGTTGCCATCTGCATCCTTGGACACGACATGGCTCTGGCAGGGCAGGGCGGCAATGTCGTCGGTGCGGGTGGTGGGTTCCTTGTATTCCTTCTTAACCGGGCTCTTGTCAGCGGGCACGCTGGCAGAGTAAACGGTCTTGCCGGCAACGCCGGGCTTTGCCTCGGTGGTATCCTTGGTTACGGTGCCTTCTACCTTCTGGTAGGCATCGTCCTTTTCACAGGTATACACAGCGGTGTACGCCCAGCCGTCATCGGTCTTGGTCCAGTAACCATCGGGGGTTTCTTTCCAGGTATGGGTATGGCCATCCTCCGGGTTGGTGTCATTCCAGTACCATTTCGGCTCGCCATAGGTATGGCCGTCCGCAGCGGCGCTGGCGGCAAAGGTATCGGAGTTTTCAGCAACGTAAGCCTATGCGTAGCTGTCAGCCTGCTGCGCAATCACTTCATCATCGCTGTTGGTCATGGACTCCATCGCAGAGGTCATGCCGGAGCTGCCGGTAAAGGTAACGGCGGTCACAACGCCTGCGGCGTTCGTCTCATAGCCCAGGTCGGTAACGGCGCTGGACAGATGATACGTTTTGATGGTGGCAGCCATCACCGATGCCATCTCGTCCTTGTTCAGGCCATAGGCTTCGGTGTTGATCTTGCCGGCTGCGGCGTTGGCGTACATGGCATCGGCCAATGCATTTTCCAACGCTGCAAGGCTCATGCCCGCCTTGCTCTGTGCAGTCGCTTCCAGCTTGGCATCGTCCTGCTCCAGTTCATGCACTTCGCCCTGGGCAGCCAGCGTTTGGGCTGTCTGCTTGATCAGGTCTGCGGTGCTGGTGAACTTGGGCAGGGACTGCACAGCGCTGGCCGCGCTTGCTGCGCTAGCTGCAACAGACTGCGCTACCGAAGAATCAATCTTGGTAGTTTCGGCTGCTGCGGGAAGCGCCACGCTTTGGGCAACCATGGCTGCTGCCAACACGGATGCACCAAAACGCTGAAGGTTTTTCTTCATAGTTTTATCCTCCCTTAAGTGTTACTACTTTCCCCTTTTGTGTGAAAAGTGGTACGGCAGATGTGCGGCACTTTGCAGGTGTTGATTGCAAAACGCCTGGTTGTGCTCCCCTCGGTCTGGCGATCCCTTGCCGGGCTGCGGCCTGCTTTTGGGGCTTTTGGCCCCGGCACAGCGGCTGACAAAACGTTGTACCGGCTGCATGCCTTGATCCCGCAAATGATAACCATTCCGACACATCTAGGTATATACATTATATCACAGTTGCCAGAATTTGCATAGTTAATTAGAGCGGTTTCTATGTAAATTTTTGTCCTTGAATCAACTGAAACCTGTTTTTCGCACATTATTTGCGCTGCGGTGCGGTGACCCTTTGGCGGTATTTATTAACATTTTTGAATGGTTTATTCCTGATTTTATCAAATGATTAAACATTTACCCCGATAATGTTCTTTGCAATCTCTTAATCCAATCACCCGGTATTGTGATCGCGCATTTTTTGCCATTTCGGTTTGGCTTGTTGTTGAGAGATTTGGCAGAGATTGGAGGAAACTTGAAGGGAAAATTGGAGGTTGAGAATTGCCCATTATAAATTGTACCGTAGAGAGCGTTCCTGACCGTTCCGAAAACTTAGGGATAGATCAATCCTTACCCCTTAACCGCGACCTGAAATACACCTTCCCAAGGTAGGGCGGTGTGAGTGCCCCCTCCTGCTCCACTTTTTCAAAGTTCCGAATGGTGTCCTCTCCCCTATCTACAATTCCTGATGTTTTCATGATGCGTTCCTTGGTCTTCCACACCCGGCCTTTGCCCCCTCCCCGTCCCCATAAGTCGTACACAACAAAAAGGCCCCTGCCTTAACAGCAGGAGCCTTGAAAGCTATATCACAAGCCGAAAATTACTTCTCGATCTTGGAAACAACGCCGGAACCAACAGTGTGGCCGCCTTCGCGGATAGCGAAACGCATGCCTTCTTCCATGGCAACCGGGGTGATCAGCTCAACGTGCATATCAACGTTGTCGCCGGGCATGCACATCTCAGTGCCTTCGGGCAGGGTGATGATGCCGGTAACGTCGGTGGTACGGAAGTAGAACTGAGGACGATAGTTGTTGAAGAACGGGGTATGACGGCCGCCCTCTTCCTTCTTCAGGACGTAAACATGGCCATCGAAAGTGGTGTGGGGATGAACAGAGCCGGGAACAGCCAGAACCTGGCCACGCTCGATCTGGTCACGGTCAATACCACGCAGCAGAGCGCCGATGTTGTCGCCAGCCTGAGCGAACTCAAGGCTCTTGCGGAACATTTCCAGACCAGTGATGGTGGTGGTCAGCTTCTCTTCCTTCAGACCAACGATTTCCATCTGATCGCCGACATGAGCAGTACCACGCTCAACACGACCGGTAGCAACGGTGCCACGGCCGGAGATGGTCATAACGTCCTCAACGGGCATCAGGAACGGCTTATCAGCAGCACGGTCCGGGGTCGGGATGTAGCTGTCAACAGCGTCCATCAGCTCCCAAATGCACTTGTATTCCGGAGCATCGGGATCCTTGGAAGTGCTCTCCAGAGCCTTCAGAGCGGAACCACGGATGATCGGGGTGTTGTCGCCGTCGAAATCCTGGCTGTCCAGCAGTTCGCGAACTTCCATTTCGACCAGGTCGAGCAGCTCTTCGTCGTCAACCATATCGCACTTGTTCAGGAACACAACGATCTTGGGCACGCCAACCTGACGAGCCAGCAGGATGTGCTCACGGGTCTGCGGCATCGGGCCATCGGTTGCAGCAACAACCAGGATAGCGCCGTCCATCTGAGCAGCACCGGTGATCATGTTCTTGATGTAGTCAGCATGGCCCGGGCAGTCAACGTGGGCATAGTGACGCTTCGCGGTGTGGTACTCAACGTGAGCGGTATTGATCGTGATACCACGAGCCTTCTCTTCAGGAGCCTTATCGATGCTGGAGTAATCCATGAAATCGGCGTCGCCCTTCAGAGCCAGAACCTTGGTGATAGCGGCAGTCAGAGTGGTCTTGCCGTGGTCAACGTGACCGATGGTACCGATGTTGACATGCTCCAAAGAGCGGTCAAATTTTTCCTTTTCAGCCATTGGAAGTATCCTCCTTTAATTCAAACAGATAAAATAGCCTGTTGTAAGGCTATCATACTAGATTTTTCAAGAAAAATCAAGTATTTTGCGCGAATTTGTGCAGAATCAGCCCTTATTGCGCTCGGTCATGATCTTATCTGCAACACTCTTGGGAACCTGCTGGTAATCAGCCGGCTCCATGGAGTACTGGCCACGGCCCTGGGTCTTGGAACGCAGGTCAGTAGCGTAACCGAACATCTCGGACAGAGGAACCATAGCGGTGACACGGGCAGTGCCATCAGTGGATTCCTGGTTCTGGATCGCGCCGCGGCGGCTGTTCAAGTCGCCAATGACGTTGCCCATATACTCGTCAGGAACAACAACGTCAACCTTCATGATGGGCTCCATAATGACGGGGTCAGCCTTCTTCATAGCATCCTTGAATGCCATGGAGCCGGCGATGGAGAACGCCATTTCAGAGGAGTCAACTTCATGATAGGAGCCGTCCCACAGAGTGACCTTGACATCCACGACAGGATAGCCAGCCAGAATGCCGGACTTCATCGCGCCCTGGATACCGTTGTCAACAGCGGGGATGTATTCCTTCGGGATAGCGCCGCCAACAATACCGTTGACAAACTCATAACCCTTACCCGGGTTGGGCTCAATCTTGATCTTAACGTGACCATACTGGCCCTTACCACCGGACTGACGTGCGTACTTGGTTTCCTGGTTAGCATCCTTGCGGATGGTTTCACGGTAGGCAACCTGAGGTGCGCCAACGTTAGCTTCGACCTTAAACTCGCGGAGCAGACGGTCCACGATGATTTCCAGGTGGAGCTCGCCCATGCCGGCGATGATGGTCTGACCGGTTTCTTCATCGGTCCAGGTACGGAAAGTCGGGTCCTCTTCAGCCAGCTTAGACAGGGCAATGCCCATCTTCTCGCTGCCAGCCTTGGTCTTGGGCTCGATGGCAACGCGGATAACCGGCTCGGGGAAGTTCATGGACTCGAGGATGATGGGATGCTTCTCATCGCACAGGGTATCACCAGTGGTGGTGTTCTTCAGACCAACAGCAGCGGCGATATCGCCAGCGTAGCAGATGTCGATATCCTTACGGTTGTTTGCATGCATCTGCAGGATACGGCCGATACGCTCGTCCTGATCCTTAACAGAGTTGTAAACAGTGGTGCCAGCCTCAACGGTACCAGAGTACACGCGGAAGAAGCACAGCTTACCGACATACGGGTCAGTCATAATCTTGAATGCCAGTGCAGAGAACGGCTGATCATCGGAAGAAGTGCGATCTTCTTCCTCGCCAGTCTCCGGGTTGGTGCCCTTGATGGCCGCAACGTCGGTCGGAGCGGGCATATAATCAACGATTGCATCCAACAGTTTCTGAACGCCACGGTTCTTGTAAGAAGAGCCGCAGACAACAGGAACGATCTCGTTGGAAATAGTAGCCTTACGCAGAGCAGCCTTGATTTCTCCCTTGGTCAGCTCTTCGCCGTCCAGGTACTTCATCATCAGCTCTTCGTCGGTCTCAGCAACAGCTTCGATCAGCTTGTCATGATATTCCTGAGCCTGTTCTTTCAGGTCTTCAGGAATTTCCTCAACGCGCACATCGTTGCCCATATCATCATAGTAGATATCGGCTTTCATGTCGATCAGATCGATGATGCCGCGGAAAGTGTCTTCCTGGCCGACAGGCAGCTGGATAGGCACACCGTTGGCATGCAGACGATCATGCATCATCTGTACGCAGCGGAAGAAGTCAGCACCCATGGTATCCATCTTGTTGACGTAAACCATGCGGGGAACCTTGTACTCGTCAGCCTGGCGCCAAACGGTTTCAGACTGAGGCTCAACGCCACCCTTTGCGGCCAGAACGGTAACAGAACCGTCCAGAACACGCAGAGAACGCTGAACTTCAACAGTAAAGTCAACGTGGCCCGGGGTGTCGATGATGTTGATACGATGACGGTTCTTTTTGAACAGAGCCGGATCGTGCTGGGTCTCGGTGTGGCTCCAGTAGCAGGTGGTTGCAGCGGAAGTGATGGTGATACCACGTTCCTGTTCCTGCTCCATCCAGTCCATCGTAGCAGCGCCGTCATGAACTTCGCCGATCTTATGGTTAATACCGGTGTAGTACAGAATGCGCTCGGTGGTGGTGGTCTTGCCTGCGTCGATGTGGGCCATGATACCGATATTTCGGGTCATTTGCAGGGATACGTCTCTCGGCGTTGCCATGGCTTAAACCTCCTCAGTAAGCAGATCAATAACGGTAATGCGCGAAAGCCTTGTTGGCTTCTGCCATCTTGTGGGTATCTTCGCGCTTCTTGACAGCGCCGCCAACATTGTTGGTAGCGTCGATGATCTCGGCGGCCAGGCGAGCGGACATGGTCTTTTCACCACGGCTGCGGCTGTACAGAGTCAGCCAGCGCAGGCCGAGGGTCTCGCGGCGGGCGGGGCTGACCTCCAGGGGAACCTGGTAGGTGGAGCCGCCGACACGGCGGGCCTTAACTTCGAGGCTGGGCATGATGTTTTCCATGGCCTTCTCGAACATTTCGAGAGGATCGTTGCCGGTCTTCTCTTTGACAGTCTCAAAAGCTTCGTAAACGATCTTCTGAGCGACGCCCTTCTTGCCATCCAGCATGATGCTGTTGACCAGACGGGTGACGAGCTTGGAATTGTAAATAGGATCAGCCAGAACTTCGCGCTTTGCGATTTTACCTCTTCTGGGCATCTTTCTTCCCTCCTTCACATTAATGATATCATCGGTACTCGAAAGTTAAAGAAAACTCCCGTTATGCCACAAAAGGGTCAGCTGACCATTTTATGGCGAAAAGATGTTTCCTTACTTCTTGGCACCGGCCTTGGGACGCTTTGCGCCGTATTTGCTGCGAGCCTGGTTACGGTTTGCAACACCCTGAGTATCCAGAGTACCACGGATGATGTGGTAACGGACACCGGGCAGGTCCTTAACACGACCGCCACGGATCAGGACAACGCTGTGCTCCTGCAGGTTATGGCCGATACCAGGAATGTAGGAGGTGACCTCGATACCATTCGTCAGGCGGACACGGGCAACTTTACGCAGAGCAGAGTTGGGCTTTTTGGGGGTCATGGTACGAACAGCGGTGCAAACACCACGCTTCTGGGGGCTGTTCATGGTGGTGTACTGCTTCTTCTGGGAGTTGTAGCTCTTCTGAAGGGCAGGAGCAGTGCTCTTGGTTACCAGGACCTCACGGCCTTTGCGTACGAGCTGGTTAAAAGTAGGCATTTCTTTTCTCCTTTCTTGATTATTCCGCGCAGTTTTTTGCGGGGGTTGTGCTTCCATTTTGGCCGCACTTGACCCCTTAACTCACGCATTTATTATAATAGCGGATAAACCACGCTCTGTCAAGAGTATTCACAAAAAATATTTCAAATAATCGTGCAAGATGCTGATTTTCTGCACTGGGGGTTCTAAGGCAATACCGCACAATTCCCGCCTAACGGCTCAAGCACCGCTCCGGCGGCT
>ENA-UOJM01001880-UOJM01001880.1-human-gut-metagenome-genome-assembly--contig:-P116-NODE-1880-length-16760-cov-17.541574_pt1 | contig 16760 bp, 13 predicted proteins | sample MGYA00242349_ERZ723896 | MGnify/ENA metagenome assembly ERZ723896 | reverse complement strand
GTTTTGCGCCGAGAAGTTTAGTGGTTCTCGTGAATAGCTTTTGACCTGCCTTTCGAGTATGTTGTATGTGATAAAAAGAATGTCACAGCGTCAAATGCAAAGGAGAAAGTCATGCCACAAATAGCAGATAGAAAATCCATGGCGCGTTACATCTGTGTGGATAAAGGTGCAACCCACCCTGCATTGCAACGTGAAGAATTACCTAAACATATGGCGATTTATGCTGACTATGGCGTTACGGGTACGGATCTGCGCCAACGCCCGGAACTCAACCGATTGCTGACTGACTGCCGTGCAGGACGTGTCAACTGCATTGTGGTGCAGTCAACGACACATCTTGCCCGCCGTACAGCAGACCTGCTGACAATCCTGCAAGAATTGCAGAGCCTTGGTATAACAACTGATTTTGAAAAAGAGCGCTTCTCCACCAATTCTCCTACAGGGAAAAAGATACTGGACACACTTCGCGCAATGAGTGCAAGCATTTAGGAGAACTCTCATGCCACAAGTCCAAGTTATCCAGCCAATCCAGCAACAACCGAAGCGTCTGCGCGTGGCGGCCTATGCCCGCGTCAGCAGCGATTCCGAGGATCAGCTAAACTCGCTGGCCGTGCAGGTGGATTACTACACCCACTTGATACAGGAAAACCCCAACTGGGAGTTCGCTGGAATTTACACTGATGAGGGTATCACCGGCACCAGCACGAAGCGTCGTGAGCAGTTCAACCGCCTGATGGACGACTGCCGTGCCGGACTGATTGACCGTGTGCTGGTTAAGTCGGCATCCCGCTTTGCCCGCAACACGGCGGATGCACTGTCATCGGTTCGTGAACTGAAAAGCCTTGGTGTGACGGTAGCCTTTGAAAAAGAGGGCTTCGATACCGAGACCTCCAACGGTGAAATGCTACTGAGTATAATCTGCGCCGTAGCACAGGAAGAATCGCTGTCCATCTCACAGAATATGAAGTGGGGAATACACAAACGGATGCGTACGGGTAACTATATCACCAACGCTACACCGTTTGGGTACACGCAAATCAATCACCAGCTCGTGCCAGAAAAAAATAACGCAATGATTGTCAACGATATTTTCAAAAGTTACCTGTCTGGAATGAGCATAAATGAAATTGCTGAGCATTTAAATACAATATATCCAAAAGAAAATAGCAAATGGAATCCCCGAACGATTCATGCAATCCTGCGTAATGAGAAATATATTGGAGACAGCTTGTACCAAAAAACCTACACAACGGATTCACTCCCATTGAAAAGGTATCTTAATACCGGTCAGCGCTCAAAATACTATGCGATGGAAACGCATGAAGGTATAATTTCTAAGACCGATTACGAAAAGGTACAGAACCTACTTGCAAAGAAAAGCATTACAGGGGAGATTGATAGAACTTGTGTATTTTCAAAGAAAATCTACTGCTCAATATGCGGCGCTATATGCTCTAGAAAAGGGTCGCCCACGCAAGGATTTGTATGGTGCTGCCGAACGCATTTGCAATCGAAAGCTCTTTGCCTACTCAAATCAATCCGTGAGGATGAACTCCAACAGGCGTTTTTGTCAATCTATAATCGACTGCAATGTAATCAGAAAACGATTCTGGAACCACTTGTGGATGACCTGCTTGGGTTACGGCATTTGCAAGAACAAAAATATAAAAAACGCCTTGCACTTGGAGAAGATATTCAGCATCTTGCAAAACAGAAACACAATCTTACCAGAATCCATACACTAGGTTATATTGAGGAACCACAATTTATAGAGCGAAGTGCAGCCATTGAGCAGCAAATCAGGGAAAGGAAACAACAGCTTTCACGAAATGATATGTCTAACACATCGGAAAAAATTCTACAAAAAACAAGACTCATCCAGAAGAAACTTTCCAGTACACCGCCGCTGGAATTATTTGACGAGTCTGTCTTTAAAGAGCTTGTGAAAAAAGTGCTGATCAGCAATACGGCAATCCAATTCGAACTCATCAATGGCATGAAGTTATCAGAAAGCCGTGCAGCCACATGAAGAACAGGTACATTCCTTTCGGCTATCAGATTCAAAATGGAGATTCAGTCATCAACACGGAACAAGCCGCAACTGTACAACACATATTCTATGCGTATACCGAAGGACAGAGTTTTAAGGAAATTGCAGAATACTTGACCACAAGTGGCACAGCCTATCACTTTTCAGATAATAGCTGGAACAAAAATATCGTTGCCCGCATACTTGCAAATGAGATTTACTGTGGAGCCAAAGGATACCCAGCCATTATTTCAAAAGAAGTTTACAGCCAAGCTGCCAGCATCCGAAGCAATAAAACCGTAACATATTCAGCAGTGCTAAAACCATTTCGAAGCGATATGCAGTGTGCCTGCTGCGGTGAGCGCCTATACTGGCGACCTAGAACCCAACAATGGACTTGCCGACAGTGCGGAATGTGGTCAAAGCCGATGCAACCTGAAAACATGGCACAACAAATCGTGGATAGGTTATACCAAATCCAACAGCACCCGGAAATAATCCACAATCCAAAGGAACAATGCAACACCCGGTCAATAGAAGTTGCTCAGCTGGATCATGAGATTCACACAGCCCTTGCATTACCAGAGTTGGATGCAGATGCAATCATCGACAAAATTCTGCGCCGAGCAGAACTGCAATTTAATTACTGCGCAGCAGGGGATGACGATCCGACAACAATGCAAATCAAGCGCGCCTGCAAAGAATTCAAACCCACAGATACATTTCCAGAATCATTCTACAGCTCCATCGTCAGCAAAATCATCTTACACCTCGATACACATATCGACATCAAACTGCGAAACGGACAGACATTATAATAAGGAAGAGCACCATGAGCAACGCAAGAATCATCGAAATTCCAGCCACTAGACAGATACGCAGTGGGAAAAACAACACCATGCGAAAAATGCGAGTGGCGGCCTACTGCCGCGTCAGCACCGAGGAAGAAGAACAACAGGGAAGTTTTGAAACGCAGAAACTGTACTACACTGAGAAAATCAACTCAACCTCAGAATGGGAACTGGCCGGGATTTATGCCGACGACGGTATCTCCGGCATCCATACAAAAAAGCGTGACGGATTTAACCAGATGATTCAAGACTGCAAAAAGAAGAAAATCGACCTAATCCTTACAAAATCCATTTCGCGCTTCGCCCGCAACACGCTGGACAGCATCCAATATGTCCGAATGCTGAAAGCAATCGGCATTGCGGTGATTTTTGAAAAAGAAAACATCAACACGTCAACAATGAACTCCGAAATGATTCTGACGCTGCTGAGCGCCTTTGCACAGGCGGAAAGTGAGTCGATTTCGCAGAACGTAGCACGCGGTAAACGAATGGGGTTTAGGCAGGGAAAATTCCCGTTTCCCTATGGACAGATACTTGGCTACCGAAAAGGCTTGGATGGTAAACCAGAGGTAATCCCCGAAGAAGCCGAAGTGATTCGCATGATATTCAACAGCTATCTGCAAGGAGCCAGTCTACTGACCATTAAAAAGAAACTGGAAGCGGGCGGGGTTCTGACTGCAAGAGGAAACAAAAAGTGGTCGTCCGAGAGCGTACAGCGGATTCTCCAAAATGAGAAATACTGTGGCGATGTGCTGCTGCAAAAGACCTTTATCGAGGATGTACTGACAGGCGTTTCCAAGAAAAACACGGGTCAGTTGCCACAATACTACATTGAAAACAACCATGAAGGTATCGTCACCAAGCAGATGTTCCGTGAGGTGCAGGCTGAAATCGCCCGCCGCAATAGTAAGTCGGCAGCTAACCAACGCAAACGACACCAAGGCCGCTATAACAGCAAATATGCCTTATCCGAACGACTGGTCTGCGGAGACTGTGGCAGCCCTTATAAGCGGGTTACTTGGAACATCCACGGCAGAAAACAAATCGTTTGGAGATGCGTCAATCGACTCGAATACGGAACAAAATTTTGCAGTCATTCACCGTCAATCCCGGAAGAAGAATTGCATCAGGCTATTTTGAAAGCTGTGCAGAATCTGGCCGCAAACTTTACCGATGAAGTTGCTGCACAACTTGACGGTATTCTCCGTCAAATGAAAGCAGGAGAAAACTTGAAAGCCCAGCTTCAAAAGCAGCTAGAAAAAGCACAGCAAGAATTTGATCGTCTGCTTGAAATGTCACTGGAACTTGACGAGAGTACACCGTTCCTTGATGATAAGCTGAGAAAACTCAGCGGTAAAATCAAAATACTGAAAGCAAATATCGCAGAAAGTACGGATGGTAAGGGGGAGGACGAAGAAGCAACCAAACAGCTGACGGCGCAAGACCTTTTAATAAAGGAATACGATGACATCCTTACCGCAAGAATCATCGAAAAGGTTATTGTCCACTCACGGCAAGAAATCGAAATCTACTTTATCGGCGGTTATACCCAAAAGATTGACCTTATATAGAGCCATTCACTCATACACAAACGCCCGCACTGGCAAGTCGAAAACGCTTGCTGATGCGGGTATTACTTTTTGGGAAAGTGAGCTATTACACGATGGATACAGGATCACGGATCAAACTGGTACGCGAGCATCGCGGCCTTACACAACAAAAATTGGGTGAGATGCTCGGATACGGAAAGAGCAGCGCGAACCGCATTGCACAATATGAAATGGGGTATCGCAGCCCAAAGGCAAACCGTTTAAAAGAAATTGCAAAAGCCATGAACATCCGCGAAGAAATTTTCCTTATGCCGGACGAGACACCAATCGACCTGCTTCGAATTTTGATATGGTACGATTGGGAACATGAAGGTGTTTTGCAACTGGCAACGAGTAGAACGGCGAACACACCACCCGGAAAGACAGTCAGCCCGATAATTTATTCTGAACAACTTCCACTAAATAGATTGCTGCTTGATTGGGCTGACAAAAAGCATTCTCTTTCCGTAAGGAAAATAACGCGCGCCGACTATCTGGAGTGGATGCTGCAATGGCCGCCACGATTGCCCTAAAAGAGCAAACAAAAAATCGGATGAATTTTGAGACAGGGTATCTTTTTTGTCACGTCGAGACAAACGGAAGCCCCGAACTTAGGTTCGGGGCTTTTCGTTTGGTCTTGCGGTGAAGAGGATTTGAACAGGGCGACGGCACCGCAGCGCCGGGGCGAACTGTCCTGCGGGCAGTTCGCCAGCCTGCGGGAAAATCCCTTCATCCGCACCAAAATCTTCGAACGTTAGTTCGGGGATTTTTTGTTGCATATGAATTGTGGCGCCAAGCGGCGGGGTGAAGGCACCCCCGTCCTGTAATTTCACAGTGAACTGTCCGCACTACAAATACACCTATTTCGCTCATAAAAACAAATTTTGATATTTTTTTACATCGTCCCATCGCAAAAAACAACGTGTTTCTCTGGCTGGTACAACTGTCCGTATCTTGCAATCTGCACATTTTGCGGTATAATGTGGATTGTTACGCAAAAGCGGTCTGTGCGGGCGGCTTTTGCACGCCGGGCGCACCCTGCAAGCCGTGCCCGGCACAGTATAAAAAGGGAAGAGGAATTTGTATGAACCAACTCACGAAAGCGGCCAAAGGGGTGGCTACCCGGTATAATCAGACCAGCCTGATTCTGCGCATCACCGTCGGCCTAGTCGTCGGTGCGGCGCTGGCGCTGATTTGCCCCGGCGCGGCATGGATCGAGGAACTTGGCAACCTGTTTGTCGGCGCACTGAAAGGCATTGCCCCGGTGCTGGTTTTCGTCATTGTCGCCAGTGCGCTGGCGCAGGGCTCGTCCAAGCTGGACCGCCGCTTCGGCACGGTCGTTTGGCTGTATATGCTCACCACCTTTGTGGCGGCGGCGCTCAGCGTCGTGACCAGCAAGCTGTTCCCCCAGACGCTGGTGCTGGCCGAGGCTGCTACTGCGGACGTGATTCCCCAGGGCTTGGGTGACGTCATGCACACGCTGCTGGCGAACATCGTCTCCAATCCGGTGGTGTCCATCATAAACGGCAACTACATCGGCATCCTGATGTGGGCCTGCCTGTTTGGCTTGGCTATGAAGCGCCTGGGCAGCGACACCACCAAAAACTTTATGGCCAACACGGCGGACGCGGTTTCCACCATTGTGCGCTGGGTCATCAACATGGCTCCCTTCGGCATCATGGGCCTGGTGTTTACCAACGTGGCGGACAACGGCCTGTCCATCTTTACCCAGTACGGCCGCCTGCTGCTGTTGCTGGTGGGCACGATGCTGTTCATGGCGCTGGTCATCAACCCGTTCATCATCTTCATCTACCTGCACCGCAACCCCTACCCGCTGGTGTTCCGCTGCCTGCGTGAAAGCGGCCTGACCGCCTTTTTCACCCGCAGCTCTGCCGCCAACATCCCGGTCAACATGGCCTTGTGTGAGAAGCTGGGTCTGGACAAGGACATTTACTCTGTCTCCATCCCCCTGGGCGCGACCATCAACATGGACGGTGCGGCCATCACCATTACCATCATGACGCTGGCTGCGGCCAACACGCTGGGCATGGATGTTAGTGTGCCTGCCGCCGTCCTGCTGTCCGTCATGTCCGCGCTGGGCGCGTGCGGCGCTTCCGGTGTCGCGGGCGGCTCGCTGCTGCTCATCCCTATGGCATGCTCGCTGTTCGGCATCTCCAATGATATCGCTATGCAGGTCGTCGGCGTCGGTTTCATCATCGGCGTCATTCAAGACTCCGTCGAAACTGCGCTGAACTCTGCTGGTGACGTGGAGTTCGCCGCCACCGCCGAGTACCACCAGTGGCTCAAGGAGAGCAAACCTCTCCCGGCATTTATGGGTGGAAAGTAAGAGATACATTAAATAAGTACAGCCCCGGTTTCGTCAGCAAAACCGGGGCTGCATTTATGTCAGAGAAAAAAAGGAAAGTCTCGCGGCGGCAGAGGATTACCGCCGCCTGCTGCCCCTACTCAGTATAATATCTGCGGGGTGCTTAGGGGAACGCTTTGAGTGCCCAGCATCTTTTGTATCGCGGTGCGGTAAAAGTTCGGTACGGCAAAAAGAAAAGACCTAAGAACAAACGTTCTTAGGTCTTTTTCTTTGGTGAGAATGAAGGAATTTTCCCGCAGGCTGGCGAACTGCCCGCAGGACAGTTTGCCCCGGCGCTGCGGCACCGTCGCCCTGTTCAAATCCTCTTCACCGCAAGCCCAAACGAAAAGCCCCGAACCTAAGTTCGGGGCTTCCGTTTGGTGCGGATGAAGGGATTTGAACCCACACTCTTTTAAGGGAACTAGAACCTGAATCTAGCGCGTCTGCCAGTTCCGCCACATCCGCATATTCTGTTGGCCACCGTGTTCCGGCGACGTGTATTATTATAGCCAAATGCCACGTAAATGTCAAGCATTTTCGGCAAAAAAATCAAAACTTTTTTATATTTTTGTGAACAACTGCAAAATTAACGTAAAATCGTCAAAACAAAACGTGCTGCCGCTTGCTTTTGCGCCATAACCTGTTATAATATTAGCAATGACTAGGGAGGTGCGACACTTATGTGGACACGTACACTTTTAAAAAATAACGCCAAGCAGGCACTCAGGGGGCGCTACTGGCGCAGCTTTTGGATCTGCCTGGCCCTCAGCATTGCAGGACTGGGCGGGGCAGGTGCCAGCAGCGGCAGTGCGGCGCGGCAGGCGGTGGATACCACGACGGGGGATACATCCTCGGTCTACGACATCCTCAGCGGCATCCCGGACAGTATGCTCATGGCGTTGGCCGTCGGCGCACTTATCGGTGCGGTCATCAGTATCTGCTGGGTGCTGTTCGTGCTGTACCCGCTCAACGTGGGCCGCTGCCGCTATTTTATGGAGAGCCGCCAATCCCTGACCCCGGCCTCCACTGTCGTCAGCACCTTCCGCCGCCCCTACGGCAACCCTATCGTGGTGCAGCTGCTCACCAATTTAAAAGTCACGCTGGGCTACATCCTGCTCATCGTGCCGGGCGTCTACTGGTCGTACTGCTATGCGCTTGTACCTTACCTGCTGGCTGAAAACCCCTACATGACCGCCACCCGCGCCATGGAGCTGAGCAAGGAAATGATGGAAGGCGAAAAGTGGAACTACTTCGTCCTGCAGCTGTCCTTCTTTGGCTGGCTGCTGCTCTGCGCGTTCACCCTCGGCATTGGCGGTTTCTTCCTGGAGCCGTATATGCAGGCCACCTACGCCGAGTTTTATGCCGCTATGCGCAGCAAGGCCCTTGCCACGGGTATGTCCACCACCGATGAACTGGGCGGCTTTGTGCGCCATGATACCTTTTAAATAGAACTATGCTATACCGCCGCAGGAACGGGCCGAAAAACCGTTTCTGCGGCGCTTTTTGTCGGAAGGGGGCGCAAGGTTTCACACATCTTCAAACCATTATCGCAAAATTATCACATTTTAAAAGTATAATAGAGGCAACCAATGTAAAAGGGAGTGTGTGCACTTTGATCGAAGTAGAGCATCTGACAAAGCGCTACGGCGGCCACACAGCGGTGGATGATATCAGTTTCACCGTCGAGGATGGTTGCATCTACGGCTTGCTCGGCCCCAACGGCGCGGGCAAGTCTACCACCATGAATATCATCACCGGCTACATTTCCGCCACCGACGGCACGGTGAAAATCGACGGCCACGACATTGCCGATGAACCTGCCGCCGCGAAAGCCTGCATCGGCTACCTGCCGGAGCTGCCGCCGCTGTACCAGGATATGACCGTGCAGGAATATCTGCTGTTTGTGGCCGAGCTGAAAGGTACCCGCAAGAAAGCCGACCGCGCCGCCGCGGTGGAAAAGTCCGCCGCCCGCGCGGGCTTGCAGGGGATGGAGCACCGCCTCATCCGCAACCTGTCCAAGGGCTACCGCCAGCGCGTGGGCATTGCCGCCGCGCTGCTGGGCACGCCGAAAGTCATCATCCTTGACGAGCCAACCGTCGGTCTGGATCCGGCGCAGATGATCGAGATCCGCTCCCTCATCCGCGACCTGGGCAAGACCCACACGGTCATTTTGTCCAGCCATATTTTGAGCGAGGTCCAGTCCGTCTGTGACCGGGTTCTCATCATTGCCCACGGCAAGCTGGTGGCCCAGGGTACGCCGGAGGAACTGGCCGCCCAGCTGACCGCGAAGGGAACCATCACCGCCACGGCTCAGGGCAGCCGCGATGCCGTTGTGGCCGCTGCATCCGCTGTGCCCGGCCTGACCGATGTAAAAGTCACCGACGAAAAGGGCGGCGAGGTCAGCTTTACCGCCGTCAGCACTGCGGGAACAGACCTGCGCGGTGCACTCAGCCTGGCGCTGGCCCAGGCGGGTTGCCCGGTGCTGAGCCTGAGCGCCGAAACCATGAGCCTGGAGGATGTGTTCCTGCAGCTGACCGAAGCCCCGGACGTGGCAGGGGAGACGACCCCTGCACCCGAGACGCAAACCGAGGAAAAGGAGGCAAACGGCGATGACAGCGATCTTTAAGCGTGAGGTCAAAAGTTACTTTACCGGCATGATCGGCTGGGTCATAGCGGCGGTCAGTCTGTTCTTTTTGGGACTGTACTACACGAACCGCAACCTGCTCTACGCCTCGTCGGATTTCGCGTCGGTACTCTACACCATGACGATGATCTTGCTCTTTTTGCTGCCGGCCATCAGCATGCGCAGCTTTGCTGAGGAACGCAAGAATAAGACCGACCAGCTGCTTCTGACCAGTCCGGTCAGTATCCCGGCCATCGTGGCGGGTAAATTTCTGGCCGAGGTCGCCGTGTTCGCCATCCCGCTGGCGGCGGCGGTGCTCATGCCGCTGATTTTAAAAGCCTTCGGTACGGTATCACTGGTGGCGGCGTACAGCGCCCTGCTGGGCTATGTCCTGCTGGGCGCAGCCTGCCTGGCCGTGGGTACTTGGATCTCGGCTTTGACCGAGAACCAGATTCTCGCCTACCTTGCCACCTTCGGTGTGCTGCTCGTCGCTTATCTGATGAACGGTATCAAAACGATGTTCACCACCGGCAACCTGCTGGCGTTCATCGTGTTCACCGTGGTGCTGCTGATTGCGGCCATCCTCGTGGGTGTCATCTGCAAGCGGCTGACAGCAGGCGCTGCGGTGTTCTGCGTCGGCGCGGTCGTGCTGTTCATCCTGTTCCAGCTGCGCCCAGCGTGGCTGCTGGCGGCCTTCAACGCCGTACTGTCGGCGCTGGCCCTGTTTGAACCCTTTGCGGACATCGTGGGCGGTATGTTCAGCATCCCGGCCATTGCCTACTATCTGTCCGTGATTGGGCTGTTCCTCTTTTTGACCGGGCAGGCGCTGGAACGCCGCCGCTGGAACTAAGGGAGGTGCCGCACAATGAAAAAATCAAATCTGAAACTCCCGCAGGGCGGCAGCAAACGCGCCCTGCACAGCGGCCTGTACGCAAGCGTGCTGGCCGCCGTGGCGCTGGTCGTGGTCATTCTGCTCAACCTGGTTATCCGCGCCCTGCCCACCAAATACACCCAGTACGATATTTCTACGACCTCGCTGTTTACCTTGAGTGAGACGACCGAGAACCTGCTGCATGAGCTGAACGCCGACGTGACGGCCTACTACCTGGCCGAGAGCGGGCAGGAGGACGACAACATCACCCGCCTGCTGGACCGCTATGCGGGCGAGAGCAGCCATTTCAGCTGGCAGCAGCGCGACCCGGTGCTCTACCCGACCTTCGCCCAGCAGTACGACGAGGCCTCCACCGGCAGTGTCGTCCTTGTCAGCGGCGACAACAGCGATGTGCTGTCCTATAACGATATGTACGAGTTGGATCTGGAAAGCTACTACTCCACCGGCAGCGCCAATTACAGCTTCCAGGCGGAAAACGCCATTACCTCCGGCATTGCCAAGGTCACGCGGGAGACGTCCTACCAGCTGTACGAGCTGACCGGCCACGGCGAGGCGGCGCTGTCCGGCGACTTTACCGACACGCTGAACAACGCGGGCGTCACCACTGCCGAGCTGAACCTGACCACGGCGGGCAGTATCCCGGCGGATGCCGCTGCGGTGCTCATCAATGCGCCCGGGGCCGACCTGACCGACGCAGAAACAACGATTTTGACTGACTACGTTGCAAACGGCGGCAAGCTGTTTGTGGCCACCGACTTTACCACCGACACGCCCAACCTGGACACGTTGCTGGCCGCCTGCGGCATGGCCCGCCAGCCGGGTCTTTTGATCGAGACGGACACCGACCACTACCCCTATGGCTACCCTCAGACCTACCTGCTGCCCACGCTGGCCAGCAACGAAATTACGGCGGGTGTGTCCCAGAATATGATGGTCTACACCCCCATCGCCCAGGGCATCACCACCGATGAGGACAGCGAGTTCAGCTTTACCGATCTGCTGACCACCGGCGACGCAGCCTACTCGATGGAGAACTACGCCACCGCCGAGACCGCCCAGAAAGCCGACACCGACCCTGAGGGCACCTTTGCTGTGGCCGTGGCGGCGGAGAACGTCACCACTGGCGCACGGGTCGTCTGGGTCAACTGCCCGAACCTGTTGCTGTCCAACATCAACCAGGCCGTCTCCGGCGGCAACGCGCAGTTTTTGGGCAGCGTCGTCAACTGGATGAATGGCGAACAGACGACCGCCGTCATCAGCGCTAAGAGCATGAGCGCGGCCTCGCTGAGCGTGCCGACCTCGGCCGCACTGCCGCTGGGCGTGCTGTTTACGCTGGTGCTGCCCATCATCTGCTTGATTGCGGGTGCGGTGGTTTGCGTCGTGCGCCGCCGCAGATAAGGAGCCGCCATGAAAAACACAAAAAAGATGCTGCCGCTGGTGGTGCTGGTCATTGTCATGGCGGTGCTGGTCGTGCTGCTGGCCGTATTGCAGTGCGGGGACGATACCACCGACGCGACGCTGCCGCTGTGCAGCTTTGCGGTGGAGGATATCGACCGTCTGGCCTACGCGGGCAACAACCAGGATGTGACGCTGGTCAAAAACAGCTCCGGCGACTGGATGCTGGAATCCGACCCAACATTGCCGCTGGACCAGACGAAAACCGCCAGCCTTGTAGAGAGTTACGCCAACCTGACCGCCCAGCGCAAGCTGGAGGGCAGTGACCTGACCGACCTGCCCGAAAAGAGCGCCACCCCCCAGATGACCATTGCCATCGGCGCGGGGGAGGAGAGCGTCAACCTGACCGTGGATCAGCTGAACAGTGTAGCCGATGTCTATTACATCTACGACGACACCGGCGCGGCCTACACGGTCAAACGCAGCGATTTGGCTACCTTGAGCAAATCTGCCCGTGACCTGTACAAGGCCCAGACACTGACCGACAAGACGCTGGATGATGTGGTGTCGATGCAGATGAATGACCTGGACTTCACCCAGACTGACGGCAGCTGGACGCTGACCAACGATACGGGCTACGCACTGAACCAAAGCAGCGTCAAAAAGATGGCCAACACGATCTTGCAGATGCAGACAGCATGGACCATCACGACGCCAGACGCAGACAGCGCCTACGGCCTGGATGACCCGGACGTGACCGCAACGCTGACCTTCACCGACGGCACAAGCCTGACGGTGCGGTTTGGCACGGAGGCCACCGACACCACCGACAGCCTGTGCTACCTTGCCAGCGACGCCGCGCCCACCGTGGTGTATGAGGTGAACGCCGACCACAAGGCGGCTTTTGCTGTGACGAAGGAGACGCTGTATGATGCCACCGCCACCGCCGAGACGGCAGCGACCACCGACGTGGTAGCCCAGTACCCGGTAGGCGGCGAGAACGACTACGCCGCCAGCCTGCCGGACTAACAGATACAAAAGAGAGGGCGATGCTGTCCCTCTCTTTTTTCTTGCCCCGGCAGAGGAAATATGCTACTATACATATAAGGTAGTGCCATTGCAGGGGCCGGGTATGCCCGGCCCGCACGTGTAAGGAAGATGCCCATTTATCCGTTGATTTGCAGGGTGGGACGTCTCGCCTCGCCGCACCTTCCCACAGCCGCCCCCTCGAAAACCGAAAGGAGAACTCTGCCCATGAAAACCCTCCTTCCTATCCTTGCTGCTCTTCTCCTTACCGCTTGTGCCTCCGCCCCGGCCTCCACGGCCACCCCCGCGCCAGCAGAAACCCCCGCCTCCACGGCCGCAACCCTGACCCTCGAACAAAAAGTCGGTCAGCTTTTCATTGTCCGGCCGGACGCCCTCGATTTGACCCTCTCCCAGGAGACCATTGACGATCCCAGGGCCGACGGTGTGACCCAAGTGACCGACGCCATGCGGGAGACACTGCAGCAATACCCGGTGGGCGGCATCTGCCAGTTTGGCAAAAATATCGAGTCACCGTCCCAGCTGGCGCGCTTCAATAAAGACTTGCAGGCCGCTAGCGCCACGCCGCTGTTCATCACGGTGGATGAGGAGGGCGGCATGGTCGCGCGGCTGGCGAACAACGACGCCTTTGACCTGCCCCGCTATGCCAGTGCCGCCGCAGTGGGTGCATCGGGCGATCCTGAGAACGCCCGCGCTATGGGGCAGACCATCGGCGGGTACCTGAAAACCTACGGCTTCAATATGGACTTTGCGCCCGACGCTGACGTGAACACCAACCCCGATAACCCCATCATCGGCGAGCGTGCTTTCTCGTCGGATGCCGCCACCGCTGCCCAAATGGCCGCCGCTGCGGTGGAGGGCCTGCGGCAAAACGGCATCCTGCCCACGCTCAAGCATTTCCCCGGCCACGGCGATACTGCCGAGGACAGCCATACAGACCTGGCTGTGACCTACAAGACCCGCGAAGAACTGGAAAACTGCGAGCTGCTGCCCTTTGCGGCGGATACCGGCCTGCACGCTGTCATGGTGGGGCATATCGCCGCGCCGAACGTGATCGGCAGCGACACCCCTGCGACCCTCTCGGCGGAGCTGATTGCGATGATTCCCGACACAGAGAACACGCTGATCGTCACAGACTCACTTTCGATGGACGCCATCACAAAAGCCTACACTCCCGGAGAGGCTGCCATTCAGGCCATCCAGGCGGGGTGTGATGTACTTTTGATGCCAAACTCCCTGCCGGAAGCCTACGATGCCGTCCTTGCCGCTGTGCAAAACGGCACGATATCCGAAGCCCGCCTTGACAAAAGCGTCAACAAAATCCTGCATTATAAACAACAATTTGCAATGTAGAGGCAGGGCCCTGCTCCGCTCGCATCTGACGCGTACTATTAATGTATAAACGAGGTACCCTATGTCCAACACCATCTGGGCCGTCGATGGCTCTTTTTTCGCTCAGCGCGTCTCGGGCATCCAGCGCTATTCCATTGAGCTGCTGGCCGCCCTGGATCGCATTGTGCCGCCCGATTTTGTGGAGATCGTCACCCCGCAGGGCGTGACCACCCCGGCCTACCAGAACATCCGGACCGTGCCCTTCGGCACCCGCCGGGGCCTTGCCTGGCAGCAGCTGGATTACCCTGAATATTTAAAGCAGCGCGGGGCTAAGGGCCTTGCTACGTGCAACATTATTCCATGGTTCGGCTTCCGCGGCATTGCAGTCGTTCACGATGTCTGCTACCGTGCCCGGCGCGATTTTTATACGTCCGGCCGCGACCACCTGAGCGCCGCCTGGCACTGCCTGCAATACCGCCGCATTGCCCAAAAGGCCGAGCGCATCATCACGGTGTCGGAGTTTTCCAAATCTGAAATTCACAAATATTACGGTGTGCCGCTGGAAAAAATGAACATCGTCTACAACGCCTGGCAGCAGATGCAGCGCCTGACACCCGATGACGGCATTTTTGCCAAGCATCCGCAGCTGCAAAGGGGTGCGTACTATTTCAGCATGGCGAACCTGCTGAAAAACAAAAATTTCCCCTGGGTGCTGCGCGCGGCCAAGGCAAAGCCCGACGCGGTATTTGCCATTGCGGGTGGCGGTAGCCTGGCCGCCGAGGCCGAGCGCCTGGGGCTGGCCGACCTGCCCAACGTGCTCTACCTCGGCTATGTCGCCGACGGTGAGGCCAAAGCGCTGATGGCCCACTGCAAAGCGTTCCTTTTCCCGACGCTCTACGAGGGGTTCGGTATCCCGCCGTTGGAGGCCGTCGCCTGCGGTGCGCCTGAGATCATCGTCAGCGATACCCCCTGTATGCGCGAAGTCTACGGCGACTGTGCCGCCTATATTGATTTGAGCACCAACCCCGGCGATGTTTCTGCCGTCACCCCGCCCGCCGCCGCCCCTGCCGTCCTGCTGGAAAAATACAGCTGGGACAAAAGCGCTGCGAAACTGCTGGAAATCCTGCAAAAATAAAGCATAGGCAGTACCGTTACAAAGCGGTGCTGCCTATGCCGGAAGTACTAGGAACAAGTCGGCCTGCGGATTGCACACCAAGCAATCCGCAGGCCGACTTTTTTACCTCATCCCAAACTTCCTGTCCAGACTCCTGTATTGCAGCGCCTCGGACAGATGCGCGGCGTCTAAAACTTCACTTCCGTCCAAATCGGCCACGGTGCGGGCTACCCGCAAAATGCGGTCATAGGCGCGGGCGCTGTATCCCAGCCGTTCAAATGCGCCGCGCAAAATTTTCTCGGCGGCGGGGGTCATGCGGCAGTAGCGGCGCAGTGCGCTGGAAGGCAGCTGCGCATTGCAGCGCACGCCGCGCAGGACCTTGTACCGCTCCCGCTGCAAGGCGCGGGCGGCCATGACCCGGGCGCGTATGTCGGCACTCGGCTCGCCGCCTAACTCCGACGCCAAATCGTCATATTCCACCGGGAGCGCTTCAACGTGCAGGTCGATACGGTCCAGCAGCGGCCCCGAAATGCGCCGCCGGTAGGCATCCACGGCACTGGGCGTGCAGGTACACTCCCGCGTCGGGTGGCCTAAGTAGCCGCACTTGCAGGGGTTCATGGCGGCCACCAGCATAAACTTACAGGGGTAGGATGCCGACCCATGCACGCGGCTGACCGTGACTTTGCCATCCTCCAACGGCTGGCGCAACACCTCCAGCGTGTCGCGGGCAAACTCCGGCAACTCATCCAAAAACAGCACACCGTTGTGGGCCAGGCTCACCTCGCCGGGGCGAGGCACAGACCCGCCGCCCACGATGGCGGTGGAACTGACACTGTGGTGCGGGCTGCGGAACGGCCTTTCCCTGACCAGTCCCGCGCCGCCGCGCAAAAGCCCGGCCACCGAATAAATCGCGCTCGTTTCCAACGCTTCCTCATAGGTCAGCGGCGGCAGAATGCCCGGCAGCCGCTTTGCCAGCATGGACTTACCGGTACCCGGCGGGCCGACCAACAGCAGGTTGTGCCCACCTGCGGCGGCAACCTCCATGGCTCGGCGGGCTTCGCTTTGCCCGCGCACATCGGCCATATCCGGCCCCAGCCAGACGCCGTTCTCATCGTACCCTTCCGGCGTGGCCGGAGTGATGGGATCCGCGCCGCACAGGTGCAGCACAACATCCTGGGCACTGCGGGCAGGGTAGACGGTCAGCCCTTCGGCCACAGCGGCTTCGGCGGCGTTCTCGGCGGGCAGAAACAGCTCCTTCACGCCGTTCTGCACAGCGGCCATCGCCATGGGCAGAACGCCGGTCACGGGGCGCAATGTGCCGTCCAGGCCCAGCTCCCCTAAAAACGCCCGTTCGCCGCCGGGGACGGGCAGCTTGCCCTGCGCGGCCAGAATGCCCACGAACACCGGCAGGTCATATACCGGCCCGGTCTTGCGCACGTCGGCGGGGGCTAGGTTGATCGTAATACGGCTAGCGGGCCACTCGTAGTGCAGGTTCTTGATGGCGCTGCGCACCCGCTCACTGCTCT